>ENA-ORFA01000208-ORFA01000208.1-marine-metagenome-genome-assembly--contig:-NODE-208-length-25457-cov-6.194444_pt1 | contig 25457 bp, 28 predicted proteins | sample MGYA00248621_ERZ508587 | MGnify/ENA primary metagenome ERZ508587 (study PRJEB26250, sample SAMN06266239) | marine metagenome | isolation source: Columbia River Estuary | place: USA:Columbia River Estuary... | reverse complement strand
AATTGCAATCTCCAGAGTATCCTCTCCAAAACTCATAAGTATTTGGGGGCAATAACGAGGACAATTTATATTTTCGATCGTATCTTCACGCATAACAATGTCGTCTCCGGCTTATAGGGCGACTCTTCTTTATACTCTTCCTATGAGTGACTTCGCAACGATTATTTGTCCACATTGCCATTACGCAAAAGCGGAAGTAATGCCGTTAAATTCCTGCCAATTTTTCTACACATGTACTAATTGCCAAAAAGTCTTAAAGCCCATAGCGCCTGATTGCTGCGTCTTTTGCTCGTATTCAGATTCGAAATGTCCGCCTAAAGTTGCGGAAGAGATTTCCAACTTTTAAGTTGGCGCTTGTCTACTTTAGCGATCGACGGGTAGAATTCTTACTAAGTTGAACTAATGAAGGACTTGAGGAATTTGTAAATGACCAAGACATCAGATGGACATAATCACGCCCATCTCTTAAGTCATAAGCGAGCCCTCACACTCTCGCTCGTAATCACTTCAACAGTTCTTATTGCAGAACTAATAGGCGCATGGATCTCAGGCTCCTTAGGATTATTAGCTGATGCAGGGCACATGCTCACGGACGTCGTTGGTCTCTCATTTGCACTTATTGGAACTCGGTTAATGGAACGCCCTGCAAGCGAGAAGCACACATGGGGATTCCGTCGGGTTGAAATTCTCGCCGCTGCGGGACAATCTCTCCTTCTCATTGCGGTAGGTGTTTTTGTTTCGATTGAAGCAATTCAGAGATTAATTAACCCTACTGAAGTCGAACCCCTAGTAATGCTCAGTTTTGGAATATTTGGTCTACTGGCCAACTGCCTTTCTCTTATTTTGTTATCGAAAATTGAAAAGGGCAATCTCAATACAAGAGCCGCATTTCTTGAGGTCCTCAACGATGCTTTGGGGTCTTTGGCAGTTGTGATCGCTGGTGTAATAATCTGGCTAACGGGTTGGGTCAGAGCTGACGCCCTTGTCTCGCTATTCATCGGAGTAATGATTTTGCCTCGTAGCTGGAAACTACTCAGGGCAACCGTTAACATTATTCTTGAAGCAACGCCAAAAGATGTAAATCTTTCTGAGCTGCGCACACACATCATGGAAATTCCTCATGTCCAGGAAGTTCATGACATGCATGCAAGTCTTGTGGGTACGGGTCTTCCAATCTTTACTGCACATATTGCAGTAGATGACGATTGTTTCTCTGATGGGCACCTCATTGAACTTCTACCTGCAGTTCAAGCATGTCTTCGTGACCACTTTGATGTCGAACATTCGACCATTCAGTTCGAGCCAGCGAGTCACTCAAAGGATGAATACGAACTCCATGATTGATGCCCAAAGTGAACACTTCGGGTTATCTTGCGACTCCTCTTCTAATTAGGTAGGCGTAGGTTAAAACTGCGCTCACTTTTCTCCATTTTGTTGTACAAGTTATGACAAAACCTCTCATAGAATGATAGTTTATTGATAAAATTCTCTACAACAATCACCTAAGGGAGTATCGTCCAAATGAGTTCGAAGAAAAATAAGGGAAAGCCTAAGTCAGACGCCAGCGACCGACAAAGTAAGCTTTATATCTACGGCGCCGGACTTGTACTCATATTTGTGCTAATTGGTGCCACTACCTTTTCAATAGTTAACTCCAATAATCAAGATAGTGCCCTTGATTTAGCCGCCTCTAAGCCGATTGCAGGAGTTCAAAGCTTTACCGGACTTTCACGTAACCACATTGCTACAGATCTTGCTTTAACGACTTTGCCTCCAACTGGGGGAGATCATTCAGCTAATCCGACCGAGTGTGGCATCTACACCTCACCTGTTAACACATCGATGAGTGTTCACTCACTTGAGCACGGAGCAGCCTGGATCTCATACCAAACCACATTGCCAAAAGATCAGATCAAAACCCTTGAATCCTTTGTCTCTCCAAACTCTTACCGCTTGATCGCTCCCTATGACAACTTAACTTCTCCAATCGTCTTAAGTGCATGGGGTAAGCAGTTATCAGTTGATAACGCATCAGACTCTCGCATTGCAGTGTTCTTAAAAGCCTTTACTCAAGGACCAGATACCCCTGAACCTGGAGCACCTTGCTAAGTGTTTCTCCATCACAGTAATTAGCATTTCTCTTCCCTAACTTTTTGGGGCAAAATTGAGGGCAACTGCATTTATTGAGCGTGGCCTAACGCATAACAATGTCGTCTCCGGCTTATAGGGCGACTCTTCTTTAATTCAGGCTTGTCTCGGGTTGGGTAAATATTCTCTGACATACAAATCTAAGCAATTATTGACCAGCACTGCCCCATTCACTCAAGAAATCTACTGCTGACATTTCATAGATATCTTCTGGACCATCTTCATCATCAATCTGTTGGCCAATATTCTTAAAGCCATAGCCGCAGATAATCTTCACCGAGGCAATATTTGTTGGACTGACGGTGTATCGAAGTGTCTTGACTCCTGACTCGCGGCTGACCCAGTTCCACATTCCACATAGAGCCTCCTTTGCGTATCCGTTATTCCAGAATTGCTCTTCGATACGGATTCCAATTTCCACCACTCCAGCATCATCAGGGATTCCATGAAAACTAACGCTGCCGAGAATTTCAGAGCTTGCGCGCAAAACTATGAAACGTATAAACCATTTATTGGTTGAGGGATCTGCCTTTACCTGCGGAACTCGCCACCTAAGAGGCCCAGGGTGGGCAACAAGAACCTGATGTGGATTTGTAATTGATCGCTTGGCAAGTGCAAGCAAATCTTTCTTCTCTTCAAAGAGAGATATCAGGCCATCAGCAGGGATATGGTGTAAATCAAGACGTTCCGTTTTAATAAGTGGTTCATACATAAGGCAAGTATTCCACGAAAAATGTCTTCTCCGGCTTATAGGGCGACTCTTCTTTTCCTTCCCTGAAAATGACTTTATTTTCAAACTCTTTGGCAGAATAGGAATATGTCTTATGTTGTTATCTTCCGCTCTACTCGCAAGTTAGACGACGGGGTGTTGTATTCGCAGTGGTCTGAAAAAATGGAATATCTCGTCAAGACAATCGATGGGTATGAACATCATTTCGCTTTTCGGGATGAAACAAGTCGTGAAGGCGTGACTGTCTCCTATTTCACTTCTCTAGAGGCAATTTCTCAGTGGAAGAACTTAGACGAGCACAAATTAGCCCAACAAATGGGTCGAGATTCATTCTACGAGGAGTACTCGATTCAAGTCTGCGAAGTGCTTCGTGATTATGGCTTTGAAGCACAGTAGCTTTATTCGCGGCTTAGTGCGCGGTTCTACTTTGCACCAAAGTTACTGCGAGTAACCATACATATATGCAATAGTCTCTTCACGACGGATTGGTAGTAATTGGGACTTGGTTAATAACCAAGTCCCTTTTGCTTTCCAGCAAGGGAATTAATTTTGTGTAATACTTTGACCACGACGGTTTGGTAGTGATCGGGACTTGGTGAATTCCAAGTCCCTTTTGCTTTTTCTTTTTTGATTTTATCCACAGATACCAAGACCGAATATTTTCGATTGTTTGCAAAGCCGTAACTTCGCTCCCGTGTTGGGGGCGTGTTGTAATTGGCAGCCTAACTGATTACCAATCCGTTGGAGCGGGTTCAAATCCCGTCGTCTCCACCACAGTCTTAGTTAGTGCAATTCGATCTATTGGTAGTGGTCAAAAGAATTGCAATAGCTTTGCATGAGAGGGCCTCGAGAAATCGAGGCTCTTTCTAATTTTCTCTGCCGCTTATTGGGCATTTTTTAGCTATCGGCTGAGCGTATTTGTGTATTTTCAATCACAACTCATTAACGAATCTTTCTCAAAAGCTCACACAAAAAGACCCAAATGGTAAAGTTTTTCCATGCGCATGGTGGCCAAAAGCAATAAGCGAATGGCCCTGCTTTTTGCCATTTTCTTGGCTGTATTTTCGACTGGAATGGCGATTGTTCATCAATGTCAATCCTCTTCTAGCAATCAGGTAACGATGCAGCACAACCATTCGGATCATGGTTCTGTTCCAATAGCTGCTACAAAATCTCTAAACGTTAATTCTAGTACAGAGCAATTAGTTGATACCGGGTGCGCAGCACTTTTCATCGTCGTACTCTTATTTGCAAGAAAGTTCTTAGATTTAAGAGCCCCAAGATCCCGATTAAATAATTTCATGGCTTTGAGTCGAGATTTTGCAACTTACTATCGACCTCAAGTTTTCAATCTTGCTCTCTCTCGCCCCCAATTGGGAGTTATCCGCATCTAATCCTGTCTCGATATTAGAAACTGTTTTATCTAATCGAGAAAAGGATTCAAAATGTTAAAGAAAACTGTATTACGCTCGCCTTCATCTCCCTTCCACTCTTCAGCGAGCCTGCAAAAGCTAGTTCACATTCCAAGCCATGAAGAAATTACTGGCGAAGACTAAGTTGAGTCGGACTATCAATAGTATGAAGAGAGCCCTGTCCTTAATTCTAATTACGATTTTCATCGTGCTGCCTGTTCAAGCACAGGCTGCACCGTCGGTGGCTTCTGTACAGCGTGATATTGACCGTCTCCGAACTTTGGCTGCCGAAAAATACGAAGCAGCAAATGAAGCGAAGATAAGAATTAGATCACTTCAAAAGGAGACGGGGGCACTCCAGCAACGTGAGGTGCTCATTCAAGAGGAATTAAAGGTGCTGAGCAGAACCTTGGCCAAAATTGCAATTTCTGAGTTCCAAGGCAGTGGCTTCGGGGGCACATTTGAACTGCTATTTTCATCTGACCCTACGAAGTATCTTTCGGACGCATCGATTTTAAGTAGTTTAAGTCAAGGATATTCAAAGCAATTACGGGAATTTACAGCTACAAAACAGAGAGTTCAAGCCACACAATTGGTAATTGCTGATCGGACTTCATTATTAATTGCTGAAGAGAAACGGCTTAATCGCCAGGTGGTGGAAGCAAAAAGCGCTTTGAGTAGTGCAGAAAAACTCCTTAAATCACTGGCGAAGGCAGATAGAGAACGACTTCTTCGTGAAGAAGCTGCTCGAGAAAACAAAATACAAAGTGATTCGAAAGGTTATGCCGCATCTTATAAAGGTGATAATACCCGTGGATCAATTGCACTTAAGTTTGCGCTTCAACAGATAGGCGACATCTATGTCTGGGCAGCAGCTGGCCCTACAAGATGGGATTGCTCTGGATTAACAATGCGGGCTTTTCAAAAAGCCGGTGTATCTCTGCCTCACTCTTCCCGCGTACAAGTAAAATATGGAAAGTCGATTTCTTACGCGAATGTAAAGCCAGGTGACTTACTATTCTTTGGAAAGCCAATTAGCCATGTCTCTATTTATATGGGCGGCGGAAAAATGGTGCAGGCTCCAAGGCCAGGCAAAAGAGTTGAAGTTGTTGCATTAACAAGAATGTTTGGAAAAAAGCCTTTTGTTGGAGCTAGAAGGCTATGAATTCACTACGAAAGAAATTTCTAATTCCTATAGTTGTTAGCCTCTTTGCTCTCTTGGTGCCAATGACTTCTAGCAGTGCAACATCGCATAAGCCAACTCTTGCACAAATTGAGGCTGCGAAAAAAGCTGAATTGGCGAAGAAAAAAATCGCTGATGAAGCTTTAAAGAAATTAGCGCGTGCGAAAGGAAATCTAAAGCAACTAAGCATTATTGCCGATCAAGCTCAGAGAAAATACATGGCTGCAAAGGCTGACCTATTGGTGGCGACTCGTGAATTAAATTCTGCGAATGAATCCTATTTATTGGCCGCAGCAGAAGTTTCGGCAACTCATCGCGAAATTGGTAAGTTGGCGGTCCACGCATATATGAATGGGGGTGGACTTTCAGATATAGAATCTATTTTGAGTTCCAATGGCCCTCAAGAGGCGATGGATAATTTATCTATCTTAGAAAATTTAGGCTCTGGGAACAGAACATCCCTCAAGAGATTTAAGGCCGCTGAAGATATTGCTCAGCGAGCCAAAGCAGTTGCTGAAGTAGCTAAGCAAAAGCAGATAGAGGTTACTGCTCGTGTGGCAGCAACTAAAAAAGAGGCTGATGATGCAAAGGTAGAACAGCAAAAAGAGGTCAATAAACTTCAAGCCGTTCAAGACAAATTACAGCGAGACCTTGCATCAGCAAAGAAAGTACGTATAACACTTGAGCAAAAACGCCAACTGGCAATCCTGGAAGAAACGCGCGCAAATGAGGCAACAAAAGTTACTGGGCAATCAAAAATTTGGCGCACCGGTGGTCCAACTGGGGCGAAGAGTTCCCGAACATCAGAAGCCCAACGCCTTCAGGCTGTTGAGTTTGCTAAACGACAGGTACTTGCAAAGAAACCATATGTGTGGGGCGATGAAGGACCAAACGCCTTTGACTGCTCTGGTTTAGTTTATGCAGCATATAAATATGCAGGATTAGGTTGGCCGATTTGGGATCGTCTTAACTCTGGCCTTTACTACACATACACAAAACAGATTCCATTGGCCGAAATGCAGCCAGGGGATCTACTCTTCTACTCATACAAAGGAACTATCAGCACAATTCACCACATGAGTATTTATGCCGGCAATGGAATGATGTGGGAGGCCCGATCAACGAAAACTGGGCTTCGTTTTTCAGATATTTACAGTGTCGACGGCCTAATGCCATATGCGGGCAGAGTTTAGAAGAATATTTTTACTACAGAGAATAAGGAAGAAATGAAAAAGTCAGAGGCTAAGGGTTTGAAAGTCGGTTTTTTTGTCTTCGCGATTGTTGCGCTGATGATGGTTGGAAATAGAGCAACTGCGGTAACCCTCGATTCTGTTCCACATATACATCATGTAAAAGTGGTTGAAAACAAGCTGTTTGTTTTGACTCATGAAGGCCTCTATGAGCTAGTTGGAAAGAATAATATGAAGTTAGTTGGAAAAGAAAAGATTGACGTGATGGGGTTTACAACCCTAGGTAAGGCATTGTTTGCAAGTGGACACCCTGCCGAAGGTTCCAAAATGCCAAATCCAATTGGCCTGGTTAAGTCTATTGATGGTGGTTTAACTTGGAAAGCAATCTCTCTAGTCGGGGAAGTTGATTTCCACTTTTTAGAAGGTGCTGGAGGTGATCTATACGGCTCAGATTCACAGAGTGGAAATTTAATGTACTCACCGGATTCTGGAAAGACCTGGAGATATTTAGGAACAAACACCTTCACGGATATTGCAGTTTCACCTGAGATGCCAGGTATGGCTATAGCAATTAAGAATTCAGAGTTGTTGCTTACCAAGAATGCCTTCAAAGCGACAACCAAAATTAAAAATACCCTCAAATTTACTCAAATTGAATGGCGCAAATCGGGACTCTATGCGGTGAGTGGTAAGACCCTCTTTAAGTCAACAAATTCCGGTAAAACCTGGACAGAGCTCAATACATTTAAAGGAGCACTGGGAATTCTCAGCGCAAGTGATCAGTTGATGCTGGTAACAGTTGGACCAGATATCTACACTTCCACTAATTCTGGAGCGAGTTTCAAAAAGATTTCTTAATCCGACTTAGAGGACTGTTCTTGCTTCAAATAAGGTAATCTACCCACTATGGCCTGGTTCTTACTATCAATCGCAATTGTTGCTGAAATTGCAGGAACGCTATTCCTCAAAGCTAGCGATGGACTGAGCAAGCTATGGCCCTCACTTGGAGTTGCCGTTGGTTATGTAATCGCCTTCTCACTCATGGCAATCTCACTTAAAAAGCTTGAAGTGGGTATTACCTATGCCGTGTGGTCTGGTGTGGGAATCATGGGAGCTGCCATAGGCGGCGTTATCTTCTTTGATCAGCAGCTCTCTAGGTTAAACATTATTGGCATGGCAATCATCATTGTTGGTGTGGTCGTTATGAATCTAGGCGGAGCAGCTCACTGAGCCCAAATAGCATCATGAACGTATTGGGCTAAGCCTCTTACCCGTCCGTCGTAATACTCCTTAAAGCGTGGATCTTCTACATACATCACAGCCAAGTTCTTTTGCATCTCAACTGAGCAGTCATAAAACCATTTAGTAATAGCTTGGCGGTGAGCAAGAACAGCAGCTTTAGTCTTATCTGAGTCAATAGGTAATGAATTTCCAAAGGCATAAACAAATAGCTCAGTTGCAGCCTCCTGATCTACTTTTGCTGCAGCAAAATCTTGCCTAGAGTATTTAGAGGTTTTAGCAGTTGATTGACGGTAGGCATCTGTATCGCCCCATCGTGCTTGAACTTCTTCCTCATACAGACTCATGTTTGAATCGTACAGAGCCACCCTCAATTTCCTTAACTAATACGCCATGTTTTATAATTTCCTCATGAAATTTCTAGTCTCAGTCATTGATAGCCAAACTCGTTCACCTCACACGCCGCAAGAGATTCAGGCTATTGATGATTTCAACGACAAGCTTTCTGCCCACGGCCAGCGCATCTTTGCTGGCGGTTTAGATTCACCTGCTTCTGCAATAGTTTTTGATAACCGCAACGGTGCAGACAAAAGCAGCGAAGGTCCATTTGTTTCATCCGATGAGTTCTTTAGTGGCTTTTGGATCATCGAGGCCGCATCGTTAGAGATTGCCAAAGAACTAGCTGCAGAAGGCTCTAGAAGTTGTAATAGAAAAGTCGAACTACGCCCATTATTGGGTTAATCATATTTTTCAGGACATTTTTTAGGCAATAAGAAAAGCTTTCCAAGATAGGCTTAAGTAATGTCGATGCCCGTTATGACCAATCGTGAAGCGATTAGAGTCGGGCTACCTATCTTCATCACGGCAATTAACATGCGGGCCGGGTTAACAATTATGAGCCCGCTCTATCCCATCCTTAAAGAGCAGTATCAATTGAGCTCTTTTCAGCTCTCCTTCTTAACTTCACTCTCTGTGCTCTGCTTTGCAGGAAGTGCTTTCTTAATGCCACTGGTGGGCAAAATTGGTGGAACTAATAAGGTCATTGCTTGGAATCTGACGGTTCTATCCGCTGCAATCTTCCTTCGCACAGTTGGTAATGTGCCAATGCTCTTTATTTCATCTGTAACAGTTGGTATTGCAATTGCTGTTCTTAACTTCTCATTGCCTGTGTGGGTGAAGGAGAACGCCCCTGATCACTCAGGGCTCTTAACTGGAATCTACATAACAATCATGGGCACCTTTGCCGCACTCTCTGTGGCAGTTGCTGTGCCATTAGCTGAGGCAAGTGCATGGGGCTGGCGCTTATCGATGATTCCTTGGTTAGTTATCGGCGTGATTTCATCTGCATGGTGGTTACTAAGGATTTCAAAATCTCATGAATCTGGGCATATGGAGGTGAGTTCAAAGTTTCATTGGACTCTATTTAGAAAACCTGGTGCGTGGAGTATCGCAATCTTCTTTGGTCTGCAATCAATGCTCTTCTACGGCACTGCTACATGGCTACCAACAATCTTGGTTTCTAAGGGTTACACCCTCAGTCATGCCGGATTAGTTGTCTCCGTTACTGGTTTTCTTGGCTCTGCCATTGGTATTGCCGCTCCGCACTATGCATCCAAGTTAAAAAACATGCGTATGTTCCTATTCTTAATGGGCCTCATGGTTGCAGCTAGCTTTGCTGCGCTAATTTTTGATACTGGTTGGCGATTAATTATCTGGCTACTTATTTCAAATATTGGCCTCTCTGTTACTTTTCCTCTCTCTCTTTTACTCACAGTCACACGCAGTATTGATGCAGGGGAGACCCGTTCTCTTTCAATCATGGCTCAATCGGTTGGTTATCTCATGGCTGCCTTTGCACCTGGAATCGTTGGAGCGATCTTTGATTCAACCTTGAGTTGGGGTATTGCTTTGCTCGTGCCAGTTGTACTTGGAATAGCCCTTGCTGTGGTCGGCTACTTTGCAGGAAAAGCCGAAAAGATAGAGATATAAGGGCTATAGAAAGCTTGGCCAGTTACCATTGAGCATTAACAGCGGGATGAAAAGGTGTTCACTTTGTTTGAATCAATAGTTCTGGGGATCATTCAAGGTCTTACAGAGTTCCTACCTATTTCATCAAGTGCCCACCAGCGCATTGCAGGTGAGTTCTTTGGAAATGCCCAAGATCCAGGTGCCCGCTTCACGGCCATTACCCAGATTGGCACAGAGCTAGCAGTTCTTCTCTTTTTTAGAAATGACATTAAGAACATTGTTCTGGCCTGGTTTAATCAAGCTATTTTGCGCAAAGAGCTACCTACAGATCAAAAGCCACTTGCTCGAATGGGTTGGTTAATCATTCTTGGAAGTCTTCCAATTGCTGTTCTGGGATATTTTGGCAGAGACATCATTACTAATGATTTCCGCTCACTCTGGCTGATTGCTTCATCTTTGATTATCTTTGGTGTGATTCTCGGGTTAGCCGATCACTACGGCAAGAAAGAGAAGGGCTTGAGTGAACTCACTGTTAAGCACGGCATTTTCTACGGACTAGCCCAATCACTTGCATTGATTCCAGGTGTTTCTCGCTCTGGTGCAACTATTGCAATGGGCCGCTACCTCGGTTACACCCGTGAAGCAGCGCTGCGCTATTCATTCCTCTTAGCTCTGCCAGCAGTCTTTGGAAGTGGTTTTTATCAACTCAAAGATGCTTTTGGTTCTAACGCTGTGGCAAATGTTTACACCCTGCCACAGACTTTTATTGCAACAGCAATTGCCTTTGTTGTTGGCTACGCCGTCATCGCCTGGTTACTTAAGTTTGTAACAACTAGATCCTTCATGCCATTTATCATCTACAGAATTGGCCTTGGAGCAACTGTGTTAGTCCTACTAAGCGCAGGCGTCATTAATCCATAAATTGCATTATTTGCTTCACGATTACCTGTGAGATATTATCTTGTAATGAGCGATTTAGAGAAGACGCGGATTGCAGTACTTTTCGGCGGAGCAAATAGCGATAACTTTCGATCATGCCAGCAGATAAAAGATGTCGTTCCAGCACTCCTGAGTCGTGAGTTTGAGGTTGAAATATTTGGCGTCACACTTGAGGGAATGTGGGTTTCTTTCACTGATGTGCAGGCACTCCTTGCTGCAACGAAAGTTGCTGGATTTGAACTTTCAAATGAAAGCGCTGATAAAATCTCTGGTAGCACCATTTCAAATTTCCCCACCCAAGAGTTCATCTCATTCGATGCGGTTTATCCATTGATTATTGGTTTTCCAGGTGCCGATGGTTCGATAGCTGGTCTTTTTGAAGCTTTGGGAGTGAGAGTCATAGGTTCAGACTCACTGGGATCAGCGATAGCTTCCGATAAATCGACCACCAAACTTCTACTTGAAGCTGTTGAAATTGCAACGCCAAAGCATGTAGTTATCCCAGATAAAGCTTGGCGCCGAGACGCACTCTCCAACGTTGCCCGTGCTGCTTCACTGAAGTTACCAATAGTTGTAAAGCCTTGTCGTGGCACCAATGGTGTTGGAATAACTTTAGTTAAGTTTCCATTAGGGATGAAGGATGCTGTATCAATCGCCCGTCGCTTTGATGGTCGTTTTATGGCCGAGGAGTACTACACGAATGTACGTCATTTGGAGTGCGCAGTTATGGGCGATTCTGAAAATCGTAATTATATTAGTGGCATTTTAGAGACCGTAACTCACGAAGGTGAACTTTTCAATTACATCACACGAACTGACCCAACCAAATACAGCCAAAAAATTGTAAATGATCTATCCGATGATTTTGTTGAACTAATCAAAGAGACGGCAGAGAAAGTCTTTGAAGCCCTTAAAATCTCTGGATATCTTCAAGTGGAGTTCCTACTCACTGAAGAAGGCCAAGTCATGGTTCTTGATGTAAATGCTCACCCTTATCTTGGAAAAGATGGTTCATTTGCTAAGGTCTGGCTAGCGGCCGGTCTTGAATATGAAGATGTGCTTTATGCCGCAGTAATGGAGGCAGTACGCCGACCAGTAGGAATGATTTAAGCCAACTCCTACACCTTCTCTTTAAAAGCCTCGTACCCACTTAGGAAAACCTGCTTATATCCTTCAGCGCTCCAAGCACTGCGCCCGACAAATAGGCCATCACAGGCCTTTAAGGCGCCATAGAGGGCGGCATTGTGCACATCGACAGAGCCGCCATAGAGCAGTGGAGTTTTCGCCAAAGTTAACTCTGACAACTCCTCCTTAATAATTGTTAAAACTCTATTAACGTACTGTGGATCAGCTGGTACCCCACCTACTCCTATTGAAAAGACAGGCTCATAGGCGACGATCAAATCTAACGAGCAGTTTGCAAGGGGCCTTAACTGTGTCTTAAGGAGTTTTCTGAGAGCATCAAAGTCATCCGCCTGAACACTCTCACCAATACAAAAAAGTACCCGTAGATCTTCACTCTCTGCGGCCTTAAGCTGTGCAGCTATTTCTTTATCTCCATCAAATAAGCGTCTGCGTTCGGCATGACCAATCATTACCAAATCAGAGCTCAGTGCCTTGAGGGTTGCCGCTGAAACTTCACCGGTAACATCATGGTCACCCGTTGATGAAATCGATTGATTACCAATCCATAACGATGAACCTTGAGAATTTTCCTTTAGCTCTCGAAAAAAAGGAATCGAAGGCAATAGAAAAAACTGCACATCAGAATAGGATTTAGTTAAGGCTAAGGCCACCTGTGTAATTTCTTGCTGCGCGGCAATGCCAAGATTCTTCTTGGTATTAGACCCAAAGTAAAACATCCCGCCTCACAATCGAAATTTAGCGTGCACGAGAGTTAAAGAGCAGCTCCATTTTCATCAAACATAATAATGTCACTGGAGTTAACGCTGGTCCAAACATTCTCACCAATTTCGCGCCCACGTTGGTGTGGTACGCGTGCCTTGACCTTGAGAGAGCCATACTCCAAATCAAGTAAGTATTGACCACCGATTCCAAGTGACTTACGAACAACACGGGCTGCACGTGAGTGTGCAGTCTGCTTGGTATGAACTTCAATTGCTTCGGCTCTTACGCCAAGCACTTTAACTTTCGATGCCATCGAACCTGCTTCAAGTGTCTGAGAAAATAGTGATGATGTAATTCCACTACCAGTTTGGCTGATGTGCTCTTTCTCAATGAAGTTAATCCCAGGATTTCCAAGGAACCAACCTGCAAACTGGCTCTTGGGCCTCTCATAAATCTCTTTTGGCGGTGCACATTGAGTGATTACACCATCTTGCATGAGGGCAATTTGGTCTGCAAGAGTCATAGCCTCAGTCTGATCGTGAGTTACATAGACAATTGTCTGTGAGAGGCGGCTGAAGACCTCTTTCAAAGAGCGCTTCAACTCAAGCTTGGCGGTGATATCGATATTTGTAATCGGCTCATCAAAGAGAATTATCTGAGGCTGACGCGCAATAGCTCGGCCTACAGCGATCTTCTGTCGTGTCCCGTTATCGAGCTCTTCAACCATCTTATTCAAATCCCCTGAAATTCCAAGTAAATCCGCCACATCATGAACGCGCTTGGAGATTTCTTCCTTACTCAATTTTTCAGTTAATAGTGGAAGCTCTAAATTTCGCTTGACACTGGTACCACGGTAGATGACGGGATACTGAAAGACCATACCCAAATTACGTCGCTTAGTTGGGACACGAGTAACTTCAATATCGTCAAAGAAAATATTTCCAGAAGTTGGGACCTCAAGCCCAGCGATCATGCGCATCAAAGTAGTTTTTCCACATCCTGATGGCCCAAGAAGCACCGTCACAGAGGACTTTGGAATTGTGAAGGTGATGTCATTGACTGCATTCAATGAACCAAAACTCTTTGTTACATTCTTCAAATTAATGTCATACATGGGCGACACCTGTGCCAATCTTCTTCTTTGAGTCAAAATCAAAAAGTGTAATTGCTTCCGGCTTGATGGAGATTGTTAGGTTTTTGGACTCAATCAGCTTGAGTCCTTCGATATCTGTACGGGAGAGAACAGTTATAAATTGAGTACCCTTGACATCAAGGTAGGCAGCAAACTCAGAGCCCAAATTCTCAAGCAGCGTTAATGTGGCGCTCACTGCAATAGTTCCTGGGTGTTTGCCGATCAAAATACCCTCAGGTCGAATCCCTGCGATGGCGGCAGTACTGCCACCGGTAACATCAACGACGGCCTCAAATATTTCAGAGGTAAAATTCGAACTCTGAATCTTTCCTGGTATTACATTTGCTTCAGGAAAGCCCAAGGTTGTCATCGAAGGTAGTGAAGAAGGGGCATCGTAGACATCGGCTAGGGCGCCCTGTTGAATGATCTTGCCATCGGCTAAAATCAAAACTGTCTTTGCTAGTTGGAGAGCTTCAAGTGGGTCAGAAGTGATGTACAAGAAGGCTACTTTTAACTTCTCCTGTGTCAAGCGAAGATCTTCTATCAGGCGCTCACGGAGTTTAAAATCCAAACCTACGAGTGGATCATCTAGGACATACACATCTGTAGCCTTTGAGAGTCCACGCGCGATTGCAACTCTTTGCTTTTGACCACCAGAGAGTTGCACCGGCATCTTTTCAAGTAGATCCCCAATTTTTAGTAGCTCAGAAACTCGATCAACGGCTTCGGTCTTTGCTTCCTTGCTGGCCTTAATCAAAGTAAGGGGATATTCGATATTTTTACGAACAGAAAAATGTGGATACAGCGCAAATGATTGTGGGATATAACCGATGTCTCGTGATCCTGAATCTGCGTCCGTAACGTCTTGGCCACGAACAATAATTTGACCCGCATCCACATCTTCAAGACCCATGATTGTCCGAACGAGTACAGATTTTCCATTACCTGGCTTCCCACATATTACCGAAAAGTCATTGAGAGCTGCGGTAAATGAGAGATCTCTCAGTACAGATTTATCTCCGTAGGATTTGGATAGTCCTTTAACTTCTAACGCTGAGCTCGACATTGTTTTCAACTCTCCTAAACTCGACCAAGATTGACAAGGAATGGAGTCACAGCGATTGAAAGTGCAAAAACAGCGACAACTATTGCTAAGTAAAGAAGGATTTTTTTAATTGAGCGTGCAGCGCCCCATTCGGGCTTAATGTTGCCGACTGCCACCTGTAACGGAACAAGAACCAAGAGGGCTCCAAAACCCCAAACGTAGACGGCGTAAGAGAAACTCTGAGCTAGCAGGAGGAGACATACTCCAAGTAACCAGATAAGAGTTAATTGCAGGCGAGCTGCGAAAGGTGTGCTGCTTTTCATCTATACCTCTCCTCGAACTGTTCCAAATGTGAGCCCAACCAGCAAGTATTTCTGAAAGAAGTAAATTACTAAGGCCAAGGGCATGACATACAGAGTTCCAATTGAGGCGACAAAGGACCAGTCAACCTGTCCGCCTTTGGTAATAGATGTAAAGAGTCCCACTGGAATTCCATAGGTTTTTAATCCACCCAGCTGGAAGTTGAAAAGAAATTCATTCCAAACAAAGATGATATTGAAAACAAAAGCTGCGACTAGGCCAGCACGCACTTGTGGAAGGATTACCTTAAACATAATGTGAGCCCTAGATGCCCCATAGACCATTCCTGTCTCATCAAACTTTGTCGATACTCCATCCATAAAACCCTTCAAGATCCAAACAGAAAAGGGAATCGAAAACATTGTGTAGAAAATGATGAGACCAAGGAATGAGTCTTTTAACTGTAAAATATTGAAAAGTTGGAAGAACGGGATAACAAAGGCTGCTGCAGGGACAAAGCGTGTAGAAAGAAGCAGAAACATGATGAAGTCGGTTCCAGCTGGCTTAAACCGAGAGAATGAGTAGGAGGCTAAAAAAGCAACAAAGATTGCAAGGAATACCGAGGCGAAAGAGTAGATTGCACTGTGTACGAAGTAGGACAGAGTATTCGCGAAATTAACTGCATCCAACAAATTTTGGAAAGTCGGAATGAAGAAAAATTTTGGTGGAATATCAAGGACTGTCGTCTTTGGCTTGAGCGCAGTCCCAATAATCCACGCAATGGGTAGGAAAAAGAGAATTGAGGTGGACCAACCGAGCAGGGTGAGGAAACTAATAGGACCTTTTCGGCGACTTGGCTTCATTATGGCTGCAGTGCTCATCCTTGGGCCTCAGCTTTCTTGCGGGCGTTTAATACATGCAGGTAAATCGCTGTGAGGGCGATTGCAATAAAGAGTAGGAAGACTGAAACCGCAGAGGCGTACCCCAACTTGAAAGATTTAAATGCAAATCGATACAAGGAGAGTGCAATTAATTCAGTTCGATCTCCCGGACCGCCGTTGGTCATGATGTATGTCAGGTCCATAGTCTTGAATGCATCGATCGAGCGGAGCAGAATTCCAAGCATGAGAATAAATTTTGCATGTGGCCAAATAACAGTAGTAATTTGACGGTGAATCGGAAGCTTATCTACAGAGGCAGCTTCAAGCTCGGCCTTGGGTACTGAGCCAAGGGCTGCAAGTGTCATGAGAGCCATAAATGGAGTCCACATCCATGTATCAACAACGATTAAAGTTGGGAATGCAAGGTTCGAGTCGGTCAGAAAATCTATCTTAGACAAACCCAGAGAGGTTAAGAAGTAGTTCATTACACCAAAAGTTGGATCAAGGATGAGCTTCCAAAATAATGCCGTTGCAATCGGTGTCACAACCATCGGGGTGAAGAAAAGAGTGAGAGCAAAGCGGCGGCCAGGCATTTTGTCATTTTTCCAAAATAGGACCCCTATTAAAATCCCTAGAAAAGTCTGACAGATAATGGCGATGAGCAAGAACACAAATGTTCGGGAGACAGACTGAGAAAGCTGTTGATTTTTCACAAAATCTAAATAGTTGCTAAAACCAGTGAAAGTAGCCCCGTTAGCCGAAGTGAGCGTGTAGTTATAGAAACTTAAGCCCAACATCCAAATTGTTGGCAGGATATTCATAAGTGCAAAGAAAACCAAAACTGGTATTAATAGAATCCAGCTCATTCGCTTATTCGCACGGGCTCTAGTAGATGTCTTCTCTTTTATTGAAGACTCGAACTTTGTTACTTTCTCACTCACTGATATCCCTTTCGCAACCTTATTATTTCAGAGTAACAGAAGAAGATTGTCCTAGTGTCAAATACAAAGACACTAGGACAATCTTATTTTTCTAGAGTTTTAGAGCTTCAGTGAGTCTACGTTTGCAGGTGGTTCAGTCTTTGTGCGACCAGCCTTGAACAAAATCTGCTGTTGCTTTGCAGCAGCATATTCAAGGGCAGCAGCAGCGCTCTTTACCTGACCTGTTGCATATCCATTAAATGCCTCTTGCTGAACTGCAAGCATTTCTGCATATTCAGGCAAGTGCCAGAAGTCCTGTGAACGACCTTCTTCTAGCATGGAAAGGAATGGCTTTACATAGTGAGAGCTGTTTAGGTACTCAGTATTTGCAGCACCTTCGGCGCTCCATGGCAATCCACCATTTTCTAGGATGAACTTATCTTGAGTCTCCTTGGTGTACCACCACTTGAGAACGTCAACTGCGACGCGCATGTGATCGTCATCGTTGAATGCATTAATCACCCAAGGCTGTCCACCCATAGCACCGATTAATTTTCCATTCCACTTTGGAAGTGGGATTGACATAACGTTGCTGGCTGGCACCTTATCTGATGACATGAACTTACCAATTGCAAGCCATTGCCATGCTGAGAAGGATTTACCTTGTGTGAATAGATCGATCATGTCGCCGATACCAAAGGCTGCAAAGTTCTTTGGCTGGTACTTGGAGAGTCCTACGAACTGCTCCATCGCTGCAGCGTTCTCAGGGGAGTTCAAGATGCCATAGACATCATTTGTCTCTGGATCCCAGATTTTTCCACCTGTTGAATAAGCAAATGGGTAGTAGGCGCAGCTGAAGAAGTCATACTCCTTTGAGTACATAAGTGCTGTTCCATACATTCCCTTTGATGGGCGGTGGAAGAATTCAATGATCTCAACAAGATCTGTGTATTCGATGTTACTAAGAACTTCATATGTTGATGGAAGATCTTTACCAGTCTTCTTCTTGAATGCAGCCTGCTCCTTTGGATCTTCAAGCATATCCTTGCGAAGGAATATTCCTTGAGTATCAGGCATCTGTGGGAATCCCCAACGTACGCCAGATCCATCTGGATATACCTGGTAAGTATTAGTTACCAAAGAGGAGAACGGAGTAATGTCTAGATCTGGATTAGCAGCAAAGACATCATCTGCCTTAACAATCCAACCTGGCTCTGATAGAGCACCCAACCACTGTGAGTCAACTACTAATAGGTTGAACTCCTGTGACTGTGATGCAAGTGTTGGTGCAACTTTCTGGAAGAGCTCACCAAATGGTGCCTCTGCGAAAGTGATTTTATTTACTGTGTATCCGTAATTCGCTAGTGCATAGGCCTGAAAATCTGCCCACTGTGTCTCTGGAGCAGCACTTGGTGGCCATCCACCAATACGTGAATAGGCAAAATCAATTGTTTTGCCCTTCATGTTTTCTGAATTACTTCCGTATAGCGGGCTATCTTTTGCTATTGCGCCAGAATCATCACCCTTGCTGCAAGCAGCAAGAAGGCCAGACATTGAAACTGCAGCAACAGCTACCGCCCCGCCCTTCAGCACCATTCGGCGGTCTATATTCTTATCTTTTAACGTTGACAAGAGTTATCCCTTTCCCCCAAAGACAGACCTAGGTGGGCTGCCGGTGTTAGAATTCTTGGTGAATCATGCTTAACTGTCAAGAGATTTGGCCGGTGTTGAGGGAACAATGTTGTAACATTTAAAGCGGGGAAAGCACCCACTAAGTCTTTTGGCTCAACATGTGAAAGCGACTCTGGAGGCCTTAAAAGTGAGAATTGCCGTCGGATCGGATTTCATCGGCTGGGAGTTAAAAGCCACGCTCATGGAGCTACTCAAGGCCCACCCAGAGGTTACAGCCTTAGAGGATCTAGGTGTGGCAAGCCGCGAGGATAAGAGCGACTACCCAGATATTGGGTTTGCGCTCGCGCGCTTTATTGCACAAGGCAAGGCCGACAGAGGCCTTCTTATCTGTGGCACAGGAATCGGAATGGCGATTTCGGCCAACAAAGTCCCTGGGATTCGGGCAGCGACAACGCATGACCCCTATTCATTAGAGCGTGCTATTTTGAGCAATAACTGTCAAATAATTTGTATGGGTGCCAGAGTCGTAACTGCCGAGTTAGCTAAGAGCCTCATCGCTCCTTGGCTCGAGTACACATTCGATGCTGCAGGACCCTCAAGTTCTAAGGTAGATAAAATCAACACATTAGAGCGAGAAGGGTTGTGATGAAAGAGGCGGCGATAGTTTTTCCAATAGCTGATGGAGTTGAAGATTTAGAGTACTACGTAACCCGTATGCGATTAGAAGAGGCAGGATTTAAAGTCCTCAGTGCTGGGATCACCAAGGATGACGTTATCGGCAAAAATGGTCTTGTTATCTCTGTTGATGTCATTCTTTCCGAAGTACGGGCCGATGATCTTGTTGGCTTAGTTTTAGCTGGCGGGTGGGCTCCTGATAAGTTGCGCCGATATAGTTTTGTAAATGAATTAATACAATCGATCAATAAGCAGAATAAAGTTATTGGAATTATCTGTCATGGTGGATCTATGGCAATCTCTGCAGGCATAGTTAAAGGCAAGCGATCGACAGGCTCTTTAGGAATTAAGGATGACCTAGTTAACGCAGGTGCAATCTGGGTCGATGAATCGGCCTTCACCGAAGGAAATTTAGTGTGGGGCCGCGTAGTTGCCGACATTCCTAATTTCTGCCGCGAACTGGTGGCTGCCTTTACCCGATAGCCAGAGCACTAAGAATGCTTAAGAATTAAGCCCCATCAACTCCATCGGCAATGCCCTGCAAAATAATCGCCAATGAGGTCGCACCAGCGTCTTGGAAGCCAATTGCCCGCTCCCCAAGCCTTGCAGCACGGCCCTTTTTAGGGATTAAATCCTTAGTTGCAATGGCTGCATCGAGGGCAGTCTTTGCTGTTGAGTGAAGGGCATCGCTGAGTGATCCACCTTGAGTTGAAAGAGATTTGATGTGTTCAACTGCTGGGAAAAAAGAATCCAGCATTGTTTTATCTCCGAGCTCGGCCTTACCAAGAAGCTGAATTGAGGTGGCCATTGCTTCATAGAGTTCGGCCCAGTCAGAAATACTATTTAACTCAACTTTGTTTGTAGCTGCCGTTGCCGCTGCAGCAAATGCCGCTTCATAGAGCGGCCCAATAGTTGCACCAACATCATCGGCAAATGCCTCGCCTGCGGCTTGAAAAACCTCTGATGGCAGAACAGATTCATCAAAGCCCTTCATCGCGCGAGCAACGGCGCGCATTCCAATTGTCATTGAAACTCCGTGATCACCATCTCCAACTTCGCCATCTAATTCACATAAATAATCCTTATTTTCCTCAACCTTTTTAGCTACATGAATCAGGGACTGCGCGATGAAATAGCCATTAATACTCTTCATGGTCTATCGCCTCCTAGATTTTCTTATACATACAGGTATCAACGACTGAGTTAGTAATCAAGTCATGCATCTCTGTATCAAGGCGCATGAGACTAACTGAAACTCCCGCCATCTCTAAGGCTGTCACCTGCTCGCCTACATGCTTGAAGCGAATATTTATGCTATTCGCATCGCAAATCTGCTTTACTCGTCGATAAACAACGTAGAGCTCTTCGGCAGGTGAACCACCTAGGCCATTAACGAGTAGGGCTACATCGCTACCCTTGTAATCAAGGTCTGCCAAAATAGATTCAACAATTTCATCAATAACAGAATCAATTCCACGGGCCTTTACCCGCTTGATACCTGGTTCACCGTGAATTCCAAGGCCAATTTCCATCTCATCATCTGGCAGGGTAAAAGTTGGTTGGCCATTTGCCGGCACAATGCACGAGGTCAGGCCCACACCTACAGTTCGAGTGTTGTTATTTGCCTTATTCGTCACAGCAACAACTTCATCGAGTGAGGCCATCTGCTCGGCCTTTGCGCCCGCTACATGCCAGACAAGGAAAAGGCCACCGATGCCGCGACGCTTTGATGCTGACTCTTTTGGTGCAGATAGAACATCATCATTGAGAACCACCGATTGAACAGGAATTCCCATTTCGCGGCACTGGTCTTGGGCCTTATCAAAGTTGATGCAATCTCCCTGATAATTTCCGTAGGTATACATAACTCCAGCTCCACCATTTACGGCAACGGTGGCTTCCACTATTGGTTTTGATGGTGGTGAGGCAAAGATATTTCCAAAGGCTGCGCCATCGGCCATACCTTTACCAACATATCCTGCAAAGGCGGGCAAGTGTCCGGATCCTCCGCCAACAACGATTCCCACTTTGCCGGCGATAGGGGATTGAACTCGTGCAATCGAGCGCTTACCTACCGGTTTAATAATATGGTCATTGGCTGAAACGAAGCCTTCAAACATCTCATCTACGACTTCAAATGGATCGTTAATAAGTTTCTTCACAGTAGGTGACCCTTCGTAAGTAAGTGGACTAGGAGAGGAGAGTAAAGGGTGGAAATTATTTTCGTCAATCTGGTTATTAGTCTCCTAGTGGAAGGGTAGGCGTAGATTCTATGAAAGCCAGTGTTGACTCCAAGTCAATGATTCCAGCGTCAGAGCCAAGACCTGTTGCCACGAGTGAACCGCAGGCACTACCTAGTTGTGCCGCTTGAGGAACTGACATTTGAAGGGAAAGGCCAGCGATGAAGCCAGCGCTCCAGGCATCACCACACCCTGTTGTGTCAACAAGTTTTACTTTAAATGCAGGCACACGAACTCTCTCACCGCTCGCGCTGAGAATGAGACTTCCACGTTCGCCCATTTTTAGCACTACATTTTTTGCGCCAGCATCGAGGAAGTAGTGACACATCTGATCGGGATCTGTTAAGCCTGTGATCATGCCTGCCTCCTCCAAATTCGGCATAAAGTAATCAAGATAGGGCATGCATGGAAGTATTTTTTGGGCCATATTCTCTTGTTGCACACCCAAAATATCCATCGTCGTTATTGCACCTGATTGCTTGGCAAATTGCAGAGCTTTAACCGTATCTGGCCCGTCAAATTTAGGCATTAAATAAAAACCACCGATGTGAACAAAATCAGCCTTTGCAACAACTTCAAGCGGAATATCGTCAAAGCTAAAAACCGCATTAGAGCCCATGACATGTAAAGCTGGGCGTTCACCATTTGGGCGGATGGGCAAAATTGAACCCGAAGTCTGTACGCCATCTTTTCTAACTAGATATTTAGCATTAACACCGTATCGATTGAGAATGCCAATGAGAATATTTCCCATTTCATCATTTCCAACTGCGCCGACTGCAGTGACGCTGCAACCTAATTTAGCTAAGTCAACCGAAGTTCCAGCTGAAGTGCCTGCAGCGGTGATTCGAATCTCATCAATGAGTGATATTCCCTGCCCGGGTGGAATTTCAGAGACATGTCGGCCTAATACATCCAGAATGTGGACGCCCATTGAAACTATCTCTGTCATGAATGCCTCCCTTGGCTTTCACTACGAACTCTAGCCAGACTGAGATTATTGTAGATAAGATTGCGAAATTATAATAGAGTCGTTTTAAATTATAAGGTAATAAAACCAACCAGAAAGCGTCGTCCATGAGTCCTAAACAAAGCCCACTGCCTCTAGTTGAACTCGTTGTGCGTTCAAAGAAAATCGGCGCCGACCAGTCTTTAGTTGTTTATGGCGGAGGTAACACCTCAAGTAAAGGTGAAATCCTTGATCATTTAGGTCGAACACATCAAGTAATGTGGGTTAAAGGTTCGGGCTCGGACATGATGTATGGTGGAGAGCGAGATTATCCAGCGCTGTATTTAGATGATTTGCGCCAATTGATTTCATTTGATGATCTAGATGATGAAACGATGGTTGATTACGTAACGCGTGCGCTAGTTGACCCGACTTCTCGCCGCCCATCTATTGAGACTCTATTGCATGCATTTTTGCCTGCCAAACACATTGATCATGTACATGCTGATGCGATTTGCGCCCTTACAAATCATCCAGGTGGCGCAAAGGCAGTAGCAGATGCATTGGGAAAGGGTTTTGAGTATGTCGATTGGATGCTCCCTGGCTTTACACTCTCAAAAATCGTTTCTAAACTCAAAGATAGCGAAGGCATAGTTTTAGCCCATCATGGATTAGTGGTGTGGGATGAGTCGAGTGATAAGTGTTTAGAAAAGACACATCTAGCTGTCGCCAAGGCTGATAAATTTTTAGATTCACTCAACGTTAAGCCCGTTGCCGCCTTCGATCATGGAGATATGCCACAGAGTGAGCTCAATGAGCTGCTCTTGCAACTTCGAAAGAAGCTAGGGAAAAAGCAGATTCTTCGTACAGATCACCGCTTAGCGCAGATTGCATCACGAAAGGATTGCCAGAGGATAGTTGCAGCTTCGGCATCTAGTGCCGACCACATGTTGCGGATTAGACCTAAATCGGCATTGATTGACATTAGTTTGCCAGCGGAGTCTATTGAGCGCTATCAAAACGAGTATTCACAATACTTTGAACGAAATAAAGCGAATATACAACCTGGCTATTCAAGCCATGGAAATGATCCGAAAGTTCTCCTTGTGCCAAAAGTTGGCGCAATTACCACCGGTAACTCCTCACAAGAGTGTTTGATGCTGGCCGATATTGCTTTCCATACACATAGTGTGGCTGCCCGAGTAATAGATTCATTCGGTGAAGCCGACACCATCCCCGAGTCAGAGATATTTAAATTCGATTACTGGCCGATGGAGCTCTTTAAGTTGGCATCAAAGCCAGCTCCGGCAAAATTTGCAGGTTCAATCTACGTTGTAACGGGTGCCGGAAGTGGAATTGGAAGAGGCATAGCACTTGAACTCGGTCGTTTAGGAGCTAGCGTAACTTTGGCAGACCTGGATGAAAAAGGTTTAGAAGAGGTTCAGAGTGTTTTTAAAGCGAATAAATTCCTTGAGCCTTTGTTAATTACTGGAGATCAATCCAAAGAGGAAGTCGTTTCAAAAACTCTTAATGAAACCATTTCCCAATTTGGGGGATTAGATGGGGTGGTCATTAATGCAGGTATTGGCGTATCAGATAATTTAGAAGACTTAACTCTCGAGAAATTTCGCACAGGTCTAGAAATCAATCTCACTAGTGCTTTCTTGATGACTAAGGGAGCGATGCAGATTTTGCGCAAGCAAGGATTAGGTGGATCAATTGTTTATATCGCAAGCAAAAATGCCTTTGCTCCAGGTGCTGGTTTCGGTGGATACTCTGTTACTAAAGCGGGGATGCTCCAGTTAATGCGCATTGCAGCCCTTGAAGGTGGATCAGTTGGTATTCGCGCGAATGCAATTAACCCTGATGCTGTCTTTGATAACAGCAAACTGTGGGAGGGCGGTATACGGGCTCAACGCGCCGCCGCGCATGGCGTAAAGCCAGAAGAGCTTGAGGATTTTTACGCATCTCGAAATATTCTCAAAGTTCGAGTACAGACCGTAGATGTTGCCCATTCAGTTGCATTTCTCCTTTCGGATGAATCCTCACGAACAACAGGAGCAGTCATTGCAGTTGATGGAGGAGTCTCAGCAGCTTTTCCACGTTAAGCAGAGAGCTTCCAGTGGAGTATTACAATCCATGATGAGCCAGTTGGTTGTCCACGGTGGAATAGTGCGGTGAGGAGGTAGAGATGAGCACAGTAATAGATTTGAAGAAGGGCGAACTTACACGTCACATTAATAAGGCGTGTAAAGCGATCTCCGATGGATACATCATCGCCATTCCCCTTGAACACAGTTATGTATATGTTTGTGATGCCTTTAAAGCCGATTCAGTTCGTGCCATGCATGTGTTGCGTGGAGATCCACTATTTACAGCAGCGCAGGTTTTAGTTGCTAGTCAAATAGCCGCCCAAGGCGTTGCGCGCGAAATTACTCCAGAGACAACTGCTCTCATGAAGAAGTTTTGGCCAGGAATGTTATCGATGAACCTTCGCCCTCAAACAGGATTGAGTTGGGATTTGGGGGATGCTAATCATTTAGATCAAGTCAGTATTCGAGTTCCTAAAAGTAAGTTCGCTAAAGCTCTATTAGCAAAGAGTGGACCATTAGCTGTTGCAAGTGCAGGTCGGGCAGATCGATCCTCAGTTCTTTCATTTGGAAGTGCTGAGAGAGTTGTCAGATCAGCCATTAAATCCATAGATGAAATAAAGGTTACAGAGTCCGACCTTGCCTTCAAATTTAATAATGGCGTCTTACGAAATGGCCCACTCTCGACTGTGATTGAGGCTGATGAAACCGGTGTGCGCGTACTACGAATCGGGGCAATCTCATTAGAAGAGATACTCAGTGTCGTGCCCGGAGCCACAGCACTTTAAGCTTTGCCTATGTTTACTCCGTTACAGCATGGTTCAAAAATTTAATTATTTTTGGAACAACTGTGTTAGTTATACTGAGCACAGGTGTTATTAACTTCTAAGCAGAGAACTAGGCGAGAAAGATTAACTTCCTGGGCTCACCGTAGAC
>ENA-ORFA01000205-ORFA01000205.1-marine-metagenome-genome-assembly--contig:-NODE-205-length-25721-cov-7.768991_pt1 | contig 25721 bp, 28 predicted proteins | sample MGYA00248621_ERZ508587 | MGnify/ENA primary metagenome ERZ508587 (study PRJEB26250, sample SAMN06266239) | marine metagenome | isolation source: Columbia River Estuary | place: USA:Columbia River Estuary... | reverse complement strand
CTGGTGCCCCTCATGACGGGCGGCATCTTGGCGGGATTTGTCACGAGTTTCATTACCGCTGCGGTGGAGTTGTCGGCAACCATCATGCTGGTATCTGCCGATTCGCAAGCACCTATGAGCTATGGCATTTACTTGTACATGCAAAGTGTGGCAGGTCGAGGACCTGGCGCAGCACTCGGTGTATTGGCCATTTTGGTGGTTGCCGTTGGTACGTATTTGTCGCATCGGGTGGTAGAGCGAACAAGCAGTCGCCTGACCCCCAGCAAGGAACATTCATCATGAAAAAAGTCAGCGTTCAATGCCGCAACATCCGCTTGGCTTACGGCACGACCGAAGTTCTAAAAAACGTCAACCTCGACATTGAACCCGGAGAGTTTTTTGCGCTGCTTGGGCCTTCGGGTTCAGGCAAAAGCACTTTGTTGCGACTGATTGCGGGTTTCAACAAACACCAACATGGCGAGTTGTTGGTCGATGGTCGCGACATTGGCAAGCAAGAGCCATGGGATCGCAACATTGGCATGGTGTTTCAAAGCTATGCTTTGTGGCCGCACCTGTCGGTGTGGGACAACGTGGCTTTTGGTTTGGTAGAACGTAAAGCAGACAAAGCGGCGATACAAAGCAAAGTAGCGGCTGCCCTCGATTTGGTAGGCTTGTCGGCTTTTGGTCAGCGCAAGCCCAATCAACTCTCTGGCGGTCAGCAGCAACGCGTGGCTTTGGCGCGCACCATTGTGATTGAACCTCAAGTTTTGTTGTTAGACGAGCCATTGTCCAATCTGGATAAAACTTTGCGTGTGCAAATGCGCCAAGAACTTTTGGCATTGCAGCGTCGCTTGGGCATCACCACCATCTTTGTCACGCACGACCAAGAAGAAGCCATGACCACCGCCGATCGAATGGCCGTGCTAGACCAAGGCGTGGTGCAGCAAGTGGGCACACCCGCCGAGCTCTACGATGAGCCTGTCAATGCATTTGTGGCCAATTTTGTGGGCACCATGAACATGCTGGATGCCAAAGTGCGCAGCCTACACTCAGACAGCTTAGTGCTGGATGTCGTGGGTGTTGGCGAGATGACGATCCCTTCACCCACAGCCTCTCAGGTGTATGTGAAAGATCAACACGTTCAACTTAGCTTTAGGCCGCACTCAGTTACTGTAGAAACAGAGACAAGGCCTCATGATGCGCGCAGCATTGGCATGCAATGCATCGTGGAAGCCAGTGAATTCATGGGCCAACTGACCCGTTACCGTGTGCGTGTGGGCACGCAGTCTCTGTCTGTTGATCAAGCGCACTATGCCGGCTTGCCCAAATTGCCTGTGGGCACACCTTTGAATTTAAGGCTGGCATCTTCTCAAATTAGACTGTTTGCGGTCTGATTTTTTGCTTTCGTTTGCATTACAAAACATGAAAAATTTGAATTTACAAGCCGTCATGATTGACCTAGACGGCACCATGGTCGACACCATTGGCGACTTCGAAGTAGCACTGAACCGTGCCCTTGCAGACTTGCACATTCCTACTGCCAATCGAGGACTTATTGAACGCAGCATTGGCAAAGGCTCAGAGCACCTTATTCGCACCGTGCTCAAACACCAACTGGCTTTGCCAGAAGTGGCGGTCAATGCGCGCGAGGTAGAGCAATTGTTCACGCCAGTGTGGGAGCGCTATGAGCAGCATTACCTCAGTATCAATGGCGAGTTTTCCAAGGTCTTTCCAGGTGTGATCGAGGGCTTAGAACAACTCAAGGCCATGGGTTTGCCGCTGGCTTGCCTCACCAACAAACCTGTCTCTTTTACAACACCACTGCTGAAAGACAAAGGCCTGTCGCCATACTTTGCGCATGTATTTGGCGGTGACAGTTTTGAGCGAAAAAAACCAGACCCACTGCCGCTTCTTAAAACTTGCGAAGCACTAGGGAGCAGTCCTGCCCACACCTTGATGGTGGGTGACTCAAGCAACGACGCACAAGCGGCCGATGCGGCAGGCTGCCCTGTAGTCTTAATGACCTATGGCTACAACCATGGAGAGCCTATTCAGAACACACCGGCGCTGGCGTGGCTAGATTCTCTGGATCAACTTTTTGATTCATCCCAAGCTTTTGCCATCTCATCTTTTAAAACTTGGGGGTTGCAATGAAACGCGAACTTTTGAGGCGCCGCACGTTTTTGGCAGCGGCTCCAACACTGCTAGGTTTTGGTAGCGTTTGTGGTCAGGGCGTTGGCTGGAAGACCTTAGATGGTCGTGCGCCCTTATTGATAGCTCACCGTGGGGCCTCAGGTTACCGGCCAGAGCACACGCTAGAAGCCTATGCGCTTGGAATAGAGCAGGGCGCTGATTTCATCGAGCCCGATTTAGTTTTAAGCAAAGATGGCGTCCTTCATGCAAGACATGAACCTATGCTAGCCAGGGTGCAACTTGAGTCTGATGGACGTGCCATCAAGCGCACTGCCGATGGCAAACCTGAGCTTCATCGCAGCGATACAAGTACCAATGTCTGGCAATTAGAAAAGTACACCGATCGGTTAACGATCAAACAGCTAGACGGTAAGCCTGTGGGCGGCTGGTTCACAGAAGACTTCACTGCAGCTGAGCTGCGTGCCGATGTGCGCGCCCAAGAACGCTTGCGTGATTTGCGCCAAGGTAACAACGTCTATAACAATCTCTATTTCATTCCCACGCTAGCCGAGGTGATTGAGCTGGCCCAGCGTAGAAGCAAGGAGCTGGGGCGGACAATAGGGATTTATCCAGAAACCAAGCACCCTAGCTACTTCAAAAGCATTACCGACGCGAAGGGCTCGCAGCGCATGGAAGACTTGCTAGTGGCTCAATTGCACGCCGCGTATGGCAACAACCGGGACGCACCGGTCTTTATTCAATCGTTTGAAGTTAACAATCTTCAGTACATGAGGAGCAAGACAAAGTTGCGACTGATACAGCTGCTCAGCGCCAATGGGCAACCATATGACTTTCAGCTGTCGGGCGATAAGCGCAGTTATAAAGACTTGGCTAGTCCTCAGGGTCTTGATTTTCTGAAGGGCTATGTTGATGGCATTGGCGCACACACGCAGTTGATTGTGCCCACTGACGGTCGACGCTTGCTGACACCCACAGCGTTGATACAGAATGCGCATGCTCGGGGTCTACCAGTGCACGGCTGGACATTCAGGGTTGAGAACCAATTCTTACCTACTGAACTGGCTCGCGGTACAAGCCCCTCAGCGCCCGGTGACATGGCGGCCCAATTACGGGTGTTCATTGAAGCTGGCATGGATGGACTATTTGCCGATCACCCAGACTTGGGTCGGGAGATCTTAAGTCTGATGACTAAATAGTCATATTGATTTCGTTTTCGGTATTGGGCCCCCAGCTTCGTTCTAGGACTTCCTGATAGCCTTGCTCCAATTTCTCGTCTCTAAAATCTTCGAATCGCAATTGCCTAATTTGATCCATGATTACCTCCTGAAGGAAGAATTAATTTGTTCAATGCCCTGATGCTGATTAACGAATTGATGGCACGACCCTGTCAACTGACATGTAAATCACTAACAATGAACAAGATTGTTCTCAATGACTACCACTAATTAGAGTAGCGCTTCACAAGGTAAGTACTTATAGACATATTTTTTATAAGGTTCTCAATGACCTAGATCAATGTCTCATTCCAGCAAAGTGAGCCTAAGTAGTTTCTTAGTGTTTCCTCGGCAAGTGTAGTAACTTGGAGTGAGAATCGACATGACAATTGCAATCGCACTGGTGTTGTTGGTACTTGGATCATTGATCTTCCATTACCTGAGTCCTTGGTATTTCACGCCCATCGCTTCCAACTGGAAGGGCATGGACGATACGATTGAACTGACCTTCTGGATTACCGGACTGGCTTTTGTAGCTGTCAATCTTTTCGTAGCCTATTGCATTATCAAGTTTCGAGCCAAGCAGGGCGTACGAGCTGCTTACGAGCCTGAAAACAAAAAATTAGAGTGGTGGTTAATCGGTGTCACAACCGTAGGTGTAGCCGCAATGTTAGCGCCGGGCTTGATCATCTGGGCAACTTATGTCAACGTCCCCGCAGATGCTCACCTGGTCGAGGCTGTTGGACAACAATGGCATTGGCAATACCGACTTCCTGGCAAAGATGGCAAGCTCGGCGTCGTCAATACCAAGCACATCAATGATGCTAATCCGTTTGGAATGGACCCGTCAGATGCAAATGGACGCGACGATATTTTGGTCTCAAGCCAAGAGTTGCATTTGCAAATTGGCAAGCCTGTCAAGATTTTGTTACGTTCGATTGACGTACTGCACAACTTCGCAGTACCCCAGTTCCGCGCCAAGATGGATTTGGTACCAGGCATGGTCACCTATCTCTGGTTAACACCCACCCGAACAGGAAAGTTTGATCTGCTTTGCAATGAATTGTGCGGTGTTGGGCACTTTGTGATGCGCGGTGTCATTGTGGTCGAGGAGGAGGCGGCTTATCTGTCTTGGTTGGGGGATCAGAAAACGTTTGCTGACAATTTAGCTAAACCCGGTGGTGACAAAACAATTGGCAAGAGTCTCTATGCAACATGTGTTGCTTGTCATGGCGCCGAGGCCGAAGGCAATCTCTTGCTTCATGCGCCTAAGTTGGCCGGGCAGGGTGAATGGTATCTCCAGCGGCAACTGAGTTATTTCAAACATGGTATTCGAGGGAGCAATGAGCGAGATGTGTTTGGCAAGGTAATGGCACCCATGGCATCTTTGCTGGTTGACGATACTGCCATTGCCAATGTCAGTGCATTCATTTCTTCATTACCAGATAAAGCTGCACCCCATACGGTCAAGGGAAACGCCAGCATTGGCAAACCACTGTTTGTCTCGACCTGCTCAACCTGCCACGGCCAAAACGGACAAGGCGTACGCCTGATGCAGGCACCCAAACTTAAGGGGATGAGTGACTGGTATACGGTGACTCAGTTGAAAAATTTTAAGCAAGGTTTTCGAGGCGCTCACGCCAAGGATGACTATGGACCGCAAATGGCATTGATGGCGGCCATTTTGAAAGATGAACAGGCCATTAACGATTTGGTGGCTTATATCAATGTGCTGCCCTGAACGGGCTGTGACAGGACAGGTAGACGAATCTTAAAAAAGGATATCTGATGGAACACATGGCACACGATGAGTCCTCTTACGTTGGACCATTAGAAGTTGCGGAGATGGAGCTTTACCATCCCAAAACGTTTTTAGGCAAGTACATCTGGAGTCAAGACGCTAAGGTGATTGCGATTCAATATGCAGTCACCGCCATTTCAATTGGGCTGGTCGCCTTGGTCTTGTCTTGGATGATGAGGCTACAACTGGCCTACCCCAACAATTTCTCGTTCATCGACCCCAGCAACTACCTTCAGGCCGTCACCATGCACGGCATGATCATGGTTGTTTATTTATTGACCGCCTTGTTTCTGGGTGGTTTTGGCAACTACCTGATTCCTTTGATGGTGGGTGCTCGAGACATGGTTTTTCCGTACCTCAATATGTTGAGTTTTTGGATATACCTTTTCGCCGTCATTCTTTTAGTGATCAGTTTTTTTATGCCTGGTGGGCCCACCGGGTCGGGCTGGACCCTTTACCCGCCGCAGGCGATTTTGCCAGGCACCCCGGGGGCAACCTGGGGCATTATTTTCATGCTGGTATCGCTCATTTTTTTCATTATTGGTTTTACCATGGGCGGCCTGAATTACGTTGTCACTATTTTGCAAGCTCGTACCCGTGGCATGACTTTGATGCGCATGCCATTGACCATATGGGGCATTTTTGTTGCAACCATTTTGGCCTTGCTTGCCTTTCCGGCTTTGTTTGTCAGCGCGGTGATGATGTTGTTTGACTTGTTGTTGGGCACCAGCTTCTTTATGCCTGCACTGGTGTCGATGGGTCAGCAAGCCAGTTATACCGGTGGCAGTCCTTTGCTGTTCCAGCATCTGTTCTGGTTTTTTGGCCACCCTGAGGTCTACATCGTTGCCTTGCCTGCATTTGGCATTGTCTCGGACCTGCTCAGTGTTCACGCCAGAAAGAACATTTTTGGTTATCGCATGATGGTCTGGGCCATTGTCGCCATTGGCGTTCTCAGTTTCTTTGTCTGGGCACACCACATGTATGTCAGTGGCATGAATCCTTATTTCGGATTCTTCTTTGCCACCACAACCTTGATCATTGCCATACCCACTGCTTTGAAAGTTTATAACTGGGTTCTGACGCTTTGGCAGGGCAGCATTCATCTCAATGTACCCATGCTGTTTGCCATCGGTTTTATTTTTGCATTCCTGCATGGCGGCTTGACAGGTTTGTTCTTGGGCAACGTCAGCGTCAGCGTGCCACTGTCGGACACCATGTTTGTGGTGGCCCATTTCCACATGGTTATGGCCGTGGCTCCCGTGATGGTGGTGCTTGGCGCAATTTACCACTGGTACCCCAAAATTACGGGGCGCATGATGCACGAGGGGATGGGCAAGATCCATTTCTGGACCACCTTTCTGGGCACCTACGCGATTTACCTGCCCATGCACTACCTGGGATTTTTGGGCGTACCAAGACGGTATTTTTCAGTCGAGGGGACAAGTTTCATTCCAGCTTCAGCGACCGATTTGAACATCGGAATTACGTTGGCTGCTTTGTTTGTCGGCGGGTTCCAGCTGCTCTTTTTGTATAACTTATTTTGGAGTTATTTCAACGGCAAGCCGTCAGGCCCCAACCCTTGGAATGCAACCACACTTGAGTGGCAAACCTCTGAGACGCCACCGGTACACGGTAATTTTGGACCTGAATTACCGAAGGTCTATCGCTGGGCTTACGACTTCAGTGTGCCTGGGGTGGTGAGTGACTTCATACCGCAAAACGTGGCGCCGCAAGACGTTAAGCGTGTTTAAGTGCGCACAGCCATGAACCTCATTCATCACTTGACCACCAAGCCTTGGGAAGCCACGGGCGAGTTACCGTTGCTTCAGCGGCATTCCAATCAACAGAATAAGCGGGCTGCACTCAAAGTATTTTTGGGCGTTGTCACTGTTGTATTCATGTTGCTAATTGTGGCTTATGCCGGACGCATGGCCTATGAAGATTGGCGGCCTGCGCCACAAATCAGATTAATGTGGGCCAACACACTGGTTTTGTTTCTGGGTAGTTTGGGGCTTGAATTGGCCCAGTACGCTGTTAGGCGTGGTCAACACAAGCTATTGCTTCGAAGTCTTTTGGCTGCAGGACTTTGCACCTTGTTGTTCTTGATGGGTCAGGCGCAAGCCTGGCGTGAACTTGGCGCCTTGGTCTATTTTGACGTGACCAACCCTGCCATTGCTTTTTTCTATCTCATCACGGGTTTGCATGGCTTGCATTTGCTGGGTGGTTTGGTCGTCTGGGGGCAAACACTGGTCCGGCTGTGGGGAGGTTTTGAGCTTGAGAAAGTTCGGCACAGTGTTGAGTTGTGCACGCTCTACTGGCACTTTTTGTTGTTGGTCTGGCTTGTACTTTTCGGCCTGTTGTTCACAGGGAACAACTTAGATGAATTGATGATTATCTGCGGAATAAAAGGAAGGACCTGATATGTCACACCCTGTTTCGACAATACCCATTCACTCGCCCGTCTTGGAGCCCGGTATGAAGGGCCTTGTGAGTGACTGGTCCGCCGATCAACAGTCGTTCAAGAAGGTCCCATGGGGCAAAACCATGATGTGGATTTTTTTGGTCAGCGACACCTTTATTTTTAGTATTTTCTTGATTTCGTACATGACCGTGCGAATGTCTACTCCTGATCTCTGGCCAAATTCGAGCGAAGTGTTTGCATTGACGCTTGGTGGCAAGGAGATCCCTTTGGTCCTGATTGCGTTGATGACCTTCATTCTCATTACCAGCAGCGGAACCATGGCCATGGCCGTGAATTATGGCTACCGCAAAGACCGACGAACCACCTTTGTGATGTTGATGATCACGGCCTTATTGGGGGCCTCATTTGTCGGCATGCAGGCATTCGAATGGACTAAGTTAATCACCGAAGAGGGGATTCGGCCTTGGGGCAATCCTTTGGGTGCTGCGCAATTTGGATCCGTATTTTTTATGGTCACTGGATTTCACGGCACCCATGTCTCCATAGGCGTCATTTTGTTATTGATCTTTGCCTTCAAGGTCTGGCGTGGCGATTTAGAACACGAACGGCCTGGTTTCCTGACGGGGCGTAAGGGTGGCTATGAAACGATAGAAATTGTCGGTTTGTACTGGCACTTTGTCGACTTGGTCTGGGTCTTTATTTTCGCGTTTTTCTATCTTTGGTAAGGAGAACCTATGTCTGAAGCAGAAAACCAACAGCATCCGATTGGCATCTATCTCAAAATATGGCTGCTGCTTTTTGTACTAAGCACGGCCTCTTATATGGTTGATTACTTTCATGTGGAAAGCTACTTGCGCTGGACCTTGATCATTGTCTTTATGTTGTTAAAGGCTGGCCTGATCGTTGCGGTGTTCATGCACATGATGTGGGAGCGTTTGGCCTTCGTTTATGCCATCTTGCTGCCACCCCTGTTAATCCTAACTTTCATCGGTATTGGGGCGCTAGAGGCTGACTATACGTTTCTAACGAGGAGTATATTTTTCTTCAAGGGTGCGCCGTAGAAAACGATCAGTCAATTTAAAGCAAGTTAAATTTTATTGGCATTCATTAGTTGGAGAGTCACGCATGGCAAAGAAAAAATACGTTGTACACACCGTGGTCATTTCTGGTTTTTCCTTGGGTGTTGCCTTGTTTGCTTATCTCCTTGTTACGCATCATATGAGCATGCCAAATCAGGTCATGCACAGCAGAGATGCCTTGATGCGCAATGGGAGCAGTGTGATTGATCGCATTAAACCGGTTGGCAAGCTTGCCATGGAGTTGCCTACAGAAGTTGCTGTCATCAACACATCGATAAGCACTGGCACAGTGACACGCGATGGTGCTCAGGTTTTTGACCAAAGTTGTGCCGCTTGTCATGCTTCAGGGATTGCAGGCGCACCCAAACTAGGCGATCAGCTGCAGTGGAAAACACGGTTGGCTAAAGGGGCCAAGGTTCTTTATGCCAACGCTCTTAATGGCATAAGCAGCTCGATTGGTGTCATGCCCGCAAAGGGTGGCAACGCTTCATTGAGTGAGACAGAAGTGAAGGCTGCTGTGGACTATATCTTAGCCAAGGCAAAGACAAATTAGAGCAAGGCGTACTTTTAACTAGGGGTATCGTATGAAGCTAAAGCGAAGTTATTTTACGGGTCCGAGTCTGGACGATTTAGAGCTTTTCGAAGAGCAACTTGAGGGAGCTGGTATTGCCACGCCTCAGATTCATGTGTTGAGCTTGGATGACAAGAGCTTGGCAGAACATCCACACCTGCACGAAGTTCAATCATTTATGAAGCAAGACGTTGTGCACAAGTCGATACTGGGCGCTGTGGTGGGTTGCGGCTTATCCAGTACGATGCTCTTGATGGCTTTTAGTTTTGAGCTGGTGAGCACGTCAGCAGGCTGGATGCCCTTTGTTTTTCTTTCGGTTGTCATTTTAGGCTTTAGCGCTTGGCTGGGCGGCTTTATTGGAATTCAGACGCCTAACTATAAGTTTGCTCGGTTCGAAAAAATTTTAGCGGAAGATCGCCATGTTTTTTTTGTTGACCTAGAGCCTGATCAGGAAAAAATTCTGGAACAAATTTTAAAACTTCACCCTAACTTAGACAGGGCGGGAACTGAAGATGGCCCTCCCCACTGGCTGGTGAGCCTTCAGTGCAAAGTAGGAATGATTCGTCACTCATAGCTGCAGGCGAATTTTCTACCACCATCAAATTTAATTTATGACGACGATCATTTCGCGAAATTCCTTCATCGTTCTGGGGCAGCTGCATGCGCTGACTAAGCCTAGAGTGCTGCAGCTGATTGTCTTTTGCGCCCTTGTGGGCATGGTGATGGCGGTACCGAGGGTGCCAACTTTGAACGAAATTCAACGCGCCATATTGGCTTGTGTCGGTATCTGGCTGGTTGCTGGAGCAGCTGCGGCCATCAACTGCTTGGTTGAAAAAGAAATTGATGCCAAGATGAAAAGAACCTCTTGGCGCCCAACGGCTCAAGGTCAAGTTGACGGCTTGTTGGCTTTGTTATTTTCTTCTGCGCTGTGCGCAGCTGGTTCGGCCTTGTTGTACTTTTGGATCAACCCACTAACCATGTGGCTTACCTTGGGTACCTTTTTGGGATACGCCGTTATTTACACAGTGATCTTGAAGCCGCTTACGCCGCAAAACATCGTGATTGGGGGCTCGTCTGGCGCAATGCCGCCCGTGCTAGGTTGGGCTGCCATGACGGATCAGGTGGGACCCGAAGCGCTTCTGCTTTTTCTGATTATTTTCTTGTGGACGCCACCTCATTTCTGGGCCCTGGCACTTTACCGAGTTGAGGAATATAGGAAGTCGGGACTGCCTATGTTGCCTGTAACGCATGGCATTGACTTTACATGCCTGCAAATTCTGCTCTACACCCTTATTTTGTTGGCTGCTTGTTTAATGCCATTTGTTTACGGCATGAGTTCTTGGCTCTATCTCTTGGTTGCATTGGTTTTAAGTCTGGTTTTTGTGGTTCATGCATTCAAGCTCTGGCGTCAATATTCAGACGAGCAAGCGAGACAAACGTTTAAGTTTTCTCTTGTTCATTTGAGCGTTCTTTTTGCTGCCATGTTGGTAGATCATTATTTGTTTTGACACAGCCTATTTGATTTGCAACCTACTGTGTTTCTGTTGGAGTTGCAACTTAATTCAAATTTTCGAATTGTTAACTTCGAGTTGCAACATAGGCTTTGTGGGCAATCTTAAAGTGGCAATCCAACATATGAAAAGCATGGCAGCAGATCCGATGAGTGAGTAAATCAGGCCGCCCCATTGAAACAATAAGCCCGACATCAATGTTCCAAAGAAGCGCCCCAAAGCGTTCGCAGCATAGTAAAACCCAACATCCTCAGCTGCTTTTTCTGAGCCTGCATAAGCCAATACCAAATAGCTGTGAACTGAGGAGTTAACCGCAAATGCAAATCCGAACAAACCAAGACCACCCACAACCCACCACTCAAGATTGGGAACGTCTTGCCAGACAATCACTGCAATGGCAGCAGGGATCAATGCCAAGATCAAGGACCACCAGCGAGCGGCTGGTACTTCGCGCGAGAGGCCGTCTTCACTGCGTTTGACAATATTTGGGGCGAGGGCTTGAACTAATCCATAGCCTATTGTCCAAGTTGCCAAGAATGTACCCACCATGGTGAAGGTCCATCCAACAGAATAAAGAAATACTGGTACTCCGACCACAAACCAAACATCGCGAGCTCCAAAGAGTACAACGCGAGCAGCAGAAAGTGCGTTGAGGCCTTGGTTTTTTGAAAACAATTCTTTGGCTGATTTGGAGGCTTTGCTCTTGCCGATCATGGGAGGCAAACTGCTGATGACGCCGATCAAAATCAAAGCCAGTAATCCGGCCATGGCTAGCAACGACCACTGAAATCCGACTGCTTGCAGTAAAACGCCACCAAGAAAGAAGCCAAAACCTTTCATGGCATTCTTACTGCCAGTAAACCAAGCGACCCACTTAAACAACTGACCGTTACTTTGGGTTTTGGCTTCAGCCTGCGTGATCTTGATCGCTGACTTGCTGGCAGTTTTGGTGAGATCTTTTGCAACGCCACAAATACCCTGAGCAATGACCACCCATGCAACAGACATTGCTGCTGTCCAACTTGGATCAAGTTGCGACAAGAGAATGAATCCAACAATCTGAGTCATCAGACCCACAGTGAGCATGCGTGCAATACCAAATCTTGTCGCCAGCCAGCCGCCTATCAAATTGGCAAGCACTCCAGCTGCTTCGTAGAGCAAAAATAACAAAGACAGCATGAAGGGTGAGTAACCCAGTTTGTAGAAATGAAGGAGCACCAGCATGCGCAGTGCCCCATCTGTGAGCGTGAACCCCCAGTAGGCTGCCGTGACGATCATGTAATTTCTAACGGCAGGAACTACGACGGGAAGTTGACGGTTGTTTGATTCCATCTTAAATACCAACAGATTCCATGTAGCAGGCCAAATCGACCATGCGGCATGAATAGCCCATCTCGTTGTCATACCAGGCATAGACCTTGAGGAGAGTTCCGTCAGTCACCATGGTCGACAATGCGTCGATGATTGAGCTGCGGGTATCACGTGCATAGTCAACACTGACCAAAGGACGTGTTTCATAACCCAGAATGCCGAGCAATGGTCCATTGGCAGCTTTTTCAAAAAGTGCGTTGACTTCCTCTGCTGTAGTCGAGCGTTGAAGTTCAAAGACGCAATCGGTCAAAGATGCGTTCAGTACAGGCGCCCGAACCGCATGGCCGTTTAGTTTGCCTTTGAGTTCAGGGTAGATCAATGCTATCGCTGTGGCACTGCCCGTTGATGTTGGCGCTAAGCTCACCATAGCGCTGCGTGCGCGGCGCAAATCTTTGTGCGGCGCATCTACCACCAAGTTGGTATTGGTCGGGTCGTGGATGGTTGTGATCTGACCGTGCTTGATGCCCAAGTTTTCGTGAATCACTTTGACAACGGGCGCCAAGCAATTGGTTGTACAAGAAGCTGCTGTGACGATGTAATCTTTGGCAGGGTTGTACAACTCGTGATTGATGCCGACCACAATATTGAGTACACCGCCAACCTTCACGGGTGCTGCAACAATGACGCGCTTTGCACCGCGATCTAGGTGGCCTTGAATGGTTTCAGGTGTGAGAAATTTCCCTGTGCATTCGAGCACAAGCTCTACGCCCAATTCACCCCATGGAATTTCGGCAGATGTGCCGAAAGAGCTAAAACGAATCCGTTTGTCTTTAATCAGAATGGCCTCATCGCCATCTGCGCGAATATCTGCTTTCCATTTGCCTTGAACGGAATCGAAGGCGAGCAGGTGAGCTGTTGCGGCAGCTCCGCCTTTGAGTTCATTGACATGAACAACATCAAGTCGGTTTGGTCCTCGGGGATCATCTTCAGGGCGCTCTGCGGCTCCCATTGCAGCTCTCAAAGCTAAACGACCGATGCGACCCATGCCATTGATGCCAACTTTCATGCTGACTCCTTTATTGATATTTGAATAAATTTTCTAATTTTATAAAATAAATGTTACAAAAAAATGACATATTTATGAATGTTAGATATGTAATTAACCTTCTCATCCTTATGATTCGCATTAACTACCTGAGTTTGTCATGACTATCGAATACAAAATTGCGCCGTCTCAAATGGCAAGCGAATACATCGAACTGCGCGGCCAGACCCGCGAGAACTCGATCATTGGCAAATCTATTAAATCTCTTAAGGTCAAATTTCTATGTCTACAGTGGACTTCGTAAAGCCCAATCTTGCAGCGCAGATGCTTCTTTTATCCGCATTGGTTTTCTGCTCTACAACATGCAAAGCAGAAGTTATCTCTTTTAAATTAGAAGCAAATCCCAGCTTCAAAACTCAAGCGAACATTCAACCTGGTAAATTTTCTGAGGTTTGTGGAAAATTAAAAAAAGGAAATTTAATACGTTGGCAATTTGATTCATCTGCGCCGTTGGAGTTCAATATTCATTACCATGAAGGTAAGAATGTCATTTTTCCATACAAGATGTCCGCCATAAAATCTGGTGAGGAAGAATTGTTGATTTCCCTGGATCAAGATTACTGCTGGATGTGGACGAACAAGTCAAAAGAAGAAGTTAAATTGGAAATGAGCTTAAGGCATGCGCAAGCTAAGTAAGATGCCCCTTTAAATACTGGTAAAGTACAAGGCATATGAGCCAATTGGTCAAAGTTTTACTGATTATTTGCATGGGCTGGCAGTCGCTGGCCTTTGCAGGAGTTGGTGCGCTTGTGGCCCATGCCAACGAAGAACAGCATGCCTTACTTCACTTTCAAGGTGTTGCCCATCACCATGATGATCACGCTGAAGATTTTCACGAGGATGACTCTGTAGCATCGACCTTGCATGCTCTGTCCGATGCAAGTCAGTTCTCTCCAGCCTTGCCTTCTCCCCAAGCTTGTTGCCCAGGACTTACTGGAGCGGATCAACCTTCTTTAGAGCGTGCTCTTCCAAGGGGTCAGTTGCATCCCGACGGATTAGAACGTCCTCCAAAACCAATGGCCTGACCTTCGGCCGTGCCTGCGCTTGAACTTGCGCAGTGCGTTTTTTGGTTTTGCCCTTTTCACTGCGTCTGTGTTTGGCGTGTGTGAACTGGTGCGTATGGTCTATACATATGATGAATTTATTGACATGGTTTGGGCCATGGCAGTCAACCCGCGCTTTGATGTCTTGCGTGCTGGTTTGCATGGCTCTAGCTGTTTCCGCTTCAGTGCGGGCACAAGACACTAAACAAGTTTCACTCACTGCTGAGAAGGTTTCGCTAACGCTCAATCAAGCGCTTGAGGCTGCATGGCAGCGTTCATTGGAGGCGTCCGAATCACGCGGTCGTTTGGCCATTGTGCAGGCTGATCAAGCAGTCAACCAAAACTGGCTTGCAGCAGCACCTGCATTCAGCATAGGACAACGCGATGGAAAAGCTGGCACTCCATCAGGAAGCCGTGAGACTGAGCTTGGGCTTTCGTTTCCCCTTTGGTGGCCAGGACAGCGTGCCGCTGGAGGTCAAGCAACTCAATCTCAGTTGGGTTTGTCACATGCCACAGAACAGGCCGAGCGTCTGCGCTTGGCAGGGCGGTTGCGTGAAGCAATTGGCTCAGTGCATCTGGCTGAGGCCGAATTGCACCAAGTGGAACGGCAGGTCCAAGACTTAGGCCAACTGACGCAAGATGTTGAAAAGCGCGTGCGCGCGGGTGACCTCTCACCATCTGATGCTTTAGCTGCCCGCTCAGAGTTGCTTGGGGCACAGGCACAAGCAGTCGCTGCGCGACAAGCCTTGGCTGTTCAGCAGTCTCACTGGCACTTGCTCACGGGTGTTCCTTCCTTGAAATTGCAAACGAGGGCTGCCCCTGCCTTGGCGCAATTGCCAGATACCCATCCAGAACTCGTTCTCGCTAACGCAGCGGTGGACTTGGGACAGCGTCGAGCAGATTTAGCACGAGTTCAGCGTTCGGATTCGCCAGAACTTTCACTGGGCATGCGACAAGAGCGACCGGGGCAAGGCGCAGGTTTGCAAAGCAGTGTGGTGGTGGCACTTCGGGTGCCTGTGGGTGGACAGGTTTACCAGCAACCGCGCATCGCTGCGGCGCTGGGCGAGCTAGACATTGCACAAACCCAAGCGCTGCGAACGCGCCAGCGCCTAACGGCCGAAGTGACATTGGCGCAGAGTCAGTTGAGCTTGAGTCAGGCTCAATTGCAAGCGGAGCGAGAACGGGCGCAATTGCTGGCCGAACGCGCACGCCTGATTGACAAGTCATTCCGTGCCGGTGAAACAGCCTTGCCTGAAATGCTGCGTGCGTTGGCTGCAGCCGTTAGCGCCGAGAGTGCCTTGGCGCGTCAACAAATCAATTATCAAACGGCGATTTCTCGCCTTGAACAAACTTTGGGCTTACTTCCATGATTCATCCATTTATTTTCAAATCAATAGGGGCAATCTTGACTGCCAGCCTGTTGGCGGTGATGCCTGTGTTGGTCTGGGCTGGCCCTGGTGCACATGGCCCCAACGGCGAGCACCTGGATTCGCCAAAGACGGATAACCCAATGCAAACCGGTCTTCGAATCGAAGCTAATTCAGATACCTTCGAGTTGGTTGGCACGCTTGCGGGAGGTGAGTTGTCCATTTTCATTGACCGCTTTGTGACGAATGAACCCCTGTTGCAGGCACAAGTCGAAGTTGAGTCTGGGGCACTGAAGGCACAGGCTAAATTTCGCGCCGAAATCGGTGATTACAAAATCGATGATCCGGCAATGCTTCAAAAGCTTTCCACGCCGGGTGAACACCCGCTTGTGATAACCGTGATTGCTGGCAAGGACAGCGACCTCTTGGACGCGGTGTTGCTTGTGCCAGCTTCTTTGGCCGTTGACGATCACCACTTTCATTGGGAGTGGTGGGCCCTTGGAGCTTTGGCTAGTTTGGTGTTGCTTGGCATTGCAGCTGCACGCCTGCGCAATCAGCGTCAGCGTCGTTTCTCCCTAGGAGGTCAAGTATGAAAAGTCTTTCTTCTTTTGGAACACTGGTAGCCACGCTAGCGTTGGCCAGTTGCCTTTCTGCTTGGGCCGGCCCCGGTGCACACGGACCGAATGGCGAACACTTGGATCAAGCACCTTCATCTTCTGTGGGTGGGCTAGCCCGCATGCCTGATGGCAGCGTGAATGTCCCCAAGCTCGCGCAGCGGCGCATGGAACTGCGGACCCAGATAGCCCCCGAGACAGAGGCTGCGGCTACGATCCAGTTGCCAGGCAGGATCGTTGCAGATCCCAACGCCAGCGGTCAAGTGCAGGCTACCCATGGTGGTCGCGTTGAGCCTGGGCCGCGCGGATTGCCTATGGCGGGTCAGGCTGTGAAGCAAGGCGAGGTTCTGGTTTGGGTGCGCCATCATGCCGATCCATTTGCCCTAGCAGCTCAACAATCACAGCGCGCGGAATTGAAAGCTGCTCGAGAGATTGCAGAGCAGCGCCTACGCCGGTTGGAGTCCCTTGAAGGCACGGTACCTCGCAAGGACATCGACGCCGCACGCATAGATGTTCAGTCCCTGACCGAACGTGAAAAGCGCATCGCAGAAAGTTTAGATTCGCGTGAGCCGCTGCGAGCACCGGTCTCAGGTGTGATTGCACGTGCCGATGTGAAAGCGGGTCAGATCGTGGATACACGCGAGGTGTTGATTGAGATCATTGATCCTGCGCGCCTGATGGTGGAGGCCAGCACACCTGATGTGTCGCTCGGCAGTCGTTTGAGCGTGGCTCATCTGGCAGGGGTCGAGGGCGTCAAGCTGCAAATGGTCGGGGCTGCACGGTCCTTGCGTGACGGCGTGTTGCCGCTGAACTTTCGAGTTTCAGTAGCCGCTGGAGCCGCACCCCTTGCAGTGGGTCAAACAGTGACATTGGTCGCGGCGCTCAAGGAGCGGCGAAAGGGTATCGTTTTGCCGGCGTCTGCTGTCGTGCGCAGCCCGTCAAACGAACCCATTGTCTGGATCAAGACTGGCGCTGAGCGCTTCATGCCGCAACCGGTTCAGATTCAGCCGCTAGACGCAGTCACAGTGTTGGTCACTCAGGGGCTAGCCGCTGACAACCGCGTGTTGGTTCAAGGCGCTGCGCTGGTTGCGCAGATTCGCTGAACGGAGCCAGATCATCATGTTCAATTGGATCGTTCAATACAGTTTGCGCAATCGGCTATTTGTTTTGGCCTTTGCAGCCTTACTCATGGTCTATGGTGCTATGACCGCTTGGCGCACGCCTGTCGATGTGTTTCCCGACCTTAACAAACCTCTCGTCACGGTGCTGACCGAGGCAGGCGGCATGGCCCCCGAGGAGGTTGAGCAACTGGTGAGTTTTCCCATCGAGACAGCCCTTAACGGCATGGCTGGTGTAACGCGCGTTCGCTCCACTTCGGGCATTGGCCTGTCTGTGGTTTATGCCGAGTTCGATTGGGGGACTGACATTTATCGCAATCGGCAATTGGTCGCCGAGCGTTTAGCACAGCTGCGAAGTCAACTGCCTTCTGATATTACGCCGGTGATGGGACCTGTCTCTTCCATCATGGGCGAGATCATGCTGATTGCCTTGCCACTGCAAGGCGGGGAGGGCGCAGCTAACCCCATGCAGGCCCGAGAGTATGCCGACTTTGTACTGCGGCCTCGCTTGCTCGGCATCGCTGGCGTTTCTCAGGTCATTCCCATTGGCGGCGAGGTGCGTCAGTTGCGCGTAGAGCCAGACTCGGTGCGCATGGCTCAACTGGGTATTTCACTGAGTCAAATAGAGCAGGCACTGCGCGGCTATGCCGGCAACGTTGGGGGTGGCTTCATCGATTTGAACAGCAGGGAATACCTTATTCGTCACATGGGTCGTACCCAGCGCCTAGAGGATTTGCAGGGTATGGCCGTCGCTTGGAAGAACGGTCGGCCCGTGCTGCTGCAGCAGGTGGCTGAAGTTCGCTTTGCCGCTGGTCTCAAGCGCGGTGATGCTGGTTATCAAGGACAGCCCGCTGTGATCCTAAGCGTTCAAAAGCAGCCTGCCGCTGATACGGTCAAGCTGAGCCGACAGATTGAGCAAGCCTTGGTTGATCTTCAGGCGGGCCTACCCAAAGGGCTTGCCAAACCAGAAGTGCTTTTCCGACAGGCCGATTTCATCAAGGCCTCCGTTGGCAACGTTACAGAGGCGCTGCGCGATGGTGCGGTGATTGTGGCCATCGTTTTATTTGCGTTCTTGCTGTCTGTTCGCACCACCTTGATTTCCTTGGTTGCCATTCCACTGTCGCTAGCAGTGACGGCCTTGGTGTTTCGCTGGCTCGACCAGTCGATCAATGTCATGACATTGGGTGGACTGGCGATTGCAATTGGTGAGTTGGTGGACGATGCCGTGGTTGATGTTGAAAATATCTTACGTCGTCTCAAGGAAAACCGAGCCCTTGCGCAACCACAGTCGGTTATGACAGTAGTTCAGCAGGCCAGCGTTGAAGTGCGCTCAGGCATTGTTTACGCTACTGTGATTGTTGTGCTGGTTTTCGTGCCCTTGTTTGCGCTACCAGGCATCGAAGGCCGTCTGTTCGCGCCGCTTGGTATTGCTTATATCGTTTCTATTCTGGCCTCCATGGCGGTGTCGATGACAGTGACGCCTGTACTTTGCAGTTACTTGCTTCCAAAGATGAAACAACTGGGACATGGTGACAGCCCCTTCGTGACGCGCCTGAAGGCTTGGGACCGAAGGCTGCTCAGCTGGTCCTTTCCAAGGGCACGGGGCTTGATCTTGACTGCGGTTGTGGCTGTTGCTTTAGCCGCAGCCAGCGTGCCCTTTTTTCCTCGCGCATTTTTGCCTGCGTTCAACGAGGGCTCATTGGTCCTGTCTTTGTTGTTCAACCCAGGCACTTCTCTGGCAGAGTCCAATCGCATGGGCGCTGTGGCTGAACAGCTGATTGGCAAGGTACCTGGCGTAAGTCAAGTGGGGCGCCGTACCGGACGCGCTGAACTCGACGAACATGCCGAGGGCGTCCACTCAACCGAAATCGACGTGGACTTGCATCGCGATGGCAAGCCAGTAGATCGCGAGAAAGTGATGTCGCTTATTCGCACCCAACTTGCTGTGTTGCCCGCCCAAGTTGCCATTGGCCAGCCGATCTCGCACCGTCTAGATCATTTGCTCTCGGGCGTTCGTGCGCAGATCGCGGTCAAGATTTACGGTGACGACACCGACACGCTGCGTGGTTTGGCTGAACAGATGCGCGGCAAATTGGCCACCATTCCCGGCTTGGTGGACCTGACCGTGGAGAAGCAGGTGCTCATTCCGCAGATCATCGTACGTCTTGATCCGCAGCGTCTGGCGCAAACAGGTCTGCCTCCCGGCGAGGCACTGCGCATTCTGAAAGCCTTGACGGATGGTGCCCATGGTTCACAAATTGTGGACGGGGCCAGGCGCTACGAGTTGGTGCTGCGACTTCCTGACGACAAGCGCAGTCCGCAGGATCTGGCACGCATGCTGGTTGACACGCCGGCTGGCCGCTTACCCGTGTCAAGTTTTGCCACCGTGACCGAAGCCGATGGCCCTAATCAAATCGGACGAGAGAACGGCCGTCGGCGAATTGTTGTCTATGCCAACAGCGATGGCTCGGATATGGGACGCATCGTTAGCGACATCCGCCAAGCCATTGCTTCCACTGAGTTGCCCACCGGTAGCTTCATTAACCTTGAAGGTCAATTTCAAGCGCAGGAGCAGGCTGCCGCTCAGATCTTGGGCTTGTCGCTGATTTCACTGGGGCTCATGTTTCTAGTGCTTTACTCTCGATATCGCTCGGTGGTGTTGGTCGGCATCATCATGGCCAACATCCCGCTAGCACTGATTGGAAGCGTTGTGGCAATGTGGCTGGCAGGCGTAACGCTGTCGGTAGCTACCATGGTGGGCTTCATTACCTTAGCGGGCATTGCAACTCGAAATGGTATTTTGAAGATCAGTCATTACATCAACCTCTGCCGATTTGAGGGCGAGACCTTCAGCCAAGCGATGATCGTACGCGGCTCACTTGAGCGACTGACGCCGGTGCTAATGACGGCATTGGTAGCAGCCTTTGCATTGACGCCACTGCTGCTGGCCAGTGATGCGCCTGGTAAGGAAATTCTGCATCCTGTGGCGGTGGTTATCTTTGGAGGGTTGATCAGTTCTACGCTGCTGGACACCTTGCTCACACCGTTGCTGTTTTGGCGTTACGGCGCTGATGCGACCGATCGGTTATTGAAGCAAACTGGCACTGAAGATGAATCAAAAAAATCAGTGCAAGATGCGTTCTGAGGATTTTTTCTACAGGCTTTATGGTGCCGCCTTTCAGTGCATCACGTTTTTGAATGGGATATGAAAAATGAAGTTGAAGCATTTAATTTCAGCATTGAGCTTGGCCCTTTCTTGTCTGTGCTTGAATACCGCTCTTGCTCACGGTGTTGCCAAGCCTCTGCATGGTGGCATCGTACAGAAGGTCAATGACATTGGTTTTGAATTGGTAGCGCAGCCTGATGGTGCCACCATTTATTTGATGGACCATGACAAGCCCATGGCCTCTAAAGGCATTACTGGCAAGCTGACTGTTTTGCAGGGCAGCAACAAAATTGAAGCAGACATTAAAGAAGCAGGTGACAACACGCTGCGTGTCTTGGGCGTTAAGCTGGGCAAAGGTGACAAGCTGGTCGCGGCACTGAGTAATGTGGGTGGCAAGAGCATGACCGTGCGTTTTACGATTAAGTAAAAAAGTTGACTTCAATTGTGAGCTTTGGATTGAAACTTAAACAACTTAAATACTTGCGTATTGTTGGTATTTTTGGACAGTATCTGCATTGTGCTTTTTCATGTCCAATGTATTTCAATCACCATTAGACTGTTACAAATAATTTAAGGATCTAACAAAATGAAAAGTGCTTCATACAAAATTATCTTGATTTTCTTTTTAGCATTTAGCTGCTACAAAGTTTCGGCGCAAGCCAAAGTAACCGATCCACATGCCGGGCATGGGTCGCACGCAGGAAATAGCGCTTCTGCATCAAGCAAGTCAACCACAACGGCATCCACAAAAAAGTATCAGCAAATTAATGACAATATGCACAAGAGCATGGACATAAAATTCACAGGAGATGCTGACAAAGATTTTCTTGCCGCCATGATTCCACACCATCAGGGAGCTGTTGACATGGCAGAAGTAGTTTTACAACATGGTAAGAATCCAAAGATCCGTCAACTTGCCCAAGAAATTATCACAATGCAGAAAAAAGAAATTGCTGAAATGAAGCAATTATTGAAAGATTCAAAATAAAAGACTTCAGCTTTTCGAAAAGCTCGAAAAGTTCGAAAAAATTCTTCACAAATAAGATGCTCTTTTAAAGCTAATTCTTTTAAAGATTTTGAAAATAATCAGTTAGAACATCATGAAACAACATTTAACTGTGACCTATGGCCTTACGGGACTGCACTGTGGGGCCTGCGTCAAAAAAGTAAGCCAAGCCCTTGAACCGCTGGCCGGTAGCGTTGAGGTCAGTCTATCGCCCATGCAAGTGACTCTGACAGACCCACTGGCTGATGAAAGCACTATCAAAAAAATTGTGGAGGCGGCTGGTTCCTACGGCCTGGTATCCGGTTCGACCATCGGTCAATTACCAGCACACGCGTCAAGTCAAGCCGGCTGGCTGCAGACCTACAAACCTTTGTTGTTGATTGCCGCTTACATTTTGATTGCCAGTGTGTTGTTACAAGTTGGATTGGTTGGTATGGCTGGTTTGGAAGCTATGGAAACTATGCGTTATTTCATGGCAGGTTTCTTTTTGGTTTTTTCATTTTTCAAGTTACTAGACCTCAATGCGTTTGCCGACGCGTATTCTGGCTATGACCTGCTGGCAAGCAGGTGGCGAAATTGGGGTTTGATTTATCCTTTCTTTGAATTGTTTTTAGGGCTGGCTTACCTTTCAAACTTTAATCCCTTGTTAACCAACTGGGTCACTTTTGCATTGATGAGTTTTTCAGCTTTAGGTGTGATTAAAGCGGTGGCAAATAAAACTCAAATTCAATGTGCTTGCTTGGGTACTGTTTTCAAGCTGCCTATGAGTACAGTCACTATCGTGGAAGACGTTGGTATGGTATTGATGGCTGTCCTAATGCTGGCGATGATCTAATTTAGTCAAAAACACCAGCACGCACATTTCCCGGACGTTCACCAAAGGCATTCGAATTTATGACACCGATCCAAACATTGAGCCTTTACGCACTGACCGCTTGCGCAGAGATTCTTGGTTGCTACTTGCCTTATTTGTGGCTTAAGAAAAGTGCGTCTCCATGGTGGTTGATTGTTGCCGCGGCAAGTTTGGCCTTGTTCGTGTGGCTGCTGACGCTGCATCCGCATCCCGCTGGACGTGTGTATGCCGCCTACGGTGGCGTCTACATCGCTGTTTCAGTCTTGTGGCTGTGGTTGGTCGATGGCGTATTGCCTGATCGCTGGGACTTGATTGGCACAGCAATCGTTCTTGTCGGAGCGGCTGTGATTTATTTTGCACCGCGCAAGGAGATCCTTTTTTAGGTGGCTTCGCGACCTAAATTTTGACCACAGAGTCCCTGATTAACAGGAAACAGTTTCTTCAAACTATGCTTGTTTTATGCGGTTTACAAGCCATAAAAATTTGTTGTGCAATAGACTGTGTAATTGCCTATTCTTTGTAGTTTTAACAAAGCGTCCAGCTCTGGACGCTACGTCATTCGGTTTAGTCACTTTGGACCGGCAGGGAGTGGCAGATCAATTCTCCCAGCAATTTCGTAGATTTTGCACTCGGCGCTGTCACTGTGCACGCGAAAAAGTTAGACGCTAGCCTTTGGGCTAGAACCAGTTGTGGTGAAAGTTCGACGCCATGCGCGGACACAGAACTAGACGCGTTGAAGAGCATGTAAATTTGAAACCGCTTAACACCACGTTTAATCAGGTTGCATTACGTAGGCGGGGTTCCAATTTTGGACCGAACCTACTTTTTTGCCTTGTCAGGGTTTGTCTGCATGCGCACTCTATTTACCTACAAGCTTGTGGGAAGTATATTTATCTAAGTCAATTAAATGTTGCTTAACAATTAAAAGGCATTTGTATGCGAATTATTTTTGAGCACTTCAACCAACTGAAGGCCAGTGTGTTTCACGATCATCTTTCGGCCGAAGATGCGTGGCCCATTTTCTTTACCAAACTGACGGAGTGCGTGGTCGAGCCGATAGGCCATGCTGGCGATGTCATAGCTAACGTCGCCATCTAGAACCGCTCTGATCATGACCCTGCACCAATTCGACCGCATGGTCGTTGAAGACGAGGGCGATGGCCCGGTAGTGGTGTGCGTGCACGGGCTGGGCGGCACGAGCAACAGCTTCTCTCCCCTCATGCCGGCCCTGGCGCGGCACCGTGTGCTACGCGTAGATCTGCCAGGCAGCGGCCGCTCGCAGCATGCGGAAGGCCCGCTGTCGATAGAGCGTTTCGTGCAAGCGCTGCTTTCAATGTGCAACCGGCTAGGCGTGGCGCGCGCTGACTGGATCGGCCACTCGATGGGCACCATCGTCTGCCAGCATGTTGCGATTGCGCAGTCGGGCCTAGTGCAGAGTCTGGCCTTGTTCGGCCCCCTTATGGAGCCGGCTGAGCCGGCGCGTGCCGGCATTCGCGTACGCGCCGCTAAGGCCCGCAATGAAGGGGTGGCGGGCATGCAAGAGATCACAAATACCCTACTGTGCGTTGCGGTGTCTAACGACACGCGGCAGCGCCTGCCGCTGGCCTGTGCCTTCGTGCGCGAAAGCCTGATGCGGCAAGACGGTGAGAACTACGCGCGGACCTGCGACGCCTTAGCCGATGCTCAGGCGGCGCGCGTTGAAATGATTCGTGCGCCGGTGCTTCTGGTCACCGGTGACGAAGACAGCGTAGCGCCGCCGCAGGCGGTTCGTAGCATGACCGAGAAACTGCATGCAGCTCGCAGCACACGCGTGGAGGTACTGGCGCGATGTGGCCATTGGACGCCGATCGAGCGGCCCGACGAGTGTCAGCGCGCCTTGCGCGACTTTTACGCGACCTCACGGAGCTGAAGATGGCCGATACCCTGTTCACCAACGTACGAGTTTTTGATGGAGGGGGCGAGGCGCCCTTCACCGGCGATGTTCTGGTGCAAGGCAACAAGATCAGCCGCGTCGTCAAGGCCGGCTTCGGCCAATCGTCTGCGCCCGTGTTGGGCGCACGGATCATCGACGGGGCAGGGGCCTTTTTGATGCCGGGAATGATAGAGGCGCACACGCATTTCTCCTGGAACGACCAGCCCACCCTAGATGCCATTCAGCGCATGCCGCCTGAAGAGCACATCTTGTGGTGTTCCGAGGTTGCGAAGAAGTACCTCGACATGGGTTGGACCAGCTGCGTAGGCGCCGCAGCCGCCAAGCCGCGGCTCGACGTGGTGATCCGCAACGCCATCAACGACGGCACCATCGTCGGCCCGCGCTACTTGGCAGCCAGCCAAGAGATCACGGTGCCGGGCGGCCTGGGCGACACTACTGCGCCGCACCTGCCGCAACATGAGTTTGCCTTTGGCGCTATCGTGAGCGGCGCCGAAGAAATGCGCCGCTGTGTGCGCATGTTCGCCAAGTACGGCGTCGACAGCATCAAGATCAACCTTTCGGGCGAATCCATCACTGGCATGCCTTCGGAGATGAGCCAGTTCACATCCGAAGAAGTGCGTGTGTGCGTTGAAGAGTCCAAGGCCTGGGGCAAGCGCGTATCGGCGCATGCGCGGTCCAGCTGGGCTGTCAAGGAATGCATCAAGCAGGGCATCGAAGTTATCTATCACGCAAGCTTCACCGACGCAGAAGCGCTGGACATGCTCGAAGCAAATAAGCTCAAGCACCACGTGGCGCCGGGCCTGGCATGGCTGATCAACACCTGTCACCACGCGTCGCAGTGGGGCCTGACGCCCGAAGTCACTCGCAAGATGGGCTATCACCGCGAGTTGGAAGCAGCCATTGAAAGCATGAAGGCGATGCGTAGGCGCGGCATTCGAATCTTGCCCGGGGGCGACTACGGCTTTGCATGGACGCCGCATGGCACCAACGCGAAAGACCTGGAGTACTTCGTCAAGTTCGTCGGTATGAGCAACATGGAGGCATTGTTGTCAGCCACTGCCTGGGGCGGGCCGATGATGATGATGGGCAAGCAGATCGGCTACATTCGCGAAGGCTGCCTTGCCGACATCTTGCTCGTGGATGGCGACCCGCTCGCCGATGTTCGCGTGCTGCAGGCGCGGGAACGGCTCACGGTCATGCAGGATGGCGAGTGGATTTAGCGCCAAAGGCTTACTGCAGCGCTGGGCGTTTACGCACAGGCGTTCGGCACTGATCTGGCACTATGTCGTTGCGCCACCTGCTGAGGCCGGAAAGCGGGTCCATTGTGGTGGGACGCCGGGAGAGACCGGATTCCAATCCCCTTTGGACGGCGCGCCTCATTGCAGGCGCGTTCGTCCTTCTGAGTTTCGCCACACTCGTTGTCCCTGTGTCGCAGGCCTCCTCCGCGAAGGCGCGCAGCGGGGGCGAGACCTAT
>ENA-ORFA01000203-ORFA01000203.1-marine-metagenome-genome-assembly--contig:-NODE-203-length-25963-cov-4.949625_pt1 | contig 25963 bp, 23 predicted proteins | sample MGYA00248621_ERZ508587 | MGnify/ENA primary metagenome ERZ508587 (study PRJEB26250, sample SAMN06266239) | marine metagenome | isolation source: Columbia River Estuary | place: USA:Columbia River Estuary... | reverse complement strand
CGGAGAGGGTGGTGGAGGACTGGCCCAAGGTTAAGTACCCCAAGCCAACGTCGTACAAGGTTTGCAAGATGCGCTTTGTTTTGGGGAGGTTTTCGAAAAATTGAACGGCATCTTCCACGCTCATTTCCAAGACGTCGGAAATGCTTTTTCCTTTGTAGCGAACCTCCAAGGTTTCGCGGTTGAATCGCTTGCCGCGGCAACCTTCGCAGGGCACGTAGACGTCGGGCAGGAAATTCATTTCAATGGAGCGCATTCCGTCGCCTTCGCAAACCTGACAGCGACCACCTTTGACGTTGAAGGAGAACCGTCCGGGGGCGTACCCGCGGATTTTGGCTTCCGGAAGTTGCGCAAACAGGTTGCGGATTTCGTTGAACAGTCCGGTGTAGGTGGCGGGGTTGGAGCGCGGGGTACGGCCAATGGGGCTTTGGTCCACGTCGATCACCTTGTCCAAGAGTTCCAATCCGCGGATGGCGCGGTAGGGCAACGGTTTGTCCAGTGCGTTGTAGCAGTAGGCCGCCAGCAGGGGGTACAAGGTTTCGTTGACCAGGGTAGACTTTCCGCTGCCGGAAACCCCGGTGACGGAAGTCCAGGTTCCTAGCGGGATGCGCAACGTAACGTTGTGCAGGTTGTTGCCCGTGGCCCCTTCCAAAACCAATTCGGTTCCGTTTCCGGGCCTGCGCACCAACGGCACGGGGAGGTGTGTTTCGCCGCGCAAAAAAGCACCGGTGAGCGTGGGGGCTGCGGCCACTTCGTCGAAGGTGCCTTGGGCCACTATACGTCCGCCGTGGATGCCCGCGCGCGGCCCCATGTCTATGATGTGGTCTGCGGCCTTCATGGTCTCCAAGTCGTGCTCCACCACCAAAACGGTATTGCCCTGATTTTTCAGGGCAATGAGGACCTCAATTAATTTTTTGGTATCCCTCGGATGTAGGCCAATGGAGGGTTCATCGAGAATGTACAACGAACCTACCAAACTAGAGCCAATAGAATTGGCGAGTTGAATGCGCTGCGCTTCTCCACCGGAAAGGGTGTTAGAGTTTCGGTTGAGGGTGAGGTAACCAAGACCAACTTTTTGTAAATAAGCCAAGCGCTGCTCAATTTCGGGTAAGATATGCTTACACACCTTTTGCTCATGCGCATTAAGTGCTAATGCTTGAAAATAAGCCAAAGCGTCGTCTATGCTCATCAGGACAACATCTTGGATGCTCTTGCCTGCTATTTTGACGTAGCCTGCATCTTTGCGCAAGCGGGTGCCGTTGCAGTCGGGGCAAATTGTCTTGCCTCTGTAGCGAGAGAGTAGTACTCTATATTGTATTTTATAAGTCTGACTTTCAATTTGTTTAAAGAACTCATTTAAACCAATAAAATAACTGTTTCCTGTCCAGAGTAACTGGTATTGAGCAGGGCTGAGTTCCTGAATAGGTCGGTGTATCGGGAAGTCAAACTTGCTCGCTTGATACAACAAGCGTTGGAGGTATTCCTGCATGTTTTCGCCTTTCCAAGGGGCCACGGCTCCTTCGTAAATGCTTTTGGTGCGGTCTGGAAAAACGAGTTCTTCATCAATGCCGAGTGTCATGCCGTAGCCTTCGCATTTTTTGCAAGCGCCGTAAGGGTTGTTGAAAGCAAAGAAGGCAGATGTAGGTTCTTCGAAGCGCAGTCCGTCGGCTTCGAAGCGTCCATTGAAATGCGCCAATTCTTTGCTTTGCGCATTGTACAAGCTGCATTCTCCCTTACCTTCTGCAAAAGCACGTTCGATTCCTTCCGAAAGTCGGCTTTGTTGTGGGAGTTCGCGTGGGCTGTTTTTGAGTCGGTCAATGACCACCCAGATTTGTTCGGGTAATTCGGAAAAGGGTTCGAGCTCGTCGATCAGGACAAACTGACCATTAAAAAATAATCTTGTAAAACCTTCTTTGTTAAGAAGTTGTATATTTTTATTTAAATCTTCAATAGAGTTAAATGAGAGCGCGTATAAAATGGCAAATGGGTCTTCTGTCCAGTGTTGGTCTAGGAATGCGATGACGTCCTTGGTTTGGTGTTTGAGAACGGCGCTTCCGGAAACAGGTGAGTAGGTGGTGCCAATGCGGGCAAATAATAATTTGAGGTAGTCGTAGATTTCGGTGCTGGTGCCTATGGTAGATCTTGGGTTGCCGCTGCTAACCTTTTGTTGAATAGCGATGGCTGGCGACAAACCTTTGATGTCGTCAATTGCAGGCTTGTCTAAGCGTCCTAAGAACTGACGCGCATAGGCTGACATGCTTTCGATGAAACGACGCTGTCCTTCGGCAAAAATGGTATCAAAGGCAAGACTGGATTTCCCAGAGCCCGAAACCCCGGTAATCACGGTGAGTTTGCCGTGTGGGATGCGCACGTCGAGTCCTTTGAGGTTGTGTTCGCGCGCTCCTTTAACCGTGATAAATTTTTCCATATGCAAAAGTAAAATTTCTTTACTTTTAGTGCTTTAAAAATAGTTGAATGTCCCAAAACTCTTTATTCCGTAAAAAAACCGTTGAATCCATTATGGCGCAAGTGCGTGCCAATGAAGTTGCCGGCGACACCCACGGACTCAATAAGCACCTCAAACTTCGAGATTTAATCGCCTTCGGTATTGCCGCCATTATTGGCGCTGGTATATTTTCTACAATAGGACAAGCTTCTGCGCAGGGCGGACCAGCAGTCATTTTTCTGTTTTTATTTACAGCGCTGGCCAGTGGCTTTGCAGCTTTTGCTTATGCTGAGTTTGCATCTATGGTTCCGGTGGCGGGTTCAGCCTATACCTATTCCTATGTTGCATTTGGGGAACTCATCGCCTGGATCATCGGTTGGGCGCTCATTATGGAGTATGCCATCGGAAATATCACCGTAGCAATATCTTGGAGTGATTATTTAACTACAATGCTTGAACAAATTCATATTCAAGCAATTGGGTTGAAAGGAATTCACCTTCCGGACTGGATGCAAATGGATTACCTCAGTGCCTCAAAAGGATACAGCGAAGCGCTGCAATTCTTGAAAAACGGGGGTGATTTAAAGAATTTAGAACCGGTACTCGTGCAAGCGCGCGAGGCTTGGTTAACGGCACCAAGAATTGGTTCCTTGCATTTAGTTCTTGATATTCCAGCGCTCTTTATTATTGTGCTGATCACTTGGTTGGTTTACCGCGGCATCAAAGAAAGCCGCAATGCATCCAATGCAATGGTGATCATTAAGCTTGCGGTTATTTTATTGGTCATTGCCGTTGGGGTGTTTTATATCGACATGAAAAACTGGACCCCTTTTGCACCTGAAGGCATCAGTGGTGTTCTTAAAGGTGTTTCTGCCGTATTCTTCGCGTACATTGGTTTTGATGCCATTTCTACTACTGCCGAAGAATGCGAAAACCCACAGCGCGACCTCCCTCGCGGCATGATGTGGGCCATTATCATCTGCACCGTTCTCTATATCGTTATTGCCCTCATTCTAACCGGAGTTGTTCCTTACAACCAGCTTGCCGTCGGTGAGCCACTTGCTTTTGTGTTTGAGCAAATCAACTTGCCCAAAATGACGTTTATCATTTCGATATCAGCAGTTGTCGCAATGGCTTCGGTATTACTTGTCTTTCAGATGGGGCAGCCGCGCATTTGGCTGAGCATGAGCCGCGATGGTTTATTGCCTAAACGCTTTTCCAAAATTCACCCCAAGTACAAAACACCATCTTTTGCTACAATAGTGGTGGGTTTTGTGGTCGCTATTCCTGCACTTTTCATGAACCTCACCATGGTAACAGATCTTTGCTCCATCGGAACGCTTTTTGCTTTTGTATTGGTTTGTGGCGGTGTTTTGGTCTTGCAAAATAAGCCAGACGTGCAACGAGGTTCTTTCAAAACACCTTATGTAAATGCGGGTTTTGTGCTCCCTTTCTTATTTTTGTGCGCCCTTATTTATTTCTACACGTCCAATGCGCTCTTCAGTTATTTACAATTTAAAAATTGGTCCGATTTCGGACAAAAAATCCCTTCGCTCATTTTTTGGGCGTTCAGTATTTTCTTAACTATTGTGAGTGTTCCTAAAAAATTATCGCTCATCCCGACCTTAGGTCTGCTTAGTTGCCTTTACATGATGAGTGAAATCCCGCTACAAAACTGGATTTACTTTGGCATTTGGTTGCTTGTGGGCTTGGTCATTTACTTTACTTACAGCAGAAAGCACTCGAAGTTAAACGAGGCTAATGCCTGATTCAATAACCGAAGCTTTGCTCGATGCCGTGGATAAACGAATGGATGACCTTGATATGGATTTCTTGTGCGCGGTCGGCAAAAGGGCTAAATGGCGCTCTGATTTCAAGATCGGCTAGGCCAGCTAATTGACCGCCATCTTTGCCTGTCAAAACAATAGTATGAATACCCTTTGCTTTGGCAGCTTCAACAGCCAACATGACATTTTTTGAATTACCAGAAGTCGAGATGCCGAGTAAGACATCTCCAGTTTGGCCCAAGCCTTCGACGTATCTAGAAAAAACGTGGTCGTAGCCGTAGTCATTGGCGACGCACGAAAGGTGAGATGGGTCTGAAATAGAAACCGCGGCAAGTGCGGGGCGGTTATTGCGGTAGCGCCCAGAGAGCTCTTCTGCAAAATGCATGGCATCGCACATTGAGCCTCCGTTGCCACAACTCATGATTTTATGACCATTTGCCAAGGCCCGATGCATCATGGCAATCCCCTTTTCTATTTTTTCCATGTTCTCAGCGGTGCTGAAGGCTTCTAAAACAGCTTGCGCTTCTTGAAATTCGGCGAGTATGTTGCGGACGGTCATGCGATATTTTTCATCAAAAGTAAGAAAACGCACCCACGCGCCCAACGAATCTTTTATCTTTGAGCAATGAATCACACGTCTTATTTTCAAAATAAAGTCATCTGGATCACAGGTGCTTCTTCTGGTATAGGCGAAGAACTTGCCTTGCAATTGGCAAGAGCAGGTGCCAAACTCATCTTGTCGGCACGAAATGAAGAGAAACTTCGCCACCTTCAGGAAAAATTAGAGAATCATAACCAGCACTGTGTTGTGCCGCTTGATTTAGCAAATCTTTCCAATTTAAGTGAAATAACCTCAGACATCTTGTTAAACTGCGGGCGTATTGATATCCTCATTAATAATGGAGGTGTGTCGCAGCGCGCAAGTGCCAACGATACCTCCATGGAAGTGAATCGACAATTAATGGAGGTGAACTTTTTTGGCAACATTGCCCTCGCAAAAGCGGTGCTTCCTATTTTTCGCACACAAAAAGCAGGACAATTTTTGGTGGTGAGTAGTATTGCAGGCAAATTTGGTTTTCATTTGCGTTCCATTTACAGTGCCTCAAAAGCGGCTTTGGTGGGATACTACGAAAGTTTAGCCATGGAAGAAGCAACAAACGGAATTCGGGTAACCATCGCTTTTCCTGGTAAAATCAATACGCCGATTTCAAAAAGTGCTTTAACCGCTGAAGGCGCGGCTCATGGTCAGATGGATCAAAACCAAGCGAGCGGAATGCCAGTCGAACAATGCGTGAACCAAATGTTGAATGCCTTGGCCAGTGGTAAGAGGGAAGCCCTCATTGGAGGTAAAGAATTGATAGCTGTTCAGCTCAAGCGGTTTTTGCCGCGTTTGTTTTGGAAAATCATTCCCAAACAAAGTGCTACCTAAATTATAGGCATAAAAAAAAGGGCCGTCTCACCGAGACAGCCCTTTTTTATTTCAGAAGATCTGAATTAGTTTACGTTTTTAGAAAGGTCTGCACCTGCTTTGAAACGAACTGTGTTTTTTGCTGCAATTTGGATAACAGCACCTGTTTTAGGGTTGCGACCATTGCGTGCGTTTCTTTTAGAAATACCAAAAGATCCGAAACCTACTAAAGAGATAGTATCTCCTTTAGATAAAGCGCCAGTAGTTGCGCTTACAAATCCATCTAATGCACGTTTTGCATCAGCTTTAGACAATCCTGCAGACGCTGCGATTGCGTCGATCAATTCAGCCTTGTTCATAATAATTTAGTTTTAATTAGTTAGTAATTAATTATGGAAACAAATATATCGGAATATCAATGCCAACAAAGGTTTCACGCAAAAAAAAGTGCTAAAATGTTGAAAAAATGGTCATTTTGTTGATAAAGCAGGTTAAAATGCCCGTCTGTATTAGGTTTTACGAACATTTTTGACTCAATTTTGTAATATGCAAATGAAGGTAGGAATCATCGGATCAGGTATAGGTGCGCTCGCAAGTGCTATTGAACTCAGGAAATTAGGTTTAGAGGTACACGTATTTGAAGCCAATGAAGTCATCGGTGGCAAAATTGTCGAACAACACCTCACTGACTACCGTTTTGACATGGGACCGTCTGTATTTACGGAGCCAGCCTTACTTCAAGATTTAATGAAAGGGCTAGACCCCAGCGCAACTTTCGCCTTTCGTCAATTAGCGGAGTCTTGTCGCTATTTTTTTAAGGATGGTCAAAACATCGTGGTTCCGGTCGGAAAAGAAAAGGTTGCGCAAGCCGTGGCAACAACCTTTGGTGAAGATTTGCAACAGACCAAAAATTACTTGAATCGAATGGAGGCCAATTACAAGGCAATTTATCCGGTTTTTATTCAGGTTTCTTTGCATCGTTTCAAGCAGTTTTTGAATGTTTCTTTATTCAAAGCACTTGCAAGGTTGTTTAAATACGGCCTGCATCAGACCATGCATCAACAAAACAAGGTGTTTTTCAAAAATCCTAAAACCATTCAGTTATTTGACCGCTTGGCTACTTATAACGGGAGTTCGCCTTATCTCGCTCCAGCGATGCTCAATATCATTTCACAACTCGAATTCAACGAAGGGCCAGCGATGCCTGTGGGCGGAATGGTTCAAATTACGCGTCAAACGCATGCGTTGGCTTTACAGCACGGTGTGGCGTTTCACACCAAAGAACGCGTTACCGCCATTCAAAACCGAAACAATAGAGTAGTTGGTCTTCAAACAGAAAAGGGTTCGTACAACTTCGATATAGTAGTGTCTAACATGGATGTGCACTATACTTATGAAAAACTCCTGCCTTACCTAAAGGCACCGCGCTTTTTACTCCAACAAGAAAAATCGAGTTCAGCGGTGGTCTTCTATTGGGGTATCAATCGTACGTTTGATGAACTGGGCGTCCACAACATTTTCTTTGCTGCAGATTATCAAGCCGAGTTTAAGGCCATTTTTCAAACCAAAACGCTCCACCCAGACCCAACAGTTTATATCCATATTTCTTCCAAAGTGGAAAAAGATGATGCGCCAGAAGGCAAAGAAAACTGGTTTGTCATGGTGAACGCTCCAATAAACGTTGGCCAAGATTGGGACAGCGAAATTCAATTGCTACGCACACGCATCTTAGAGAAGTTGTCCTTGTCTTTGAAGACCGACATCGAACCCCTCATCGAAGTCGAGCAAATCAATGAGCCGCGTTTAATCGACGCGCGCTATAGCGGTAAACAAGGTTCTATCTACGGCAACGCCTCCAACAACGCCTTTGCGGCTTTTCTCAGACACCCGAACTTTTCCAAACAATTAAAAGGCTTGTATTTTGCGGGTGTCACCGTGCATCCGGGCGGCGGCATTCCGCTAGCTATCAATAGCGCAAAAATAGTCGCACGCTGCGTGCAAGAAGACTACCCTAGTCTTCGAAAATGAGTTGGTAAGTTTCTACTTGAGCTAGTTTTGCGGTTTTGTCTTTGAATGATCCCGTTACAGAAAAGAAAGCGAGGTAAATGGGTTCATTTATGGCTTGTAGGGATCTGGGTTCATTTAAAATAAGATCAAAAAATTGCCGAACGGTTTTGGTTGCTTTTACTTGTGACCCCGAAACATAAACGTTAGCGTCAAAACGGTGCCAGTCATAGTGCTGTGGATCATAAAACCAGTAACTGAACCTATCGTTGTCTTGTAAAAAAAGCTCCTGGTCTACATTGAATTCCGACTCGACACCCGCTTTGTTTCCTACTTGCTGAAAATCAGGGAATCGATTCTTTTGGGCTTTATAAGATACGATAGGACTTTCGCTACAGTGCACAAAGACACCGTCTAGGCTATCCAAAGTTACCTGAATAACGAAGGGCTCTTTTTTGAGTCGAACTACACTGTTCTCAATTTTGACAACTTCACCATTTTGCGTAAATGAAATATGGTATGACTGCCCATAGGCGAGGTGCCCCAAGGTGAGCAACGACAATATAATTTTGAATAACGTCCGTAAAATCATGGAATAAAGTTATAGAAATAATCAGCTACTTTGAGCAAAAAAAAGATGGATCATTTCTCTTGTGATAAAGTATTAAAAGTAATACCTTTACTTCGTAATTTACTTCGTAATTTGCTTCGATATGAAATCAAGTGAATTACATCGCTTAATTCTTCAAAATGGATGGCTTTTTTTAAGAAGTTCCGGAAGCCATTTCATTTATGAGAAAAATACAAAGCGATATCCAGTTCCTTATCATGGATCAAAAGAGGTTGGGAAAGGGATTGAGAAGAAAATAAGAAAGGAAATGAAACTTGAGTCATGAAAAAATCATCCTACAAAGCAATCATTGAACGTAGCAAAGATGCCTATTGGGCATACATTCCGGAACTTGAAGGTGTGAGTGGTGTTGGAGAAACCGTTCAAGAAGCCAAACAATCCATGCTAGAAGGGCTATACCTTCAACAAGAGTTAGGAAATCTGCCTTCTCAACAAATTGCCTTTGACTATCATTTTGACGTGGTTAGTTTGCTGAACTATTTTAAGGGTATACTTACCAATGCAGCATTTGAAAGATTGACGGGGATCAATCAGCTACAGATGAGCCATTATGCAAATGGCTTGAAAAAACCACGAAAGGCCCAAAGACAAAAAATAGAAAAAGCCCTTCATCAGCTCGGCGAAGATTTGCGAAGCATTTATTTATAACTATTCCCTCCCACGCAAAGCAAGAATCGCGGTCTGAACCTCTACCACAATTTCTTCTACAGAAACACCTTTCGCCAAAGTGGCAGCGCCGATTTTGACTTCAGCTTCAAACGGAACTGGTAAAAATGAGCCTTTTGGAAGAATTTTGCCAGTGCCTTCTATCCAGACAGGAATGAAGGGAATGTGAGGAAATGCCTTTAACAAGACGCCAATACCGGATCTGAAGGCTTGCATTTCGCCTGGTTTGCCGCGGGTGCCTTCCGGGAAAAAGACCAATGAATGTCCTTTTTTTAGTTTTTGTTCGAGTAGCTGCAGGGCATTGTCTTTTTGCTTGATGAGTACCGTATTGACAAAAAGATTAGAGATGAATGCTAGCCATTTCTTCTTGCCAAAATAGGTGGCAGTGGCTACGGGGTGGGTTTTGATCAATAAGCGGATGGGCAGACTCGACAACAAGGCCATTGTGTCGACATGACTATTGTGATTGGCCACAACAATAAATTGTTTCTGCCCATGGTATGCGCCTTTATTTCTGATCCTGACACCCACTATTTTCAGCAGGACAGGCATTACCAATTTGTAAATAAAGATCAATAGCACCAACTTCATTGATCAATAGCAAATTAAATAAACGTAATAAAAGAAAAAAGGAGCGCTCAGTGCCAAAGAATCGATGCGGTCTAGGATGCCGCCGTGTCCTTTGATGGCAGTGCCGGTGTCTTTGAGCCCGAAGTCGCGCTTGATAGCCGACACAATGATGTCGCCAACAAAGCCCATGCAAGCGATGAGCAAGCCTGATCCGAGCGCTTGTATTGTTGTAAATGGCGTTAAAAAACGCAGTAAATAAGCCGCCACAATGGTGCTCAACAAGCCACCAATGAAACCTTCCCAAGTTTTGTTTGGGCTTATTTTTTCGATGATTTTGTGTCGACCCAATAGTTTTCCCCAAGTGAACTGGAACACATCGTTCATTTCGGTCAAGAACACTACGAATAGCAGCAGACCCCGCCCACCCGCATTGAAATGAGGTAGCTCGGGCAGGGAGAGCAAATAAGCTAAATGACTGATCGAAAAAACAGTGAGCATAAGGTGGGTTGGAATGACACTCATTGAGCGTGCGATGTCTTGGGTATGACCTTTTAATACCAATAAAAACGGGATGAACGTAAACATCCCGACAGGAATCAAAATCAGAAAGGGGACAAACCAACCCATATAGGCAAAGCCGTATTGAAGTGGAACAGCTAGATAAGCCCAAAAAATAATACTGCGGTCTTCAAGGCGTGCATTTTTACTAATGCTTGCAATTTCTCTGAGCGCAGCAAAGGACAGCAGTCCGAAAGCAATAAATGAAATGGCTGGGTGCACAACTGCTGCAGTGGTAAATATGCCTGCCATTATCCACCACGATTTGGTGCGCGTCATGAGTTCGTCTACCTGCGGCCCGGGCTTCATTTTCTTCCAAATCCAAAAAAGCGTTGTGGCAAAAACAAGCACGCCTAAGATCACCAAGATCATTTGTTGGATTTCCGTCAGGTCTTTAAAGTACTGCATTTTTCAATCTTTTGAAGGTACTCCAAATCAACAAGCCAAAAACAAGTAACCAAATCCAAGTGAGATACGGATTGATAGGCGCTTTGAATAAAAATAAAAAGCTGAGCACACCAACTACCAATGCGCGGTCGGATTTACCCATGGGGCCGTCATAGCGGCGCGCTCCACCCAAGGCTTGACCCAGTAAGCCCGCAAATTCATTGAGTACACTCAAGAGCAAGAAACACATGACCCAGACCTGATCCATTGCAAACAGCACGTAAAGCGGATAGTAGAGCACGATATCAGAGATAACATCGCCCATTTCATTGAGCAGCGCGCCCATTTTGCTTTGCAAATTGTATTGGCGCGCCATCATGCCGTCGAGCGCATTGAGTGCCATGCGCAGCAACAAAACGATTGGCATGAGGATCAGCGCAATTGTGCGGTCGCCATAAAGTGCATAAATGCCCATTGCCAGCGATAACAGAATGCCTAACAAAGTCAAAAGATTTGGCGAGACCCCCCATTTGCGCAAGCGTTGCAAGAGCGGTTGCAAGAGCGCTTGAAATTTGGGTTTGAGCTGGTAGACGGAAATCATGGCTTCGTTTTGATAAATGGATTTTCAACTGGGCTGTAGGTATTCAGGGTGCTTCCAAAATGACCGTATTTGAAAAAATGCAGGAGAGCTGCGCCATAAACTTCCGGATGCATATACATTTGGTCGTGATTCAATGGAACGTATTTGGCATCTTGATATTGCTGCGCAAAACAGTCGGGTTCAAAACAATAAGGTCCTAATTGCGCAGCGGTTGCTTGATTTTTGCGCACAATTCCGGTCGCATAGCATTCCAATAACAAGCCTTTTTGGATGCTACTGTCGTTCATTGGGAGATACGGCGTTTGATGTAAATCGTACATGATTGGTCCGAAGACAAAATAGTTAGGGATTTTATACTTTGTGATCAAAATATAAGGAGCGCGTTCTTGCAGCGCACTGCGGTCATAAACGATGCTTTTGATATTCGGATGCGCTGTTGTTTGTAGCCAATGATCTTGCAGCCAGGCATTGATGCTCCAAGAACCAATAATGTACGCAAAAACATGCACTTTTTCATAGTTGGCTAGCCCCTTCTTTTTCCAGTAGCTATCTAGGTTGTGTACTGTTTGCTCAAGTGATTTTCTTGAAATGTAATTCGGCACATAAACATCGTAAGCCGTGGTGTCAAAGTACTTCTTCAAATTTTGCAGACTATGGTATTTGGAACCAAAACCAGTTAAAATAAGTATTGCCTCTTTTTGTTTGGGCTTGTTTTTTTTCGCTGCGGGTTTGCCAAACAATGTTTGAGGAACTGCATTCGGTTCTTGTTCGAGGTATTGATTTAAATCCCCTTCCAAAACGGCGTATTCATTCTTGGTAAATTTAGTTTTGGTATAATGGTATAAATCTTCAATGAGTTCATTCGGGGTACTGATCAAAAAAGCAAGCCCCGGATTGATTTTTGTTTCTCTGAGTACTTTCTTGACGGCGTCAGTACAATTATTGGCGAATAGGGTCCATGGTTTGTTGAGGTTGTATTGATCACTAACTTCTTCGAGTTGGTCTATATCACAGGATGCTGATGTGAGTTGAAGTACGAGTTCTGGATTTGTTTTTTGGTGTTGAATGATACTGCGGTCGTAGTTATACGCTTGATCATAGGTTAAATGCTGCGCTTTAAATGCGCCTCCATCTTGTTTGCGGTATTTTGTGTAGTAAGTGAGCTGTGTGCTATCTCTACCAAATGCAAAACTGATATGACCTGCGCCTGATGAGGTTTGGGCGCTTGAAAAAACAAATAGATAGATATAAACAACGCTCGAGAACATAAAGCAAATATCGTTAAGTTGTTGCAAAAAGCGAAACGGAATCTAGAAAGTAGGCGTAGGGCACTTGCGATAAATGCAACTAAAGCAACAAATAGAACTTTAGGGCATAAAAAAAGCCCAGCTGAACTGGGCTTTGAGTAGCGAGACCGAGAGTTGAACTCGGGACCTTAGGGTTATGAATCCTACGCTCTAACCAACTGAGCTATCTCGCCATATGCGGGTGCAAATATAAAGAGAATTTTAAATTTCTTTACAATTTAGCCACAACTAATTCATTTTTTCAGTTGTTCTTGAATAAATGTCGCTAAAGTTTGAAGGCGCTCTGAGGAGAAATCAAATGGCACTCCTGCAGTCTCATAAATGTTGGACATAGAAGTGGTGTAACCCAATGCCAGCGCTTTTTTATAATTGGCAATTGCAGTCGGATAATTTTCGAGGCTGTTTTTCCAGACGCCAAGCGCACCAAGTTGGGCAATTCCGTATTCAATATAATAAAAAGGCACTTCGAATAAATGCAATTGGCGTTGCCAAGCACTTTGAACCAAATCTTCATAACCGGTCCAATCGGTGAGGCCCGTGCCAAAATCGCTTGCTAACTGGGTCCAGTAAGCTGATCTTTCTTCGAGCGTATGCGTTGGGTTTTCGTAAATCCAGTGCTGAAATGCATCGATTTGTGCTATCCAAGGCAAGACTTTTAGCGTACCTTCAATTTGTTCGCGCATGGCACGCGCGTGTGCTTGAGGCTCATAAAATTCAGTCCATTGGGGCATGCTTAAAAGTTCCATCGACATAGAAGCCAATTCGGCAACTTCTGACGGTAGATTTTTAAATGCCGTGAGGCTGAGGTCTCGACTCAAAAACGAGTGAATGGCATGACCGCCTTCGTGCACCATAGTTTCTAAATCGCGTTGGGTACCCACTGCATTCATAAAAATGAAAGGAACCCCAATTTCGTAAAGCGGATAGTTATAACCACCCGGTGCTTTTCCAGGTTTGGAGTCGAGGTCGAGGTGTCCGAGCTGGTCCATGACCCGCAGGCAATCGCCAAAATAAGGATCAATGCGTTCAAACATGGCAATTGTTCCGCTCAACATTTCGGCACCTGTTTGGAAGGGCTTGAGGGCTGGCTTTCCTTCTGGGTCTACGTCGAGGTCCCAGGGTTTGAAACGCTCCTTGCCAAGCTTGCTTAGTTTTTCAGCTTGAAATCCTTTTACTAAAGGCACGATGTGTGTTTTGATGGCCTCGTGAAAAGCAAAGCAATCTGCTTTGGTGTAGTCAAACCGCCCCATAGCTACAAATTTGTAGTCGCGGTAGTTTTCAAAACCAGTGTTTAGCGCTAATTGGTGTCTTTTTTGAATCAATGAGGTGTACAATGCATCTAGTTGCTCGCGGTCTTTTCTGCGCACCGCGGCCATTTTTTCATAAATGGTTTGGCGCAGGCTTTCGTCTTGTTCCTTGAGCAACAAAGCAGCTTGTTGCATGGTCAGGTTTTTGCCGTCGTGTTCAATGGTTTGGGCTGCGCTAATGGCACCATATTGTTGGGCTTCCTCGTTTAAGGCAGCTTCTAATGCGATGTTCTCTTCTCGATACAAATCGAGTGCGGTGCGCACGCTTCTGAAATAAATTTGATGGGCGCTATCCGCTCTTTGGTCTAGATAGGGTAGGGCCATTAGTTTCTGATTGAGTTGGTCCTCGAGCGGTGCTAATTCGGGCTGAATTTGGGTGACAAAATACGTGTAGGCCTCGCGCAGGGCTTCATCTTGGGTAGAGATGCTCATGCGGATGTAGCGCCAGGCCAAATCTTCTTCAAGGACGGCGTCAAGTTCTGAGCGGTCTTTTAACCAGTGATCAAAATCACTTAACGTTTTTATTTCTCGGTCTAATAATTCTTGAAAATAGGGAGCGAGTACCCCAAATTCGGTAATGACCAGGTCTTCGGGTAGAAACTGGCGCGCTGCTTTCTGAATTTGCATGTTATTTTCCTCTTGAAGAGCCGGTCTTCACGGCTGTCGGTTTCTTTGGAGCTGCAGGCTTCGCTGCTTTTGCTGCAGGAGCTGCAGTTGTTGCTTTCTTCTTAGCGGCGTCCGCTTTTGGCGCTTTGACTTCTTTGGTGGCAGTGGTGTCTTCAGTGGCTGCCGCTTCGAAAGCACCAGCTTTGGTCAATAGATTGAACCATTGAAAAAGTTTGCGCACGTCAGAAGGGTAAACGCGGTCTTGGTCCCAGTTGGGTAAAAATGTAGCCAAGGCAGCTTCTAATTCTTTGATGTCTGCTTTGTGTGAAGGTGCTTCAGTAGGGTATAGCTCAAGCATTTTGGCAAAGATGTCGGTGAGTTTGACGTCTTCTTCATAAGTAAAGACACTGATGTCGTCGAGGGTAGAAATGCGTTCTGAGGCATACGCCGGAAAACGTTTTTTATCGATCATAGATTCGACAATAACGCTGTTTTTACTTTGAGCAATGACTTTGAAAAGACCTGGTCTTCCTGAAATGGCAATGATACCGCTGAGTTGCATAGTTTGATTTTCTTTTTTGAATAGTTCTCAAAAATAGAAAAATAACCCTAAATACAGCGCTTGTGGTGAGAAATCATTTTCCTCAAAGATGGATCATTTATTATTTTTTAACACTATCAATCAACTTATTAACAATAATTCCTTATAATATACGTACCTTTGCACCTCATTTTAAAAAGAATACATGACATTTGAAGAACTGGGATTAAGGCGAGAGGTGCTGAAGTCGTTGACAGAATTGGGTTTTGAAGCACCGACCCCCATCCAGGAACAAGCAATTCCCTACTTATTAGGAGAAGATTGCGATTTTGTCGGTCTGGCGCAGACCGGTACAGGTAAAACGGCCGCATTCGGTTTGCCGTTAATTAATAACATTGATAACAAAGCACGCCTGCCACAAGGGGTCATCATTTGCCCAACACGCGAGCTTTGCCTTCAGATCACCAAAGACCTCAACGTCTTTTCTAAGTATCTAGATGGCAATATCACAGCAGTGTACGGCGGGACCGATATCCGTACACAAATCACGAGCGTTAAAAAAGGAACCTCAATCATCGTGGCAACACCAGGTCGTTTGGTCGACCTCATCAACCGCAAAGTAGTTCAACTAGGTGAAATCAAATACGTCATCCTAGACGAAGCCGACGAAATGCTCAATATGGGTTTCAAAGAGGACATCGACATGATCCTCGATCAAACACCTATCGACAAAAATGTATGGTTGTTCTCTGCAACAATGCCAAACGAAGTGGCGCGCATCGCTCGTACTTACATGAACGATCCGCTAGAAGTTTCTATTGGTCACAAAAACCAGAGCAACGAAAACATCGAACACATCTACTACTCAGTTAAAGAACGCGACCGCTACGACGCAGTAAAGCGCCTCATCGACTTTAACCCTACCATTTACGGCCTCATCTTTTGCCGTACCAAAAACGAAACTGCTACGGTTGCGATGAAACTCGCCCGCGACGGCTACAACGCAGAGCCACTTCACGGTGACCTCACCCAAGCCATGCGCGACCGCGTGATGGAGCGTTTCCGTTCGAAAGAACTTCAAATCTTAGTGGCAACAGACGTTGCTGCACGCGGTTTGGACATCAACAATATTACGCACGTCATCAACTACAACCTTCCTGACGACATCGAAAACTACACACACCGTAGTGGCCGTACCGCTCGCGCAGGCAAAACAGGTCAGTCTTTGGTGTTGGTCAACACCCGTGAAAACGTTAAAATCAAAGCAATTGAGCGCCAAATGCGCATGACCTTCACACAAGGTCAAATTCCAAATCCTGCCGAGATTTGCGAAATCCAATTGAAAAAACTCATCGACAACACTATTGCTACAGAAGTAAAAGAAAGCGATATCGCACCTTTTATGGAGCAAATCTTAGCTTCTTTTGCTGACTTAACAAAAGAAGAAGTCATCAAAAGATTCGTTTCTGCTGAGTTCAATCGCTTCATCGACTACTACGAGCGCGCTGGCGACCTCAACGCAGCAGCAAGCAAAGACGATCGCGAGCGTCCAGAGCGCAAGACCGATCGTCAGAGCCGTGCCCGCGAAGAAGGTAAAACACGCTTTTTTGTCAACTTGGGCCGTAGAGATGGTCTCAATCCAGGCGCTATGGTTCGCATCATCTGCGATGCCACTGGCCTCAACTCTAAAGCTCTTGGCCGCATCGATATCATGACCTCTTTCTCATTTATTGAGGCCGACGACGAGCACACACAAAAAATCTTGAAGCACGTCGATGGCTATGAATTCGAAGGCCATAAAGTTGCCATTGAAGTTACTGCACCGGGTCAGGGTGGAGGCGATGACCGCGGCGAGCGCAAGTTTTCTAAAGGACCAGGCTCTAAAAGAGGCCCAGGATCTTTCGGAGGCGGCAGCAGAAAACCAGGCTTCGAGAAAAAAGGCGGCTTTGAGAAAAAAGGCGGTTTTGACAAAAAACGTTCAGGTGGTTTTGACCGCGATCGCGGTTTCGGCGCCAAAAAAAATAAATATTAATTCTCCTTACCCATACAATTATCCATATGGAAATTAGAAATATTGCCATTATTGCCCACGTTGACCACGGTAAAACTACCCTTGTTGACAAAATGATCGAAGCGGGCCAAGTTGTCAACGAGCGCGACCGCATGACCGGCGAGCTCATTATGGACAACAACGATCTAGAGCGCGAGCGCGGCATCACCATTGTCTCAAAAAACGTATCGGTTTCTTACAAAGGCACCAAAATCAACATCATCGACACCCCGGGTCACGCCGACTTCGGTGGCGAGGTTGAGCGCGTACTCAACATGGCCGATGGCGTATGTTTGTTAGTAGATGCCTTCGAAGGTCCAATGCCACAAACGCGTTTTGTACTTGGTAAAGCACTTTCTATGGGGCTCAAGCCTTTGCTTGTGATCAACAAAGTCGACAAAGAAAACTGTACACCAGAAGAAGTTCACGAAAAAGTATTCGACCTCATGTTTGAGCTCGATGCCAACGAAGAACAACTAGACTTCCCCACCATCTATGGCTCTGCCAAAAACGGCTGGATGTCTACAGACTGGAAACAACCTACAGACAGCATTACGCCTTTGCTCGATCAAATTTTGGATTACTTCCCGCCAAAGAAAATCGAAGAAGGTAACACCCAAATGCTCATCACTTCCCTTGACTTTTCTTCTTACGTTGGACGTATCGCTATTGGTCGTCTCACACGTGGTGTGATCAAAGAAAACCAACCCATCATTCTTTCTAAGTCCGATGGCCGTCAAGAAAAACACCGCATCAAAGAAGTCTTTGTTTTTGAAGGTATCGAGCGTGCAAAAGTGACTGAAGTACAACCTGGAGACCTCTGTGCAGTAACAGGCATTGAAGGTTTCGAAATCGGCGACTCTATCTGTGATGCCGAAAATCCAGAGCCACTTCCGACCATCAAAATGGACGAACCAACCATGAGCATGTTGTTTTCTATCAACGACTCTCCGTTCTTCGGCAAAGAAGGTAAGTTTGTGACTTCGCGTCACATTTCTGACCGCCTCACCAAAGAACTCGAGAAAAACCTCGCATTGCGTGTCAGCGACACCGACAAAGCCGACAAATGGATGGTTTTTGGCCGTGGTGTCTTGCACCTTTCTGTACTCATCGAAACGATGCGTCGCGAAGGTTACGAACTTCAAGTCGGACAGCCACAGGTCATCATCAAAGAAATCGATGGCGTTAAATGCGAACCAATCGAAGAACTCACCATTGACCTACCAGAAGAGCACAGCGGAACTGCCGTAGAAGCCGTTACGCGCCGCAAAGGAGAAATGACCAACATGGTGCCAAAAGGCGAACGCATGATTGTCACTTTCCAAATTCCTTCACGTGGTATCATAGGTCTGCGAAACTACCTCTTGACACAAACTGCAGGTGAGGCCATCATGAACCACCGCTTCTTGGAATACCAACCTTACAAAGGAGAAATTCCAGGTCGTCAGAACGGTTCACTTATTTCTCTCGAACAAGGTACTTCAATTCCTTTCTCTTTGAACAACCTTCAGGAGCGCGGTAAATTCTTTATTGCACCCAACGAAGACATCTACGAAGGTCAGGTCATCGGTGAAAACTCTCGCGCTGGTGATTTATGTGTAAATGTGACCAAAACCAAGAAACTCACCAACATGCGTGCTTCAGGTTCTGACGACAAAGTACGTTTGGCTCCACCTAAAGTTTTCAGCCTCGAAGAGTGCTTGGAATACATCCAATCTGATGAATACGTAGAAGTTACCCCAAAAAGTTTGCGCATCAGAAAAATCTTATTGAAAGAAACTGATCGCAAACGTTCAGGTAAGTAATAATAAATTTGCCAATTTTACGTTGTGTTAACGATGAAAAAGGCTTTACTCCTTGTGTTTTTAGTGCTTGCGGTCCAATCGCAAGCACAAAAACGCACTTTTTTATCGCGTTCTGAGTTTGGTGTGAACATCGGCCAAACCTATTACCTCGGAGACCTCAACCCCTACCAACAATTCAAAAATGCCCACCTTGCAGGGGGGCTTATGTACCGTTACAATCTCAATAACCGCCTCACGTTGCGCTTTAATTATTTGTACGGTCAAATTTCTGCTACCGATTCTACATCGCCTTATCCTTTATTGATCAACAGAAATCTGAGTTTTCAGTCGACGCTACACGAAGTTGCTGCAGGCCTAGAATTTCATTATGTACCGTTTCAGTTTGGGAGTAGTCGCTACCCAGCCACGGCTTATTTGTTAGCGCAAGTGGGCGTCTTTCACATGAATCCGCAAACCTATTACAACAACGCTTGGCAAGACCTCCAGCCGTTGGCAACGGAAGGTCAGGGCACGAGCATCAATTCTCAAAAACCCTACAATCTTTATCAGCTTTGCTTGCCCTTAGGAATGGGGGTAAAGGTGAGCCTCGGAAAAATGGCTACCTTTAATATCGATGTAGCCATCCGCAAAACTTTTACCGATTATCTAGACGACGTAGGTTCAGATGTATACTTTGACCCACAAGTTCTTTCAGACGAAATCTCTGATTTATCTTCTACGCTTTCCAATCAGAGTCTTGACGGCAATCGTTTTGGCAAACGCGGCACGAGCAGCACCAAAGATTGGTATGTTTATACCGGCGCTACCCTCACCATACGTTTGGGCAAAGGGGGCGGTTGTTTTTATTAAATCTACACACCATGCAAAAGTTATTTTTAATTGCCTTCGTTTTCTTGTTGTTCTCTTGCCAGTCTGAGGTTTGTGATTGTGCCGACCAATGGTTAGAAATGACCGAAGCACTCAAAGCCGCCGAAGCGAAAGGAGAGCCAGTAGACAAACTTCTCAAAAAATACGAAGCGCCGCTCAAAAAATGTGAGAACCTCGATGCCAATAAAACAGCTGCAGAAAAGGAGCAAATGCTCGAAGAATTGCGTGCTTGCGATGCCTATAAAAAAATTGGCAAGAATTAGGATTGCTTCTGATTGATCACAAAAGTTGCTTTAAAAACTTCTTGATACGCGGCCCAGTGCTGATAACCAGAAATGGTTTCGTTGTGCCATAAAAAACTGAAGGTTCCGCCGTGCTTCTTCACTTGTCCATACAATTCTTCTATACGTAGTTTGGCTGCTTCTGGTGTGAACTTCAGATATTCTAAAAGCGTACCGTCCATATAAACAAAAGGATGGATGTTGAGATGGGTTACTTCATTTTTTCGCAAATCAAACCATTTGAACGTGCGCGCAGTTCCGGCACGGAAACCAGTTTCTTCAGCATATCCCATCGTATAATCATGCGTGATACCGGCCTTTAAGAGTTGGAGGTAGGTATTTGGTAAACTCATTAGTAAGAAGTGCTGTCGGTTACTATGAGGGCGATAACCAATGATTTGTTCGAGTCTTTGAATTTCAATTTCGAGTTGTTGGTAGCTGTGTTGGGTGAGCGAGCTGCCATGGATACCTATTTCTGCATGCGCAGCAATTTGCCGTATTTTGTCTTGCTGTGGTAGGTTGAGGTGGGATAGATTTTTATCGAGTTTGGTGTAGTTTCCCAGGAGCCAAAAAACTTTGGTATCCGGAAAGTGTTGTGCCAGTTCTGCAATTTGATCAAAGGTATCGTAGGGGTCAGTTTTGGCGCCTTTGCGTACCATTTTGCGATCCATTACCCTTTCTGATCTGCGGTAAATGACATCTTTGCAATTGGCAAAAAAAGTACGGATGGTATTTTTGTGCGCGTAAGCAAAGGTGTTGTCGATGTCAAAAGTAGCTTGAAAATGAAAGCGCGGTTTTTGAGCTTGCAGCTCCTGGTTCAAAGCTTCTTCCAAATAACGGATCAGCGCCTCGCTCCAGACGTCGCAAATAGGAACCTGTAACCAATTGTGGGCAAATGCCACAGATGCACTTGCTTGGAAGCGTTCTAGGGCATCGGTCTGGATGCTTTGGTATTCTTCCATGCGGCTCAGTATGTAAAAGATACTGGCCAGTAAATCGGGTTGTCCGTTGAAACAAAGACATTCAGTACTATTGAAAACTCCTTTTGTTGGCGTTTCCTTAAGTATTTCATCTTCAAAAAGCAGGGCTGCCGGAACGAGTTGAACGGCACCATCAAAATCTCTGCTAGAGTAATTAAGTTTGGGGCCTGTTGCGGCAATAAAAGCGATGCCATCGTTGGTGAGCTGATACGCAACTTTTCGTTCTGAAAAAACAAACGATAACGTGTAGAGCAGCCGCTCGGTGATATATTCAACGTAGATCAGCACTAGAGTGTAGTCAGGATTTTTTGGCAAATAAAGGTGGCTGCGTAGCCGTCTCCGAAGATATCAGAACGCGTTTGAATGGTTCGGCTTAGTAATTCGGTGGCAGCGTCAAGAATTTTCTCTTGGTTGGCACCAGTCAAAATAGCTGCGCCAGCTTCCACAACCTCAACCCATTCGGTTTGTTCGCGCAAAATGACGCAAGGTTTGGCAAAGAAATAAGCTTCTTTTTGAACACCGCCGCTGTCTGTAACGATTAACCTCGCATTTTGCTCTAAGGCGATCATGTCTAGAAAGCCAGCGGGCGCTGTAATTTGGAGTTTGTCTTGAGCGGCAATTCTTTCTTGAAAAGCAACACTCAAAAGGGTTTCTATTTTATTTTTGGTACGCGGGTGAATCGGTAGCACTACGCTCAGGCCCGTTTGATCAATGAGTGTCAGCAGGGCTTCAAAAATGCCTTGCAGCGCAATAGGGTCGTCTGTATTGGAGTCGCGGTGTATGGTACACAAAATGTATTGCTCAGGGGTCAGTTCTAACTGCCTGAGCAGCAGAGATTTTTCTTTGCTCAGTGCTGCAAAATACAAGCTGTTGTCGTACATGATGTCGCCGCAATGGTATACATGAGGTGTATCAATGGTTGCCTTTCCTTGCACCTCTAACTCAAAACCTTCTTTGGCTAAATTGGCCATTCCGGCTTTGGTTGGCACAAATAACAAGGTGCTCATGTGGTCGGCAGCAATGCGGTTGATTTCTTCGGGCATGGCCTTGTGAAAACTGCGCAAACCAGCCTCGATGTGTACAACAGGGATGTGAATTTTAGCAGCAGCAAGTGCCGCAGCTATGGTGGAGTTAGTATCGCCGTAAATAACAACTGCACTAGGTTGTTCTTTGATTAAAATATCCTCGATGCCACTGAGCATAGCGGCAGTCATGTGACCATGCGAACCGCTGCCAACAGCTAGATTGTAATGCGGCTGTGGAATGCCAAGTTCTTCGAAAAAAACAGCCGACATGTTTTCGTCGTAGTGTTGGCCTGTATGCACTAAAATTTCTTCTAGTTGCGAGGCGAATTGAGCTTGTATGGCACGGCTGAGCGCTGCGGCTTTGATGATCTGAGGACGTGCCCCAATAACGGTTAAAATTCTCTTTTTGGACATATTACAAGATGCCTTCATCGGCGAAGCTAAAATAGCCATTATCTGTGAAAATGACGTGATCTAAGAGCTTCATGTCAATGAGACTTGCAAATTCCTTGATGTCTTTTGTCAGCGCTTCGTCTTGTGGGCTTGGCTTGCGTTGTCCACTCGGATGGTTGTGACATAAAATCAGGCCCGTCGCTGCACAGCGCAAGGCTTGCTGAAAAATGCGTTTGGCATCGGCAATAGTACTGTGCCGACCACCGATGCTCAATTGCGAGATTTCTAAAATTTCGTTCGAAAAATTGAGGTAAAGTACATAAAATTGTTCGTGGTCGAGGTCGGCAAGTTGCACTTGCAGGAGGTCATAGACGTCTCTGGAGGTTTTAATGCTGCGCCGTTGTCGCACTTCTGCACTCTGGTAGCGCCTGCTGATTTCAAAAACGCCAAGAATGCGCTGAACAGTATGCGCGTCTAGCCCATAAATCTCTAGTAGGTCCCATTCGCTGCTTTTAGCCAAGGTTCGCCAGTTTTTCTGGTGCCAACGCCAAGTGCGCTCCAAAACGACATCTAGCTTGGGTTGTTGTTGCGGATGACCGCATACCAAAGCAAGCAAGGCGGCATCACTGAGTTGTTGGAGTTTATTTTCTAAATTCATTGTCATAAAAACGCAAAAAAATTGGCTGGCGCATTTTCGTGGATAACTTTTTACAACGCCAAGATTTTATAACTTTGTGTCATGGCTAAAAAGCAGCAAAAAATCCAAAATGTGGTCTACAGTACCAATCCGAACTTTGCTTATGAATTCGAGCAAACAGATGATATTCAGACACTTCCGCCTCAGCAGCAGCGCCTCTATGTGAGCATAGATCGCAAGCAGCGCGCAGGTAAGGAGGTTACCATCATTGAAGGATTCGTGGGTACCGATGACGACCTCAAAGACCTAGGGAAAATACTGAAAAGCAAATGTGGAGTGGGCGGAAGCGTCAAAGACAACGAGATTTTAATCCAAGGGAACTTCAAGCAAAAAATCTTTGACTTACTGATCAAAGAAGGGTACAGCCAAACCAAACAAAAGGGTTAAGCAAATATTGGCACTCCGAAAATTTCCGCAAACAAAAAAAAGCGGCTCCGAAGAACCGCTTTTCTGGATAGGGCAGGTGGACCGCCGCTATCCATAACCTAACTATAAACTACTACATTTGGCACTTTGCAAATTCAGTGCCAAACTTTTTTGTTTTTAAAGTTTTACAAATTTTCCGCGTTGCTTTTCGGACTCAATTGTATACACTCCATTTGTAAAATTCTGAATATCAATTTTTTGACCTGGTAAAATTTGTTCATTCAATATAGTTTTACCATTGAGGTCTTTGATGAGTATTCGGCTCGGTTCGTTTAGATTTAATTCTATTTCGGTTTGGGCTGGGTTCGGATAAATACGAAGTGCACCCTCAAGTTCAGTGATGTTGTCGAGCCACATGTTTTGATGGAAGGTGGTGTTGGTGATGATCGGCGCATTCCAGTCAAAATAGATGTAGGCCGTATTTTCAATAACGGACATGATCGCATTGGTTGGTATTTCACTTATGCGATAGGTCAGGTGGCCATGGCTTTGTGGTTCGTTTGTAGTTGAATCTGGCAACCAAATCTGATTGAACTCAAAACGCATGATGCCATTGCCCAAATTGACCACTTGCATTGGGTGAGAAGCTTCAATGAGCGTAAAACTCGTCCAATCGAGCAGGGTGCTCAAGGTGTCGATGATATATACATTCTGAGCAGGTGCAGTTCCGGTATTTTGAAAGCGTATAGTATACGTTAAAGCGTCGTCAACGAAGGCATCTAAATACCCCAATGGATAATTCTCGTTCATGTAATCGGTGCTGGCATTCTTATCGTTGGGATCATAGCTGTTTCCGAGAATCTGAAGTAAGGACCCATTGTTATTGTAAGTGCCACAATCGGTGATAGATCCGGTTAGTGTGATAGTGGAGGTGTAAAAATGTTGTGCACCGTTAATTAAGCCACCCGGTACACTAAACAAAATAACGTCGTAGTTGGTAAAGTTGGTAGAGGCACTATTTAAGTTCCACGAAATGGTGTTACCTGAAATGGTATAATTTGAATTTTGAATGGAAGATAAAATAGGGCTCACTCCTGCTGGGTAGGTCATGGTGAGGGTATAAGCGCCAGCAACCCCAGGCCCATAGCTTCCCCAATTGAGTTTGATATAAGCAGTACTATTCTGAAAATAACCAATCCAAGGCGTTACGGTAGTCCAGAGGTCAGTGCAGGTTGTGGTTGTTCCACCGCAGTTCACGGGGATAGACCCATTGATGATTTGTCCTGACGCTGTGCCCATTAATGTGACATAAGAGGTAAGTGCAGTATAGCCGTTGTAAATTAACCAGGTAGGGCTTACCTGAGCTAAAACTACATTTGATGTACCAACAAAAGGTCCGCAATATTCAAAATAACCGTTTGCGTCTGTATAAATCGTAACACTTGTTGTTGAATTTGGTGAAACAAAAAGCTGAACAGGTGCAAATGTAAGCGGTAGCTCTCCGGTATTGAAAACGCCATTATTGTTTGCATCGCAGAAGACATATCCTCCGTAGCAATTCGTAGGGCTCGGGTTGCTGCAATTCAGCGGGATATTCACTTGAACGGGCGTTGTACCCCAAGTGCAGGGGTTCGCAGTTACAGAATCCGGGGCATTTAGTGGTACGGTGTAGCTGCTATTTACAATCCAGTTGGGGCTTACTTGAATACCATATGCTTGATTGGTATTGCCGACATAGTTGAGATTGTATTGCCCGTTGGTATTTGTATATGTTGTAAATCCATTGACTTGAATTGGGGCGTTGGCTACAGGGCTCTCGTTGCTGTCTAAAAGTCCGTTGCCATTTTGATCACAAAAAACAGTTCCACCCACGCAAAGTTGTGTTTGCCCTTGATTGCAAATAAGTGTGAAAGAATAGGTTGTGATACCAGAATTGGGTATGGTAACTGTATTGCCAGGAAAACTACTTTGAACTTGAAACCCATTAGCAGCTAGCCATTGGGGATCAATTTGAAAAGTATAGGTTCCGGGTTGAATATTGGAAAAGAGTAGCATGGTGTTTTGGCTACTGTCTTGGTATAGTTGACCATTTGTTCCTATCATTTGAAAGGGCACATTTTGAATATTTTGTTCGACTGTTCCATTGTTGTCGCAGTCGAGTCCAACAAATGCGTATACTTGATAAGTGCAAGAACCAACAGTGTAATTGAGACTATCAATGGCATATGTCTGGTTTGCGGGATTGTAAACAGTGGTTGTAATCACGTAACTGCCAGGCGTGTTGTAAGTGTGTGTCAACGGCGGATTCATGACAATATTTGTAGCAGTTGTGGAGATGCCACCACCGGCATTTGACGTAGCGCCATCGCCCCAGTTCACAACCGATTGGAACTGGAATCCTGAAAAATTATTTCCTTGGATTACATATGGAAGGTCAAAATTATAAGCAGCATTTGGAGCTGGGCTCAAGGCAGAAAAGCCAATGTTGACAGTTTGATCACAACTGGTTGGATTGAAATTAGGCGGTAAGAGCAAATTGGTAATCGCAAAGCCACTAACTTGTGCAAAGCTCAGTTGGATGAAGTAAAATGAGCTAGCGAAGAGGAGTAAAAAATGTTTCATAATCAGTAGTTTATAAACCCATAACGCAGACCTTTTGAAGAAGGTTGCTTTGGTTCTGCGC
>ENA-ORFA01000201-ORFA01000201.1-marine-metagenome-genome-assembly--contig:-NODE-201-length-26027-cov-4.742775_pt1 | contig 26027 bp, 23 predicted proteins | sample MGYA00248621_ERZ508587 | MGnify/ENA primary metagenome ERZ508587 (study PRJEB26250, sample SAMN06266239) | marine metagenome | isolation source: Columbia River Estuary | place: USA:Columbia River Estuary... | reverse complement strand
GTGTGTTCAACCACACCACGCCCAACTTCGCGCGCCGCCCGAATCGCATCTAAGTCAATACCCAGATTTTTATTTGTCACTGAAGCCATTCTCTCACTTTTAGAGATCTTGCTCTGACAAGTTTATTTCAAGAGATTCCCTAATAAATCAGGAATTCGGGGTTTGTGGGTAAGGTTGAGTGTGGTGAACGAACAAATTGGCGACCCATATTTGGCGACTATTTCGATAGTTGTGCCTGTTTATAAAGGCGAAGCCACGATTGCCAAAGTTGTGGGCGAACTTGAAAAATTCACAAAGCCATCGACGACAAAAACTGGAGTTGGCTACGTCGTCAGCGAAGTTTTATTGGTCAATGATTCGGGCCCTGACGGCTCGGCGAAAATTATTGAACAACTCGCAAAAAGTTTTGAGTGGGTTCGGCCCGTTTGGTTGTCACGTAACTTCGGCCAACACGCTGCAACTCTTGCGGGCATGTCGTCGAGCACCGCTGATTGGATCGTGACAATCGATGAAGATGGTCAGCACGACCCGAGTCAAATCGCAAACTTGTTAGACCGTGCAATTGAAGCAAACTCTCAACTTGTCTATGCAAAATTTACAGGCGGTGCGCGACATTCACGGTGGCGAAATGTTTTTTCATCGTCAGCAAAGTGGTTGTATACAAAATTTTTATCCCCGCAAGATGGCGAGTTTTTCAGCAGCTTTCGCCTGATGTCAGGAGAAATCGGTCGCAGCGTCGGCGCATATGCAGGGTCGGGCGTCTATCTTGACGTCGCACTCACCTGGGTGGTTGATAAATCTGTGACCTGCGAGATTTTGCCGCGTGCCGAATATCCGCGCCAGACCGGGTTCACTTTTAAGCGCCTGCTTAGTCACTTCCTTCGACTTGTACTCAGTTCAGGCACAAGGCCGCTGCGGCTCGTGAGTCTGATCGGTTTTTCGTCGTTTATTTTTGGTGCACTTTACGCCGCATATGTTCTGTACGGACGAGTTGTAAATGGAGAACTTGTCGCAGGATGGACGACCGTTGTGATCATCGTGTCTACGACAAGTGGTGCAATTTTGCTTTCGCTCGGAATCTTGGCTGAATACTTAGGCGTTGTGGTTAGAAATGCGATTGGTCGACCGTTGTATTTGATTCGATCTAACCCAAATAATGATGTGCTGACTCGCGCACGAAACAGCAAAAACTCTCGTTAATGAAAGTCTGGGTAATCGGTAGGGGTGGCCTACTGGGCCGAAGCGTTGAAAGCGCAGTGTCTAATTCAGCAAGTGTTTTCGTACCGAAGCAAACGTTTGCATGGCACGACTCTGCATTGGTGAGCAAACAGATTGCCGATGCATGCAAGAGTTTTTTCGACGAAGTTGGCGACGAAAACTGGACTATTTATTGGTGCGCCGGTCGAGGCACTCTTAGTAGTTTGCCAATTCAAATGACAGAAGAAAATCAAGTCTTTGCAGGCTTGATAAAAACCATTGAAGTGGTTTGCTCTGCGGCAGTACTGAAGTCGGGTACTTTTTTCTATGCATCTTCTGCAGGTGCTGTGTATGCGGGGAGTTCAAAGCCTCCGTTCACAGAGTTAACTGAAGCAAAGTCGTTAAGTGCATATGGGGATGCAAAGCTGCATCAAGAAGCGTTACTGAAAGAGTTTGCAAAAAGTCATCAAGTTCGAGTCTTAGTCGGTCGTATCTCTAATCTCTACGGCGCTCGCCAAGATCTTGCAAAAAATCAAGGTTTGATTTCAACTATTTGTTATTCGGTTCTGCGCCGGCAGCCAATTAGTTTGTTTGTTCCGCTAGAGACATCACGTAATTACGTTTACATTGACGATGCCGCAAAAAGTGTTGTGAGACATACGCAGTCACTGTTTAGTGCAGCATCAGAAAATAAGTTTGTGATCAAACTGATAGTTGCCCAAGACAACCTGACTATTGGCAGCATTCTTAAAATTGCAACTTCGGTTTTGCGCGTTCGACCGTTGGTAACGATCTCAGCAAACAAAAGTGGCTCAACCCAGCCGCAGAGCCTTGTTTTTAAATCTGTCGTGAATACGAATCTTGACACTGACTCTTCGACTGGTTTTACAGTTGGCGTAAAAAAAGTGATGTCAGATTTGCAGTCAAGCTTTCTTGCGACTGGCTGGCAAAACACAAGTGAAAAAACAAGTGAGAAGGTTTAAATCATGCGTGCGCTGTTAGTTGCCAATGCCAATGATGCAGACCCTGGATTCATCGGTCAGCGCTTTGCTGAGCACGGTTTTATTGGCGAAAGATTCAAAGAGCATGGCAGTGTGTTTGAGCACTGCGAACGTGAGAACCCAGATCTATGGCCCTCACTTGACGGTGCCGATTTAGTTTTGTTGCTCGGCAGTTGGTGGTCGGTCTATTGGCCAGACATAGCAAAAAGTGTGCGCGCCGAGTGTGAGTTGATTCAAGAGACACATCGTCGCGGCATTCCAATGTTCGGAATCTGTTTTGGCGCTCAAATAATGGCGACTGCGTTTGGTGGTTCAGCACAACGTGCACAGCAACACGAAATCGGTTGGCACAAAGTTGATGCACAAGCGCCGTATGAAATGATTGCCGGAAACTGGCTGCAGTGGCACTACGACACATTCACGGCACCGAAGTCGCTTGAAATTGTTGCCACGAGCCCAGCCGGACCTCAAGCGATTCGCGCGGGAAGATCTTTTGCGACGCAATTTCATCCTGAAGTGACAGAAGAGATTGTTCGTCGATGGTCGAGTGAATCAGGCGAAGAAGAGCTTGCAAAAGCAGGGTTAAACGCCACCGACTTGATCGCTCAAACGATTAAAGAGATTGAGCAAAGCGCTCCAGCCGCAGCACGCCTTGTGGACTGGTTCATGGAGTCGTCAGCCAAATAAAACCAAGGCGGGCGAGCGTTTCACAATCGCCCAAAGTTGAGCGTGGTTAAACCTGTAACGCCTTCGCAGACTAGTTTTACAGGGGTATGTCAACCTTTCTCCGGTCGTATTTAACTGTTGTCTGGTTTGGTCTGGCCGCCGTCGGGGTCGCAGGACTGCTTCTATGGATCTCGTCGCTGTTGCGACCCAATCGTCCGAACAAAGAAAAGATGTTGACTTATGAAAGCGGTGTCGACCCGGTTGGTCATGGCTGGTCGCAAAGCCAAGTTCGCTATTACATTTTCGCACTTTTGTTTGTTGTGTTCGACGTCGAAGCTGTCTTTATTTTTCCTTGGGCGACTCAACTTGAGCGCTATGGCACGTTCGGTTTGATCGAAATGGGTGCGTTCGTCTTTATTTTGTTATTGGGATTGATTTACGCGTGGCGTAAGGGCGTGTTGCGATGGGTTTAGTTGATCGTGGCAGATTGCCAAAGCCACTCACTTCGTTGTTCAACTTAGGTCGTTCATATTCGTTGTGGGTGTATCAGTGGGGTCTTGCATGTTGCGCGATTGAAATGGGTGCGGCATTTGGTTCACCACGATACGACGTGATGCGACTCGGTGTAATTCCGTTGCCAGCGAGTCCACGTCAAGCCGACCTCGTCGTGATTTCAGGAACCGTCACCGACAAAATGGCGCCAGTGATTCGCCGTCTCTATGAACAGATGCCAGAACCAAAATATGTAATCAGCATGGGCAGTTGCGCCAACTGTGGTGGCCCATATTGGGATAGTTATTCGGTGACAAAAGGCGTCGATCAAATTATTCCGGTTGATGTTTATGTGCCTGGTTGTCCTCCGCGACCTGAAGCGTTGCTCGAAGGCATCGTGCTGTTGCAACAACGCATTAAGAACGAAGATATGGGCGCACGTTGGCGAGGCGAAGGAACCAAGTCAATGGATGCGATTTCAGATGGCGCTGAATTAGCCGAACGCAAAGGTGAGACCGTTGTCGTCAACAACTAATTTTTTCTTATGAGTACCGCATCCAACACCCAGCCGCGCATTACTTCTGTCGCAGAGGTGAAGGCGGCACTCGGTGATCGACTCGTTGACTCGTTTCATAAAGAAGACCTGTGGCTACGTGTTCGCACTGATGCATGGAAGTCGTCCATGCAAACTTTGCGCGACGCCGTTGGATTCCATTACTTCTGCTTTCTCTCGGCAATTGACTGGATGCCTTCTCCATACGGTCGCGGTGAAGACGACCCAACCGAGCCAGCACCCGAGCGTGACACAACTATTCGGCAGGGCTACGCAGGTGGAGAAACTCGCATGCAGGTGTTCGCTCGAGTGACGAATCCGGTTACGCACGTGAGCGTCGTCGTCAAAGTTGACGTTCCAGACGATTCACTGACCATCGAATCGATTCACGATGTGTATGCGGGCGCCAACTGGCATGAACGAGAAACTCACGAAATGTTCGGCATCAAGTTTGACGGACATCCTGACTTGCGCAATATGTATCTTCCGATCGACTTTGAAGGATTCCCGCTACGTAAAGATTTCCCGCTCCTTGCTCGCATGGTGAAACCATGGCCCGGCATTGTTGATGTTGAACCACTACCAGGTGGCGAAATTGGTGAGGGTGAAGAATCATGACGATGCTCGGTGATCGCCAGCAACTTTCGTATATCGCATCGCAGGCTGCTGATGCGCGTTTAAATCTCGAACTTGAAACCGAGGGCATGACGCTCAATATCGGACCGCAACACCCGGCGACCCACGGAACTTTGCGAATTATTGCGCGACTCGACGGTGAGCAAGTTGTGTGGGCTGAACCTGCATGTGGATATATGCATCGCGGTTACGAAAAACTCACAGAAGTGCGCACGTACCCGCAGGTTACGACACTCGTAAACCGAATCGACTGGCTCGGTAGTTTCGCCAACGAAGTGCCATTCATTTTGGCAGCAGAAAAACTGATGGGTGTTGAAGCACCAACTCGTGCTCAATACATCCGAACAATTTTGTTTGAACTTTCACGCATTGCCAATGTCTCGTTATTTCTAGGTGACCTCGGTGTGCAACTTGGTGCGATCACGCCGGTCTTTCTCGCATTCCGTGATCGTGAATATGTTTTGAATTTGATTGAGTCAGCCACGGGTGGTCGCTTTCATCCAAACTTCGATCGCATCGGCGGATTGAAAGACGATCTTCCTGCCGGCTGGATTGACGAAACTCGTGCCGTAATGAAAAAATTGCGCGGGTTCTGCGACCAAATTGAAGACTTGCTGTTTGGCAACGAAATTTTCCAATCTCGAACTCGTGGAATCGGTGTGATTCCGCGTGACGTCGCTTTGCAATACGGTCTTTCGGGCGCAAATCTTCGCGCCAGTGGTGTTGATTGGGACTTGCGTCGCGATCACCAATTACCGATGGCGTGGAACAAGGATGACTGGAAAGTTTGGACTCATCCGGACGGCGACAGTTTCGCGCGCTGTTGGATTCGTCTTCAAGAAACCCGCGAGTCAACCAAGATTGTTGATCAGCTGTTGGGTTCAATTCCTGCAGGGCCAGTCATGGCTAAGGTTCCAAAAATTATCAAAGTTCCAGAAGGCGAAGCCTGGGTCTCGACAGAAAATCCGCTCGGTGAAATGGGCTACTACGTAGTATCGCGCGGAGACCTTGGTCCGTTCAGAGTAAAAATTCGTTCGGCCAGCTTCAACAACATTTCGATCACACCGTGGTTGTTGCGCGGTGTTTATGTTCCAGACATTGTGACGATCTTGGCCTCGCTTTATTTCATTCTTGGAGACATTGACCGGTGACAGTAATACTCGCTGAGATCCCTTATTGGGGTCAGTCGTTACTCCGCGTACTTGGTGGTCTTGTCGCAGTGTTGTTGCCTGCCGGAACAATCGTTTACGTATTTTTGTTCAAGATGATGTCGTTTATGCAGAGCCGACTTGGACCAATGGAAGCCGGCCCATACGGCTCGATGCAACTTTTTGCCGAAGTAGGTAAGTGGCTACAAAAAGAAGACATTGTTCCAGACCGTGCCGATGCTCGAATTTTCAAAATGGCACCGATCATTGTCTTAGTCAGCACGTTTTTGCTGGTTGCGGTTGTGCCATTTGGGCCGGACGCATGGTTCACCGATTTTGAAACCGGCATTTTCTATGCCCTTGCAGTTTCGTCAATTTCAGTTCTCGGAATTTTGATCGCAGGTTGGTCTAGCGCGAATAAATATTCGTTGCTCGGTGGCTTGCGCGCAGCAGGTCAGCTAATTGCATATGAGTTGCCAATGGTCCTCGCCGTCATCGGCGTAGTCATTCAGGCTGGCACGATGAATCTGCAAAAAATTGTGGTTGCACAAAATTCTGGATCAATGTTTGGAATTGATGCAGTTGGTCATCCGTATGTAATCAGCCAGTTCATTGGGTTCATCATTTTTATGATCGCGATTCAGGCAGAACTTACACAGGCGCCATTTGACATGCCAATTGCCGAGAGCGAACTTGTTTCTGGTTATATGACCGAGTATTCGGGTTTTCGATTCTTGATTTTCTTTATCGGCGAATTCGCCACTGCAGGCGTGTTTGCAATGATTGCTTCGGTTTTGTTTCTCGGAGGCTGGGGAGTGCCGTTCGCATGGTTTGGCTGGACATCAATCGACGACATTGATAATTGGATGAATTTTGCTGGTCCGTTGATTATGTTCACAAAAATGATGTTGCTTGTGTTCATTATTATGTGGATTCGTTTCAGTTATCCACGTTTGCGTGAAGATCAATTGCAGCGTTTCGCTTGGAAAGGTTTGATTCCAGTTGCGTTAGGCAATATCGCAGTCACATCAATCTTGAAGGTGGTTTTCTAATGCCAAAAGTTCCGGGACTAGTAAAAGGACTCGGCGTAACGCTGGGGACATTGTTCAACACGGCGACCAAGGGGGCGAACACGGTTCAGTATCCCCACGAAAAAGAGACACCGCCAATTCGTTCGCGTGGCGTCATTGCTTTGCATCAAGACAACTGCACTTCATGCATGTTGTGCTCACGCTCGTGTCCGGACTGGTGTATTTACATTGAGGCTCACAAAGAACTCGCTCCTCCGCGTCGTGAAGGTGGCAAGCCTCGCCAAGTCAATCTGCTTGACAGGTTTGATATCGATTACGCATTGTGCATGTATTGCGGAATTTGTGTTGAAGTTTGTCCGTTTGATGCGCTCTTTTGGAGCCCTGAGTACGAATATTCTGAACCGAACATCGCTGACTTGTTGCACGACAAGACGAAGTTAAGCGAGTGGATGGAAACCGTTCCAGAAGCACCAGCTCTCGAGGCTGGCGCTGACAAAAAGAAGAAATAGTAGTAGAGAGATAAACAGGGGACTTTAAAGTGATTGCGCAGAACATTGGTTTTTGGATCATCGCGTTGATGATGATCGGCGCCGCTTTGCGAGTGGTGACTACCAATAATGTTGTCCATGCCGCGCTGTGGCTGGTTGTGGTTTTGTCTGGCGCAGCCGGTCAATACATTTTGCTTGCAGCAGAATTTGTGGCGATCACCCAAGTGCTCGTATATATAGGTGCCGTCATGGTGCTGTTCTTGTTCGGCACCATGCTCACTCGCGCCCGCATTGGTGCTGAGTCAGATTTAAACAACTCATACAAAAAACTTGGTATTCCAGTGGGATTAATCATGCTGGTGGCCATGGGTCTTGCGCTGACTGACTCTTTTGGTGATGAGAAGTTGCCCGAATCGGCAACGGTTGTCTCGACTCAAGAAATCTCTGACCAAATTTTTGGTCCTTACTTGTTGCCTTTCTGGGCACTCTCATTTGTTTTGCTCGCTGCCGTAGTTGGCGCAATCGTTTTGGCGAGAAAGGACTGACTAGATGTTTGTCAATCAGTTTTTATTCCTCGCAGCAGTGCTGTTCTGCATCGGCGTCTACGGTGTCATCGCTCGTAAGAATGCTGTTCTGATGTTGATGTCAATTGAACTGATCTTGAATTCTGTGAACATCAACTTGCTGACTTTTGCTTTACGCAACGGTTCGCCAGACGGTCACACGTTTGCGCTTTACATCATCGCCGTGGCAGCAGCCGAAGTCGGTGTCGGTCTCGGCTTGGTGTTGTTGGTCTATCGCAACAAGAAAACAATTTCACTTGACGATCTGTCGGAGATGCGCGGATGAACATTTTTTCTGGCGAAACTGAAGTGCTCGCGCCGCTTGCAACTGGCTGGTTCCTTGAAAACGCTTGGCTGATACCGGTAATCCCAGCGATTGCTTTCGCACTAATAATTTTGATTGGCAAGCGACTGCCGATGAAGGGCAGTGAACTTGGCGTTTTGTCGATGTTCGGCTCATTAGTTTTGTCTGCAGGTGCCGGATACCAGTGGATTCAGCGCACGAATAGCGCGACCGAAGAACAATTCGTTGCGCCAGTCATCAAATCTTGGAACTGGTGGCAGAGCGGTGGGTTCGAATTCGGCATTGGTCAGCACATTGATGGACTCTCGGTTTTGGTTTTGTTCGTCGTCGCATTTATCTCGACGCTCGTGCAGGTTTACTCACTTGAATATTTGCGTGGTGACCGTAGGTACACGCACTTCTTCGCTGCACTGACACTCTTCTCGGGCGGCATGTTGGCCATGGTTCTGGCCGACAACACGATTTTGTTTTTGCTGGGCTGGGAGATCATGGGTCTTTGCAGCTTCATGTTGATTGGCCACTGGTGGGAAGAAGACGCCAACAGTCGTGCTGCACTCAAAGCATTTTTCACCGTGCGAACTGGCGACATGGGACTCTTGGTTGGTATCAGCATGTTGTACTTCGCTGCCAATGATTGGACTCAAGAAAATCTCGGACTTTCAGGATTTTCAATTCGCGGAATTTCGGCCTGGGCTCTTTCTGGTGAACCCAACAGCACGGTGATCATGATTGCGGCAATCGCTTTGTTCATTGCTTGTATCGGCAAGAGCGGTCAGTTCCCATTGCACACTTGGTTGCCCGACGCGATGGCTGGCCCAACGCCAGTGAGTTCGCTATTGCACTCATCGACCATGGTTGTTGCGGGTGTGTTCTTGGTGGCGCGTCTGTATCCAGTGTTTTATGTCGGTCTAGATATTCCGGGCGGTGGCGGCAATCTGATTGTCATCATTGGCGGCATCACGATCGTAATTTCGGCGGCGCTCGCGTTCGTGCAAAACGACATCAAGCGAGTGCTTGCTTATTCGACAGTCTCGCAACTCGGCTACATGATGCTTGGTCTCGGCGCCGGGGCATGGCTACCAGCGGTTTTTCATATTTTCACACACGCGTTTTTCAAAGCCTGTTTGTTTTTGGGCGCTGGATCAATTAGCCACAGCGCGTCGCACCACTCGTTTGACATGAAAAAAGACATGGGTGGCTTGCGTAAAGTGATGCCGATTACTTTTGTCACTTGGATTGTTTCGACACTCGCACTTTGTGGCGTCTTTCCATTCTCTGGTTTCTTCTCTAAAGATGAAATCATCGACAATGTTGGTTACAACGGCTACAACACGTTCATGATCATCGGTCTCGTTGGTGCGTTTATGACTGCCGCATACATGACTCGTGCGACATACTTAACTTTCTTTGGTGAGCCTCGTGGTGCATCGGCTGGTCATGCAGATCACGGCGACGCACACGCTTCGCATGACGCGCACGATAATCACGACTCGCACGATGCGCACGACACAAATAGTGCCTCAACTCCACACGAGTCAGGTTTGTTGATCACGGTCCCATTGATGATTTTGGCAGTGCTTGCGCTGAGCTCGGGATTCTTGAACGCAACTCCGTTCGGTGAGAGTTGGGAGCGAATGAAACTTTGGGTCGAACCACGGCCAGCAGAAGTTATTGAAGAAACTCATTCGGGTGGGCCAGGCGAGTCGCTGATTATTAGTCTGCCGAGTTCAGAGGAGGGCGCCGCAAAGACAGTTTGTGGTTCGGCTCAACCAGAGAGTGGTGTTTGCTACGCACCGAAGTTGAAACACGCACCATTTAAATGGTCCAAGGCGATGATTTCAATGGTCATCGTGTTCTTAGGCATTGCAATTTCGTGGATTCTCAGCGTGCTTCTGTTCACAAAGCGTGACCCTCGTCTTGTCGGCTTGACTCAGCGGGTAAAAGTTTTAGGCTTCGGGCACAAACTTCTGGTCAATAAGTATTACCTCGACGATTTTTACGAGAAGGTAATTGTTCGCACCGTTGCCTATCCCATCTCTCGAGCAGCATATTGGTTTAATCAAAATATCTTGGATGGAATTCTGCATGGTTTTGCCAACAACACGCGCAAAATTTCAGGCTGGGTCTATAAGAACGTTGATCAACGAGTTGTGGATGGCACAGTCAACAACTCGGCAACTTTCACAAAGTCGGTCGGCACTGCCGCTCAGCCATCGCAGTCTGGCAAGGTCAGCCAATATGGTGCGTTGTTGTTTAGCGCTGCGGCCGTAGCGGCGCTCGTTCTCGTAATTATTAATACTTAACTAGTCGGAAAAGGGGAAATTAAATATGAACATGCTGCAGGAGAACAACTGGTTGCTGAGCGTCGGCACATTCCTGCCAATGCTTGGTGTGGTCGTGATGATGCTCATACCGAAGGCATCTGATCAGAGCGTCAAACTTGTTGCACTTGCTACTTCGGTTGCGACTTTGGCGGTCGGCATCTTCACTGCTTTGAAATTTGATTTTGGCCAAGCAGAAAAAATGCAATTTGTTGCTGATGTCGAGTGGATCTCGGTGATAAAGAGTTCGTATCTGATCGGCGTTGACGGCATCAGCTTTCCGCTTTACCTGTTGAGCATGGTGATCACTCTGCTCGTCGTGATTTATTCGCTTGATCATGTTCCAAGCCCAGGCAAACCAAAAGCATTTTTCTCGCTGTTGCTAGTTCTACAGACCGGTATGGCCGGAACATTCATTGCTCAAGACCTGATTTTGTTCTTCGTGTTCTTTGAGCTCGTATTGCTGCCGATGTTTTTCTTGATCGGCGTTTGGGGTGGAGAGCAGCGTCAATATGCGTCGATCAAATTCTTCCTTTACACAATGTTCGGTTCTGCTTTGATGCTCGTCGCATTCTTGGCTCTGTTCTTCAAGACAGGTGCTGAAAGCTTCAGTATTCCGTATCTCGTAGAAAACGGCGGAAGTATTGCCAAGAATATTCAGATTTGGATTTTCGCAGGAATGTTCGTTGGCTTTGCAGTAAAAGTTCCGATGTTTCCATTTCATACTTGGTTGCCAGACGCTCACACCCAAGCACCAACTCAAGGTTCTGTAATTCTCGCGGCGATCTTGCTCAAGCTCGGTACCTATGGATTTGTTCGAATCGCTTTGCCGATTTTGCCTGACGCCGCACGTGAGTGGGCTCCGTACATCGGAGGCTTGGCCGTGATCGGCATCATTTATGGTGCGCTTGGTTGTCTTGCACAAACCGACATGAAGCGCTTGATTGCGTTTTCTTCAGTTGCGCACATGGGCTTTGTGATGCTCGGCATTTCAACGCTGACAAGTTTCGGTATCAACGCCGCGATGTTCGGAATGGTCGCTCACGGTTTGATAACCGGAATGTTGTTCTTCATTGCGGGAAGCGTCAAAGAGCGATACCACACACTTGAAATCGCAAAACTTGGCGGCATGCTCACGCAGATGCCACGCCTTGGGTGGATTTTTGGTTTCTGTGCAATGGCATCGCTTGGCCTTCCAGGTTTGGCTGGTTTCTGGGGCGAGTTTCCTGCAATCCTTTCGGCTTACAACCCTGCAGAAGGATTGAACGAAACAGTCTTTCGCATATTTATGGTGATCGCCGCGCTTGGCACCGTGCTTGCCGCCGCCTATTTGTTGTGGATGTTTCAACGCATTGCGTTTGGTGCAGCTAAAAACAACTCAAGTCACGGACATTCAAGCGACGATGAACTGCATGACGTCACGACTTATGAGTGGATCGCCTGGACGCCGCTATTGATCGGCATTCTGGTGCTTGGCATTTTGCCGAACATTTTGTTCAGCGTGTTTGATCCCGCAGTGCAAGCAACGTTGAGTGTCTTCGGGGGATAACTTGCAGACACTTAACATCCTCGCTGCGCAATGGGTTGCGCCGACAATTGACTATCACGGCCTTGCACCTGAGTTAGTGCTGGCAGCTGGTCTTTGCGTGGTGTTGTTGCTTGATTTATTCATTGACGAGCGTAAAAAGTGGCTATTGTCGGTGATTTCTTCGTTTACTTTGCTTGCGGCGATGATTCCAGTGTTGACGCTTGCACTTTCTGAAACTTCAGTCAGGTCAATGTTTGACGGACGATATGTGGTCGACAATTTCAGTCTCGTGATGAAAGGCGTATTCCTTCTTGCCGGTTATGTCGTTGTGCTTCTCTCCAGTTCACACATTGAACAAGGCGAGTACTGGAGAGGCGAATACTGGTTCTTGTTGCTCTCAAGTTTGCTCGGAATGTTAATGATGACCTCATCTCGCGATCTCGTGAGTATTTTTGTTGCACTCGAATTTCTTTCAATTCCTGCTTACATGTTGGCAGCGTGGCGCAAACGAGATCCAAAGAGCAATGAAGCAGGCGTCAAATATTTCATGCTTGGCGTTTTTGCTTCAGCCGTGATGCTTTACGGCATGTCGCTTATGTACGGTGTCGCCAATTCGACTTTGCTAGTTGATATTGCGCCAAAACTCACCGCAACTGGCGATTTCTCGGCGGTGCATACTCTCGGTGTTGTTTTTGTGGTTGTTGGGTTTGCGTTCAAAGTTTCGGCAGTTCCATTTCATACATGGGCGCCAGATACATATGAAGGTGCACCAGCTCCAGTAACTGCATTTTTGTCAGTTGCATCAAAAGCGGCTGGCTTCGTTGCACTTGTGGTGCTTATCTACACTGCATTTCCGCTTTCAGAGGCGATTTGGCAGCCGTTCATTTGGGTGCTTTCAGCGCTGACGATGACGATCGGCAATGTCTTGGCATTGAAGCAGAAAAACATCGTGCGCATGATTGCCTACTCATCAATCAGCCAAGGTGGTTTCGTATTAATGCCACTTGCTGTTGCCGGCCTGGTTGGCTCTGGCAGCACTGCGCTTAGATCAGTTGTCCTCTACATGATTGTTTATGCGGCGACAAACCTCGGCATCTTCGCCGTTATTTTGGCGGTGTCGAACAAGACTCGCAGTGGTGACGTTTCTAGTTTCGGTGGACTTTTCTCATACGCCCCAGCACTGGGAGTGTTGATGACTTTATTCTTGGCATCTTTGGCTGGCATCCCACCACTTGGTGGATGGATCGCCAAGTTTGTTGCGTTTCAGTCATTAATTCAGTCGCAATCAGCGTGGGGTTACGCGCTTGCGATTATTGGTGCGGTCAACTCGGTTGTTGCGTTCGGCTATTACGGCAACGTGATGCGCGAAATTTGGATGCGACCAGTACCAGATGGCGACGTCACGCCGATCACGATTCCTGGTTCTCTGCGTTTGGCACTCGTGATTACAGCGGGTGCGACTTTGGTATTTGGTGTTCTGCCGGGCGTCGGTTTATATTTTGCCGACTTGGCTGAAATCGCCGGTGCAATCATCCGCTAAAGAAATTTCTGCCGCAATTGTTGCGGCCGGCGGCGCAGTTTCGTTCGAAAAATTCATGGAGTTGGCGCTTTACTCGCCAAATGGTTTTTATTCGACAGATGGTCGAGCGGGGCGGCGTGGCGACTTCATAACCTCGCCTGAGGTCGGTCCACTATTCGGATCTGTTGTTAGCAACGCAATTGATGCGCAATGGAAAGCCTTGGGATCGCCAACAGAGTTCACATTGGTTGAAGTTGGTGCAGGTCCTGGGACGCTCGCGCGAAGCATTTTGACTTCAGATTTAGCGTGTCGCGATGCGTTGTCTTACATCGCAGTCGAGAAGTCAGCTTCACAGTTGGCGATGCACCCAGAGGGTGTGACTTCTCTAGCCACGATGCCGAGCGAGCCGTTTGTGGGTGTGATTCTCGCAAATGAACTACTTGATAATTTGCCATTTCGATTGTTTGTCTTTGATGGTCAGTGGCAAGAAGCATTTGTTGTCGAACAAGACGCGACTTTTCTTGAAATTTTGCGCAAAGTTGAAGACGCTCCTGCTTGGTTGCCTCATGATGTGCGCCATGGTTCGCGAATCGCAGTTCAATCTCAGGCACAAAGTTGGCTCGCGAACTCTTTGTCTTTAGTTCAGCGCGGGGCAATAATCGTGTTTGACTATTGCACTACTTCTAAAGACGCTGTTCACAAGCCTTGGCGTGATTGGCTAAGAACGTACAGGCAACATGAGGTTGGCGAGCACTATCTTCGCCACCCTGGCTCACAAGATATAACTTGCCACGTCATGGTTGATCAACTTGATTTGGTTTGTCAGCCCACTCGTGTTTCGTCGCAAGCAGATTGGCTTCATCGTTTTGGCATTGGCGAGTTGGTCGAGCAAGGTAAGGCGTATTGGCAGGCCAATGCGGCAAGGCCAGATCTTGAGGCGATGAAGATGCGCAGTCGCATTAGCGAAGCCGAAGCGCTTTGTGCCCCGAACGGTTTAGGCAACTTCAAAGTCCTCGAATGGCACAGATCCTAAATTCTGCGCCGCGATACAAAACTCACCTACGCTAGACACATAGTTATTTCAAAAAATTCTCGTCAGATTTTGTTTGCAGCGACGGCATTTTATTTACTTATTATTTTTTGTGATGTTACGCCATTAACCGCATTAAGAATTCTTGTTGTCGTCTTGGCCCAAGTTTTTACTGGTGGAGAGATTTATCGGTACTTCAAGCAATCCGATCAACTGTCTCTAATTGAATATGCAGCGTTTGGTTTTTCTTTTGGCGCTCTCACTTGGCTAGTTAGTGATCAATTATTCATTTCATTAGCAATGCCGAAAGTTGGTTGGATACTGCCGCTTTTGCTTGTCGTAATTTGGCGGGTAATCAATCGAGACAAGGGCAGTACCGATCTTTTAGTTGAATGGGGGGCTCTACGTTGGATCTCAATTGCAACTCTTTTGGGCCTCAGCGGCGAGTGGGTCTGGACGTTGCCAGTTGCACTATTTCTTTGTGGTCTGAACTTTTTGTATGGCTTGAAGATTGACAAGATCTCAAAAACACTAAAAAATTCTCTTATCTGTGGAGCTGCTGCAATTGCTGGTTTGTTGACTTTGCTGTCCCGTCCGAAAGTTTGGTGGATCAGCCAAGGCGACACTCACTTTTATGAGGGTCTAACCAAGTCGGTTGCAAAGTGGGGATGGCAAGAGAGTATTTTCTCCGCTGGATTTTCTTTGCAGTATCACTGGTTTCCTTATGCATGGTCGGGACTCGTTACAAGAATTAGTGGCTCGCCTGATTGGGTCGTATTGACCAGAGTTGGAGTTTTGGTTCCTGCGCTGTGTTTGATTTCTTTTGTGTGGCTCGTCTCAACGCGCTTAAGTGCTTCTAATAAAGCACCAGTAGTCGGAGTTATTTTATTTTGTGCATCATCAGTTTTCGGTGAATGGTTTGCAGTTATCCCGTTGGGGATGTTTGGATCGTTCTCTCAACTCTTTGCAACTCTTTGGCTTATGCCCGTTCTGCTTTGGTCAATTGATGCGACTCGTGGCTCAATTCGCAAGTCATGGATATATCTGAGCCTGCTTTTTATCGGGTTGGTTGGAGGAAAGGTTTCGCACGCAGCGATTGCGGCCGCATTTGTCTTGTCTTTTCAATTTGCTCGAGTTGTCGCTGATAGAAAGCTTTTACGTTCAGTTTCTTTTGAGTGCCTGTCAATTCTTCTGACTCTGTTTGTTGTGAGTCGAATCTTGTTTGGGGCGGGGGGATCACTTTCTCCTCGACCAGCAGCATGGGCCCCATATCTACAGGGCGACTTGTATCTCTTTTATGGCCGCTCGCTTTGGATAGCTGCAGCAGTTTTAGGTTTGGGTATGACCTACTTGGCTTTAAGCGTGTTGCTCTTCGGGGCACGCGCTTTGGCAAGAACACCTCAGATCTACTTTGCTCTAGCAATTTCATTGATGGCGGGTTTTGCTTTTTCACAGCTTTCAAGTGGTCCGACTAGTCCGAATGGGTTGTTCTTTTTGCACGCCTCAATAATTTTGGTGATCTCACTAATTGGTGTTGTTGTCGTTGAAGTTTTTAGTGGTGACTTGAAACTTGGGCGATCTGAAGTTGTGTTTTGTTCGCTAGTTGGACTTGCGTCGCTGTTGGCTATTTACTTGATTCCCGATCGTGACTCAGGAGCAAACATTGCAATTTGGCTCCGAGTTTCACGGTCACTTGTCGTGCTGATACCGATTTTTGCCATCGCTCTGGCATTTTTGAAAAAGAGACAGTACTTCAGAAAAGTGTCAACTGGAGTGTTGATTGCAAGCATTTCAATTTCTTTAGGAACTTTCATCGCTACTAATAGTTCTTCGTTTGGCAGCGATATGTCAGGCTTCAGAAAAAATAGCAATGAGTTTTTAGCCTCGAGCGATCTAATTGAGGTGCGGGACTGGCTCGCAGGAAACTCATCAGAAGATGATATTTATGCCTCAAATTATGTATGTGAAGGCAATGACTGCACCGAGCCACAACTTTCTCAGCGGGCTCTATTATCGACAACGATTGAGCGTAAGGCATTAATTGAATCTCCTTGGATTGCATCTGCGTTCACCGAGCCTCGCGCACGTGATGGTGCCGGAGACTTCGCCGATCGCCTTAAATTTTCGGCGACTTTCGCTCAGAATCCGAACATTGAGGTCATCGAATTTTTTAAACTCACAAAAGTTCGGTGGTACATCGTTGATCTGAGCCGAACCAACAACGGACTATGGGCAAATAACCCAGCAGCAGTTATCGCTAACAGCTCGTTTGTGGTGGTTGACCTAGATAAGTTTGAGATTTAGATGGTTGAGAGACTTCCAGCAATTTCGGTATGTATCCCCACCTATAACGGGGCAAAATACATAGCTCAGACAATTGAAAGTATTTTGAACCAAACGTTCACCGACTTCGAAATCATTGTTTCAGACGATGGATCTTCAGATAACACTCTTGAAATAGTTGGCTCATTTAACGACCCAAGAATTGTTCGAATTGACCGTCTATCAAAGGTTGGCGCCGAAGCTAATTGGAATAATGCTGTCGCAACCGCAAGTGCTTCGCTAGTTAAATTGGTCTGCCAAGATGACCTGCTCTACCCACAGTGCTTAGAAGTAGAAGTACAAACAATGAGCAAGTCTGAGAATCAAGATGTTTCTTTTTGCTTTCATTTACGCGACTTTGTTACACCAAACTCACGCAAATTAAGTGCTCGTCGAGTTGGATACTCAAACTTACAGAAGTACTCAAAGACTGAGATTCTGACAAAGGTCGTCCGCAGTGGAGGTAACCCGATTGGTGAGCCAATGGCTGTGACAATGCGCAAACTTTCGCTCAATTCAGCGGGGAAGTTTCGCGGCGATTATGTAATTGACCTAGATATGTGGTCCAAACTCTCAGATCAAGGAAGCGCTCTGTTTATTGAGCAGCATCTGTCAGCATTTCGAATCAGTAAAACTTCATGGACCTCAAATTTAAAAAAATCCCATTTAAGTTCGGTGCGTACTCTAAGCAAAAAACTTCAAATTGATAGTGATGGAGCGATTACAAAGTTTGATTTACTCCGTGGACAAATAGTTGGCCTAGTCAGAGCACCTGTTCGTCAGGTTGCCTCGAGTTTGATTTTATTAGTTGACCGACTTCTCGGGCCGGCTCGTTAGCCACGCCCCAAAAATTACAATCAGCATCCCGACAATTGAAAGCAAAAGAACTTTTTCGTCGTTGAATAACACGCCTAGAAATGTTCCAACAATCGGTGTGAAATAAGTTGGAATCATCGATCGAATCGGTCCAGTGCGTTTTAACAAAGTTCCAAACAGCAAGAATGCAATACCGGAACCAAGCGCACCCAAAACAATTGTCGAGCCAATCAGGCTTGGCGAAAAAGTTGTTGAGCGCATTGCGATAATGCCCAAAGGCGATGAGATCAAAGTTGAAATTGCGACAACACGCAACATTAAAGATGCTGGTGAGTAAATCGCCTGTAGTGGTCGGGCAATATTGAGCCCCACTGCGTAGCAAAGCAGCGCAAGGGCTAGATACAGAATTCCTTTTAGGTCAGCCGAGCTTCCTTCGTTGATTGATGGAACAGCGATCAAGACGATGCCGATAAAGCCAACCACGACGGCGATTATTCTCTGAAATGAAGGTGCCTTGCGAACCCAGAGTGCCGTAATTATTGCAACGACAACTGGAAGTGCACCGTTCATCATTCCGGCGATGCTGCTGGCGACTGTTTTTTCTGCGAGTGGAAACAAAAAGAACGGCATCGCCATCCAAATAAAACCCAAGACGAAGAGTCTGGATCGGTGCTCTCGAGCGATTTTTGCTCTTGACCCGGGAATGAAAAATAATGCCACCATGCCAAAAAATGAGCGACCAAAGGGCACAAAAGTATTTGGTGCGTCTCGAATAATGATGTCAATCAACAAAAATGATGAGCCCCAAGTGAGTGCCATGCCGAGGGCCAAAAGCCACTCAATTAAACCGAAATTGAGGTTCGTGTCTGCACTTGTGGCGCCAGAAGAATTTGCCGAGTAGGTGATTTTCATTGCGGTTTACTATTCTCGCCGATGGGCATTCGTTTCAACGGTTTTAAGTTTTGAAGTGAGGGGCATGTGGCAAACGAACTAAATGCGATTGATGCTCTCTCTTACGAGCAGAGAAAGTTTCCACCTTCGCCAGAATTCAAAGCGAGTGCGATTGTCTCTGACCAAAGTCTCTACGAAGAAGGTGAGCGAGATTTTGAGGCTTATTGGGCACGGCATGCTCGTGAATTAGTTTCGTGGTCGCAGCCTTTCACGAAAACTCTTGAGTGGGATCCTCCTTATGCCGAGTGGTTCAGTGATGGCACGCTCAACGTTTCATACAACTGTCTTGACCGCCATGTGTTGGCTGGTCGCGGCGACAAAGTTGCTTTTTATTGGGAAGGCGAACCTGGCGATTCACGAGTCATCACATACGCAGAACTCTTGGAAGAAGTTCAAAAGTTTGCAAATGTCTTAAAGAGTCTTGGTATTAAAAAAGGCGATCGAGTAAATATTTATTTACCAATGATCCCCGAAGCAGCAGTAGCGATGCTTGCGTGTGCTCGCATCGGCGCGGCACACAGCGTTGTTTTTGGAGGATTCTCTTCGCAGTCGTTGTCTGATCGAATCAACGATGCAGAGGCAAAACTTTTGATCACAGCTGATGGTGGCTGGAGGCGCGGAGAAGTATTTCCACTTAAGTCGCAGGCCGACGAGGCATTGAAATCAACAACAACTGTTGAACACGTTGTCGTCGTGAAGCGCGGCAACAATCCCATTTCAATGACTCCGAATCGGGATGTTTGGTATCACGAGGAGATGGCCAAGGCTGATGCGGTTTGCGTCGCCGAACCGATGGAAGCAGAGCACTTGTTGTTTTTGCTTTACACATCAGGCACGACCGGCAAACCAAAAGGCATCATGCATACAACTGCGGGTTACTTGACTCATGTGACAACGACATTTAAGTATGCGTTTGACCACAAGCCTGAGACAGATATTTTTTGGTGTACTGCAGATGTCGGTTGGGTGACTGGGCATAGCTACATCGTTTATGGTCCGCTCGCAAATTGTGCAACCCAAATCATGTATGAAGGTGTGCCGAACTTTCCGGCCAACGATCGCATTTGGCAAATCATTGAAAAATACAAAGCGACTATTTTTTATACCGCGCCGACGGCGATTCGTACTTATATGAAGTGGGGCGCCCAAGAACCACAGAAGCATGACTTGAGTTCGTTACGGCTAATTGGCACGGTCGGCGAACCGATTAATCCCGAAGCTTGGATTTGGTACAACGAGAACATCGGCAATTCACGATGTCCGATTATTGACACGTGGTGGCAAACAGAAACTGGTGGAATGATGATCACACCTCTTCCGGGCGTGACTGTAACTAAACCTGGTTCAGCAACTTTTCCTTTGCCAGGTATTGGTGCCGAGCTTGTTGACGAGCAGGGGAGTCGCGTCATGTCTGGTGGCGGTTACTTGACATTGACAACACCGTGGCCAGGAATGTTGCGAGGAATTTGGGGAGACCAAAAGCGATATCGCGAAACTTATTGGAGCAAGTTTCCTGGGCGATACTTTGCCGGTGACGGCGCGAAGCTCGACAGTGAAGGTTATTTATGGCTGCTTGGCCGCGTTGATGATGTGATGAATGTTTCGGGTCATCGAATTTCGACAACAGAAGTTGAGTCTGCGCTTGTCTCGCATCCGAGTGTTGCTGAGGCTGCGGTTGTTGGGGCCAACGATGCCATGACTGGCCAAGCAATTATTGCTTACGTCACGCTACGTGGTGGTTTAGAAGTCGACGAAAAAGTTTTACGTGAACATGTGGCAAAAGAGATTGGTCCGATTGCTAAGCCAAAAATGATTTTCTTCACTCCAGACTTGCCAAAGACTCGTAGTGGAAAAATTATGCGTAGGTTGTTGCGTGATGTTGCTGAAGGCCGCAATATTGGCGATACAACTACTTTGGCTGACGCATCAGTTGTGAGCGAATTGCAAAGACGAGCCGCCGAAACGCCGACCGAAGACTGAAGTCTGAAAGTCTTCGCGAAATTAGTCGCGGAAATTAATGAATTGCAATGGCAAATCTAAATTCGCCGCACGCAACATCGCTATCGTCTCTTGTAGGTCGTCACGCTTTTTGCCGCTGATACGAAGTTGATCGCCCTGTGTTTGACCGCCTACACCTTTAGGACCTTTTTCCTTGATCAGTTTGTTGATTTCACGTGCTTTTTCGGCCGGCACACCAACCTTGATAGTCACGACTTGTCTGACACTTTCGCCCGTTGCTTGTTCGATCTTTCCCCAATCCAAACTCTTTAGCGAGATATTGCGCTTGACGAAGCGCTCTTCCAGCAAAACTTTGAGCGCACGAAGTCGGTCTTCGCTGCTTGTTCGCAGTGTGAGGATCAGATCTTTCTGCTCAATTTCCGAGTTGGTGTCTTTAAAGTCATAGCGGTTTGCGAGTTCACGTTGCGCTTGGTCAATTGCATTGCGTAATTCTTGGCGGTCAACTTCAGATACGACATCGAAACTTGGCATGGGGAAACGATACCTAAAAGAGATAGCGTGTCGGTGTCAGATGATGTGGGGTCGGTGCCCGAGCGGCCAAAGGGAGCAGACTGTAAATCTGCCGGCTTACGCCTACGAAGGTTCAAATCCTTCCCGGCCCACAATCACTTCAGTCATTGCCGAATAGGGCGTAGAATTTTTGAATGATCATCTCGACCAATGATTTAAAAGATTATGTCGGTCGCGTGACGATGGTTGATGGAAGTTTTGATCCACTTCATGACGGCCATATTGCATATTTTGCCGCAGCCCAAAAACTTGGCAAACCAGTATTGTGCAACATTGCTTCTGATGAATGGACGAAAACTAAACATGCGGTCTTGCTAGACGCAACACAGCGGGCAGTTGTGATTGATGCAATCAGACATATCGACTTTGTGCACATCTCAAATAGTTCAACCGCTTCGGTTCTCACGACGCTTAAGCCCGCTGTCTATGCCAAAGGCAGTGATTGGCAAGAGCGAGGCGGAATACCCAAAGAAGAGCAAGAGATTTGCTCAAATTACGGGATCAAAGTTGTTTATCTAGATACGGTCACCAATTCGTCTTCGGCATTATTGCAAAAGTTTTCAACTGGTGTAGGCGACAAAGATGTCTAAGTATTCGTGCGTGGCTTCATTTCATACGAATCCGTTTACATGTGGTGTGGCGCGATTCAATGTTTCGCTGGCAAAATCCCTTAAAACAAAAGTTTTACCCCTTTCGACTGCGCGCACTTCGGGCTCTGGCAAAGTTTTGCTCTCAATAAAGTTGCAGGAGATTGATGAACCTGGCAAAGAAGTTTTGCGGTCGATGCTTGCAGATAATGATTTTAAATTCGATATTTTTCTTCACGCATGTGAGTTTTCGTCCCTTGAAGATCAACTGTTGCAAAAAGCAGAAAGCGTGTTTGCGGCAAGTTCTGAAATCGGCAAAGAACTGCAGAGTAAACGCCCAGACGTGGTCAGCCTCTTTGCTCCAGGCGCAGCAGTCACTGCCAATACAAAAGAGTCGCAGATCAATTTGCTCACTTTTGGTATGGCGCACAAAATAAGTGCAGCTGGTTATCGCCGACTCGGAAAACTCCTGAGCGAAGGGTCTCAGTCTTTTAGTTTGGAAGTTTCATCGGCCCTGCATGAAGGAACTAGCTTCGATGAGAATTTCTTTCTCGTTGGTTCAGAGATCTCTGAAGTCTTTGGCGGAAATGTAGTTTTTCTTGGGTTCTTGGCTGATGACGAGGTTTCACGGCGACTCTTAACGACGACGGCTCTCGTCGCGTTTTTCCCAAAGGGTGTGCGCGAAAATAACACAACTGTTATGAGCGCCATGGCTCATGGTTGTGCAGTGATCAGTAATTTAGACCCTGCGAGTCCAACATGGATGCAACATGGCTACACAATTTTTGATATCAATCAGTTGACAGAATTTCCAGATTCGTCTCAAATTAAGCAGGTTGGCCAAAACGCTCAGCAAGCAGTTGGTGCTTTTAGTTTTGTTGAGCTGGCCAAGTTGCTGCAAAAAGAATAATTTTTCGATGAGTCTGATTCGAAAATTACTTCAATTGGCTTTGCGGATTTTGCTATTTCCGGCCTCGTTGATTTTATTTTTGTTAAAACGCTGGCTGGTTGTCGAGCTGGTGCTACCTAATGTGACTTTGTTCGGGCATCTTGCACTTGAGCCCGAGAAAATTCTTAGCAAGATCAACAGTGAACGCTCTCAAGATCGAGCAAAGCCAAAACGTATTTTGATTTGGTCGTTTGATAAACCTAGATTGCAAGCCAATAAGACTCTGGTCAAAATATGGCGCAGAGAGCTGCTTGTTTTGCCCTCAGCTGTTGTTGACGCTTTACATCGTTCAAGTAAATGGATTCCAAATTTTGAGATAAACATCCTGCAGTTTGACAAGTTGCATGAAAACGATCATGTTCTTGATAGTTGCTCTTCACATTTGAAGTTTTCTAAAGCCCAAGAAGACCTGGGGCAAAGATACCTGCGCCGTGTTGGTGTGATGCCGGGAATGCCATACGTATGTCTGATAGTTCGCGAAGCTGCCTGGGCGCCGCCTACAACTGGTCCTTCTTCAAGTGGCACTTTACGTAGTCGATCTTTTGAAGACTTTGTTTTGGCCGCAGAAGCGCTGATCAAACTTGGTGTTGCAGTGATCAAACTCGGTGCACCTGGCACATTCAAAACCTCGGGCACACAAATAATTGATTATGCGAATAGCAGCGATAAGTCCGAATTCTTGGACGTGTATCTTCCGGCGCATGCCACCGCTGCTGTATCTACAATGTCGGGCCCAGATGCTGTTGCGCTGGCTAGCCGAGTGCCAGTTTTGTATATCGATATTGCTCAGTATTCACTTTGCTTTGCTGGCACCGAGTTGGTCACCTGGGTTCCAGCACTATTGCATAGTCAGAAACTTGGTCGCGTAATGTCGCTTGGCGAAGTTTTCGAATCTGGCGCAGGAAGATTTCTTGGTGCAACTCCATTTGATGAAGCCAAAATAAGTGTGATTAAGAGTTCTCCAGAAAAAATATGTGAGCATGTCGTCTCGTTTTATACGAATCTAAGTGATCGTGCGCCAGACAAAACGTCAGTATTGCAAGCTAATTATCAAAAGAAGTTTCACACGCTGCTTTCGCAAAACTCAGTCGCACCACTCGGTCAGTTCAAATCAAAACTTTCAGAAGTTTTTATTGCTGACCATGGAGATGTTTTTCTTGCCTAGGCGGCAAGAGATTTTTGCATCACGGCGATATCTAGCCATTTACCAAATTTTCGAGCAACTTGTTTCTCTATGCCGACCAATTCGAAACCGCACGATGAGTGCAATCCGCGCGACGCCAAGCTTTGAGCTTCAATACGCGCGATAACTGAGTGAAATCCCGAGACGGTCGCCGTTTCCAATAAATGTAAAAGAATCTGTTTTCCGATACCGCGTCGTGCGACGTCGCGGCGCACATACACAGAGTTTTCAACAGTAGATCTGTAGCCACTTCGGTCTTTATATTCGCTGAGTGCGCCGAAACCGAGAACTGTTCCCGAGCTGTCTACTGCGACGACGGCGCAGAATGCGCCACTACGAGCGGCAATCCATTCACGCTGAGTTTCAAGTGTGCGCGGCACGAGATCCATTGTTGAAGTTTCGTTTTCGACTTCGTGGTTGTAGATCAAACGAATTGCCTCAGCATCGTCGCTGGTGGCTTCACGAATCGTCAATGTTGACATCCACAAAACCCTATCTTTTGGGGGATAGTCAGTTCCCGCTATATTGAAAGCGAAATCTGTGAGGGTGAATCCGAGCAGTTGTTCGCCCTCTTAGCTCATTCGGTAGAGCACTTCCATGGTAAGGAAGAGGTGGTGGGTTCGATTCCCACAGAGGGCTCCGTAATACAAGGCGACGTAGCTCAGTTGGTTAGAGCATCCGGCTCATAATCGGAAGGTCATCGGTTCGATTCCGATCGTCGCTACAAGGTGCAAAGTAGAATTAAAAATCAGATGTCTGACACTTCAGAAACGAAAGTTTCGACCGTTGAAACTGTAAAAATCGTCTGGAAGTTGTTCACAAACTCCGACCGTGTCGCGTTTATTCGAATTGTCGTAATGGTAATTGTCGGAATGTTTCTGGAGACGATCAGCCTCGGAATTGTTGTGCCGATTATCGGAATTCTGACCCAAGATGACTATCAACAGAAGTATCCATTCATCGTCGACATTTTTGGAAACTTGAGTCGTGAAGAATTGATTTCTGCAGTAATGGTCGCAATGGTGTTGATATATGTCGTGCGCAGTTTGTTTTTGTTTTGGAGTCTTTGGATTCAAAAAGGTTTCTCTGCCTCGGTCTCCGGACGACTTTCGCAAAGTCTTTTTTCAATTTATTTACGTCAGCCATATATGTTTCACTTGCAGCGCAACTCGTCAACATTGATGCGTAATGCCAAAAATGCAACATCTGTTGTTACTTGTGGCGTTGATCCATTTTTGGTTTTACTTACTGACGGTCTTGTTGCGATCGCCATGTTTGCATTGCTGATTGCCGTTGAGCCTGTTGGCACTTTGGCCGTACTTTTGGTATTTGGTCTATCAACTTTTGTTTTTCAAAGAACTACTCGTCGGCGAATCGACAATTGGGGTTACCAAGTTGACTATCACGAAACCAAGATCTTGCAGCATCTACAAGAAGGTTTTGGTGGCGCAAAAGACGTAAAAGTTCTGGGCCGCGAAAACGAGTTTTTGTCTCAACACGAAAAACATCTCGGAGAGAGCATCAGAATAAATCGAATTTATAACGTGATACTCACCTTGCCGCGGTCGTTCATGGAGATAATCACGATCGTCGGGCTCTGTTTGTTAGTTGTGAGCATGGTGGTTCGTGGTCGAGAGCTAGCCGACATCGTGCCAATTCTCGGTTTGTTTGCGGCGGCAGCCTTTCGGGTTATGCCTTCAATTAATCGCTTGTTGATGGCTACACAGACATTGATTTTCAATCGTTCGATCATCGCTTCGGTTTACAAAGACTTTTTGCTAGATAGCCCAGACTCGCTTTCTCTAAAAAGTGAAACTAAGTTTGCTACACAACTTGAACTTACGGATGTGAGCTTTAAATATCCGACTGCTGCGACTGCGTCGTTACAAAACGTTTCGCTAGTTGTTAAGCGCGGTGAAGCGGTTGGCTTTGTCGGGCCAAGTGGTGCTGGAAAGAGCACTCTTGTAGACGTAATTCTCGGTTTGTTTGCGCCTACATCAGGTGTCGTGAAGGTTGATGGACAGGACGTGCAACAAAACTTAAGAAATTGGCAGAATCAAATTGGTTATGTTCCTCAGGCGATTTATTTGACCGACGACACGTTGCGTCGCAATGTTGCGTTCGGCCTTAATGATGAAAACATTGATGACCACTTGGTGTGCAACGCGATACGTCTTGCTCAGCTTGAGGAATTCGTCGCAACATTGCCAGAG
>ENA-ORFA01000200-ORFA01000200.1-marine-metagenome-genome-assembly--contig:-NODE-200-length-26068-cov-7.360317_pt1 | contig 26068 bp, 26 predicted proteins | sample MGYA00248621_ERZ508587 | MGnify/ENA primary metagenome ERZ508587 (study PRJEB26250, sample SAMN06266239) | marine metagenome | isolation source: Columbia River Estuary | place: USA:Columbia River Estuary... | reverse complement strand
AAGAGGGCGTTCGCTAGCGCGCTGCGAGCTGCAGTTAAGCGTGGATCTGCTGGATCAACTAAGGCAAAGAGTGAAAGAAGATGTTCTTTGGCTTTGTTGCGATCATCCCCCGCACTTTCTTTGACTGCATGCAAGAGACGAGTAAAGGCTGCTTCAACTCCACCATTTACTATCTCCATATCAGCTGCCTTTAACTGCAAGGACAAATCCGTGGGATTATCTGTGGCTTCTTTGATTACTGCATCTAATACCAAACCGTCGGTACGAATCAGCAATTGAGTTTGCGCCAGACCTAACTTTGCAAAAGAGTCAGCTGGCTTTCTAGCAAGAAGCTTTTTATAGGCAATCTCGGCTGTAGCAAAATCTCCAGCTTCAAGAGCAGTAACTGCTTCTTCCTCTTCAGGTTCGATGACTTCAACTGGTGCATCACCAACGCCTTGTTCTGCAGCCAGCGTCAAAACTTTATCGAGCACAAGGCGAATCTGTGCTTCTGGATAAGCTTGTTCAAATAGAGGAACAATCTGTTCATTAATTAATGCAACTGCGTAAGGAATTTTTTGTGTTTGTAGGGCCTTGGCAACTTGAGGCTGTGCATCAATATCAACATGTCCCAAGCTCCATGAACCTTTGTAGCTAGCTTCTAGTTGGCCCATCACCGCTAACATCTCAACTGATTCTGCACTTCGCGCTGACCAGCAGAACAAGATAACTGCGCGGGCTTTTGAAAGAGGTAAAAACTCTGAAGTTAAGTTTTCGGCAGTGACTGCAACGCCTGGTGTGGGCCCTGTTGGGGCGCTCTTAGGTTTTCCTAATGAACTCAGATCAACAGCTTGCGCAAAATTAGGAGGGTTGCTCACGTTGTAATCCTACTGGGCGATGAGGTCAACGCCAGAATCACGCCGATGGGGCAAAATCTCTTCTACGTAATTATCGGCTGCAAACTCCAAGCCCACATCAGTTCCCTTTTGTTCACTCAAATACCAGCGGTTTTCAAGGATTTCATGGAACATCTGAGCCCGCTCCACGCGACCACGCATCTGCTCAGGGATTCGATTGATGGTTGGCTCAAAGACTTCTAGGAACCACACCTTTGCCATCTCAGTTACTGACATAGCGGTGTTTTCGTGACGGGCACGATAGCGATCAAAGGATGCAAGCAAGCGTTTGGCTTGTAGCTCTTCAGTTTCAATTCCCATTAATTCACGAAGACGTTGTGTGTGATAACCAGCAGCGACTAAACGTGGTTGGAAAGATAAGAGTTGTGAGTCACCGTCGATAGTGATTGATACTTCTTCAACTGCAAAACCTAAATCGTGTAGCTGGCGCATAGCGCGCTCAACAGCATGGCGATCCTTAGGATCAAGTAGTTGGCGCTCTTTGAGTGCTGCCCAAATCCTGCGATAACGACGTATAACTGCCTCTGCTGCGCGCACCGGATCCATTCCAGGGTAGAGAACTCCAGATAAGCGCAGATCTTCTAACTCAGCAGCAACGTTAAACATTGCGATATCTAAATCATGTTCACGTTGGCCATCACTAAGAGATTTCTGAAACTCTCCTGTTTCTGCATCTACAAGATATGCAGCAAAACCTTCAGCATCACGGCGGAATAAAGTATTTGAAAGTGAACAGTCGCCCCACCAAAATCCTAGAAGGTGCAATCGCACTAGCAGCAGCGCGAGAGCATTTGCCATCGTATTAATATCATGGGTAGTAACAGAGCCTGAGAGAAGAACTCGATAGGGCAATGAGTACGGCAAGAAACGTGTAACCATGGCGCACGGCAGTTCTTCACCACTTGCATCGGTCCGGCCTTCAACAACTGCGATCTGCTCTACGCAAGGGGCTTTAAGTGAAGTCAGTTCCCGTAAGACTTTGTACTCACGATTAGCGAACTCTGCGACTGTTTCTTTAACGGCATAGACCGGTGCATCCGCATCGCTAGTGGCTCGAACCAAGCGGACAACGTGGCGGGAAATACCTCGTTTTTCTGCCAGCGCAGGATCCTCTGGCCACTCTTCCAAACTCTGGTGCCACGGCAGGCCAGTAACAGCTGCGATCTCCTCGCCTAATCCTGTTATCCGAAGGGCCATGGGCTCATTCTTGCCTAAAAATGTGACGGGAAGATGAACACCACGTCTCATACAAGTGAGATAACTATCTTTACAATGCATCTATGGCAATTAAAGAGCGAATTAAGAAGGTTACTAAGCGAGCAGCTAAGGCTGCTCCAACCCCAGCTGACTACGGAATTGCTGGAGTACCAATAAATAGATCTCATCCTTATTACTTTGGATTTGTTGCAACGCTAGGGGCATTAACAGCAATCGTCTTAATGCGCGCACTTGCAAGCGTCTCGCAGATATTTATTTTGATCTTAATCGCTCTTTTCTTAGCAACAGGCCTCAACCCAGCTGTTGAAGCCCTTCGCCGTCGCAATATGTCACGCGCCACTGCAGTGACCATTATCTTTACTTCAGTTATTGCTTTTGTAATCTTCTTTGCACTCGTTGTGGCCCCTCCTGTAATTTCACAAGGAACACAACTCATCAATAAGGCTCCAACTCTTTTAGGTGAACTAACAAATAATGCAACGATTAATAAGCTCAATGATCAGTATGGAATTATCGATACGCTTCAAGCTAGATTAGAATCTGTAACTTCCGATGGAACGCTCTTGATTTCAGCCTTCGGTGGCGTAATCGGTGTTGGTAAATCTGTTCTCTCAGGATTTTTCACTTTCCTTACAATCCTAGTTCTCACTCTTTACTTCATCACTTCCCTGCCACAGGCAGTTAATCTTGGACTTTCTCTTGTTCCTGCAAGTCGTCGTGAACGTATCGGCCACCTCACAAACGCCATCATTGGTCGAGTTGGTTCCTTCGTCGGTAGCCAAATCGTTATTGCAGCTATGGCCTCACTCTTTGTTTTCATTCTCTCGCTCGTTCTTGGACTCCCTTCCCCAATAGCCATCGGCATGATTGTCTTTGTCTGCGGGTTGATTCCATTAATTGGACATTTCTTGGGTTCTGGAATCGTCACGATAATCGCATTAACGCAATCAATTGCAATCGGTGTTATTGCTCTTGTTGCTTATGTTGTTTACGTCCAAATTGAAAACTACGTTGTAACACCACGCATCATGAAAAGAACTCTGGCAGTTCCTGGAGCAGTAACAATTATCTCTGCTCTCATTGGCTCATCACTTTTGGGGTTAGTGGGCGGATTACTTGCTGTGCCAGTGGCTGCTTCGATTATTCTGATATTAGACGAGGTTGTTATTCCTCGTGCTAACAACTCTTAATCACCAGGCCAGTCACTCAACAACCACCACATCCCCTACTGCGTTAACTCTTTTTCTAAAGCGTCATTGGCAACAAAGCTGCTATCTGATTGCGGGCAATCAAGAAGCCTTGCTTAACCAAATCGTTTGTACCTTCAAATCGGCGATCTTCATGCTCAATACAAAGAACTCCGTCATAGCCAACCTGCGACAAGGTTGCAACGAAATTGGCCCAATTAATCTCTCCGTAGCCAGGTAAACGTGGACGTTGCCATCCAATTCCCCCAGACATGATTCCATTGTTATATAGGCCTTCGCGGTCGATCTCCATGTCTTTCACGTGTGTGTGATAGATACGTGAACCGAATTCACGGATAACGCGCTCAATATCAATCATTTGCCACAGCAAGTGTGATGGATCTAAGTTCAACCCCACAGTTGGCCCGAACTTATCAAACATCTCTCGCCAGATTCTTGGTGAGTAGGCAACATTGTGTCCGCTTGGCCACTCATCTTTACTAAAGATCATGGGGCAGTTTTCGATTGCTATTTTCACATTGCTATCTGTTGCAACTTTCACAATCTCTGGCCAGACTTTAAGTGCTTCAGCCCAGTTCTCATCTTGAGTTCTAGAGGCATCTGCGCCAATAAATGTGCTCACTACTGGCACACCCATAACCCCGGCAGCTCGAATAACTTTCTTTGTGTGTTCATTAACTAACTTGCGCTGCTCTGGATCTGGATGCAGATTGTTAGGATAGTAACCAAGGGCTGACATCTCAATCTTTCGAGATTTCAACTGCCCAACAATCTCTTCGCCTTCAGACTTACTTAGATCTTCCACTTCAATATGGGTGATGCCGGCATATCGTCTATTAGCACCGGCGCTCTTTGGCCAACAACATACTTCGAGCATCTCGAACTTTTCAGCAGCTGCCCAATCTGCTATTTCAAGCAGGGATAGTTCTGGCAGTGGGGCCGTTAGTAGTCCTAGCTTCATTTGTTTCTCCTTATCGCCTGTGGTTTATCTCTAAGTGATCTTGACCCAGGCCGAGTTTTTCGAGCTCTGAGCTATTGCATCGGTTATTTCTAAGCTTTTAACTCCATCTGCAAAGGTTGGGTAGGAGTTGGATTGAGTGCCATTGTTAATATCTTCATAGACGCGCTCAAATAATCCACGAAAGGTTTCAGAGAAGCCTTCAACGTGACCACCTGGATAGAAGGCGGTCCTTGCTGCATCTGGTGACAACATCCCAGGATCTTTATGCAAAACCTCATTTGCTCGCCCTCTATGGCCAATCCATAGCTGTTCTGGATTTTCTGAATCAAAGGCAAGACAGCCATCTGGCCCACTTATCTCCCAGTTAATCGAGTTTTTGCGCCCGGATGAGATTTGAGAGATGGAGATAGTGGCGCGGGCGCCATTACTAAATCGCAAGAGAATTCCTGCGGCATCATCTGAGCTCATTGTTACTGGTTCTCGCACAGAGGTTGAATCAATAGTGAAAGTTTGCACTGGACCAGTTGGCTTTTGTCTTACTGGCACAAGGGTGTGAAGGTCGGCAAAGACCTCAGTTACTTTTAATCCAGAGACAAAGCCTATTTGATCAATTAAGTGTGAACCAATATCGGCAACTGCGCGCAGCTCTCCGGCTTTCTCTGACTCTAAGCGCCAGTTCCAATCTGTGTCCAGGGTCAACCAATCTTGGTGGTAGTGGCCTTTGACATAGCGCGGAGCGCCAATGAGATTGGTACTAATCAAATGCTTGGCTTCATGGACCATAGGATAAAAACGTGTGTTAAAACAGGTGGCGTTCACTAATCCAGTTTTCTTTGCTAGTTCTACTAGCTCTTTGCCCTCTTTTGCAGAGAGTGCTAAAGGTTTTTCACAGACCACGTGCTTGCCAGCTGTGAGCAACTGCTTGACCTGCTCATAGTGAAGTGCGTTAGGTGAAGTAACATGAACAACGCTTACATCGCTATCTTCACAGATCTGATCAAGGGATTCATAGGCTTTATCTACTAAAAGCTTTTTAGCACCAGCTTGTGTACTCTGCGTATTTCCTGCCAGAACACCTTTGACGTGCACACCAGTTCGCCGTATTGACTCCACATGGACCGTGCCAATAAATCCTGTACCAATGACTGCAGCAGAATTGATCTTCATAGTTCTATGAGTTCTGAGATATCTTCGAATATGTCCAGGCTAGAGTCAGGATGATTGCCCCGTAAATCATCTGCTTCACTGCCTCAGAAGAGTTAATTGTTGCCAATAGATAAGACAAAACAGTCAAAATCAATGTTCCTAGAATCGTTCCTGTGTAGTTACCAATTCCACCCATAATCGATGTTCCACCAATTACTACAGCTGCAACCGATGGCAAAAGGAAGGGATTTGCAAGGCTAATAGCTACTGCCCCAGATTGTCCGCCAATGAGTACTCCGCCAATTCCACCTAAGAGTGCACAGATTACATATGTTGCCCACTGCACTTGCCAGACTTTCACGCCAGCCAAACGAGCAGCTTGTGCGTTATCGCCAATTGCATAGATCAAGCGACCTAGACCTGTTTTAGTGAGAAGAAATAAAAGAGCCCCGCCAATAACAGCCCAGATAACTAAAGGCCACGAAAAGGGTTCAAAGAGGAAGGTTGCATTACTGGCCGTAACTAAAATCTCTGGCATCGATGAGCTTCCCTTAAGGAAAGTTGTCACACCCACTGTGAAGACACCGATTAATACGGCGTTCATTCCAAGAGTCATAATCAATGGATTCATTCCAAATAATCCAACAGCTAGACCATTAATTGATCCCACCACGATGCAGAAAAGCGCTCCCCAGAGCAGAGCGTTAAGAGTTCCTGAAGGAGATTTAACGCTGACGATAAAGGCAGCGCCCGCTGCAATCATTGCAAGGGAGAGATCAATGCCGCCTGTGAGCATGCAGATGGTTTGACCAGCTGCAAGTAAACCAAGAGGTGCGGCAAGTGCAAAGGTCACGCCAACGGCTGGAATAGAGAAAAAGTATGGATCAATAAAGCTGGTGAGCAAAAACAAGCCAATAAGAATTCCAATGAGTGCCCAGATTGATTTGGAGACTTTTACTGTCGCAAAGTTCTTCAGTGTGCTCATTTATGTTTTTCCCGTTCTCTTGCGCAGTAATCCACCCACGAGAACCACAAAGATTGTTAGAGCACCTGTAATGATCTGTGAATATGCTGGATCGATTCCATAAGCGAGCAAGATATTTGGAATAAAGTACAAAATCAGCGCAGCCATTGCAGGTCCAGCTAATCCACCAACACCACCTGCAAGTGAAACTCCGCCTAAGACCGCTCCAGCAACTGAGTTCAGCGTTGCTGTATTACTAATGGTTGCAAAGGGACTTGCGCTCAAAGTAATTCCAGTTAAAACCACCCCTGATAGGCCTGCAAAGAGGCCTCCGACTGCATAGAGCTTGATGCGTGTGCGATTGACGTTCACACCAGAGAGAAAGGCTGCATCCTTGTTAGATCCAATTGCATACATCGCAATTCCTGTGCGACTTCTATAGAGCGGGATCCAAATGATAAGAAGCGGCAGAATCAACCACACAAGAGGTGGAATAAAGTTGGGATCTTTTCCACCAATCAAATCTGCAACGCCCTGATTGATGCCGCCACCAGGCTGTGGCATCACAAACATTGCCACACCCACTAAGAGGAAACTTGTTGCCAACGTAACGACAATGTCTGCAATGCCGGAGGCAGAGACAATCCATCCCGTTAGTGCACCGATCAGCCCGCCCACGGCGATGAAGAACAAAGCAAGTAAAACTGAAGTCGTAAATGATGTCCCAGCCATGTATTTAGCACTCAAACAGTTAATTAAAACTGCTTCAGCGCCAATTGCAAGGTTGATACCGCCACCGATAATGATGATTGCCTGGCCCATCGATAAAAGCGCAATGGGCAAAATACCTAAGATGAAAGTGCGTGCCTCATAGGCACCAAATTGAGGAAGTTGATTAATTCTCCAAAAACCCAGAATGAGAACTAAAACTACAATTCCAAGATTCCAACTTTGTCTGCGAGCTTGGACTAGATTCATGATGAGACCACTAATCCGTGAGCCGCGTTCATCAAATTCTCTTCATCACACTTTTCAATGGCAAGGTTGGCTTGGACTTTGCCTTCATAGATCACAATTGCACGATCACAGGTCAATTGGATCTCACGCAGCTCTGAAGTGAACAAAAGAACAGACTTGCCTTCATCGGCAAATTTTCTGATTAATTCATAGATCTGCTGTTTAGTTCCAACATCGATTCCTCGTGTTGGGTCAAAGCACAGCAGTAAATCAAAACCAGTAGTAACCCAGCGACCAATGGTCACCTTTTGTTGATTTCCTCCCGATAACCTTTTAACTTGAGATTTAGCACGGGTATCAATTTCAAGTGCTGCAACAGCGTTATCAACTGTTCTATTTTCATCTTTGCCCTTGATTCTGCCCCAGTTCTTAACGCCTCTAAATCTAGTGAGCGCTAAATTCTCTCTAATTGAGCGCTGTGGCATTAATGCAGATTTGCGATCACCTGGGACATATGAAATTCCTAATTTAATTGCATCTGCTGGATGCTTAAACACTACTTTCTTGCCATTGACCAAGATCTCACCTGAGTCAGGTTTTGCTTGTCCAGCCAAAATCTCAAAAAGGAAGTCTTGACCCTGGCCCTCAAGGGCTGCCACACCCAGTACTTCTCCCCGCTTAATCTCAAATGAGACATCAGTTAAGTTCTTGCCTCCTGAGAGGTTCACAACTTCTAGCAAAACCTCTGATTTCTCAGAGCTCTTTCTTGTCTTTCTGGAGGCATTGGCAACGTTGTTTTTCTCACCCAGCATCGCAGAGACAATTCTGTCTTCAATCTGCTTGTTTGCCTCAAATGAGTCAACATCAATTCCATCTCTTAAAACAGTTGCCCAATCACAGATGCTTTCAATCTCGGCAAGTCTGTGTGAAATGAAAATAACAGACTTACCCTTGGCTTTCTGGGCATTCATAATCTCAATGACTTTATCGGCTAAATCAATGGGTAGGGCTGCAGTGATTTCATCCAAAATCAGAAGTTCTGGATCATGGCTGAGCGCTCTTGCCAGGTCAATCATTCGCAAAGTAGGAAGTTCTATATTGGAAGCAATTTCATTTAAATTAACTGATAAGCCCATTGCTTCAATCTCTTTAAGAAAGCGCTTTTCATTGGTGCCAGTTAAGGCCAAGTTGCGCTGGAGTGAAACATCAGGAATTAACGCTGGATCTTGAAATACTGGCGCGACGCCATTTTTTCTTGCATCATCTGGAGAAGAGAATTGAACTTTTTTACCGTGTAGAGAGATGTGCCCGGTGTCAGATGTAATAACGCCAGTTAATATCTTGACCAGGGTGGACTTGCCTGCCCCGTTGGCACCTAGAAGTGCGTGAATCTCACCTGGTCTGACAGATAAATTGGCTTTCTTTAGCGCTACTACTGGACCATACGATTTGGCTACAGAGTTGATCTCGAGCAGTAAATCAGTGGTCAATTTCATTCCTATTCTTATGTTGGAATTTTAATTAGTTGAGGCTTGAAGATTTCTCTCCAAGCCTCAACCAATCTAAAGCAACTTCTTAGCTTTTAGTAGAACTAATAGCTATTAGCGTCCGCCGTCATTTGAATCTTGTGGTGCCTTGCAACGGAATAGCTGTGAAGGTGTGAATGTTGTCTTACCAGGAAGTGAAAGTGTTGCTGAGAATGTTGCTTCTTGAGTTGCAACGATTCGTGCATCAATTTCCTTCTTGTTTGCAGCATATGTAAGTGCCTTTGGAGCCAATAGGTTCTTAGCTGGGACCATCTTGCCATCTAGAAGATCGATAGCAATCTTTGCAGCATATCCACCAACAATTGCTGGGTTAGGAACAACGATTCCAACAAAGCCCTTAGGAGCAAGTTGTTGAGTTAGTTTCATGAACTCGTTGTTATCTGAACCAACAACAGGGATGTACTTACCCTTGAGCTTGGTTGTCATCGCAGTAACGATGTTGTAATCGATACCTGATGTCCATACACCTTGGAACTTACCTGGAACTAGCAATTGGTTGGCAAGAGTTCCGCCTGTTGCCCAATCCCAGTTAGTAAATACCTCTTTTGTAATCTTGATGTTCTTGTGCTTCTTCATTTCAGCCTTGAATCCAGCATCACGGTCTGTATCTGCACCGGCACCTGAAGCACCACGCATGTAGAGAACGTTACCCTTGAACTTCATTGCCTTAGCAAGTGCAGCAGCACCTACGCGACCATATTCAACCTGATCATTTGCTACCAGTGTTGTATTTGGAGCTGTGATTGCGTTATCGACTGCAATGACCTTGATGCCAGCATCTGTTGCTTCCTTGATCGCTGCGTTGTTTGCTGCAGGATCTCCAGAGTTAACGATGATTGCATTCATGCCTTGTGTCTTTAATGTACGGATATCAGCTGATTGACCAGCTGCATCTGTGTTACGTGAAAGAACTGTAACGTTTGCAACCTTGCCAGAGAGCGTTGCCTCAGCTTTGATTGCGCACACCATAGTTTCACGCCATGAGTTTCCTGCCCAGCTATTACTTACGCCAATTTTGTAGCTATTGGCTTGAGCTGGAACAGCAAACACCGATACACCCAATACGAGTGCAAGTGCGGCAGATACTGCAACTGCAGTTTTAATCTGCTTTGAAATGAGTTTCATTGCATTCCTTCCGATTGTCGATTGACCTGTGAGTGAAATCCTCAACCTTTCAGTTGGCGATTGCAACCCCATTTGTCCTTATCCTGCGATTTGATACCAAATTGATACAAATCAACTCGTCTCACGAGCAGACTTGTCTCATCTCGATTAGCCAGCACCCCCCCTAAGAAGCATTTGATCCAGTTAGTCGAGACGATAGGCGCCGAGCATGTTCGGCATAGGCGGCATCAAAGAGGCGCTTGCTTTCAACTTCGCCTACAACTGCCGAGCTAGTGAGTACTTGGGGAGTGTATCCCCCTGCAAATAATTTTTCTGCCACTTGAACTTTAATCTCATTAACGATTGCAATCGCAGTCATCGTTGATCCTGGACCCACTGGAGTTTGCATCCCAGGAATTTCAACAAGTGCATCTCCCAGTGGAACCATCAAATCAATCACTAAGTCGGCATTGTCAGAAAGTGTTGTTCCTGAAGAGTGGCTGGCTTTGCAAGCTTTATTACTTGCCATCGATGTTACGGCGATAACTTTAATTCCACGCGCTCGTGCACCGATTGCCATTTCAATGGGCACAGCAGTCTTTCCCCCCACGCTAAAAATCATAAGAATGTCATTGGCACCAAAGCGCCAGTTCTTTAAAATCTCATCTGCAAATCCCTCAACGCGTTCGATGAACATCGCTTGGCGTTGACCATTTGATCCAACAACTTGAGTATGAAAAGTCATTGATAGCTCGGCCATAGGATTAAATCCTGCATACGAGCCATAGCGAGGAAACATCTCCTCTAATGGAATTCTGGAATGTCCCGTTCCAAACAAGTGAACTACACCATCATTTAAAATTGAATCTGCGCACCATTGTGCTGCTCTACTTATCTTCTCGCCTTGCTGCTCCATTAAATCTTGAACCAATTGAATAGCTTTCGTGCTCCAGAGACCAGCCAGTGAGGAACTCATGTGGCTAACCCCCTTCAATTTCATGTGCGTGAACTGGTAGCCTTTCTGAATGAACAGAATGTCTATACCAATTTTGAGTTCAAAGTAGTACCTTCATGAGGGCAAGTCAAGGGACACGGAGTGAGAAATCGGGTCTTCGCTACCAAGAAATTGAGGCGTGGCTGAGAGAAATCATCCTCAATGGCCGCCCCGGTGAAGTCATCCCCTCAGAAGTTGAAATCGCTGCAAGTTTTGAAGTCAGTCGAATGACGGCCCGCCAAGCAGTGCTTAATTTAATGCGCGAAGGGCTCGTAGATCGCCGCCGCGGTGCTGGAACTTTTATCGCAGATAACCCATTACACAGACGTGAAGGCGTGCTTCTCTCCTTTACTGAAGATATGAAGCGGCGTGGTTTGAGACCATCCTCTGAGTTGATCTCTGCTAAAAAAGAGATTGCAGGCGCTACAGATCTAAAGATGTTAAACCTTAAAGACCCATCAACTGTCATTGTTATTAAGAGATTACGTCTAGCTGATGAAACACCTTTGGCGATAGAAAGAGTGGCGCTGACCTCAAAGTGTCATAAGGTTTTAGAGGAGGATTTAACTTCTGGCTCACTCCATGATGCATTACGTAAAAATGGAATCCAACCAACTTTGGCAAGTGGGTGGCTCAAGGCCAGATTAGCCACAACACAAGAAGCTAATCGCTTGGATTTGCCGACTAAGTCACCTTTGTTAGTTGAAACCCGTGTTATCGAAGACCAGTTTGGTGTGCCCATCGAACACACAGAAACTGCATATGCTGCAAATCGCTATGTGGTTGATATCAAACTTAACTGCGCCCCTGCTGTAATTGCGCCATATAGCGCAGCGCCAATAGATCCTGCATAAAAACCTAAAGTAGCAGGGACAACATTGATATCACTTACAGGATAAAGATGAGCGCGCTCCTGCATTGCTGTGCGAATTTCTTTAAGAAGAATGTCTCCAGATTGGGCAACACCACCACCGATAATAATTGTGTCTGGAACAAGAACAACCATAATGTTTGTTAGCGTGATTGCAATCCAATGGGCCACTTCCTTAAAGGCCGCTAGAGCTTTTTCATCACCTGCAACCGCATTTTTATAGGCCTCCTCAGCTGTTTTAGTCCCGGCAAGTGTTGCAATGGCTGCAGAGTTAGTCAGTGGCTCTGCGCATCCTCGTGCACCGCAACCACACAACGGTCCGTCAAACTTAACGATCTGATGGGCAATCTCACCGGCTGCTCCATTTGCGCCCAACTGAATCTTGCCGTCGATGACAATGCCGCCGCCGACTCCGGTTCCTATGACAAGACAGGCCACAACTTTCTTACCTAGCGCTGCCCCCATAATCGCTTCACCTAAAGTAAATGCCCGTGCATCATTGATGATTGCAGTAGGTAGGTTTGTTGCACTCCTTATGGGTTCTAGCGCTTGAAATCCTGGCCAGTCCCCCGGCAAATTGGGAAATAATCCAATAGTTCCATCGGCGTTAAAGAGGCCCGGCACTGCAACACCAACACCACTTAAATCAGAGAACTCTTTCTGTTTTCTTGCCGCAATCTGCGCCAAGCGTGAGACAACATGGGCAGGGCCTTTCTCTGCTTGCGTGGGAACATCTTCTTCATTTATTACTTTCCAGGTATTGCCAGCTTTTTCAATGACAGCAACTTTTATATTGGTGCCACCTAGATCTAAACCTAGAAACTTACTCACGACCAAATCTTTCTATGAACTCATCAATCATCACAGCCGTAGTAGTTGCACCGCTTCGTGAGATTCCAGCATCGAGATACTCCATGAGAGAGTCCAAGGTGCGCACTCCGCCAGCGCTCTTAATTTTAATGTGGGGGCTCACACTTGCCTTCATGAGCTTTATATCTGCAATCGATGCACCTGTTGGTGCATACCCTGTTGAAGTCTTTACATAATGTGCACCTGCTGCCTCACTTAACTTACAGGCAGTGACTTTTTCTTCATCCGTTAGGTAGGCATTTTCAAGAATGACTTTCACGGTGTGACCGGCAGAGGCATCCACAACAGCCTTAATGTCAGCTTGTACTTCTGCATTCATTCCTGACTTGAGATGGCCAATATTGATGACCATATCTATCTCAGTTGCACCGTCGGTAACTGCCTGCTTAGTTTCAAAGACTTTAACTTCAGTTGTAGTGGTTCCATGAGGAAAGCCCACCACTGTTCCCACTAGGACATCTGTGCCTTTGAGTAAATCAGCGCAAAACTTCACATCCGATGGCTTGCAGCAAACCGATGCCACATCATATTTTTTGGCAATCTCACAACCAGCCTTAACCTCTTCTCGAGTCATCTCTGGCTTGAGCAGAGAATGATCGATGGTCTTAGCGATGATTCGGGCTGTGTACTTTGGATGTGACATTTTTATCCTTTTCCTTGGTTGTAGAGATTTTATTAAACACCTGAGTTAACTGACCAGCCCCCATCAATTTCGATGATTTGACCAGTAACTCCACTATTTTCAATCAAGTAGACATAGGCAGCTGCTACTTGATCAGCTGAAAGCTGCGCGGGTGCAAAAGGCTGCTTGCGCTTTGTGAAAGCTGCAATCTCAGGGTTTTGTGCAGCGCGAGCTGCCATGGGTGTTGCCACAAGACTTGGTGCAACTGCATTGACTCTAATTGACTCACCCATGTAGGCAGCTGAGAGAGTTTTAACGAGAGTGTTAATTCCACCTTTGGCAACGGCGTAGGCATGAGTTCTAAAGAACTCAGGCGATGGAGATGTGGCAAGAACAGATGAAGTCAAGGTGAGTGAACCACCACCATGGCTCTTAAAGTACTTAATGGCCTCTCTGGCAGTCATAAATGCAGTTGTTAAATTCAGCTCTAGCGTCTGATCCCAAGCTGACTTTGTTACATCTTCAATTGCGCCATCACCAAAACTGCGACCAGATCCACCGACAATTGACACTACGTGATCGAGTCCACCTAGCTTTTGTATCGCCTTATCAAATGCGCCTTTAACTAGCTCTTCATCTCTAATATCTATTGCGCTGTAGCCAACTACTTGCTCAAATTTTCCTGCTAAAGATTTACAGTCATCTTCTTCTCCTCCAACAAGATAAATGGAGTAAGACTTAAGTGAGAGCTCGGCAACCAGTGCAGCTGCGATTCCTCTGCTGCCTGTAATTAATACTTTCGTGCCCATATTTTTAGTATAACTCAGCCCACAAGAGTTGTCTATACAATTGGAATCAACTACTTATTAGCTGTTTTTCGCGCTAGTGATCGCTTTTTGGAAATCTTTCACTCGCTGCCCAATCTCACCCACGCCGCCAGATGTAAGCGGTCCACCTAAACCAAATCCAGAGATTCCTGCTTTAACCCAAGCATCAACATCTGCCAAAGCAATTCCCCCAGTTGCCATCCATGTGTTTCCAGGGAAAGGATCGCGCACCGATTTGAGGTAGTTAACGCCAAGACTTGATGCAGGGAAAAATTTCAAGATATCTGCCCCATAACGCAACGCATCTACGATTTCAGTGGGAGTTGCAACTCCAGGAACTGAAATCAAACCTGCGCTCTTGGTGGCCTTAATGACTTCTTCAGAAGTGTGAGGAGAGATAACAATTGTGGCACCAGCTTTTTTCCCGTTTTCAACATCATCTTTACTCATTGCCGTTCCAAGTGCGATCTTCACATCCTTTAACCCAGAGAACTCTTGGATTAAATCAAATGCTCCAGGAGTGGTGGTGGTGAATTCAATTAAATCAACACCAGCATCCACAAATGCTTGGGCAAACTTTCGACCTTCATCAGTTGTCTTGCTGCGAATAATTGCAATCAACCCAGAGGAGAAATCAACGCCGCCAATTAACTCTTTGCTCATTACTGGCCCCGTGAATCTGAAGATCTGTGCATGTCTAATGTTAACGCCTTAGCAGGGTTATCTATAAAAATCGTATCTAGCTGCGCCTGCGTAAATCCAATCTCACGTATCTTCATGCTCCAACCGCTATATAACCACGCCAAACCTGGAGCACCACCTAGTGAGCTCCATAGGCTGCGCCTTGCTCCATCGGTGCCCAACATAATTTGATTAATAAAGCCCTCGTCCACCATTGCCTTCATGAGTAGTGCACTTGGTGGTTCGGCAAGATCGCATTGTCTTAGAGATTGATCGTATTCAACATTAATTCCACTCGAGAGAATCTGCCTGTGGTATCCAAAATCTGCTTCTTTATCGGTGTGAGACAAAGTCACTTTATGAAGGGGGATATTTAATTCAAGAAATAGCTCTATCTGCTCAATAGCGCCTTTTCCATGCTCACAATGCGACAAAATTGGTGCTCCGCTTATCTGGTGGGCAATTGCAACCGCTTCAAATAATCGTCTCTCCCGATCGGTGATGACATGTCCGGATGTGACCACCTTTAACTGCCCAGCTTTGTGCTCTGTGCCTTCCATGCCTACTTCAATATCTCTTACAAATACTTGCGCAAGATCGTGCGTGCTCATAGTTTCTAGATCATCTGTGGGTTGGTAATAGCGATCTGTGTGTAATCCAGCTGTTGCAACAATGTTCATGCCGGTAGCTTTAGAAATCGCTGCAAGCTTTAATGCAGAGCGCCCAGATCCAGTTGGCATGCAATCGACCATCGTTTGCACGCCTTGGCTCTTGCACAGCCCCACTTCTGCAATCGCCTCAGTTTGTGATGGAAGATGAATATGTGCAAAATCTCTTGCAACAATCTCTGAATCAATGATGAGGTGCTCGTGCATGTAGGTAACACCTAATTGATCTGGGGCAACATCTCCTAAAACCGTTCGAACAATGCCTGGCACTTAAATCTCCAACACTGCGCCGGTTTTAGTTAACTGCTCACGAATCTTTGAAAAACTTATTGATCTGACTTCTTCTGACTCCTTAGTCACAAGTGATGCAGTAACTCCGGCAGCTACTCCCATTGCCATGCATTGAGCCATAGAGCGAATGCTGGCATGGGCATCATGTGTTGCTGAAAAGCAGCGCCCAATAACCATTGTGTTTACTGAATCCTTAACAATGAGTGAGCGAAGTGGAATTCCCACGGCAGAGCCATCTGGCAGGTAAACCCAATTAGTGCCATCCCCACTATGGTGATCTTCGATAGGAGCACCGCACAATGCAACTTGATCATCAAACTGTCGGGCTTGCAACACATCATCTTTTTCCACGCGGTAGTCGCCATAGACTCTTCGGGTTTCTCGAACACCAATCAAAGTTGAAAAGCCATAGAGAGAAGCTTTTTCATAGCCCGGCACTTTGTCTACTAAAAAGCGGGCGTATTCAGTTGCTTGTGCCCGCCCTGCAATCTCTGATTCAGTGAGGAAGAACGGGTCATCTAAGACGGATTCCAGCTCACCTTGTGCATTTTTGCGCACTGAATCCAGCCTGGTCATCACGGTGGCAGTTGTGTTTGCTACCGGTGTGATGTGATCAGATCCCTCACGTCTAGGAAGTGCATAGCCAGCCTCGGTGGCCTCTTGCATCAATTCATGCAATCGATTCTTATCAATCTTTTTACGCTCTGCAGCGTTGACATTGACCATTTTAAAAGTAGTTGTCAGTGTCTGTGCTGGGGCAATATCTCCAGCTTTTTCATAACCAAATCCAGCAAAGTGTGAAAGATCAGCATCTCCGGTTGCATCGATAAAGAAATCTGCAGTTACTACGCAACCTCCGGCTCGGGTTGCTAAAACTAACTCTCTAACATGGCCATCTTTAACTGTTACTTCTTGCAAGAGTGCATGAAGTAGAACTTTGGCCCCTGATTTTTGAAGTAGGGATTCCCACACAACCTTTAAATGCTCAGGGTTATATGTCACTCCTGTGCCAGCACCATAGGTATTGGGACGCTCAATCATTGATCCATAGCCAGAGAGTCCGGCAACGACATCATCTGGAATTCCACCCACTATTTTTTTGGCGTTCTCACCTGGGGTATAGAAGCCATAAAAAGTATCGAGGACAGCGGTGCTAGTTCCGCCGGCAAAAGGTAGGCGGTCAATGACTAGAACGTTAGATCTTGTGCGCGCGGCTGCTATTGCCGCAGTTGCTCCGGCCGAACCTGCACCCATGACAATGACGTCAAAATGACCCAGCTGACGAAAAGTCATCCCTACCTCCTTTTTTTATAATAACACATATGTCTATACTTATAGATAGACCTAACACTCAGGAGGAATCGTGCAATCACGACGGATAACGATGCTTGGCACTGGCTTAATCGCAGATTTTTACACAATGACTTTACATGGCCAACGAAATCGAGATTTTGTCTCAGTTGTTTATTCACGATCACAAGAACGTGGTGATGCTTTTGCAAAGCGTTGGAATATTGCAAACGTTACGACAAGTCTTGAAGCAGCCATTAACCACCCTGATACTGATGTTGTAATTGTTGCGCTTCCAAACCATATGCATGAAGAGGCAATTACCATGGCTGCAAAAGCTGGTAAGGCAATTTTGTGCACAAAGCCTTTGGCTAGAAATGCAGAAGAAGCAAAAAGAATTTTGGATACTGTAGAAAAAGCTGGAGTATTCGCTGGTTACTTAGAAGATCTTTGCTACACACCAAAGACATTAAAGGCAGTAAAGAGTGTTGAAAGTGGCGCAGTTGGAGATGTCCTGTGGGTTCGCTCGCGTGAGACTCACCCTGGCCCACATAGTGCGTGGTTCTGGGATGACAAGCAAGCAGGTGGCGGTTGCATCATTGACTTGGGTTGTCACTGCATTGAAATCATTCGTAACTTTGTTGGTAAAGGCAATCGTCCAGTTGAAGTTCTATGCTGGAAAGACACATTGGTGCACCCAATTAACGCTGAAGACAATGCAATTGCCCTCATTAAGTTTGAATCTGGTGCCATAGGTCAGTTTGAAGTCTCATGGACATTCCGTGGAGGCATGGACCTTCGTGATGAAGTCGCTGGAACTCATGGAACTATCTGGCTCAATCACTTCCTTCGCACAGGCTTTGAGATGTTCACAGCAGCCGAAGGCAATTCATATATTGCTGAAAAATCTGAAACATCTACTGGTTGGCTATTTCCTGTTGGTGATGAAGTTGCTGAACTTGGTTATGTTGACATGTTTACCGACATGTTTAATGCCATGGAATCAAACACACAGCCGATGGAGAGCTTCTATGACGGCTATGTCGTAAATGCAATTATGGATGCCTGCTTCAAGTCTGTTGAAATGCATGGCTGGGCTCCTGTGGAGCTGGATTGGAGAGGCGGAACAACTCCTCGAATTTCTAACACACCAACAATGTTTGAGGGACTTGTTGTTATCAAACAGGAAACCTTGCCTGATGGTCGCGTAAAGATGATACTTAAGGACCCAAAGACAAATGAGTTTAGCGATCGCGTAGTCGCAATCGTTAACTCTTAATACTCAAGAGGTAGGGCTTGTGCTTCACCAGTAACAATGGTGTTTATTTCAGATAGCACGCGATGAACTGATGGTTCCCCTAACCAAAGATGCTTGGCATCATCAACGGCAATAATCTTTAACTTTGGAACAATGGCAAAGCGCGCTCGTGCGGCATCTGGTTTCAAGTAATCATCGTGCTCTGGCACAAGGGCAGTTATTGGCCGTGGATCACTATTCCAATACAAGAGTTCTTCATCAGTTGTGGTGCGAAGTGGTGGGCTAAGCAGAATGAGACCTTTATGGCGTGGATCTTTGGCATGGCGCAGAGCTAAATCTGTTCCAAAAGACCAACCCACAATCCAAAGGTTTTCTAACGCTAAAACATCGAAGCAATAATTAATCATTGCTTGAACATCTAAACCTTCAGCCCCACCGTTATCGAACACACCAGTGCTTGTCCCAGCCTCTGATGTTGTTCCGCGGGTATTAAAACGAACAACGCTTATGCCAGCCATAGCGGGAAGTCGATTAGCTGCTTTTTTATAAATATGGCTATCCATCATTCCGCCAGCTGTTGGCAGTGGATGCAGAGTTAAAATCGCCCCTTTTGATTGACCTAAGGGTGATGCGACCTCGCCGATTAAATCAACACCATCACTTGTTAGGACATGAAAAGGTGTGCGAAGGGCCGGTAACTCAGTACTGGGTCTGATTATCTCGGCCATACTTCAAATCTTATCTTCACCCCACTAGGCTTCCAACCATGGCTACTAAGCGCACTCCTTCTTTTGATTCTCATAATCCTGCAACCGGTGAGGTTGCTGGAACATATCCGATAATGAATGCCAAGCAAGTGAGTGAAATTGTTGCTCATGCACGAACTGCCTCAGTACAGTGGCAAAAACTTGGATTCTCTGCTCGAAAGAAAGTTCTTCTTTCTTGGTCTAATGTGATTATCAATCGAATTGATCAGATTGCAGCATTGATTTCACTTGAAACTGGAAAGCCTGTTGGAGATGCGAAGTTGGAAGTAAGCATTGCTGTTGGCCACATCGGCTGGGCAGCGCGCCATGCAGAAGAGATTATGCGCACTTCTTATCGTGCGCCAGGCTTACTTTTGTCGAATATGTCAGCAACAGTGCAGCGCTCTCCTCTTGGAGTTGTCGGTGTCATTGGTCCATGGAACTACCCCATGTTCACACCAGTTGGCTCCATCACTTATGCATTAGCTGCTGGAAACACCGTTGTCTTTAAGCCCAGTGAATACACACCTGGTGTTGGAATGTGGTTAGAGGAAACTTTTAATGAAGTTGCACCCTTTGCTGATGTCCTAACAACTATTACTGGGCTGGGCGAAACTGGCGGTGCATTGTGCACAAGTGGCGTCGATAAAATCTCATTTACTGGATCAACTAGAACTGCAAAAATCGTTGCAGCACAATGTGCAACAACAATGACTCCAGTTGTTTTGGAGTGCGGCGGAAAAGACCCAGTCATCGTTGCAGTTGATGCCAATCTTGAGCGGGCAGTCGATGCAACAATCTGGTCTGCTATGGCTAATGCTGGGCAATCATGTATTGGTGCAGAGCGTGTGTATGTTGATGAAAGAGTGGCTGATAAATTTGTAGAATTGGCTGTTCAGTTAGCTAAAACAATTCATGCAGGTGCACCAGGTGATGGAAACTATGGACCTGCAACGATGCCTTCACAAATTAAAGTCATTCAATCCCACATTAAGAGTGCAATCAAAGATGGTGGAAGGTGTGCCTATGGTGGTCCAGAGTCTGTGAAGCCACCATTTGTTCAGCCAGTTATCTTGTTAGATGTGCCCGAGGATTCAGCGGCAATGCGCGAAGAAACTTTCGGACCAACAATAATTATTAATCGCGTAAAGAGTATGCGCGAGGCTATTGATCTCTCTAATGCATCTTCTTATGGCTTAGGTGCAAATGTCTGGTCTAAGCGTCAAGGCAAAAAGATTGCTGCAGAGTTGGCATGTGGAATGGTTGCCATTAACTCAACGTTTTCATTTGCTGCCGTTGCTTCCGTGCCATTTGGTGGCGTGAAAGATAGTGGTTATGGACGCGTTCATGGACCTGAAGGCCTACTTGAATACACCTATGCCCGCACAGTAGTTCGCACTCGCTTTAATGTTCCGCTTAATCTTTTAAGTTTTAAGCGCAAAGCTAAAGAGGAGAAGTTAGTTATTACCTTGACTCGTTGGTTAAAGGGACGCTTCGGTTAATAGCGCGGTGCGTTACGTGTTCGTTCAGTATTAGGACGTCGCTTATCTTTCTTTGCCCAACAAGCGTTGTGCCAATGACGTCTACTTTCTTCATCATCTTCTAACCAAGCAACAGTGTGAGGAGTGGCCATTGGAATTACCTGATCGCATCCTGGACAGCGATATGGCTTGTTAGAACTAGATCCAGTTAATTTGCGAACTATGTACATTCCTTCATGATGTTCCTCAATAGTTTGACTTGAGGTGGAAATGTCGCGCTCATCACTTTTAGGCCGCTTGTTTTTGGGGTAATTTCTGCGCGGACTCATGCCCATATTTTCTCACATCAATTGCAGGAGTAGTATCTGAACGTGAATGTAATCGAGGTCAAAGGTCTCAAAAAGAGCTACGGCCAGGTGCATGCAGTGCGTGGAGTTGATCTATCAATTCCAGCCGGAGAAATCTTTGCTTTGCTTGGCCCGAACGGTGCGGGTAAAACCACCACCGTTGAAATCTTAGAAGGCTTTAGAGGCCGTGATGCAGGAGAGATTTCCATTCTAGGTTTTGATCCTCAAACTCAGGGATATGCAGCGCGCCAATGGCGTGATCGCATTGGAATAGTTTTGCAATCTGCAGCCGATGCTGGTGATTTAACAGTGATTGAAACAGTGAAACATTTCAGTGGGTATTACTCAAAGCCTCGCAATATTGATGAAGTAATGAGCGCTGTTGGATTGGAAGATAAATCTGGCGCACTTATTCGCAATCTCTCTGGTGGTCAGCGCCGACGTTTAGATGTCGCTCTTGGAATTATCGGAAGCCCTGAGCTCCTTTTTCTAGATGAGCCAACAACAGGCTTTGATCCTGAAGCACGTAGAGCATTTTGGGCACTTATTGAGCAATTGCGCGGGACTGGAACAACAATTCTGCTCACCACCCACTATCTAGATGAAGCTGAAGCTTTAGCTGATCGTGTGGCAGTTATTAACAATGGTTTGATCATCGAAGTATCCACGCCTGCTGAATTAGGTGGACGTGCTACTGCTCAAGCAGTTGTGACTTGGCGTGATGGCAGCCAGATAAAAACAGAGGCAACAGATAATCCAACTGCAGTTGTTGCTCGCCTTAGTGCCCACTTTGGTGGAGAGATTCCAGAGCTGGCAGTGATTAGACCCTCACTTGAAGATATCTACCTAACGATGATTGGGGGTAGAGATGAATAAGATTCCCAGCGCCCTTACTCTAGGTATTCGCCGCGGTGGACTTGAGATTAGGCAGTTTGCCCGCCAACGTGAGTCAGTTGTCTTTACGCTTTTGTTCCCAGTTATCTTGTTAGCAATATTTGGTTCTGTCTTTAAAGACACTATTGCCCCTGGTGTGACTTTCTCGCAGTATTTTGTAGCGGGAATGATCGCCTCTGGCCTTGTTAATACTGGTTTCCAAGCATTAGCAATCACTATTCCAATGGAGCGCGATGTTGGCGGCTTAAAGCGCCTGCGTGGCACACCAATGCCAGCCTCAAGCTATTTCATTGGTAAAGCGATTTTGATTGCAGTAAGCATGATTATCCAAATCGCACTTCTCTTTGGATTTGGACTTCTATTTTTTGGTGTTGAAATGCCAACAGAGTTAAGTAAGTGGCTTACCTTCACCTGGTTAGTTCTACTTGGCAGTGCCTGTTCTACGGCACTGGGTATCGCATTTTCAATTGTTCCAAAGAGTGGCCGCGGTGCCTCCGCTGTTGTTTCACCCATCGTCATCATTTTGCAGTTCTTTAGTGGTGTGTTCTTTGTTTTCACCCAACTACCGACCTGGATGCAACAACTTGCTGCAATATTTCCCCTCAAGTGGCTCACCCAAGGTATGCGCTCAGTGTTTTTGCCTGATTCATTTGCTGCCCAAGAAGTAGCTAAATCTTGGGAGACAGGCAGAACGTTTCAAATCCTTGTTCTCTGGCTTGTGATTGGAATCTTTTTCTCGGTTCGCAAATTTAAGTGGGATCGCGATTAAGCGCATTTTAGGCATCGTAATCACGTTAATGCTGGCATTAGCGATGGTGCCAACCCATGCTGCAACGACGAAAGCTACGCCCGTACCTACGGCTAAAGCCTCCGCTAAACCTTCGGTTTCTGCAAAAGCCACGTCTAAACCCACTGCTACAAAAAAGGCTGTGGTTAAAAAGAAACCACGCAAGAAAGTAACAATCACGCCATCACCAAAACCTAAATGGCCACCGAGTGGATTTAAGGCAAATGGTGATGTCTATGCAAAGATCCCAAATGCAAAAGAGTTAGTGGGAACAGCATCAAATAGCAAGATTTTGACCGCACAGTTAGCCCAAAAGGTTGATGGTGTTGCAATCTGTGAAAAGTATTCATGTGGTGCGGTGCAGGTGGCCGCTCTGGATGGCTGCACGTGGTGGGAAGTGAATTCAAAGTTAGTTGGAGAAACCTCAGCTACTGATAAGACATTGAAAACTTTTGGAAGTATTCGCACTCTTGCAGGCAAAACTACGAGCAAACAGATAACAACAATATTAATAATCAGTCAGGAACCTCTGGAATTGCGACATGTAGTGACAAATATTTCAGCAATCTGTCACAAAAATCCAGCTACAGAGAAAATTCCAAGTACTACTTATAAATCAGCTACAAACTAACGGTTAGCTCCTGGGACCCATAGTTGGTCCCCAATTTCCTTGTTTGCATAACGTGCCAAAACAAAGAGAAGATCTGAGCAACGGTTTAAATACTTAGCTGTTAACGGATTCACGCCTCCACCAAAAGCGTGGATTGCTGCCCATGTGCGGCGCTCTGCGCGACGAACTACGGTGCGAGCAACATGAAGGTGGGCAGCTGCAGGTGTTCCTGAAGGTAAAACAAAAGAGCGCAATGATTCAAGCTCTGAATTGAACTTATCAATCTGCTCTTCTAAATAAACAACTTGAGATTCCAATACGCGCAATGGCTCAAAGGCAGGTGCATCAACAACCGGCGTGCAAAGGTCTGCGCCAACATCAAAGAGATCGTTTTGAATTCGCACTAATAATGCGCGCACTTCATCAGATAATTCATCAGTTGCTAGAACAACTCCAATGGAAGAGTTGCCTTCATCAACAGTTGCATAGGCTTCAAGGCGTGGATCGTTTTTAGATGTTCGGCTCATGTCTCCTAGGGAGGTAGTGCCGTCATCGCCTGTCTTGGTGTAAATGCGCGTTAAATTAACCATGCCCGTAGCCTATAAGTAGACTGCGGCTATGGCATCTCACGACCGTTTCCGCGTATTTGGCGGCACTCCACTGCGTGGTGAGGTCACAATCTCTGGGGCTAAGAACTCAGTTCTAAAACTCATGGCTGCCTCATTACTAGCTACTGGCAAAACCACCATCACTAATGTGCCAGATATCGCTGATGTGGACATCATGGCCGATCTTCTAACGCGCCTTGGCTGCACAGTCATCCGCAGCCAATCTCAAGTAAGTATTGATGTTCCACAAACACCAGGACATCGCGCCGATTATGACTTGGTGCGCAAAATGCGTGCATCAATTAACGTACTTGGACCTTTAGTTGCCCGTGTTGGCGAAGCAGAAGTTGCACTGCCCGGCGGAGATGCAATTGGATCTCGTGGATTAGATTTTCATATCAAAGGTCTTGAAGCTCTAGGAGCTAAGGCCCATATTGAACATGGTTATGTCGTCGCCGAAGCACCTCATGGATTAACTGGCGCAGTTATTGATTTAGATTTCCCAAGCGTTGGTGCCACAGAAAACATTATGACGGCAGCTGTTTTAGCTAAAGGTGTAACAACTATTGATAACGCAGCTCGTGAACCAGATTTAGTGGATCTAGGTGAGTTCTTAATCTCCATGGGTGCAAACATTCAAGGATTAGGCTCTCCAACAATCACCATTACTGGTGTTAATGAGTTGAAACCAACCACACATGCAACGATTCCAGATCGCATCATCACTGGAACATGGGCTTTTGCTGCTGCAATGACACGTGGTGACATCACTATTCACGGAGCACGCGCCGAACATCTTGAATTACCACTAGAGAAACTCGCATCAGCTGGCGCAATTGTCACAACAACTGCCGATGGAATTCGTGTGCGCATGGATGTTCGCCCTCAAGCAATTGATGTTGCAACACTTCCCTACCCAGGTTTTCCAACAGACTTATTGCCGATGGTTATTGCCCTGAACTCCATTGCAGATGGTCACTCTTTAGTGACTGAAAACGTCTTTGAATCACGCTTTATGTTTGTTAATGAGCTCAGCCGTCTAGGTGCTCAGATTTCAGTGGATGGTCATCACGCCTCTATTGAAGGCGTTCCAGAGCTTTCAGGTGCTCCAGTTGAAGCTCACGATATTCGTGCTGGTGCAGGCTTAATCTTGGCTGCACTAGTAAGTGATGGTGAATCAACTATTGATCAGGCTTTCCACGTTGATCGCGGTTATCCAAATTTTGCCGAGCAGCTGCAGAGCTTGGGTGCGAAAGTTACTCGCGAATAATGGCCATTCCAGATCGCAACTTAGCCCTTGAACTCATTCGCGTAACAGAAACTGCAGCACTTGCTGCCGCCCCTTGGGTTGGCCGTGGTCAAAAAGATTTAGCAGATAAAGCTGCAGTGGAAGCAATGCGAAAGATGATCAACACAGTTGATATGGCTGGCGTTGTAGTCATTGGTGAAGGCGAAAAAGATAACGCCCCAATGTTGCACAACGGTGAAAGCGTTGGAAACCAAGAAGGGCCAGCGTGTGATGTGGCAGTTGATCCCATTGATGGAACATCCCTGACTGCAAATGGCATGAATGGCGCAATCTCAGTTATTGCCCTGGCACCACGCGGAGCGATGTATGACCCAAAGACTTCCTTCTACATGAACAAGATTGTTACTGGTCCCCAAGCCGCTAACGTAATTGATATCACTGCGACAACTGCACAAAATATTGCGGCAGTTGCTAAGGCAAAGAACTTATCGATAAGCGACATAACTGTCGTTGTTCTTAATCGCCCTCGTCATGACCAACTTATTAAAGAGATTCGCGAATGCGGTGCCAGAATTCGCCTAATTCAAGATGGTGACGTTGCCGCAGCAATTGAAACTGCACGTCCTAATACTGGAATAGATCTACTTATGGGCATTGGTGGAACTCCGGAAGGCGTAATAACCGCCGCTGCAATGATCTGCTTGGGTGGTGCCATTCAAGGACAACTCCATATTGATGGCAAAAGCTCCGGGCCAATTCTTAACACACGTGATTTAGTCAATTCTGATGATGTTTTCTTGGCTGCAACAGGCATCACCGATGGAGAGCTAATTAAAGGGATTCGATACACCAGCTTTGGAGCTGTTAGCCAGTCAATTGTGATGCGAGGAAAATCTAAGACGGTTCGTGTAATCGAGACCGAGCACTACCTCAAGTAAATTACTTATTAACCGTCTCTGTAAGAATCGAGACT
>ENA-ORFA01000197-ORFA01000197.1-marine-metagenome-genome-assembly--contig:-NODE-197-length-26233-cov-4.724270_pt1 | contig 26233 bp, 26 predicted proteins | sample MGYA00248621_ERZ508587 | MGnify/ENA primary metagenome ERZ508587 (study PRJEB26250, sample SAMN06266239) | marine metagenome | isolation source: Columbia River Estuary | place: USA:Columbia River Estuary... | reverse complement strand
TAAAACATGTCGCCAAGCAATCACCTTATTTTCTTGAAATTCAACAACTTGATTTTGAATCATGTAAGCAATTCCAAGCTTCATCTTCATGCCAAATTTGGCGCCAAGATAAAGCCGAGGTCCTCCCCTGATACTTCCTCTAACCATTCCTGAACCATCCATTAGCTGATGGTTTGCTGGGCAGGATATAAAATCAAAAATTTTCTGAGCAGGTGCATTAATTTCTAGTTGTACCTTAAAGAAAAGTGGGACACCAGTATCTAGTATCTGCGCTCTTTCTTTCATTATTAATGGGCGGTGTTAGAGGGCCGTTCATACTCTAAAACTAAGCCGAGAATTGAAATCAGCAAACTACCTACGGCAATCAGAACCAACCACCAACCGATAATTAAGCCGACACCGACGGCGCAAGCCGATAGTGCAACTGGTAGTGGCCACCATGAGTGGGGTGAAAAAAATCCCATCTCACCTGCTGAATCTGCTATTTCACCTTGTTGATTATCCTCTGGTAATAAATTTCCTAATCTGCGACTGGTAAACCAAAGATAGAAGCCAACAATTAATGCAAGCCCTGCACTTAACGCAATCGCAGTAATTCCTACTGGTTCTCCACCTACTTGCCAATAAATTACCGCCAGAATTACATAAAAAACTGAGAGCCCAACAAATAAAAGCCAACTAGTTTTCATTAATGATCTGCTTTTTCCGCCATATGTGGGTAATGCAAATCAAAAGCTGGACGCTCACTGCGAATTCTTGGCATCGAAGTAAAATTATGTCGAGGTGGTGGACAAGAGGTTGCCCACTCTAAGGATGAGCCATATCCCCAAGGATCGTCATTCATTACCTTTGGGCTATTTCGTGATTGCCAAATATTTAAGAAAAAAGGAATCATTGAAAGTGCCAGCAAGAATGAACCAATAGTTGAAACTGTATTCATGAAGGTGAAGCCATCACCTGGAAGATAATCAGCATAACGTCGAGGGAAACCCTTTATACCTAACCAGTGCTGAATCAAGAATGTTAAGTGGAAACCGACAAACAAAGTCCAGAAGTGAATCTTGCCGAGACGCTCATTGAGCATGCGGCCTGTCATCTTTGGCCACCAGAAATAGAAGCCCGCAAACATTGAGAAAACTACTGTTCCAAAGAGAACATAGTGGAAGTGAGCAACCACAAAGTAACTAGCTGACACTGCAAAATCAAGTGGTGGTGAAGCAAGAATAATTCCTGTTAGACCTCCGAAAAGGAATGTAACGAGGAATCCCATAACCCAAAGCATTGGAGTTTCGAAGGTTACGTGGCCTCGCCACATCGTGCCGATCCAGTTGAAGAACTTCACACCGGTCGGGATACCAATCAAGAATGTCATGAAGGAGAAGAAGGGAAGTAGAACCTGACCACTTGCAAACATGTGGTGAGCCCACACAGATACTGAAAGGGCTGCGATTGCAATGGTTGCTGCGATAAGACCTAGGTATCCAAAAATTGGCTTGCGAGAAAAGACCGGCAAGATCTCGGTAACAATTCCAAAGAATGGAAGCGCAAGAATGTAAACCTCGGGATGACCAAAGAACCAAAATAGGTGTTGCCACAGCATGGCTCCGCCATTAGCTGGATCAAATAAATGCGATCCATATAAACGATCCGCTTCTAGACCTAAGAACGCAGCTGCTAATGGTGGGAATGCAAGCAATACCAAAATTGACGTAAGAAGAACGTTCCACGAAAAGATCGACATACGGAACATAGTCATACCAGGTGCGCGCATCGTGAAAATCGTTGTAATGAAGTTAACGCCACCCAAAATTGTTCCGACACCGCTTATAGCAAGACCGATCAACCATAAATCTCCACCAATACCTGGTGAGTAATCTGAGTTAGAAAGTGGCGCATAAGCAGTCCAACCAAAGGATGCTGCACCGCCTGGCGACAAGAATCCGGCAAAGGTCATTAATCCACCGAACAAAAATAGCCAATAAGAAAACATATTCAAACGAGGGAAGGCAACATCTGCTGCGCCAATTTGAAGAGGCATGATCACGTTGGCAAATCCCACGAATAATGGAGTTGCAAACATCAAAAGCATGATCGTTCCATGCATTGTAAAGATCTGGTTGTACTGCTCATTGCTTAAGAACTGCATTCCTGGTCGAGCCAATTCTGCACGCAGAACAAGGGCAAGAACGCCGGCAATCAAGAACCAGGCAAAAGATGTCATTAAGTACAGATACCCGATCGTCTTGTGATCGGTAGAGGTAATCCACTTTACGAAAGACTTTCCCTTCGCAGCAGGCATTGGAGCCTTCAGGGTTGTCGTAGGACGTTCTGCATACGTTGTCATGCTTGGCTCCCCTTAAGTGTTTCTAAATAAGCATCGTATTCGGCAGGTGTAACTACCTTGACAGTGAAAAGCATTTGCGAGTGATTGCGTCCACATAAAATATTGCAACGACCAGGGAACTCACCGAGCTTGTTAGCGGTGAATTCAAGCTCGTTGGTGACACCTGGAAGATTTTGCATTTGAATCATGAATGCTGGGATCCAGAACCCGTGAACAACATCATTTGATGTGATTGTGTATCGGACGCGCTCTCCGAGTGGAACTACCAAAGTTGGAGGCTGTGTTGGAGATCCGGTTACAACCGCCTTTGGTCCAGCTTCTGGATAACCAAATTGCCATGACCACTGAAAGCCCTCAACTGTAATTTCGTGAGCGTATGTATCTGTCTTTTCCGTAATTATATTTTGTCGCTCAATTGTGTAGAAGAACAGCACTGCGACGATGATGAATGGAATGACCGTGTATGCAACTTCAACAGGAACGTTGTACTGAGTTTGCTTAGGAAACTCTGGACCATCCTTTTTGCCGCGGTGAAAAACAGCGGGCCACAAAATTAGAATGAGTGTAAATACACCAACTACACCTGCTGCAATCCATGCTCCTTGCCACAACGACAGCGAAGCATCATTTACGCTTGAAACTCCCTCGGGAAAACCCCAATCCATACTCTTTGAGCAACCCGTTAAAAGGAAAACAGGAAGGAGTAAGAGCAGTGCTCGTAAGCGCGAAAATGGGGTGCGAGACATAGAGGTAAGGATAGTTTGTATTGGCCCTTGGCGTCGCACGAGCACATTCAGCAGGAGTGGTGGCGCTCCTCACATCCAAGAGTGCAATAACTAGGTCAGATGTAGTGCAATTTCATCCGCTGCGGTTTGGCCATATGCGGTGGCAAAACGAGTGATGAATTCAGGCTTTGTAAAGCGGTATTCCTGAGTACCCAAGGTTTCAATGACATATGTCGCGATCAATGCACCTAGCTGGGCACATCGCTCATGGGAAAGTCCCCAGGCAAGTCCGGCAATAAAACCTGATCTAAATGAATCGCCCACACCGGTTGGGTCGGTCTTGGAGTTCTCTTTCGGGCAACCAACTTGAACGAATTCGCCGGCCGCACTTTCAACCTTTGCACCCTTTGAACCTAGGGTCACCACTCGATATTTAACGCGTTCTAAAATCTCGCGATCTGTCCACCCAGTTTTTTGCATAGCAAGGGCAAGTTCATACTCATTGAGAAACAGGTAGGCCGCGCCCTCAATCAGCAACTTAATTTCGTCACCAGTCATGCGTGCCATTTGCTGTGAAGGATCTGCTGCAAATGCAATCCCCTGCTGGCGACAGACTTCAGAGTGGCGCAGCATCGCTTCTGGATCATCAGGTGAAATCACCATCATGTCCAAACGTCCAACTTTTTCCATAATTGGACTTAATTCAATGTTTCGAGCCTCAGACATTGCGCCTGGAAAAAAGGATGCAATCTGATTGAGCTCTTGATCAGTTGTGACCACGAAGTGGGCGGTGTGAAGAGTTGTTGACACTAAAGCGTGTGAGGTGTCGACGCCGTGACGTGAAAGCCAGGCATCGTAATCGGCCCAGTCTTTACCAACGGCTGCAATCAAAATTGGGTTTAATCCAAGAACACCCAAACCGAAAGCGATGTTTGCCGCACATCCTCCACGGCGCACATCCAAACTATCTACGAGAAATGAAAGGGAGACTTTTTCGAGAGAACCGGCAACGAGTGAATCTGTAAACTTTCCAGAGAAGGTCATTAAATGATCAAGACCAACAGAGCCCGCTACACCAATTTTCATGTGGGGATACTAATGCGAAAAATGAAAATACTTAGTTAAATGAATCGCCACATGCACAAGAACCTTGTGCTTGAGGATTATCAATAGTAAATCCCTGCTTTTCGATTGTGTCGACGAAATCAATCGTTGCACCTGAAAGATATGGATCGCTCATCTTGTCGGTGATCACCTTTACTGCGCCAAATTCACGCACGATGTCACCATCCATGTTGCGGTCATCAAAGTAGAGCTGGTACTTAAGGCCTGAACATCCACCTGGCTGCACAGCAACGCGCAGATTCAGATCGTCGCGTCCTTCTTGAGCCAGCAAAGCAGATACCTTTGCGGCGGCTACATCAGTTAGCTGAATTCCAGTTGTTGTCGTTGCTTCAGTTGTCATTGCACTCTCCTTGATTGACTCCTAGGGAAAGCCTACTCCCCCCGTGTCAGGCAAGCGAGTTGAGGAGCGGTTCAACACGGCCTCTATAGTTAAGCCATGAGTACTAATGAGAGCAAGGGTCGTCCGACCCCAAAGCGCAAAGAGGCCGAGTCAAAACGCAAAGTCTCTTCCCTCGCACCCATCGTCACTAAAGATCAAAAACGGGCTTCTAAAGCACTAAGCAAACAAGATCGAATTGCCCAACGCGCCGCATATCTTCGCGGCGATGAAGCTGCTTTGCCATTGAGAGATCGTGGACCATCTCGTCGCTTTGTTCGAGACTATGTTGATTCAAGACGCTCAACCGGTGAATATTTTCTACCAACGATTTTCGTTGTTCTAGTTTTGACGCTCTTCCCAGTTCCAGCAATTCAGTTAGGCGCAATCGCGCTGATGTATGCGATGTTAATCATCGCAATTATTGATGGAGTTCTTCTGTCAAAGAAAATCCGCAAGGCGGTAGAAGCACAATTTCCGGGCACAGCAACAAAGGGTCTAGGAATGTATGCCTGGCTTCGTTCAACTCAGATGCGACGCCTACGTGCGCCTCATCCTCAAGTATCAATCAGTAAAAAGAAAAACTAAGCGCGAGGATTCGGGCTTTGCGTCTTCTTAGCATCGCGCTCTGGAAGAGTGCCAAGTGCTGTGTCAATTGACTTCATGACATCTGCATCTAGCTTTACACCAGATGCCTTCACATTTTCCTTGACCTGCTTTGGCTTTGTTGCACCCATGATGGCACTGGAGACATTTGGATTCTGAAGCACCCATGCAATAGCAAGTTGGCCCATAGTTAATCCAACTCCGTCTGCAATTGGCTTAAGCTTTTGAACCGCTTCCAAAACCTCTTCGCGCATCCAACCCTTGATCATGTTTGCGCCACTGCCCTTGTCAGTTGCACGTGATCCTGCCGGTGCTTTCTTTCCAGGTAAGTACTTACCAGTCAAAATTCCTTGAGCCATTGGTGACCAAACGATCTGGCCAATTCCCTCTTTTTGAGAAAGCGGAACAACTTCAGCCTCAATTACACGCCACAGAGCTGAATATTGTGGCTGGCTTGAAACAAAGCGGTTGTAACCACGGGCATCTTGAACTGCTAATGCTGCTTTGATTTGTGCAGCATTCCACTCTGAAAAACCAATGTAATGAACCTTTCCGGCACGGATTAGATCATCAAAGGCACTTAAGGATTCTTCGATTGGTGTCTCATAATCAAAGCGGTGCATCTGATAAAGATCGATGTGATCTGTCTGAAGTCGCTTCAGGGATGCATTACATGACTCGATAATGTGCTTACGAGAAAGGCCACGATCATTTTTTCCTGTGCCCGTTGGCCAATACACCTTGGTGAATAATTCATATGACTCACGCTTTACGCCCTTTAGCGCCTTGCCCAAAACTGTTTCAGCTTTTGTGCCGGCATAAACATCTGCTGTGTCAAAGGTTGTGATTCCAACTTCAAGGGCAGCTTTCACGCACTTGATAGCTGCATCTGATTCAATTTGGTTTCCGTGAGTGATCCAGTTTCCGTATGAGATTTCAGAAACGTACATTCCGGTACTGCCAAGGCGTCTGTATTCCATGAGACCAAGCCTATGACTAGCGCGCCTAGTTGCCAACCCCAAAGGGTTATGGTTTGGTTCGCCTACAACTTAATAGCTCACTTGGTAGGGGAAGTTCGGTGAAAATCCGACGCTGACCCGCAACCGTGAATCTCCATATGAATATAAAACATGTAGAGATAAGTCGGATTACCTAGCAAGTGCAGATGAGACAAACACCCGCCGAGGTTTGCGGGGTGTGCTCCTACCACTAGAAGTGTCGAGTAATTCGTCCTACCTATGTGCGGTTCACTCCCTGTGAGACTCTTTCATATTCGAGAGGCCCCACAGCAATGAAGTTCAAAATAGTTCTAGCAATAATTCTTCTGTCAACATTTATCACACCTCCTGCGCAAGCTGCCGAAAAAGGTTGGCGTTACTGGGGATATTTCCAAACAGCACCAGGTAAAACGGCATGGACTGCAGCAATGACGGGACCAACAGTTGATATCGCAGATGGTTCAGTTGAAGGTTGGTCATTTGTGTTTAGTTCAGATGACATTCCATCTGTCGAACCACGAGTAAAGCCTGATTTCAAAAAGATTTGCGCTGGCGTCAAAGCTGACAAAGACACCAAGCGAATTGCAGTAGTAATTGACTTTGGATCCTCTGCCTATGCGCCCAAGGGTGAAAAGGTGAGAAAGACAGTTACAACCTGTGTTCGCACTGCAAAGGCATCCCAAGGTATCGATGTCTTAGGACAAGTAACAAAGATTCGTGCCGCAGGTTCAGGTTTGATTTGTGGTTTAGCTGGTTATCCTGCAAAAGAGTGCGGTGTTGAAATCGCAACTCCCAAAGCACTCATCAAGAAGTAGTTAATGAAAAAACTGTCGCTGCACCCACTGACCTGGTGGATATGGGCTATCGGATTGGCTATTGCAGTCATTCGCTTTGATAGAACCGTGTTCACTATAGGTTGTGTGGGTGCAGTCGCAGTTGTTGTTTTCATCAATCGCGACAATGCCCCTTGGGGCAAAAGTTTTAATTGGACCTTAAAATTATCGGCCTGGATTCTGCTCATTAGAACACTCATCGGCGTATTGATCGGTGTGCCAATCCCTGGAACAACTCTCTTCACTCTCCCGATACTTCCACTACCTAGCTGGATGCCTGGCATTCGGATCGGTGGAACAGTTACCGCAGAGCGTTTAACCTCGGCCTTGACTGAAGGTGTTTTGATTTGCGCAATCATCGTCATCTTTGGTGCAGCGGCATCACTGACTAGCCCGCACAGATTGTTGCGAGTACTCCCCGTCTACATCTATGAATTCGGCATTTCAATTGTCATTGCGACATCAGTACTTCCACAACTTGTCACTTCAGTCTCCCGAATTCGCCAGGCACAAAAACTTCGCGGACAATCCTTAAAAGGCTTTGCTTCTTGGCGACGAGTTGCAATTCCTCTACTTGAAGAATCACTTGCCAGATCTTTAGATCTAGCAGCTGCAATGGATAGTCGAGGCTATGGCGTGAGCAAAAAACGCTCTAGATACCGCCCCATTAAATGGCGCGCTGCTGACTCTGCAGTCGTTTTCTCTGCGCTGATAGTTCTTGGTTTGTCATGATTAAGTTTTCAAATGTTTCGCTCATTTACCCAAATTCAACAACGACAGTTCTTGAAAACTTAAACCTTGAAATTGCAGAAGGTGAGATGGTCCTTGTTATCGGTCCAACAGGATCGGGTAAATCATCACTTCTTCGACTGATAAATGGATTAGTTCCACATCACACAGGCGGAATTCTGGCTGGTGATGTGAGCGTTGATGGACATTCAACTCAGTTAGTTAAGCCCGGGGGTATGGCGCACCTGATTGGCATTGTTGGTCAGAATCCTGCAAATGGATTTGTGGCAGATACCGTGGAAGAAGAGTTGGCTTTTGGGATGGAGACCTTGAATCTTCCCAATGATGTTATGCGCAAAAGAGTTGAAGAGGTGCTAGATCTGTTAAGTCTTGCACCCTTAAGAGATCGATCAATTGCAACACTAAGTGGCGGAGAACAACAACGAGTTGCTATTGGTTCAGCCCTAGTTGCTCATCCAAAAGTTTTAGTACTTGATGAACCCACCAGTGCTTTAGATCCAATTGCAGCTGAGGAAGTTCTCTCAATCTTGCACCGTTTAGTCCATGACTTGAGCCTTACAGTTGTAATCGCCGAACATAAACTAGAGCGAGTCATTCAATTTGCCGACCGGATTGTTCACATCAATGGAGTTGGCGTAGCTCAAGTAGGAACTCCCGAAGAGATCTTGATGCACTCCCCCATCGCCCCACCAATTGTTCACTTGGCTCGTGCTCTTGGCTTAAAGGAAATAGGTGTCTCTGTTCGCGAGATGCGAAGAATGACAGCTGAGATCCGGGAGAAGGATTACGTTCCTAGTGATGTAGTCACACCCCCACTTGGATCTCCCATAATTAAAGTCCGAGATCTTTCTGTGAGTTATGACGGCAAGATTGCTCTGAAATCTGCCAGCGCAACAATTTCTAGTAACGAAATCGTCGCGATCATGGGACGAAATGGAGCGGGTAAGAGTTCACTTCTAAAGTCCCTTGCAGGTATTTCGGATCTAAGCTCTGGGTCTGTTGATGTCTCTGGATCTAACCCGCAGAACCTCAAAGGCAAAGAGCGCAGAACATCCATCGGTTTCATCCCACAGGAGCCAAGTGATCTTCTATATGGGCAAAGTGTGCAGATTGAGTGTGAACAAGCCGATAAAGATAACCAAATACCTAATGGCACTACTGCTCAAATATTGCAGCAGTTAGTTCCTGGAGTATCTGCCACCACTCACCCACGTGATTTGTCTGAAGGGCAAAGATTGGGCCTTGCCCTAAGTATTGTTTTGTCGTCGAATCCGGCTGTGTTGATCCTTGATGAACCAACTCGTGGTCTTGATTATCAAGCAAAGAAAGAGCTAACAAGAATTCTGATTGAGTTTGCTCGAGCAACTAATAAGTGTGTAGTTCTTGCTACTCATGATGTTGAGTTAGTAGCTGAATTGGCTACCCGAGTGCTCTTCCTTGCAGATGGAGACATTGTTGCTGACGGAACAACACTTGATGTTCTTCTCTCATCTCCGGCATTTGCGCCACAAGTTTCCAAGGTGATGTCACCCCAGCCCTGGTTAAAGGTTTCTGATGTTGTAGCGGCGATTGAAGCCCACCAATGATGCTGACTCAGGGAATAGTAAAGTTCAATTCCAAAAACACATTCGTTCTTGCCATCGCATCACTATTTAGTATTGCAGGCTTTGTATGGCCATTTTTCTACTCAGGTCAAGATCTTCCAAGAACACAACTCTTCTTTTGGATTGCAATCTTTGCAGCCATTGTCTTAGTTATATTTGAAATTTCTTCAGCCGGGTTAGATGCAAAGTCAGTTGCATTGCTTGGTGTATTAGCAGCTCTCATTGCTGCGCTCAGACCACTGGGAGCAGGTGCTGTTGGAATCGAACCCATGTGGTTTGTCCTGATTTTAAGTGCGCGTGTATTTGGAGCATCATTTGGTTTTCTCTTAGGCATTATCTCTATGTTTGCATCTGCATTATTAACAGGCGGGCTTGGGCCTTGGCTGGGCTACCAAATGTTTGCTGCTGCATGGATCGGGATGGCTGCAGGATTGTTGCCAAAGAGAGTTGCCGGTAAGAGTGAAATCGCATTGCTGCTCGCATTTGGTGCATTGGCCGCGGGAGCATTTGGAATCCTCATGGATCTGCAGTTCTGGCCATGGGCGTTAGGTAGCAATACTCAACTCTCCTACATTCCAGGCGGTTCGATAGGTGAAAATATGGGGCGGTTCATAACTTTTCACTTTGCTAGCGCGATGGCCTGGGACATCCCAAGAGCGATTTTTACCTGTGTATTAATTGCATTTACTGGACCATCAGTTCTTTCGGCACTTCGCCGCACATATACACGCGCAGCTTTTTCAACTCCGGTAGTTTTTAGCGAACGTGTGAAGTAACAAAAGGAAGTTTGACAACTTCAGCTTGTGATTCGCGGCCTCTCACATCAACAACAAGTTGATCCCCTACGGCAACTTCCTTTGATACTAAAGCCAAAGCAATACCGTGTTTGAGAGATGGCGAGAAGGTTCCGCTAGTAACTTCCCCAACCACTTCACCTTGAGAGTTCTTTACGCTCATACCTGCTCGTGGGATGCCGCGATCTAGTGATTTGATAGCCACGCTCTTGCGCTCCACTGAACCATTCTTTTGTGAAAGTAATACATCTGAACCGATAAAGAATTCCTTCTTCCAGCCAACAGCCCATGACGCACTTGCTTCAACTGGAGATATACCAAGAGAGAGTTCATGTCCATGTAACGGGTAGCCCATCTCGGTTCGTAATGTGTCGCGAGCTCCGAGGCCACAGATCAAACCATCAAGTGGCGCAATAGCCTGTACGAGTGCATCCCAGACTGTGACCGCATCTTTCGCGTGTGGCAGTAATTCGTAGCCAAGTTCGCCTGTATATCCAGTGCGACACAAAATTACATCTGCGCCAGCAATAGATACATGTGCAAATGCCATGTAATCAATATCTGTATTAATTCCGAGTGCTTCTAGCACCTTTGGGGCTAGTGGTCCCTGCACTGCCAATACGGCGTAATCATTATGCAGGTTTGTCACTGTGACTCCTGCTGGTGCTTGCTTTTGTAAAACAGCAACAACATCGGTGGTGTTAGAGGCGTTTGGGACAAGGAAGAAATCTGTATCGCTATTTCGATAAGCGATTAGGTCGTCGACGACGCCACCTTGTGGCGTGCACAGCAAGGTGTATTGAGCAGAACCATCTGCAATCTTTGTCAGATCATTTGTGAGGCATTGATTCAAGAAATCAAGTGCGCCTTCGCCTCTAACTGAGGCCTTACCCAAGTGGGAGACATCAAAGATACCCACACGCTCGCGCACAGCAGCATGCTCAGCCAATACCCCTGCCCCTGGATACTCAATCGGCATCAACCATCCACCAAAATCAGCCATCTTGGCATTGAGATCTAGATGCTTTTGATTGAGGGGCGATGTCTTCATTGTGCAAACCTACCAATACATCGATTAGGCTTCCTCTTATGAGCACACTTAAGATTTCTGATGGCGTCGTAAAAGATGAGGTTTTGGTTTTAGGACTTACCTCAACAAATTCAAAGGGTGGCATCGCTATCGAAGCCGGCGATATGGCCATCGACACCAAGACAATTCTTTCGCAGTTGGTCGATATGGGTGCCACGGGAAAGGCCGATGAGATAACAAAACTTCCAGGTTCCCATGTTCGCCTTTTGGTTTTTACAGGTCTTGGAAAGAAATCCTCCACCTACACGCATGAAACTTTGCGCAGAGCGGCAGGTAGCGCATCTCGTGCATTGGCCGGAAACTCTGCAGCGACATTTTCACTGCCTGCAAAGAGCTTGGCCGAAGTTGCTGCCGTTGCAGAAGGAGCAGCCCTTGGTGCATATTCATTCACAGAGTTTCGTGGCTCAACTAAGGATGATCACAAAGCTCCTTTGAAAACCATCACCGTGCACTCAAAGTTGGCATCATCTGCCGAGGCAAAGGCATCGGTAGTTCGAGCAGCGGTCATTGCAAAGTACACATACCTAGTACGCGACCTCATCAATACTCCCCCAAGCCACTTAACTCCAGATTCATTTACAAAGAAGTTGTCTGCAGTAGTTAAATCTGCAGGCGGCGCAAAGTCTGGTCTAAAGATTCAGATTTGGGATGAGAAGCAACTTAAGACACAAGGCTTTGGTGGAATTATTGGTGTTGGTCAGGGATCTGCCAACCCACCACGTTTGCTCCATATTTCTTAGACACCTAAAGGCAAAGCTGCAAAGCGCTATGCCTTCGTTGGTAAAGGAATTACTTTTGACACCGGCGGACTCGCGCTAAAGCCTGCAGCCGGTATGGAGGCAATGAAATCTGACATGAGTGGTGCTGCAGCTGTGAGCGCAGCAGTTATTGCAATCGCAGAGTTAAAGTTAAATGTTGCAATCGAGTCATGGGCACCACTTGCTGAAAACATGCCAAGTGATACAGCAACTCGTCCATCTGACATCATCACAATCTTTGGTGGCAAGACTGTTGAAGTCCTTAACCCTGATGCTGAAGGTCGACTTGTTTTGGCCGATGGATTGATGAAGGCACAGAGTTCAAAGAACAAATTAGATGGAATTATCGATGTTGCGACATTGACGGGCGCTCAAGTCATAGCACTTGGAACTCGCACAAGTGCGGTCATGACAAATAACCAAGAGTTCAGCGATGACTTCTTAGCTGTTGCAGCTCAGTGCGGAGAACAGTTCTGGCCTATGCCTTTGCCAGAAGAGCTCCGTGCATCATTGGATTCGCCAGTTGCAGACCTTGCAAACATCGGAGATCGCATGGGTGGCATGTTGGTTGCCGGTCTTTTCTTGAAAGATTTTGTAAACCCTGAACTTCCATGGCTCCACCTTGATATTGCAGGACCTGCATACAACGAGGCAAAGCCCCATGGCTACACCCCAGTTGGTGGAACAGGCATAGCCCTGAGATCACTTGTGACATTGGCCGAACAAGCGTAAATCTGCCCCTAAGCATTTAGAGGTTTGAGCCTCTTTGAGGCAAGATAGGCACATAGCCCGCATGGGCCTTTGAGAGGAGCTGTTCATTGTCTCAATTTGATCTTGTCATCCTTGGTGGTGGCAGCGGGGGTTATGCCGCAGCATTACGCGGCTCGCAATTGGGTCTCTCCGTAGCCCTGATCGAAGCAGACAAAGTCGGCGGCACCTGTTTGCACCGTGGTTGCATTCCAACCAAGGCTCTTCTTCACTCAGCAGAAATCGCAGATGGCGCGCGCGATGGCGCGCACTTTGGAGTTAAATCAACTTTTAATGGCATCGATATGGCTGGCGTTAATTCTTACAAAGATGGCGTGATCAATAAGTTGTATAAAGGATTGTCAGGATTAGTTAAGTCTCGTGGTGTTACCTTTATTGAAGGTCACGGAAAGTTAGTAGCAAAAGATACCGTTGAAGTAGACGGAACCCGTTACACGGGCAAGAACATAATTCTTGCAACAGGATCCTATGCAAAGACTTTGCCTGGTCTTGAAATTGATGGCGACAAAATCATTACCTCAGATCATGGAACGAAGTTGAACTATGTTCCAAAGAGCGTCATTGTTTTAGGTGGCGGAGTTATCGGCTGTGAGTTCGCCTCAGTATGGAAATCATTTGGTTCTGATGTAACAATCATCGAAGGCTTGCCACACTTGATTGCACTTGAGGATGAATCATCAAGCAAGCAACTAGAGCGAGCATTCCGCAAGCGTGGAATTAACTTCGAATTAGGTGTGCGATTCCAATCTGCAGTTAAGACCAAAAAGGGCGTTACCGTCACACTGGAAGATGGCAAAACTTTTGACGCCGAGCTCTTGATGGTTTCTGTTGGACGAGGACCAGTTTCTGCCAACCTCGGCTATGAGGAACAAGGCATCGCAATGGATCGCGGATATGTCTTAGTTGATGACAAGTGCCGCACTAACGTTCCAGGAATCTGGGCTGTTGGCGACTTGATCCCTACTTTGCAGCTGGCTCACGTTGGCTTTGCCGAAGGAATTTTGGTTGCAGAAGAAATTGCAGGCTTAAATCCTCGCGCAATTAATTACGATGGCATTCCACGCGTTACATACTCAGATCCTGAGGTCGCATCAGTTGGTTTAACCACAGCTGAGGCAAAAAAGCGCGGGCATGATGTTGTTGAACTTTCATATGATTTAGCCGGTAACGGTAAAGCACAGATTCTTAATACCGCAGGATCCATCAAACTCATCGCTCAAAAAGATGGACCAATTCTAGGAATCCATATGGTCGGTGCTCGAGTTGGCGAATTACTAGCTGAAGCAGAATTAATCTATAACTGGGAGGCACGTGCAAGTGATGTGGCTCCTTTGATCCATGCACACCCAACACTGTCAGAGGCAATGGGCGAAGCTCATATGGCTCTTGCAGGTAAACCGCTTCACGCACACGGATAACCAAGGAGAAAACAGATGACATTTTCAGTAACGATGCCAGCACTTGGCGAAAGCGTTAGCGAAGGCACAGTCACTCGTTGGTTAAAAGCCGAAGGTGATCATGTAAATGTTGATGAGCCACTTCTAGAAGTTTCAACTGACAAGGTTGATACCGAGATTCCGTCACCTGTTGCAGGAACGCTTCAAAAGATTATTGTGCAAATAGATCAAACAGTTCCAGTAGGAGCAGAACTTGCGATTATTGCCGACGGTGCTGCCGCAGCTGCGCCCGTTGCAGCTGCACCTGTGGCCGCACCTGTAGTTGCAACACCAGCACCAGTTGCTGTTGCACCAGTGTCAGCACCTGCACCATCTGGCGCAGGAACAGTCATCACAATGCCTGCTCTCGGTGAGAGTGTTTCTGAAGGAACGGTTACTCGTTGGTTAAAAAATATTGGTGACTCAGTTGCAGTTGACGAAGCACTCCTAGAAGTTTCAACTGACAAGGTTGATACCGAGATTCCTTCACCCGTTGCGGGAACTCTTCTTGCTATTGATGTGGCAATTGATACAACTGTTCCAGTCGGTGCACGTCTTGGATTAATCGGTGCCGCTAACGGCGCAGTTGCAGCCCCTGCACCAGTTGTTGCAGCACCTGTAACGCCACCTCCTGCACCTGTAGTTGCAACACCGGCACCAGTTGCTGCACCTGCACCGATTCAATCTGCACCAGTGTCACAACCAGCAGATGCATATGTCACTCCACTAGTTCGCAAACTCGCAACAGAACTTGGCGTCAATCTTGCGCAAGTTACTGGCACAGGAATCGGCGGAAGAATTCGTCGTGAAGATGTTGAAGCACTTGCTCGTCCTGCAGCACCTGTTGCATCTGCGCCAGCACCTGTTGCATCTGCGCCAGCTACAACTAAGGCGGCAGCAGTTTCTGTTTCACCACTTCGTGGAACTAAGGTGAAGATGTCTCGTCTTCGCAAGGTTATCGCGGTAAGAATGGTTGAATCACTTCAGGTCAGTGCCCAATTGACAACTGTTATTGAAGTAGATGTTACAAAGATTGCACGTTTGCGTGATCGTTCAAAGGCAAGTTTTGAAGAGCGCGAAGGTGTGAAACTCTCATTCCTTCCATTCTTTGCTGTTGCAGTGTGTGAAGCGCTTAAGCAACATCCAGTTCTTAACTCTTCTGTAGAGGGCGATGAGATTACTTATCACGGCGCGGAGCACCTCGGTGTTGCAGTTGATACAGAGCGAGGATTACTTGTGCCAGTAATTGCTAATGCCGGTGATCTCAACATGGGTGGCATTGCACGAAAGATTGCAGATCTTGCAGCTCGCACACGCGATAACAAGGTAACTCCTAATGAATTAGGTGGCGGAACCTTTACGCTAACCAACACAGGAAGTCGCGGAGCGTTGTTTGACACTCCAATTATTAACCAACCACAGGTTGCAATTCTTGGTTTAGGAGCAGTTGTTAAGCGCCCAATGGTTGTTCGTGGTGAAGATGGCGGAGAAACAATTGCTATTCGTTCCATGGTTTATCTTGGACTTTCTTACGACCACCGTGTCGTAGATGGCGCAGATGCCGCACGCTTCCTAGTAACCCTTAAAGAACGCCTTGAAGGTGGCGCTTTCGAGTCAGATCTAGGACTGTAAGTCAGCTATGTCAGTTCCACAACGCATTGCAATTACCGGTGCCTCTGGTCTTATTGGAACCGCACTTGTTGGTCACCTAAAAAGTGAAGGTCACACCGTTCAACGTCTTGTCCGTCGTGCGCCAGTGGCAGCAGATGAAGTGCAATGGGATCCACAAACCGGCTTTGTAAACCTAGAACCCCTTCGCGGTGTGGATGCAATTATTCACTTAGCTGGCGTCGGTGTTGGCGATAAGCGTTGGAACAAAAAGTACAAGAGCGAAATCTTAAATTCCAGATTGCTTGGTACAACTGCTATTGCTAACGCTGTTGCAGAGCTGAAGCCACAGGTGTTTATTTCGGCTTCTGCTATAGGTTGGTATGGAGAGAGTGGAAACCGAGCAGTTGTTGAAACCGATCGCGCCGGAGATGACTTCTTGGCTGCTGTTTGCCGCGAATGGGAAGCTGCAGCCGATCTTGCCGGCGACGTTCGCACAGTAAAGCTTCGTACTGGTTTGGTGTTAGACCCAACGGGTGGCGCACTTGGAAAGATGCTTCCACTATTTCGCTTAGGTCTTGGCGGAAAGATGGGTAATGGAAAGCAATGGTGGTCATGGATCACTCTGCACGATCAAATCAGAGCAATTGTTTTTGCATTGGAAAATCCAATTTCTGGACCAGTTAACGTAACCGCTCCCAATCCGGTAACTAATCAAGAGTTCACTTCAGCACTTGCGCGCGCGATGCACCGTCCCGCACTCTTTCCTGCACCAGCTCTAGGGTTAAAGATTGCCTTAGGTGGATTTTCTTCTGAAATTCTTGGATCTAAGCGCGTTATCCCCCACGTGCTACAAGAAGCAGGCTTTACCTGGGATTACCCACACATCTCTGAAGCACTTGCACAACTAGTCGAGGATTAATTGAGCCGCAAGGCGTCCTGAAAATAGAGCACCTTGCTGTGATGGAACTGTGCGGTGATCACCAGCAACAAAGTGATGATCGCTAATTTTAATACTTTGCGACAACGCCCGTCCTACATTATGAATTGGCAGTGCAGCAGGTATTTCGTACTTGGCGATGAACTGCCAAGCATAGGTATCTACTCCCCACAGGATCGCTAAATGGCGTCGCACATCAGATTCAGTGACATTTAAATCAGTTGTCGTTGAAATCAAATGCTGATTTGCAGGTGCGTAACTTGAAGAAATATCTGACATAACCACTGAATTAATAATGGGTCCGCGCCTTTGGCCATCGACGACTAACCGTCCACTTCCTGAAGGATTTACGGCATCAGCGTGATACCAAGTGATGCAGCCAGCCATGCGTGGGACCTCTGTTAAACCTAATAATTGAGTAGCAGTTGTCGCATCTGTTGCAATCAGAATCTTGTTAGCCGTATAGGTGCCGTTGTTGGTGTGGACGGATCTTTGTTCTATTCCATCCACTCTGGTCTCATAAACAATATTGCTAACGCGTTTTGCGAGTGCTTTCGAGAGCTCACCAACACCACTGCGCGGAACGCCGGGTCTTCCACTAACAAAGCTCTTGATAATCGAATGTCCGTACAGTGCATCAACGTTATCTGGGTCTGTTAAGAAAACGCCTTGCAAGAATGGACGCAAAACTCTTTCATAACATGTTCCAGTACTACGAAGAGCTTGCCCGATCGACTCTCCTGCCTTGGCTTTCCCGGTTATGAATCTTAAGAGCGCTAACTTTTCAGGAATCGTGCCGGTCGCTTTATTCAATGCCGTCCAAGGTACTTGGCGAGGATCACCGATCACATGACGTCGATCCCCCAGGCTAACCTCGATCACTCTTGGAGCTTCTATGAAATCTAATTCTCTGATCACGTTGAGCTCTTGCAAGGCTGGGTATTGCGCGTTTATTAGCTGAAACCCTCGGTCACAAATAAACCCGTCAATCACATCGCTTGCTACACGGCCACCTGCGCGATCAGATGACTCAATGACTGTTACTTCAACACCTGCAGCTTCCAGATGAATTGCTGTACTTAACCCAGCTAAACCTGCACCAACAATCAGAACCTCAGTGTGCACGTGTACCAATTTCACGGGCTTGATCAATTATTGCGGCAACTAACAATGCATCTGAATTAGGGATTGGCCATGGTGCACCTGTCGTGATCGCTAACTCAACACCCCTATAAAAGTGACCGTAATTTCCTGGGACAGATTCAATTTCTTCTACGACATCTCCGCGATGTAGAAAAGCTTGTGAGGTAGTCGGATAACTCCAGGTTCCATTTTCTGGAAACTTACCCGCTCGCAAAAGAGCTTCTTGTGGATCTAAATCATTTATGACTAGTGCTCCCTTTGTGCCCAGAATCCGAATTCGTGGACCAGGTGCACCAACGACCGCACTTGCTGAAAGATAGGAGTTAACACCCTTGTCGTGGCGCAGAACCAACACAGAATCATCATCTGCTCCCCCGCGCAACGATCGAACGCTAGCGGTAACAAGTTCTGCCGAACCAAACCAATCAATTGCAGTTGAAATCAAATGTGGCTGCAAATCCAATAACTGCCCACCACCATCGGCAGCAGACATGTTTTCCCGCCATGAAGTCGTATTTAGTTCTGGTCTAAATCTTTCAAACCGCGAATCCATTCGGTGAACTTGACCCAGTACTCCACTTGCTAGAACTTTCTTAATTGTCAGGGCATCACTATCCCAGCGGCGATTAAAAAAGGTTGTTACGCCAACACCAGCAGCTTTACCCGCATCAATAATTTCTTTAGTTTCAATAAAGGTGCGCCCCATTGGTTTATCGACGACCACTGGGATTCCCGCCTTGATCGCGGCTATGGCGTGCTCGGCATGAACCACATTTGCTGATGCCACAACAACTAGATCAAGCTGTTGTGCCACCAGGTCTTCGATAGTTGCAACAACTGTGGTGTTCGGGAAATCTAAAAGTGCATGAGCTATGCGTTCTGGATTTCCAGTTTGAATGGCAGCAACTTCAAAGCCACATCCCTTAAGCAATGGTGCGTGAAAGTATCGCCCGGCTAATCCATACCCTGCGATACCTACACGTAAACTCATACTTAACTGTTCTGTAACTTAGATGGCCACCAGACTTTTCCACCAATATCGTGGACGAGGGCCGGTACTAATATCGTGCGAACAATCAAAGTATCTAGCAAAACACCGAAGGCGACTGCAAAACCAAGTTCTGCTAAGAACACCAGCGGCAGTACTCCCAACACTGCAAATGTTGCAGCTAAAACAATTCCCGCTGAGGTGATAACGCCACCTGTGACTGTTAAACCCTTAATAACACCAGCCCGAGTTCCGATCTTTGCACTTTCTTCGCGTACGCGAGTCATCAAGAAAATGTTGTAATCGATACCGAGTGCCACCAAGAAAATGAACGCAAATAGTGGGAATGAGGTGTCCGCACCCTTGAACCCAAAGATGTTTTCAAACACAAGTTGGCATGCACCTAAGGTTGCAAAGAATGACAAAACAACAGTTCCCAAAAGTAGCGCCGCCGATAAAATACTGCGCAGCAGCAAGCCAAGAATCAAGGTGATGAGAACCAAAACAATTGGAATAATTGTGCGGTTGTCTCGATTAGCCGAAACATCTGTGTCATAAGCAACGGCAGTACTGCCTCCAACAAGTATTTTTGGATCAATTGCATGAACCGCTTGACGAATTACTGGAATAATCTCTCGCGCTTCTACTGAGTCAGGATTAAGGGCAAGAGTTGCGTTTAAAACAACCATTCCTTCAATTACCTTCACCTCAGAAAGTGGTTGTCCAGGAATTGCAGGGGTCATTCGCAACGGTTCAACAGATGAAACACCCTCCACGTTTTTGAGTGCCGATGAAACCGAGTCAACTAGTGTTACTGGAACAATCAATTCCGTCGGTTGCCCTGATCCTCCAGGGAAGTGCTCAGCCAATCGTTCAAGACCAACAACTGAATCAGGGCGTTGAGTGAATGCATCAGCTGTTGATAGTCCCCGTGCATTAAGAGTTGTTGAAAAACCTGCCAAAATTGAGAGAAGGATCGCGGTGAGAATCCAGAGTTTCCGAGGACGCTTCTCAACTGCTGAACCGATCTTTGCCCACGTGCCAGTAAGTTGAGAATTAACATCATCATTTCTAGGAATACGTGGCCAGAAAACCCAACGGCCAAAAGCAACCAACAAAGCTGGCAATAATGTAAGAATCACAATCACTGCTGCTGCAATACCGATTGCTCCAACTGGTCCTAGCCCTCTGTTTCCAGAAAGATCGCTCAGCAACAACACAAGGAGGGCAGAGATTACTGTCGCACCAGATGCCACGATTGGTTCAAAGACACCTTTTAATGCAGCCTTCATTGCCTGCGCGGGATGATCATGATGGTGTAACTCTTCTCGGTAACGAGAAATCAAGAGAAGTGCGTAATCTGTTGCTGCACCGAGCACTAATACCGAGAGAATTCCTTGGGACTGTCCGTTAAGGTCGATGACATTGTTCTTGGTCAGAAGATAAACAAGTCCGCCAGCGGTCGATAATGCGATAACAGCGGAAAATAATGGCAAAATCCAAAGGACCGGAGATCGGTAAACAACAATCAAGATAAGTGCAACGACGCCCAATGTTGTTAGAAGTAGTGAGGAGTCAATACCTTCAAAAGCGCCAAATAGATCGCCAAGGAGTGCACCAATTCCGGTTACATTTGAAACCAACCCCACACTTTTTGCAAATTCAGCTGAGTCTTCTCGCAGTGTTTCTATCACTTCAGGTAATGCAGGTTTGTTGTTTGGTAATAAGTCGGTTGCGATATCAGATTTAAATGGCAGATTCACAAGAAGGGCTTTGCCGTCCTGGGAAGGGAAAGCAAATATCTGTTCACCTTCTGCTAAGTACTTAGAAATCGGCACATCTGTGCCAATGATTTTTTCAGAACCAAGCTGTGCGAGGTGAGCGTTGAGCGCAGCTATTTTGGATTCATCTACTTCTCCAACATAAAGAACCAAGGTCGGTAAGTTCTGATTTTGATCTTGATTAAACTTCTCAATTATTTTTGCTGCTTGAGTTGACTCAGCGCTATCTGGCAAGAATGCAGAGTTGTCATTTTCTTGGACAGTCGAAAGCTTGCCAAATAGGGGTCCAAAAACACCGCTTGCGCCAAACCACAAGAAAATAATCAGCAATGCATAGGCAAGTGGGCGGCGGCTCTTCTGAATGGATGTGAGGGACACTTAATGGGACCTTTCGACCTTGAATTGGTAAGAAGCCAAGCCTACCTTTAGGCTATGGGTGTGCCAGTTCTTGAGACTCAAACCAACTCGAATATCGCACTTTCGCGCCATGGATTAGTGGATTATCAAAAGGCATGGGATCTACAACGAGAAATTCACACCGATGTTGCCTGTGGTTCACGGCCTAATACTTTGCTTTTGTTGGAGCACCCTTCTGTATATACAGCTGGCCGCCGAACCGAAGATGCCGAACGACCTACTGATGGCACTCCTGTAATCGATGTCGACCGCGGAGGCCGAATTACATGGCATGGTCCAGGCCAACTGGTTGGATATCCAATCGTGAAACTGTTAAAACCAACTGAGCTTGTTGGTTTTGTCCGCGAAATTGAAGCCGCACTCATTCAGGTGTGCGCAGATTTAGCTCTCACTGCGATTCGGATTGAGGGGCGCTCTGGAGTTTGGATTCAGGACGCTCGAGGCGACCGAAAAATTGCAGCCATCGGAATTCGCGTAGCAAAGGGTACGACAATGCATGGTTTTGCATTAAATGTTAATCCCGATCTTGCGGCGTTCAGACAGATTGTTCCCTGCGGAATTGCAGATGCTGATGTCACATCACTTGAAATTGAACTTGGTCGACCAATTACTATTGATGAAGTGGCACCACTAATAGAACGACATGTAAGTCAATCATTGAAAAAGGTGAGCGCATGACGATGGCACCGGAAGGTCGCAAGCTCCTTCGTATTGAAGCTCGTAATGCTGAAACGCCCATTGAGCGAAAGCCAGAATGGATTAAGACCCGCGCAAATATGGGTCCGGAGTACACACGCCTGCATAGCCTTGTGAAAAGCGAAGGCCTGCATACCGTCTGCCAAGAAGCAGCGTGTCCAAACATCTTTGAATGTTGGGAAGATAAAGAAGCGACATTTCTCATTGGCGGCGATAAGTGCACGCGTCGTTGCGATTTCTGCAACATCGACACAGGAAAACCTGATGCACTAGATCGTGAAGAGCCGCGCAAGGTTGCAGAATCTGTTAAAGCAATGGGCCTTAAGTACGCAACCATCACTGGTGTTACACGCGATGACTTGCCTGATGAAGGTGCTTGGCTCTATGCCGAAACCATTCGTAAGGTGCATGAGTTAAATCCGGGTACTGGTGTGGAAATGTTGGCACCAGATTTCCATGCAAAGGCGCATTTACTCAATGAGATCTTTGAAACTCGCCCGGAAGTCTTTGCTCATAACCTTGAGACTGTCCCCCGTATTTTTAAGCGCATTCGCCCAGCATTTACTTATGAAAAATCCTTAACAGTTATCTCTATGGCCCGTGATTTTGGCTTAGTTACTAAATCAAATTTGATTTTAGGTTTGGGTGAAACTCGCGAGGAAGTGACTCAAGCACTCGTTGATTTACACGATGCAGGTTGTGACCTAATCACTATCACTCAGTATTTACGGCCAACAAGCCGCCATCACCCTGTAGAGCGATGGGTAAAACCAGAAGAGTTTGTTGAGCTATCAAAGGAAGCCACAGATATTGGTTTCCTCGGCGTAATGAGTGGACCACTTGTTCGTTCTAGCTATCGCGCAGGTCGCCTCTATAAGCAGGCAACGGATGCAAAGGCAGCCCGTGGCTGATCTTGTCTATCCCCCAGTAATTGCAGTTATAAAAACCTTTTGGAAAGTCCTTGGACTTCGTTTTGATTTTAGCGGTGCGGAAAATATTCCACGCAAAGATGGTGCAATTCTTGCTATCAATCATGTGAGTTATTTAGATTTTGCAATCACAGGAACCGCAGCCCTGCCTGCAGGTCGCTATGTGCGCTTTATGGCTAAGAAAGAAATCTTTGCAAACAAATTAGCAGGACCATTAATGCGCGGCATGCACCACATCAGTGTTGATCGCAGCAGCGGTTCTGCATCTTTTGTTGCGGCCCTTCGCGCTCTCAAGGCTGGCGAGATTATTGGCATCTTTCCTGAGGGCACAACCTCAACCTCATTTGAGATTAAGGAGCTTAAATCTGGAGCCGTCAGGTTAGCCATTGGTGCTGGTGTGCCGATTGTTCCTTCGATTATTTGGGGTAGTCAGAGAATTTGGACTAAAGGCGTTAAGCGAAACCTCAAGCACAATAAATTTCCAGTAACGGTGGTCTTTGGTGAGCCAATCTTTTATGAACGCGGAGCAGATGTTGAGCAGGCCGAGTTACATTTGCGCAAAACTTTGCTAGCCATGTTGCGCCAGGTACAAGAGGACTACCCTGATAGCCATGTGGGCCAACGTTGGGCTCCGGTCCGCCTTGGTGGAACTGCCCCTGCCCCACTAAACTAAAGACATGTTTAAGAGAAAAGCTAAAGAAAAGAAGATCAAGACCCCTCGCTTCCAGACCTTTCGTGATGCATACGCTGTCACCAAGCAGGTTAAGCCTTGGATTGGCATAGCCCTTGTCGCAATCTTTCTAACAACTCTTTCAATAGGAATTGGCATCGGTATAGCAGTTGGCCGTCCTGTTTATGTTGGCTTTATTTTCACTCCACTTTCACTCCTTATGACTCTTCTTTTCTTTACTCGCATTGCAGGACGCGCTGCCTACTCATCAATCGACGGCCAGATAGGTGCTGGTGCAAGTGTGTTGATGGCTATTCGCAAAGGTTGGACAACAACTCCAGCCGTAGCGGTCTCACGCAACCAAGATATGGTCCACCGAAGTGTTGGTCGCGCAGGGATTGTTTTAACTGGTGAAGGTTCATCCAACACGGTTCGCCAACTACTGCAGGATGAGCACAGAAAGACTGAGCGCTTTGCACCTGGAGTTCCCGTAATTGAAGTAATCGTCGGCGATGGTGAAGGTCAGGTCTCACTACGCAAACTACAAAAGCATCTGCAAAAGCAACCTAAGAAGTTAACTGCCCATCAAATGCGTGAAGTTCGTGCTCGCCTGAAGGCAGTTGGTGGTTTATCTATGCCAATTCCCAAGGGTCCGATGCCCACTCGTGCACCAAAGATTCGCTAATTCATCTTTAGATCAAAGGATTGAAAGGTTAATTCTTTCTCCACTGTGTAGCTGTTGATCTGGCAAGCCCTTAAGGACATGCACCTTGGCCTCACCCACCACAACCCACTCGGCATCTCCTGATCGCTTCACAATAGCTGTGAGCTCATCTATGCCTATCAGGATTGAGTTATCAGGAACATGTAATAAAACCTTGGCAGCACTCTCTGGAATCCACTTAAAGAACTTATTAAAATGTGGGATTACGCGAATCTCTGGAAGTAAGTTCAATCCTGCTGTTGGGGTTTTCTTCAGCAACCGAAAGTTGGGAATATGCGCGCTAAGAACCATCGCACCAGCGCTGCAGCCTGCAAGTGATGCACCTGTTTTCCAGTTTTCTAGAACTGCATCCCACAACGGTGTGTCAATCAGGACCTGCGCTAAATGGTGTGGGTCTCCCCCAGACATATACATCAGTGCACTGTTTGCTACAGCATCAACGTACTTTTGATTGAATGCATCCTCACGTGTGAAGATGGGAAGATAGGTTGCCTCTACCCCAATATTTTTTCCTTGTCTTAGCCCAAGCTCTTTCCAATATTCCAGACGGTCACTGCTTTCGCGTCCTGCTGCTGTTGGGATCTGTAGATATCTGGCTGTTTTGCCGTTTTTAATACCATCTTGAACAAGTGATTTCTCAAAGGCAGCCATGGCAGGTAGATATTCCCCTGAACCAACCAGTGCGAGAGAGCCATTCATGTGGCAAGTGTAAGCGGAGTTAACTTGATTGATTGGAAAAATTTTCTACCTTCTTGTAAGGACCGATCCACTTAAGCGCTCATGAATACCACGGCCGTTTACATCAAAAGTAACTGCCGTAACAACTAGAACCAAAAGCACCGTTCGAATCAGAGCTTGAGATAAAGAGATAGCCCCTCCATCTTCAAAGCGAATAACCTTCATTCCAAAGAGGCGGTGGCCCAGAGTTGCACCTTGCAGGGCGATGAGAATCCAGACTTCTAGAAAGAAGATCGCTAGAACATAGAGGGAACTATTCGGGCTCATCTTGTTAATGCCCCCGCTGAGCGCGGCCACGATGGCATAACAGGCCAACCAATCAAGGGCCAGGGCTGCCATGCGGCGTCCATAGGTGGTTCGGATGAATGGGTAGCTCATGGCCCTAAGCCTAACGCCCTTTAAATTCTTAACATGGATGTAACAGGGCGGTTAGGCCATTGTGCCCTTTGCGACTTATTCTTGGGCCACGAAGCAGAGGGCTCAAAGTCGAGAAAATCTGCGCTGATACACCTTTTATGTATCCATGTGAATTGGGAGAAGCATGTTTAAGAACTCTGCAGAAATTTTTGCATATATTAAGAAGGAAGACGTAAAGCTTGTTGATGTTCGCTTTACAGATCTACCTGGTATCCAACACCACTTCAACGTTCCTGTTGAATCATTTGACGAGGCTGTCTTTACTGAGGGTCTGATGTTTGATGGTTCATCTATTCGCGGATTCCAGTCAATCCATGAATCAGATATGAAACTGTTGCCAGTTCCAGAATCTGCATTCCTTGACCCATACCGTAAAGAGAAGACTCTGGTCATTATCTTCTCTGTTCACAACCCAGTTGATAACTCACCATATAGTCGTGATCCACGTGGTGTTGTTGCAAAGGCAGTTGACTTCATGCGTGCACAGGGAATTGCTGACACAGCATTCTTTGCACCAGAAGCTGAATTTTATGTTTTTGATCGCGTTCGCTTTAAGACCGATATCAACACTGCGTATCATGAAATTGATTCATATGAGGGTGCTTGGAATACAGGAATTAAGGAAGATGCAGATGGAACTCCTAACCGCGGATACCGCACTCGCATCAAGGGTGGATATTTCCCAGTATCACCAACAGATCAATTTGCTGATCTTCGTGATGAGATGGTTATGCAGCTTGGAAAAGTTGGTCTACTCGTTGAGCGCTCACACCACGAAGTTGGTACAGCTGGTCAGATGGAGATTAACTACCGCTTCACAGATATCTTGCATGCTGGCGATGATGTAATGAAGTTTAAGTACGTGGTCCGTAACACTGCATGGCAGGGTGGCAAGACCGCAACATTTATGCCAAAGCCACTCTTTGGTGATAACGGTTCAGGTATGCACGTTCACCAATCACTCTGGAAAGATGG
>ENA-ORFA01000195-ORFA01000195.1-marine-metagenome-genome-assembly--contig:-NODE-195-length-26578-cov-5.631637_pt1 | contig 26578 bp, 19 predicted proteins | sample MGYA00248621_ERZ508587 | MGnify/ENA primary metagenome ERZ508587 (study PRJEB26250, sample SAMN06266239) | marine metagenome | isolation source: Columbia River Estuary | place: USA:Columbia River Estuary... | reverse complement strand
GTCCTGCCGACGGAAAGATAACTGTTATAGAGGATTTTCAAAAAACAAATAACTATCCATACCCAGATTTCAGAGTTGTGATTGAACATTCATGCAACTTGTATTCTGTCTTTATTCACATTGGTGAATTAGCAGATGGAATTTCAGCAGGATCAGAAGTAAAAGCAGGCCAAACAATTGCTGATGATTCACAATCACCTGGATTTGATTTTTCAACATTTGACCAAAATGTGAAATTATCTTTTGCTAACCCTGCCTCTTATATGGAAGCAGAAACTTGGAAGTCTTTCACTGCTAACCCATTTGCGTATTTTCCTGCAGACATAAAGAGTCAATTGGAAGCGAAGTCATTAAAAGCAACCGCCCCCTTTGATGGCAAAATTGACTGGGATAAAGACGGGAGTGCTCAGGGTAATTGGTTCGAAAAGGATTCAAATGGCTATCGCGGCAAAGGTGATCAAACTGCAAGCTATGACAACCATGGAAAAGTTGCCCATGGATATTGGGACACACATTTAGCAATTGCGCCAGATGCAGTTGATAACAAGGCATTCATTTACAGCATCGGAGATTGGGAAGGTTGTCCTTGCCAATTTATGAGTCTTGGCAATATCGATCCAACTTCAATAACTTCAGCGAGTTCCACACCAACTGTAATTTCTTTAGTGGAATATGAGATAAAGAATCTTGACGGATCAAGTCATAATCCAAATAAGCCGAAAAAGGGTTACATATTAAGTGCATCAAAATCTGTTGTTGGCCTTCTCGCACTGCAGGTTATGCCTGATGGCGCTATGAAGGTAGAAAAGATTCCAGGAAAAACAGATCCTAAATCTTTCACGGGTTTCAGCGAAAATGCCAGAAGCTATGTTCGATAAAGAATCATTCTGACCAAAGACTGGTATCAATTGGGCAAGTGATGCTCAGCGTTACTTACGAGTAAAAAACTTAGAATTTTGGCGAAAATAATTTTCGCCTAGTCTCATCATGTGGCAACTGCATATGAAACTGCACTTGAAAAAACCAAAAACGGAGCAAAGCCCGAGTTAGCCGCCGCCGAACTTGTTGCGTTAATGACGCTTGACGAAAAAGTTCACTGCTTAGACGGCGGAGTTCCATTTTGGGTGGGCATCAAAGATATTACGACTGGTGGTTATCACAGTCGCCCGTTCAGGGCAGCAAAAGTTGAACGACTCGGCATACCTGGTTTTCATTTTTCTGATGGACCTCGCGGTGTCGTAGTCGGCGAAGCAACTGCGTTTCCGGTTTCAATGGCGCGCGGGGCAACTTTTGACCCCGAATTAGAAGTGCGAGTTGGCGATGCCATCGGCAGAGAACTTCGCACAATCGGCGCCGATCTTTATGGCGGAATTTGTGTCAACTTGTTGCGACATCCAGCATGGGGGCGAGCACAAGAAACTTATGGCGAAGACCCACACCATGTTGGTGAGATGGGCGCCGGTCTTACTCGCGGCGCACAGCGACATGTGATGGCAACACTGAAACACTTCGCACTGAACTCGATGGAGAACGCAAGATTCGGAGTAGACGTAAAAGTCGACGAACGAGCATTGCACGAGGTGTATCTTCCTCATTTCAAACGCATCGTTGACGAAGGTGTCGCATGCGTAATGACTGCATACAACTCAGTCAATGGTGAATGGTGTAGTCAAAACGAGGTATTGCTTGCCGATATTTTGCGCCGTGAATGGGGATTTACAGGTTTCGTTATTTCTGATTGGATTTTTGGCGTACACGACGGCGTCAAGTCGTTGATTGCTGGTCTCGACGTCGAAATGCCTTATCGAATGATTAGAAATGCGCCAATCGTTGCCGCGCTTTCAGAAGGTCTCGTCACCGAAGAAAACATCACCAGTGCAGTAACGCGCACTTTGACCACGATGTTGAAGTTCAATGTCGGCAAGTTGCCCGTCAGTGATCGTTCTGTAGTGCTGTGCAGCGAACATGTGCTTTTGAGTCAGGAAGTCGCCGAAAAGTCGATGGTGCTGTTGAAAAACGAAAGTGTTGATGGCGCAAGTTTGCTTCCACTTAATTTGAAACATAATTTAAAGATTGCGGTTTTTGGTCGTCTTGCAGCAGTGCGCAATATCGGCGACGGCGGCAGCAGCGATGTAATGGCCCCAAATGTTGTGACGCCACTCATAGGAATTCGCGAGCATTTCGCAAACTGTGAAGTTGCCCATGACCCACAGGCAAATCTTGCGGCTCAAGTTCAGCAAGCTAGTCAGTCTGACGTTGCAGTAGTTGTAGTTGGATACACAAGAGAAGAAGAAGGTGAATTCATTGGTGACTCGCCAGACACTGTTTCAATGGCTGCGCAGATTCCGCGACAAGATAACCCAGAATTGGCTCGCGAATATGAAAAGTACATGCGCGAAAATCACCACTTCGCGCCTGATGAGTTGCGAATCAAATCTCGTAACGGCACGTTTTCGATAGGCGGTGACCGAGAGTCGCTTCGGTTGTCAGATGTTGACGTTGAACTCATTCACGCAGTTGCAAAAGTACAGCCACGGACAATTGTCGTAATTGTCGCAGGCAGTGCAGTGGTGATGTCAGAGTGGATTAACGAAGTACCAGCAGTGTTGATGGGTTGGTACAGCGGAAGCAATGGCGGTCATGCTCTTGCCAATATTTTGTCGGGCGCAGTAAACCCGTCGGGGCACTTGCCGTTTGTGATTCCGCATGACGAATCTCATTTGCCATTTTTTGATCGCAATGCCAGAAGCATTACTTACGATTATTGGCACGGTCAATGGAAACTCGATCGCGATGGCAACAAACCGATGTTTCCGTTCGGTTTTGGGTGCAGCTACACGAACTTTTCTTTTTCAAACCCCGAAGTTTCAGTCTCAGAAACAGTCAAGTTCCGTTGTGCGGTGCGCAACATCGGGTCATGCGATGGCGCAACCGTCGTGCAAATTTACGCAGGTCGTATCAACTCAGAAATCGAGCGACCAAAACGAAGATTGGTTGCTTTTAAACGCGTTGAAGTTCGTGCGGGCGAAACAGTGCAGGTTGAATGCGTGGCACCTTTACAAAACTTTGCTACACGCGATATTCAAACTCACAGTTGGTTCGTTGAACAAGGATTATGGAACTGCGAAATTTCTCAGTTCTCAGGCGACCCAGATTCTTCGCTTGTCGCGCTCACAATTGACCAGCGAATCGAGCTTTAACTGTTTTAACTTTGTTGCGCGGCGATCATTACGTCAGTGGCTTTGAATAGCGCGACAACTTGCGAATTAGGAGCAAGAGACAATTCGTTTGCTGCATCATTGGTGATTGTCGAAGTCATGGTCTGGTCTGGCTCAAGGGTTAAGTAAACCGTCGACAGTGTGTCGCCATGGCGCACCTTGGCGACTCGTGCTCGCAGTTGATTGCGTGCACTCACCACTAGTTGACCTGGACGTCGTTCGGCGAGACTTTCGGTTGAGCCCTCAAGCTCATCTAAAAAACGCAATGCTGCACGTGCTTGCTCACGACGCCAAATTGAAACCGGAGCAGGCGAAGTGTCGGTAATCAGAGTTTGAACTCGTGCTTTAAGAGTGTTGCGTTGGTTCTTGATCAGTTGTTTGCTGCTTTGTTGTAAAACTTGCAACAGCAAAATCTTGACGAGAAATTCGCTTCGCAGATCTCGAAGGTTTTGCACTGGTGAAGCAAGCCACTGTTTTGCAGATCGTTCACCAGACGCGGTGCACTTGAGTTTCCATTTGAGCTGACCGCGAACACCGGTTGATTCAATACTGCGCACCAGTTGTTGTGCTTCAAGTGACTTGACAGCTCGATAGACAACTGGTCTGCTCAGTGTCAGAACTTCACCGATTGGTGTGCCAGGTTTAAACTGTTTCGCGAGTTCGTAGCCATGACTTTCGCCGCGAGAGATTAGAACGAGACAGGCGGCCGAGATCAGGTCGATGTCTAGCTTTTGGTCGAGTTTTTTAGCCATACAACCCTAATAGTACAGATAAAACTATTGGATAGTTTAAAATGAATTAATAGCCTGCAAGACCGTGACGTCAAAACCAAAAGCAGCCTGCCTTCTTGTCGGTTTGATGCTTCTGCCAGTGAGTGCGACGGCTGGCGCCAAGAGTTCTTTCGCCAAGCCGGCGCTGAATTGGTTGGCCAGTTCGGTACCGCAGTCGTCGAAAGTTGACCTGTCGAAAATAGTTGTTACCGATTCGATGGGTCGCAAAAGTTTTGCGGCGAACGGCAACTGCACAGTCAATGGCAACAACTTAGTGACAAACAAAGTCGGCAAATGCAAACTTCAGCTGACTATTGCAGCAACTTCGAAGCACTCGGCGATCTCTGCATCAACGACGCTTGACGTGAAAAAGAAAGTTGAACTAAGTGTTCTTGCAACTGTGTCGCTGAGTAAAGCCATTGAAGATTTGCGCCTTGCATTTACAGCAAAGTTTTTGCACGCCTCAGTGAGGTTTAATTTTTCTGGAAGTTCAACTCTTGTGACTCAAATTCAACAGGGAGCCCGAGTTGACATTGTGGCGCTAGCCGACACACTCAACATGGACAAAATAGTTGCAACAGGTGAGATTGATAAAAACTCAGTCACGATTTTGGTGCGCAATAAGTTGGCGATTCTCGTACAGCGCGGCAACCCATTGAAAATTTCAGACTTAAATGATCTAACTCGCTCTGGTCTAAAAGTTGTGCTTTGTGATGTTGCCCAGCCTTGCGGCAAATATGCGGAAAGTATTTTGAGTAAAGCAAAAGTTTCTCTTACTCCGGTTAGCCGAGAGTCAAGTGCCAGCGGGGTAGTTTCACGAATTGCCTCTGGTGAAGCCGACGCAGGCATCGCTTACATCACAGACGGACTTATTTCTGGCGACAAAGTCGATGCTGTGGTCATCGCTGATGCGCTGAATGTCGTCGCGCAGTATCCAATTGGTGTAGCAAAAAAACCGCAAAGTAAAAACATAGAAACGATCAACTCATTTATTGAGATGGCAAAAAGCAAAGTCGGTAGAGAGATTTTCTCGGCGCGGGGGTTCATCGTTTCATGAAACGCCAAATCTCGGCACCGCGCGGTCTGTGGTTTATCGCCGTACCCGGAATCGCACTAGTTGTTATGCCTGTGCTTGCTGTTGTCTGGCGCACTAACTATGCAAATTTTTGGACTTCAATTTCAAGTGAGTCGTCGCGTGTAGCGCTTTTGCTTTCGTTGCGAACCTCAATAATGGCAACTGTCCTTGCACTAATTTTTGGCACCCCGCTTGCGTGGCTATTGGCCAATCGGCAATTCAGAGGGCGCTTATTTCTCCGGGCACTTTGCGTTTTACCAATGGTTTTGCCGCCAGTAGTTGGCGGTGTCGCACTGTTATTTGCTTTCGGTCGTCGCAGTCCGATTGGCGGCGCTTTAGACGACTGGTTTGGCATTCAACTTGCGTTTACGCAAACTGCCGCGGTGCTCGCCCAATTTTTTGTTGCTGCGCCATTTTTTATAGTCGTAATGGAAGCAGCATTTGAACAAGTAGACCAGCGAATTGTTGGCACAGCCCGAACATTTGGCGCCGGACCCTGGCGAACTTTTCTAACGGTCACTCTTGCGTTGGTCCGACCGTCGTTGATTGCGGGTGTCGCTCTGACATGGGCGAGAGCCCTGGGTGAATTTGGTGCAACGATTGCGTTTGCCGGCAACACACCAGGAAAAACCCAAACCGTGCCTCTTGCTGTTTATTCTCAGTTGGAATCTGGCGGTGACGATGCACTGGCGCTGTCAGTGTTGATGATCATCGTGTCGCTTGCGGTTTTAATTGGGCTTCGAAGCAGTTGGATAAGTGTTTTGAAGCGAGGTGGAGCGTGAGTATAAAAATTGACTGTCTCCTTGAGCGAAACAATTTCAAACTTGACGTGCAACTTGAAGTCGAACCGAGATCTGTCTTGGCGATCACTGGAGAAAACGGCTCAGGCAAAACATCGACGCTCGACATGATCTCGGGTTTGCTTGCGTGCACTGAAGGCAAAATCTTGTTGAACGACAAAGTGTTTGATGATGCGACAACTGGCGAGTTTTTGCAGCCAGAATTTCGCGGTGTCTCAACTGTTTTTCAAGGTGGCAGCCTTTTTAATCATCTCAGTGTGACGAGAAATATCACTTTTGGGCGGGGTATTGCGCTCAAAGACACATCGAGGTTTCACGAGGTGGTTGCGCAATTTAATTTAGAGAGTTTGTTGTCGCACAAACCGTCAACACTCAGCGGTGGTCAACGACAACGGGTTGCCCTTGCCAGAGCATTTCTAGCGCCCTCAGAAGTTTTGCTGCTCGACGAACCAACGACATCGCTTGATGTCAATTCGCGCGAAGGGGTAATCAAAACAATGCAGAACTTTTTTAAGACTTATGACGGTGTGGTCATTTTGGTATCTCACGATGGTGCAGAAATCGCAGAGTTGGCAACACAAGTGGCAAAAATTGAAGTGTCACGGGGCAAGACCACCGAAGCCAAACTTCGCGCGTAGAGCTCTAGAGTTGAGCCATGAGCGAAAAATCAAATCAGTTCGCAAGTTTTGAAATTATTGAAGGCATTTCCGTCATCAAGATTGATGATGGCAAGGCCAACGCTTTATCTTTGCCAATGCAACAAGCAATCAATTCGGCAATTGATGAAGCAGAAAAGTTGAAGCAGCCATTGGTGCTGACGGGACGCTCAGGTATTTTGTCGGCAGGTTTTGATTTAAAGACACTTGCTGCGGGTGGGCCACCTGCAGTTGAGATGCTCAACGGTGGCATTAATCTTGCGCTTCGTTTACTGAGTTTTTCGAGCCCGGTGATAGTCGCATGCCCTGGCCACGCCATCGCCATGGGTGTCTTTCTTTTGCAAAGTTGCGATTATCGCATCGGGGTAGCGGGCGACTTTAAATACGTTGCCAACGAAGTAGCAATTGGCATGACTATGCCATTTTCAACTATCGAAATTTTGCGTCAACGTTTGACACCTGCGGCACTCTCGCGTGCAGTGCTTCTAGCCGAGACTTTTACGCCGCAAAATGGTGTTGAGACAGGCTTCGTAGATCGCGTTGTATCAACCGAAGCCGAACTTATGCCCGCTGCAATCGAGTTTGCAAAATCAACCGCAACTTTAAATGCGGCTGCTCACTCGTCAAGCAAACTTCGGTTGCGCTCTGGTGCGCTGGCATCGATTCGCGACGGACTAGTAAAAGACAACGAAGGCTGGAAGAAACTTTTTCTGACTAGCTAATTATCTTTTGCCCGACAGTTCGGGCACGTAACTTTTGGTGTTTTAGCCGCGCACTCTGAGCAGAGTAAAAACAAACAGCGACACTCAAGGTTCGCACAGTCGTAAAACTGATTTGTGCTTGCCGAGCAATAGTCACACGAGCCTAAAACTTTGGCGTGATCACTGAAGTCAATTTTGAGGCGCTTATCAAAAACGTAAAGCGAGCCTTCCCAGAGTGAGTCGTCGCCGAACTCTTCGCCATAGCGCACGATTCCACCATCAATTTGGTAGACCTCTTTGAAGCCACGATTCTTCATCAACACTGAAAGCACTTCACATCTAATTCCGCCGGTGCAATATGTGACGATTGGTTTTTCTTTAAGGTGATCATACTTTCCGCTGTCGAGTTCATTAATAAAATCTGGCGTCGTCGTGACATCTGGAATGATCGCGTTCTTGAACTTTCCGATTCGCGCTTCGTGAGCGCTACGCCCGTCGAAAAATACGACTTCATCACCGCGTTCAGCCACAAGTTGGTTAACTTCGCCTGGTTTTAAGTGCACACCACCACCGACAACACCGGTTTGATCAACCACGATTTCGTTTGATGCACCAAAAGTTACGATCTCGTCGCGCACTCGAATAGAGAGTCGCGGAAACTCGTCGCCTATGGCCTCTGACCACTTGAAGTCAATTTCTTTGAATGGCGCAAATTCTTTCGTTGCGCGGATGTATTTTTTTAGATTGGTCATCAGTCCACCCACGGTTCCGTTGATGCCATCTTTCGAGATGATGATTCGTCCGTTGAGGTTGAACCTTTCGCAAAGGGCACGCTGCCAAAGTCGAATCGCCTCGGGGTCTGTTAGCGGTGCAAACTTATAAAAAAGGAGGATTTTTGAAGGTTCTATATATCTAATTTTATGCCTAAGAATTTGGCGCGGCTATCGGCGTAGCATTATTAATCGTGGAAATAATGCAGTCGCAAAAGTTAGCCAATGTCCTATATGACATTCGTGGCCCCGTGCTTGAAGAAGCAAAGCGACTTGAGGCTCAAGGTCATCGAATAATCAAGTTAAATATTGGCAATCCACAACCATTTGGTTTTGAAACACCACCAGAAGTTCTTGTCGAGGTTGTGCGCAACCTGCCGATTTCGCAGGGTTACTCGGACTCGCAAGGTATTTTGTCTGCACGCACTGCAGTTGTTCAGAACTATCAAGAGCGCGGCATCGACATCACAGATGTTGATGATGTTTGGCTCGGCAACGGCGTCAGTGAGTTGATTCAAATTGCGCTGAACGCGTTGTTAGATCAGGGCGACGAAGTTTTGATTCCGGCACCTGATTATCCACTTTGGACAGCAGCCACAAGTTTGTCTGGTGGCACGCCGGTGCACTATTTGTGTGATGAGTCAAACGGTTGGATGCCGATGATGGAGAGCATTCGCGCAAAAGTCAGTGACCGCACAAAAGCAATAGTTGTAATCAACCCGAACAATCCAACTGGTGCTGTTTATAGTCCAGAGATTTTGCGCGAGATTGCAGACTTTGCGGCCGAACGTGGGCTCATCGTGATGGCCGACGAAATTTACGACAAGATTCTTTACGACGACGCTGTGCATACGACATTCGCCGCGATTGCCCCAGATGTTTTCACGATGACGTTTAACGGTCTTTCAAAGGCTTATCGACTTGCTGGCTTTCGTGCCGCATGGATGGTGATGACGGGCCCACGCAAGCATGCGACAAGTTATATCGAAGGCATAAATATGTTGACCAACATGCGATTGTGCGCAAACGTACCCGCTCAACATGCAATTCAAACTGCGCTTGGCGGTCGACAGAGCATTAAAGACTTGGTTCTGCCAGGTGGCCGATTGCTAGAGCAACGCGACGCAGCAGTCACCGCACTTGAAAAAATCCCGGGTGTTTCTTGCGTCAAGCCGCGAGGTGCGCTTTATGTGTTTCCAAAACTTGATCCGCAGGTCTACCCGATTGCTGATGATCGAAAATTTGTGCTCGAGTTTTTGCGTTCAGAGCATGTATTAGTAGTGCAAGGTACGGGCTTTAATTGGCCGTCTACCGATCACTTGCGAATCGTGACTTTGCCTTATGCCAAAGATTTGACCGAAGCTATCGGCCGACTCGGCAACTTCTTGTCGAAATACGACCCGGCAAAAAAATAATTAGCGGGCGTAGGTTACGCCGCCGTCAACGATGATCGTTGAGCCGACAACGTAGTCACCAGCGCGCGAAGCAAGGTAAATCGCGGCACCCGCCATATCTTCTGGAGTGCCAACTCGCTTTGCCGGTATTTGCGATGCAACCATTTCGCCGTGATCGCGGGCGATCCTGTTCATCTCTGAAGCGAATGCACCTGGCGCAATTGCGGTGACACCGATTTTGTCTTCGATCAGACGCAAAGCCATGCGCTTTGTCATGTGGATGAGACCCGCTTTGCTCGCAGCATACGGATAAGTTTCCATCTCATTGACTGACACACCGTCAATTGATGCAATGTTGATCACTTTTGCCAGATGGTTGTTCTTAACTGCAGCCGCACGAAGTTGAGGTGCGAGCGCTTGCGTAAGAAAAAATGGTGTCTTCATGTTCAAGTCAACTGTTTTGTCCCAGCCCGACTCGGGAAAAGAATCAAACTCTGCCATCCAGGCCGCCCCCGCATTGTTAACCAAAATATCGATAGCCGATTCACGCTTGGCCATTTCTGTAGCAAAAGCTGTTACACCAGCTTGCGTTGAAAGGTCACCCGGAATTGAAATGCATTCTCCGAATTGTGAGAGCTCTTTGGCGGCGGCGTCGCACTGTGCTGCTTTTCGAGCAGTTATATAAACACGCGAGCAACCGTATTCAAGAAAACCTTGCACGATCATTGCACCGATACCGCGTGAGCCGCCCGTGACGACTGCAACGCGACCTTTAAGCGAAAAAAGATCTCTCATCGCAATAACTATAGACATTTAGTCATTTTTGCCTTGCATCGTGACTTCATTTCTAGATGGGCTGCAGGGGTAGCGTGGGGTTATGGCCGCGCCCCGAATGCATTCAGGAATAACCACTGATGACTCGATGAACTTGGCGATGTCGCCAGGGGCCGTACCTCTCTATGAAGCAGTCATCGCATTTATCAAGAACGAGATTGACCCGGTAACAGACGAATACTTCAAACTCGGTGAAGGCCGACCAGATCGATGGCAATACGGCAAGGGCCAACTTGAGTTGCTTGACACGATCAAGGCCAAAGCAAAAGCAAACGGATTATGGAACTTCTTCTTGCCGAACTCAGAAACGGGTCAAGGTCTGTCGAATCTTGACTATGCATATATCGCCGCCGAACTCGGCAAAAACCCAATCGCGTCTGAATGTTTGAACTGCAGTGCGCCAGACACCGGCAACATGGAAGTTCTTGAGCGAGTTGGTACTCCTGAACAGAAAAAGAAGTGGCTTGAGCCATTGTTGAACGGCGAGATTCGCTCTGCATATGCAATGACAGAACCTGACGTCGCATCTTCGGACGCCAAAAATTTAGAGTGCAGCGCAGTTCTAGATGGTGAAGAGTGGTTGATCAACGGCGAGAAGTTTTATATTTCAGGCGCCGGAGATCCACGTTGCAAGATTTTGATTTGCATGTTGCAGACAAGCCCCGACGGACCACCACATGGTCGTCACTCACAGATTCTCGTGCCGATGGAAACACCTGGTGTCGAAATTCTTGGAGCAATGCACGTGTTCGGTGAAGACGACGCACCGCATGGTCACATGCATCTGCGATTCAATGACGTGCGCGTGCCGAAGTCGAACATGTTGCTCGGCGAAGGTCGTGGTTTTGAAATTTCGCAAGTGCGCCTCGGACCGGGTCGTATTCACCACTGCATGAGATCAATCGGAGCCGCCGAACGCGCACTTGAGTTGATGGCACGTCGCGGACTAAGCCGCGAGGCATTCGGCAAGCCGATTGCGCGGCTCGGAAAAAATACTGAGGTCATCGGTAAAGCACGAATCGAAATTGAAGCGATGCGTCTGATGGTGTTGCGTGCGGCAAAAGCGATGGACACAACAGGTAATGCCGAGGCTCGTGTTTGGGTGAGTGCAGTTAAGGCAATGGTGCCCGAGAGAGTTTGCAAAATCATCGATGAGGCAATGCAAGTTTTCGGTGCCACTGGTATCTCGCAATGGACACCGCTCGCGCGAATGTACGCCGGTCAGCGAACTTTGCGCTTGGCCGACGGCCCCGACGAAGTTCACTGGCACGTCGTTGGTCGCGCAGAACTCGCGCGTTACGAGTCAGACACTTTGGGAAACAACGTAAATTCTGCCAAAACAAAAGGAGCAAAATAATGGATCCAGCAGTAAGCACATTCGGTCTTGAGCCGATGTCGAGCACAGTATCGGGGCCAAACGTCGCGGTAACTCTCGCACAATATGTTTCACCGCATGGCACGCGTGCTTTCATCATTACTGATGCTGGTATCAATGCGACCGGCATTATTACGCCGATTACAAATGCTTTGACTACCGCTGGAATGAAGTGGCAAGTTTTCGACCAAGTTTCGCCGAACCCGACCGACACGAACGTGACAGCTGGCGTTGCGGCAATTAATAAGTTCGGTTTAGACGGCACCGTCGTTGTGTTGATTGGTGGCGGCTCAGTCATGGACTGCGGAAAATACATCGCACTTGCTGCGCCAAATGGCGTCGACAGTTTAGGTTTGGCATTTGCACCAGATCTAGACGCAAATGATCGCATTGACTTTTCGACACTTGCACCAAAGGCGAGTGCATCAAAGCCAGGACTGCCGACGATTGCGATACCGACAACTTCGGGCACCGCATCAGAGACAAACGGTGGTGGGTTAGTTACCGACACGCAGACAAACCCTGCGAATCATCGCAAACTTACTTTCAGCAATCCATCAGTTCGTCCGCGCACAATTTTGTTGGACCCAACGCTCACTGTCGGCATGCCTTCGAAAGGCACTGCCGCATGCGGTATGGATGTCTTGACTCACGCAATTGAGGCGTACACATCGTTGCAATCGAACCCGTATGCAGACGGTTTGGCATTGCATGCGATTCGCCTTGTTGCAAAATATTTGCCTACAGCAGTAACTAACGGCACCGATCTTGAAGCAAGAGCCCAGATGCAACTCGCATCACATTTGGCTGGTCGTGCATTTTCGAGTGGACCGCTACTCGGACTCGTGCATGCAACAGGTCATCCGATTTCTGGACAGTTACACCAAGCACATGGTCAAACTTTGGCCACGATGTTGCCGCACGTGATGCGATTCAATCGCGATGCAGCAGGCATTGCTGAGCGATATGCAAATGTTGGTCAAGCATTGGGTAGCGAACTCGACCCAGAAGCGGCGATTGCAGCAGTAGAAAAACTTTCAAAGACCGTTGGCACGAATCGTAAGCTCAGTGAACTTGGCGCAACGAGCGACAATATCGCCGCGCTTACGCAAGATGCTTTGCGCGATTTGATTATTTTGAATACACCGCGTTATCCAACACGCGGCGAAGTACACGAGCTTTACGCGAAGGCGCTCTAGAAATTAACTTTCAAGAGAACTAATCGTTAAAGGTTTCAGCGCAACCCACGATTGTTTTAAGCCTGGATGCAAATTAAGGGTTTCAACTTCTTCAATTGATGACCACTTGGTTGCTGTTGATTCTGGATTGGCAATATGGGCACCTGCGTCGTTCATTGAATGAGCAATAATCGTGTCGTAGCTCCACGGTCCGTGATTGTCAGAAAAAATATGTTTCACGGTTAGCGCTGCAACTTCGATTCCCATTTCTTCGTGTGCTTCGCGTAGTGCAGCCGTTACAGAATCTTCGTGAGAGTCTTTAGCGCCACCTGGAAGTGCCCATGTTCCGCCGCCGTGTGTCCATTCGGCGCGCAGTTGCAACAAAACTTGTGGCTGTGGCGTGTCACGACGCAAGAGCAAAAGACCCGCCGCGCCGAATCGGCCCCAATGGCGAAAACCACAGTCACAATCGACCCAACCGTCACCGTCACGTAGTCCCATATCAAATAACAGTATTGCTAAACGATGTCCAAAGAAATTGCCGATTTTGGCACAACGTTGCGCACCGACCAGTGTTCACCAGCGAGCACCCGACTTGCGCCAATTAGCGCAATCATGATTGCGCCCGTGCCAATAAATGTTGTTGTGCGACCAAAGTGGTCGTAGGCGACACCAGAGAAACTTGCGGCGAAACCGGCGGCAAGAACTTCGAGCCCACCGAGCAGACCCTGTGCACTTGCTTGACGTTCGAGAGGCGCACTGGTACCAACTGCGACGCCAGCACCAGTGACAAAAAAGCCGTCGTTGATCGAATGAAACAAAAAGATGACGAACATAAAAGCTGGTGACGGCACTAAGCCGTAACAAGACATGTAGATCGCGCCGCACAACATGCCGAACCCGCCGGCGCGATACGGGCCGACGCGTTGCACGAGTTTGCCGCCAAATGGGCCAAGAATTACCAATGGCAGTGCAAAAAGCGAGATGCCGAGGTTGGCCATCCATTCTTGCGAACCCATGTCGTCCATCATCAGAACCCACAGCGAATCAAAAACGCCGATCATGAAGAACAATGCGACACCAATTAAAACACCCGAGGCAATTGCCCGATTTTTTAGCAAGTCAATTGCAAATCGTTCTCTTGGTTGAAATTCTTTGGCAGTTTCAGGAATATTTAATTTGCCGATGACCACCATGAATGCTGCGATTAAAGCAGCAAGAAAAATAAAAGGTCCGGGGATACCGAAAAACTGCGCAACGATTAAAGCGACAATCGGCCCAGCAGTGAAACCTGCAACTTCAAACGACAAAATACGGCCGAGGTTGCTGCCAAAATTTTCTGGGTCGGCCACGATGATCACGCGACGGAGCGCAGGCAGTGCAGTGCCAGCACCGAGACCCATAATCAGCCGCGAAATTAAAAGCGTGATAAAGGTCGTTCCGAATGCCATGCCGATGCAGCCAATGACTTCGAGCCCAAGACCCAAGACGATGAGACGACGAGCTCGGCCGCGGTCGGCGAGTGGGGCGAGGGTTACTTGTCCAAGAAATGAGGAAAAAAAACCGATGCCAACGATAAACCCGAGGGCAGATTCGGCAATGCCAAAGCTGTTTCGAAAGTCGTCGAGCATTGTGAACATCACGCCATAGCTGCATGATGAGGCACCGATTGCCAACAACAGTGTCAAGACAGTTTGCCGTTTATTCACCCAACAAATCTACCGTTTTAAAATGTCGGCGAGATTGCGTAAGACTGAACAGTATGAAAAACAGCCAGCAAAAACTAAACGCAAATCAACCAATTGATTCTCTAATTAATGGCAAGTGGCAAAAACATTCAAAAAAAATAGATGTGACCAACCCGGTTGATGGTTCGATACTTGCGCAAGTTTCAAGTGCATCTCCTGATGAGTGTCTTGCTGCAGTAGATGCCGCCCAGAGTGCTTTTGCTTCGTGGAAGTCAACAGCACCACGCGCACGTGCCGAGATTTTGCGCAAAAGTTTTGAACTCATGATCGCCGAGCAAGAGTCATTAGCGCGATTGATAACGCTTGAAAACGGAAAAGTGTTGAGCGATGCTCGAGCCGAAGTTGCATATGCAGCCGAGTTCTTTCGCTGGTTTAGCGAAGAGGCAGTGCGAATTGACGGCGACTATCGTCGGGCGCCAAGCGGCACAAATTGGTTGATGGTTTCGCGTCAGCCGGTTGGCGTTGCTTTGTTGGCAACTCCGTGGAACTTTCCTGCGGCGATGGCAACGCGAAAGATTGGACCAGCACTGGCTGCCGGTTGCACGGTGGTGCTGAAGCCTGCGAGTGAGACACCTCTCACGGCGTTGGCGATCGCAGAAATTATGCAGCGAGCAGGTGTGCCAGCAGGTGTCGTAAATGTTGTTGTGCCGAGTCCTGCTGGGCCGGCTGTGAGTGCAATGTTGAAATCAGACATAGTTCGCAAATTGTCGTTCACTGGTTCAACCCAAGTTGGCGCCTTATTGCTCGCCCAAGCGGCAGAAAAAATAATCAACTGCACAATGGAACTGGGTGGCAATGCACCGTTCATTGTTTGCCAAGACGCAGATCTTGCGAGCGCTGTTGATGGCGCGATGCTCGCCAAGATGCGCAATGGTGGGGCTGCTTGCACAGCCGCAAATCGATTCTTTGTTCATGAAAAAATCTACGATGCTTTTGCTGAAGCACTGACAGCACGAATGAACGCATTGGTGCTCGGCGACGGGCTTGATGCCAAGACAACTGTTGGTCCTTTGGTTTCAAAGTCACAGCAACAACGTGTTGCCGATCTTGTTGACGAAGCTAAAAGTTCTGGGGCGAAGGTCGCCTGCGGTGGCTTTGCCGCAACCGATGGCTCTTTTGGTTATGCCCCAACTGTGCTGACCGAAGTTGCATTGAATGCGCCAATTTTGCGCGAAGAAATTTTTGGTCCCGTTGCGCCGCTGATTCGCTACACCGACAAAGACGACTTACTAGCGCATGCCAACAGTGTCGAACACGGGCTCGTGTCATATGTTTATACGCGCGATCTTGGCAGTGGCATGCGAATCTCTGAAGCACTTGAATCTGGAATGGTCGGACTTAATCGCGGACTGGTTTCAGACCCGGCCGCACCATTCGGTGGTGTTAAACAATCTGGTCTGGGTCGCGAGGGCGCGCACGATGGCCTACTTGCATTTCTTGAAACTAAATATGTCGCAGGAAACTGGTAGTAGTCAGTTCGCTTTACGAGAGATAGTTATCGCCCACCAGATCAACAGAAACTGAAAAGGCAAACGCCCGTAGGCGACTAGTTGTTGGCTGAGTTCTCTGTCCCGCCAGTCATATGCCATATATAGGTTGCCTGGATAAACAGCGATAAACAGCACCACCGCGCCCCAAGCAGCACGTTTGCGTGTTTTGGGATTGAACAAGCCAATAGCGATCGCAATCTCGGCCAAACCGCTGATGTACGTATACAAACTTGGGTCGCCAGGCAACCACTTGGGGATTAACGCGTTGAATTGTTCGGGCACAACGAAGTGGGAGACACCCGCGACCCCAAGAAATGTGGCGAGCACGAGGGCAGAAGTTGGCTTGATTGATTTACTCACCGCTACATGATGCCACGAATTTGCTGTGCAATCTGAGACAATATCTAAAAGCAAAATATTTTTGGAGAAGCAAATTGGGCGAGATAACTGACACGCGAACGAACTGGCTAGATAACAACCAGCTCGAAGCAGTACGCGGTCAAGTTCCACTCGTATATGTAGACGCGGTTCCGGTGCGGGTCAACGAACTGGGCGTGGTGACTCACGTCGGCATGCTGTTGCGACAAGCTCCCGATGGCTCTATTTCGCGCACGGTCGTTTCGGGACGAGTTTTACTCAATGAAAGAATTCGTGAAGCGTTGTTGCGCCATCTTGAAAAAGATTTAGGACCAATGGCGTTGCCGAAAATTCCGCCGGAGCCTGCACCGTTCACTGTTGTTGAATATTTTTCCGATCCAACAATTAGTGGATTTCATGATCCGCGACATCATGCCGTGAGTCTCGCGTTCGTTGTTCCGGTTTCTGGTGATTGTCAGCCGTCTCAACAGGCTTTGGATTTAGGTTGGTACACACCAGAGCAGGCGACAAGTTCTGAGATGCGTTCAGAAATGACTGGCGGCCATGACCGTCTCGTTCGTTTGGCACTCGCGTCGGTTGGTGTTCTCCCATGATTTTTGCTTTTGTCAATACGACCCAACGGCAGGCTGCGTCATTGAGAGTTGCCCTCATCGGTCGAAAAATGCTCAGCTGTGAAATCAAAAATGATGTATCGATCTTGCCCCAAGTCGGGCGAGTAGTTGAAGAAGTACGTGTCTACGGTCGAGAAATTGAAATCGTTTGGGATGACGGAGTTGTCTTGCGCACAAAGATGCGGATTAATGGCACCTGGAAGATCGCGCAAAAGTCCGAGCGACTTGGTCGTGCTCAAAATCTTGGTCAGGTGAAGATTGAAGTCGACGGTCGAATTGCTGTTTGTGTCGGTGCAAGCGAAGTTGAAACGCATCACGACTTTGACCCAAAGCGTCACCCAATTCTTGGTCGTCATGGTCCAGACTTGGCCGACCCGACAACAGATTTAGAAGAATGTATTAATCGCATTTTGAGTTACGAAGATGCAGATGCAACAATCGCCGAAGTTTTATTAGATCAACGTGTAATGCGCGGAATCGGAAACGTGTTTCGCTGCGAGTTGTTGTGGAGTTGTGAATTGCATCCGTGGGCAAAAGTCAGTTCATTAACTCGTGACGAATGTCGAGAACTTGTTGGCATCGCCGCTGAAATGTTGCAGTCTCGTATTCCACAACCTGACGCCACGCTGGCTGTTTATGGCCGGCATGGCAAAAGTTGTCAGCGTTGCAACGGTCAAGTTCGAGTAACGCATCATGGTGAAGCAAATCGTGTGCTTTATTGGTGCGCCGAATGTCAAGTGCGCCATGCCGGCACTAGTTCAAGTCGCTATGTAACCGAGCACGACACGCCGCCAGGTGTGCACCCAGCAGAGTTCATCTATCTTTCAGAATTAGAAAAGACCCGTAAATCAGGCTGAGGCAATCGCCGAAATAATTTCAGTTCGAGTCGCCCGCCACGCAGGAAACACTGCAGCGATAACGCCGATGATGAACGACCCGATCAAAATAAAGATCGTGCTGGTGATCGGCAGCGTAAATGCGCTGATGCCCGATTCGTTGAGCGAGACGACAATCACCACGCCGGTGACGATGCCGAGAAGCACACCCGTTACTGCACCAAATAGAGACGTGATCACGCTTTCCCAACGAACCATGGTGCGAACTTGTGAGCGAGTCATGCCCACTGCGCGCAACAAACCGATTTCGTGTCGGCGTTCAAACACAGAAAGCAACAACGTGATGATGATGCCGACAATCGCGATGATCACCGACAAAAACAGCAAGCCATAGATCAGCGCAAGAAATTGATCGATCTGTGCTGCCTGTGAGTCGATGTATTCGTCGCGACTCTCAAGGGTGCCAACACCCAAGTCAGCGCTTATCGCGGAGATCGCTTTGCGCGCATTCTCGTCACTTACGTTGGTGTTTGTGCTGATGTAAACGAAACTGTCAAACAACGGCGTGGCCACACCTTCAAAGAGTTCTCGACTCACCGCGTAGTTGCCGTATGCGTTCTTATATGTGCCTGCAACTTTGAGTTGTATTGATCGACCATCTATGAGAGTGACCTGTACCTTTGAGCCGACTGGAAGATTTTTTTCTATTGACTTGTCTTGCTCGAGAAAAATTTCATCTTTGCCCAAGTCTGACTGACGACCTTCGATCATTTCGAGGTTGTAAAGACCCTCTGCAGTTTTTGGATTAAACACCAAGATGAACGGCGATTCATCACCAACTTTGGCGGCGATAAAGCCGACACCAGTTGCTGTTTGTACTTCGGGAAGTTGATCAACTTTGTCGGTGACACTTGTCGGAATTCCACCAAAGCCGCGACTGTTGACACTCAGTGCGAAGTCGCCACGAAACGAACTGCCGATACTTTCGCGAATCTCACCTTTAATGCTTGCGGCGAGTGCAGTAAATGAAGTGACTAGAGCGACGCCAATTAGAACTGGGGCTGCTGTGCGAGCAGTGCGCTTCGGATTACGAGCGGCGTTTTGTTGCGACATCGCGCCAGTGACGCCACGTAACTTTGCAACAGGTTTACCCAGCAGCATCGCCACTGGTTTTGAAATTGCTGGCCCAAGCACGAGTACACCAGCGAAAACTGCGAGCACACCGAGGCCGAGAAAGATAACTTCGGCGCCGTTGATTGATGCAACAAGAGCGACCACGCCGAGAATCATGAATACCAAACCAATGATCACTCGTCTAGTCAGACCCGTAACGACATCGAGAGCGGTTTCACGAATTGCAGCAAGTGGCGGTACTCGTCCCGATCGCAATGCGGGAAGAATCGCGGAAAGGGTAGTAATCAGCGTGCCGATCAAAACCGTTGAGAAGATCGCACCTGTATTAATAGTCAGACCGGTTGTTGGAATCTCAAGTCCGATTGCGTTTAATAGTGCACTTAACGCTTGAGATAGACCGATGCCGAGAATGAATCCCAGAGTTGAGCCGATCAGACCGACAACGATGGCCTCAACTATCAGTGAGTTTGTAACTTGTCGACGACTTGCACCGATGGCGCGCAATAGCGCACTTTCGCGCTGACGCTGGGCGGCGGTAATCGAAAAAACGTTGTAAATAACGAAGCAACCGATGCCGAGTGCAATAAACGAAAAGGCAGTCAAAAATGTGGTGAAGAAACCAAGAACTGTTTTGATTTGGCTTGTTGTTTCTTCTGTAATCTGAGCGCCAGTCAAAGTTTCAAGTTTGTCGCTTGGCGCCAAAGCCGAATTGATTGCTTTGGCGAGTGCCTCATCACTAAGAGTGCCATCTCCTTGAATCAAAAAGGCATCTACGAAGCCTGGCTTTAGTAAAAATTCTGAAGCGGTCGGCTGATCAAAAAGTGCAAATGTCGCGCCGCCTGGCGAAGAGACGTCGCCGTAGTTGGCGATGCCGACAAGCGAAAACTCGCGTGTGCCTGAGAGTGCATTCACGCGCACTGTGTCGCCAATTACGAATTTTCCGGCTTCAGCGGTTGCGCGGTCAAGCATCAATTCTTTTGGTCCGATCGGCAGACGACCAGTTTCTACATTCCATAAACCAGCTGCACTTGAAGAAGCAATGCCGCCAAAAGTTGGTGGTCCCTGATCTTCGCCAAGTGGTTTGCCATCTTTGCCGATGACTCGTGCGTAACTTTGCATGTCGCCAACTGCCGCGCTGACACCCTCGACGCTAAGAATCGTTTCGAGTGCCGAAATGGGTGACGGTGCTCGCTGCTCACCAAAACCAGTGTCGACCGAACTTGTTGACCGAACATAAGCATCGACATCTCGAAAAACATCTGTGAATAGTCGGTCAAAAGTGCTATTTACTGTTGCCGAAAAAATTGAGGTGCCAGCCAAAAATGAAGTGCCGAGAATAATCGCCAATGAGGTCAGCAACAATCGGCCTTTGCGAGCCAGCGTCATTTTTAACGAAAGTCGAAACATTTTGTTTGGGCTAACTATTCGCCGAGATGTTTGAGATAGTCGAGAACTTTTTCAGGAGTTGGCTCAAACATCTCGCCGGCGACATGGCCGTCAGCAAGAAAAACAATTCGATCTGCATAACTTGCCGAGACGGCGTCATGGGTGACCATCACAATTGTCTGTTTCAAATCTGTAACTGCGCGACGCATAAATTTGAGAATGTCTGAGCCTGATTTTGAATCAAGGTTGCCGGTTGGTTCATCGGCGAAAATGATTTCTGGCTGTGTTGCTAGTGCTCGGGCTACAGCAACTCTTTGTTGTTGACCGCCCGAGAGTTCGCTTGGGCGATGATCAAGTCGATCTTTGAGCGAGATTGTGTCGATGACTTGCTTGATCCACGCGTCGTCGCCTGACTTCTTGCCCAAAGTGAGAGGAAGCGTGATGTTCTCGTATGCATTTAGCGTTGGGATCAAATTAAAACTCTGAAAGATAAAACCGATTTTTTCACGGCGGAGTTTTGTAATTTCTTTATCGTTCAATTGCGACAGGTCGGTGTCGCCGATGAATACATTGCCCTCGGTCAAAGCGTCGAGACCGGCGATGCAATGCATCAAAGTTGACTTGCCCGAGCCGCTTGGGCCCATGATCGCGCTGAACTTGCCACGCTCAAAGCTGACGCTGACGTTATCTAGAGCCTTAACTTCGTTTTCGCCGCTTCCGTAGATCTTTGAAGCCGATTCGGCTCTGGCGGCAATGTTTTGCAGGTCTTTTCCTTGAGTCATTGGCTTTTAGGTTACGGCTGTTTTTTGAATTGGGGCTAAAGGTTCGGTGAATTGGGGCTAAAGGTTCGGGTCGATCTTGCCGATATTTGGCTGGGAATGGTGGAAAGTACGTAGGACTTGCTATTCTTAGACTTCTAGTTTAAAATGTTAGAATTAAAGATTAGAATTATCGAATCTCAGAAATTTCGTATTACACCGAATGGATAGGTTGAACACAAGTGAAAAGTTCACGCGAATTGAGAACTAAATGGCGAGCCTGGTTTTCGGTTGCGCTGACTCTTGTCATGAGTCTGCAATTTTTGCCAACTCCAGTCGCTGGTGCCGACGCACCGACAAGTGACTACATAGTTTTATTTTCTGCAGACACCGATTTACAGCCAAAGCTTTCAAAAGAAGCGAGATTAGGCAACGCAATTAGCGACGTCTATGACGGTGTAACAAATGGTTTTGTTGCCGAACTTGACGCAGCAGATGTTCGGCGCCTCAAGGCTGATCGAGATGTAGTCGTATTAGAACTTGATCGAGTGATTCGCCTTGATACTGAGGGCGACTCGACAAGCACGACGACAAGCACGACTGTCGCACCAAGCTCAACTACAAGCTCGACAAGCACAACTGTCGCACCAAGTTCAACAAGCACGACAAGCTCGACAAGCACAACTGTTGCACCAAGCTCGACAAGCACCGACTCGCAGAGTTCACTTGAGGGCACTTCAATTGTGATGTTGCGAAGCGACGTCAATGTGCAAGATTTTGTCGCCGCCGAAATTGGTCTCGGCGGCACAGTTATCCAAGCGTTCACTCAAGCAATTAATGGCTACGTTGCATTATTGAACGAGTCTCAAATATCGCGGTTGAGCAAAGATCCACGAGTTTTCAAAATTGAATCAAATCAAGAAATTTCAATTGAAGGCGATCAATCAAATCCGCCATCGTGGGGTTTAGATCGAATTGATCAGCGCACAAGTACTCTCAATCAGTTATATACGTATAACTTTGGTGGCTCAGGCGTCAGCGCATACGTAATTGACACAGGCATTCGGGCTGACCATGTTGAATTTTCTGGTCGTGTCACGGCAGGTTTTGGTGCGATCGCTGATGGTTACGGTTCAACCGATTGCAATGGTCACGGCACTCACGTAGCGGGCACAATTGGCGGATCAACAACTGGTGTTGCTAAATCGGCCCGGTTAATTCCAGTTCGTGTTTTGAATTGTCGCGGCAGCGGGTTTATGTCGAACGTTATTAATGGCGTCAACTGGGCTATTACTGATCACGCCGCGGGGGTTCCTGCGGTTGCCAACTTAAGCCTCGGTGGATCCGTGTCAACTTCATTAAATTCGGCAATTGCCAACGCAGTCAGCGATGGCATCACCGTTGTCGTCGCTGCCGGCAACAACAACCGTGATGCTTGCAATTACTCGCCAGCCTCGGCAACCTCGGCGATCACCGTTGGCGCAACAACTTCGGCTGATGCTCGTGCAAGTTATTCAAATTTCGGCTCATGCCTCGACATTTTTGCGCCAGGCTCGAGCATTACTTCGGCTTATTTCAGTTCGTCTACATCGCTGAGAAGTTTGTCGGGCACGTCAATGGCTGCGCCACATGTTGCTGGTGCGGCGGCACTTCTTCTTGAATCTGACCCATCGATGACACCTGCTGCTGTCATAGCCAAGTTGATTACTTTTGCCACGCCAGACGTGGTTACTTCTGGTGGTGTCGGTTCGATAAACCTCTTGCTCTTTACAAAATCTGCATGGCTCGCACCCACACCGATTGCGCCTAGCACCCCGCGTGAACTTACAGCCGTCGGCGCAAACTCGAGTGCTCAATTGTCGTGGCTTGCGCCGACAACTGACAATGGCAGTTCGGTCACCGATTACTTGATTCAGTTTTCTTCAAACTCTGGCTCAACTTGGTCAACTTTTAGTGACGGAGTTTCTACTGCAACAAGTTCAACGGTGACAGGTCTGACAAACGCAACGGTTTATTCGTTTAGGGTCATGGCCGTAAGTAGCGCGGGCACAAGTGACGCGTCAAACACAGTTACGGCAACTCCCGGCATTCCTGGTGAACCAACTTCACTTCGGCCAACGGCGCTAAACGGCAGTGTGCTTTTAAATTGGTCAGCGCCTGCATTGACAGGTGGCTCAGCAATCACTGATTATGTAGTCGAGTTCACCACAGATACGAACTCTGGGTTCACCGTGTTTTCTGACGGAGTTTCGACTTCGACTTCGACAACAGTGACTGGTTTAACAAACGGCACTTCTTATTTCTTCAGAGTAAAAGCAGTCAACAGCATTGGCACAGGTCAACCATCTGGAGTTGCCTCGGGTGCGCCATGGGCCGTTGTGGTGCCAAGTGCACCAACTGAATTGCGGGTATCAAATATCGAATTGACAAAGATCTCATTGGCTTGGGCAACTCCAGTTTCAGATGGCGGCAGCTCAATTAGTGACTATCTAATTGAGTATTCGGTGAATGCTGGCACTTCATGGTCAACGTTTGTTGACACGATCACGACGCTTCGCTCGACAACAGTCACCGGCTTGACAAACGGTACTGCCTACATATTTAGAGTTAGCGCGATAAATATTTCAGGTGCGAGTTCTCCGTCAACTTCAAGTTCGCAAGTTTCGCCCGGCATTCCGTCAGAGCCATGTTGTGTGAACGACGTATCAATCGGACCACGCCGCGTCTCTATTCAGTGGGGAGCGCCAACTTTTAATGGTGGGTCAGAGTTAACGAACTACATCATCGAGTATTCGACAAATGACGGCACGACCTGGACAACATGGGACGGCAACACTGGCGTCGCCGGTTGTGTGTGCTCGACTGTTGCCCGAACTGTAAGCCCGCTGGCAGACGGTGTGCCGCACATTTTTAGAGTGCGAGCAAAAAACGCAATTGGCATTGGTGAACCTTCGGCAGCATCAGAGGCATATATTCCGTGGACGCCCGTTGCACCTGGTGCGCCGAGAAATGTTGTTGGCACGGCACGAACTGGTCAGCTTGATCTCGACTGGGACGAGCCGACAACCGACGGTGGCGCGCCGATCAGTGACTATGCAATTCAATATTCAATCGATTCAGGTTCTTCATGGACAACTTTGACCGACGGTGTTTCTTCGGCGACATTTGCAACGATTCGCTCGCTGGCGGTTGGTGTCAGCCATATTTTTAGAGTTTCCGCAATAAACGAAGTTGGCACTGGCGTTGCATCAACTGAGAGTTCACCAGTGACAACAATTGGCGCGCTGACAAATGATCCGTTCTCAGGCGCAACGACTGTTTCGAATTCAACCGGCTACTTAACTAGTTCGACCCTTACCGCAACTCGTGAAACTGGCGAACCATTACATGGCGGATCTATGCCTTCTGCATCTCTTTGGTACAAGTGGGTTGCGACCGAAGCTGGAACCCTCGTCTTAACAACGTATGGCAGCGACTTTGATACTTTGCTCGGCGCATACACAGGCTCAACAGTCAGTTCGTTGACAACGCTCGCTGTTAACGATGACGCTGCAGGCGAGACTGGCTTGTGGAGTCGAGTAACGATCACGGTTAGTGCTGGTCAAACTTATTTCTTCGCGATTGATGGTTATGGTCAAAAGAAAGGTGCGACACGTTTCAACTGGTCGTTCACCGCGGCACCGACACCGCAGATTCCTGATGCTCCGCAGAATGTGCGGGCAAGTGCCGGCAACGCAACTGCGACGGTCAATTGGTTTGCGCCGACAAGCGATGGTTTTTCAGCAATCACTTCTTACTTAGTCACCTCGACACCAGGTAGCAAAACTTGCTCAACAACCGGTGCACTTTCTTGTGTGGTTCAAAATTTAACAAACGGGGTTAGTTATACGTTTATAGTCACGGCAACAAACGCAATCGGAACATCGTCACCTTCAAACGCGTCAGACGCAGTCATGCCATCGGCTGGCAGCGATTCAGGTATTGGGGCGTTGTCGTGGGGCTTAGACAGAATTGATCAGCGCAATCTTCCGCTCAATAGTCGCTATTCAAGAAACTATTCAGGTTCAGGGGTGAACGCTTACATCATTGATACTGGTGTTCTGTCGACGCATACCGAGTTTGGTGGCCGTGTTACTTCTGGTTTTAGTTCAATTTCTGATGGGCGTGGCAGTGAAGATTGCAATGGTCACGGCACACACGTTGCGGGCACAGTTGGCGGAACAAACTATGGCGTGGCACCGAGTGTAAACATTATTCCGGTCAGAGTTTTAGATTGTTCTGGCTCGGGCACGACTTCAGGTGTAATCGCAGGCATCGATTGGGTGGTCGCACATCATGATGCCGGCATACCTGCTGTTGCCAACATGAGTTTGGGTGGTTCGCGTTCAGCCGCACTTGATCTCGCAGTTTCGCGTGGCATTGCTGACGGAGTCGTCTTTGTAGTTGCAGCAGGAAATTCAAATGACAATGCCTGCAATTATTCGCCAGCAGCAGAAGCATCAGCTGTCACGGTTGCTTCATCAACTTCAGTTGATGCACGATCTTCGTTTTCTAATTTCGGTTCATGTGTTGACGTATTCGCGCCAGGCTCAAACATCACTTCGGCTTGGTCTACCTCGACTACGGCAACAAGCACAATTTCAGGTACGTCAATGGCTTCTCCGCACGTGGCTGGCATTGCAGCCTTAGCACTAAGTGCTGACAGCACTCTTTCAGTAAGTCGCGTAGCAACTTGGATTACATCGACTGCAACTTCGGGCGCAGTTACAGATGTTGCTGGTTCGCCAAACAAACTTGCATATTCGCTTCTTAGCTCTTCACCGCCTGAGTCAAACTCTGGTGACACTCCAACAACAACCGTGCCTTCACCAACTACAACGACGCCACCAAGTAGCGGTGGTGGCGGCGGCGGCGCAGTGGTTCGCGCACGCACTGATGACGGTGGAATATATGACCTCGTTCAGCGCCACGTCTGGGTACTCCCCCCCCTCCAGCTTATTCAGCATCCGCATCGACGCACCAACGTCTCCGTCTCGCGCCGCGCACGCAAGCATCACCCCAAAGGTGCAAACGTTCCGCGACAGCGACCCTCCGTATTTCTTTCTCCTTCGCCTCTTCGCCACCGTTGTGTTTGCCTTCTTCACCTTCGTCAACGTCGACGACGCCGTCCCCCCTTCGCCGTCATGCGCGCCGATGGTTCATCGTCATCGTTGTTGTCGTCGTCGTCTTCTTCGCAATTCACCTCGTCCTCCTCCCACGGAGACGTTCCATGACGAAAGATATCGAGCGCTATCCGTGTCCGCGTATTCCACACACCCCTCGAAGAAGACGCGGATGACGAAGGAAGAGGAGGAGATGATGCGGAAGAAAAATACGCCGGAGACGATCGAGCACAGGCGTCGATGGCGGTATTCATCAATCGGGTGGTCGGACGCAAGTTCCTGGAGGCGACGAGGAGGAAATGCG
>ENA-ORFA01000194-ORFA01000194.1-marine-metagenome-genome-assembly--contig:-NODE-194-length-26606-cov-3.089902_pt1 | contig 26606 bp, 22 predicted proteins | sample MGYA00248621_ERZ508587 | MGnify/ENA primary metagenome ERZ508587 (study PRJEB26250, sample SAMN06266239) | marine metagenome | isolation source: Columbia River Estuary | place: USA:Columbia River Estuary... | reverse complement strand
GCGATCTGAACAGTCGGCTAGTTTACCAGGTAAGCCACCTCCACTTAGTACGGACTTACGTTGTACTAACTCACGGGCTTTACGTGCTGCTGCACGGGCTTGTGCCGCAAGAATTACTTTGGCTACAATATTTTTTGCTTCCTTGGGATTTTCTTCCAAATAAGCCTCAAGTACTTTTGAAACGGTACTATCTACCACGCCCATTACTTCGTTATTACCCAATTTGGTTTTGGTCTGTCCCTCAAATTGTGGCTCAGGAACTTTTACGGATATAATGGCGCTTAGTCCTTCTCTGAAGTCGTCTCCCTCAATTTCAACTTTTGCTTTTTCAAAAAGCCCATTGCGATCGCCATAGCTTTTGAATACGCGTGTCAATGCCCTGCGAAATCCAGATACGTGTGTACCTCCTTCAATGGTGTTGATATTATTGACGTAGGAGTAAATATGTTCGTTATAGCTATCGTTGTAACTCAATGCTACTTCTACTGCTACATTGGTAGATTCATCGCGTCCTTCTACTGCAATTACTTTTGGGATCAGTGGTGTTCGGCCAGCATGGCTATCGAGCATTTCAACAAACTCCACAATTCCTCCTTCACTGAAAAAACTTTTCTCATAGGCTTGTCCATTCTCTACTTCGCGGAGATCTTTCAAGTTGATCCGCACGCCGCGATTCAAATAGGCCAATTCACGTAGTCTTCCTTCTAAAATATCCTTGTTGTAAGTAGTAGTAATGAAAATGCTGCCATCGGGCCAAAAATGAACACGTGTTCCGGTGCGATCACTGGTTCCCACTTCACGAACAGCATATTGAGGAACACCGATCTTATATTCCTGCTCAAATATTTTCCCTTCCCGTTGTACAGTTACAATCAGTTTTGTACTGAGTGCGTTTACGCAACTCACACCCACACCATGCAATCCTCCAGAAACTTTGTAAGAATCTTTATCAAATTTTCCTCCGGCGTGTAACACGGTCATCACCACTTCAAGCGCTGATCTTTTTTCTTTGGTGTGCATGGCCGTAGGAATACCACGTCCATCGTCTTGAACTGAAATTGAGTTATCCTCGTGAATGGTTACATCAATGTTTTTGCAATAACCTGCCAGGGCCTCGTCGATCGAGTTGTCAACTACTTCATAAACCAGGTGATGTAATCCTTTTACGCCGATGTCGCCGATGTACATCGCAGGTCTTTTGCGTACGGCTTCCAGTCCTTCCAGGACCTGGATACTATCCGCGCTATATTGGGCTTTTTCAGTACTCATGTTGGGCTAGATTCACAGTGATTTTGGTTGTAAAATCAAGGTCTGCAAATCTACTGAAACGCCTCGCGGAAACCCTCTTTTCTGACTGGTTTTTTGGGGGGTTTTTTCCCCAATTATCGCTTCACAATTTGGGCTACTAAATCGGCCTCGGTGCAGACTTTGCCACTTACATAAATGGTACCATGCATCTCCACAATTCCACGTCTAATTGGCGACTTTAGCTCCATTTTTAGCAGGAGTGTGTCTCCAGGACGAACCATTTGCTTGAACTTACAATTATCGATTTTCAGGAAGTAGGTATCATAGCTGCCTTCTCCACTCAAATTGATGGCCAGAATGCCACCACACTGTGCCAGGGCTTCAATTTGCAAGACCCCAGGCATCACCGGATTGCCGGGAAAATGCCCCTGGAAAAACCACTCGTTAAAGGTTACATTTTTTACACCCACAATATGCGTATCACTGAGCTCAATTACTTTATCCACTAAGGCAAAGGGATAGCGATGAGGAAGCGTTCTCTCAATGTATTGCTGATCCAGCACGGGAGGAATAGCCGGATCGTAATAAGGTACATCCTTGGTGTGTTTATTTTTTTTGATGTACTGTTTGATTTTTTTAGCGAACGCCACATTGCTACTGTGTCCCGGACGGTTGGCAATGATGCGGGCTTTAATTGGGTAACCCACCAGGGCCAAATCACCTACTACATCTAATAACTTATGACGGGCTGGTTCATTGGGGAATCGCAGGTCCAGGTTATTCAGATAGCCCTCGCTCTTGACTTCAATTTTATCTTTCTTGAATATTTTTTTCAATCGATTTAGCTCACTGTCATCAACGGGTTTGTCTACAATCACAATGGCGTTATTGACATCACCTCCTTTGATCAGGTTGTTCTCCAACAGCATTTCCAGTTCGTGTAAAAAGCAAAATGTGCGGCAGGAAGAAACCTCTGCTTTGAAATCCGTGATCTTTTTTAATCCAGCATGTTGAGTGCCCAATACGGGCGAATTAAAATCGATCAAGGTAGTAATCTGATACTCCAGCGCAGGCATGGCTACCATTTCCACGCGCTTACCTTCGTCATAATGAAAAATATTTTCGTCGATGCTGTACCATGTTTTTGCGGCATCCTGTTCATGAATACCTGCTTTTTCAATTAACTCAACAAAGGGCGCAGAGCTTCCATCCATGATGGGAATTTCTGGTCCGGTTACTTCTATCAAACAGTTATCGATACCCATTCCCACCAAGGCAGCCAATACGTGTTCAACTGTGCTAATTTTTGCACCGTTTGATTCTAGGGTAGTTCCGCGGCTGGTATCAGTAACCAGGTCGCAATCCGCTTTAATAATGGGCTGATCAGCCAAGTCGGTCCGTTTAAACTGCAAACCAAATCCTGGATTAGCAGGTTGCAAGGTCAGGTCGGCTAAAATGCCAGTATGTAGTCCGGTGCCCGAAATAGTAACCGGCTTTCCGATAGTGTGTTGTTTGTCGGGATTAAAGGGGGTGGCCATGAGCGGATTTTGGTGCCGCAAAGATAACAAATGTAAAAGGGACCGTAAACTAGGCTATTAACTACCTGATTTAAAGTCTTTTATGATCTTTTCGAGTTCTTGGATTCGCTTTTCTAATTCAGGCAGCTTCCGGCTGACAGCCTGACTGCGAAGGGACTGGGTATAATCGTAAGCTGGGGTGCCGGTTACCGCCTTGCCTGGATCCAGGGATTTACTGACCCCACTTTGGGCATTTACTTTAGATCCGTCGCCGAGGGTAATGTGACCTACAATGCCGGCCTGGCCTCCAATCATAACCCCCTTGCCAATTTTGGTACTTCCGCTGATTCCAGCTTGTGCTGCAATCACTGTGCTGCTTCCGATTTCAACATTATGGGCTACCTGAATCAGGTTGTCAAGTTTAGCTCCTTTACGAATGATAGTAGAACCTATGGTGGCTCTGTCGATAGTAGTATTCGCTCCAATTTCAACTTGATCCTCTACCACTACATTTCCGATCTGCGGTACTTTTTTAAGACTGCCATCTGGCTGAGGAGCAAAACCAAATCCATCTCCTCCCAGCACCGTACCCGCGTGGATTATCACATCGTTACCCAACACACACTGGTGATAGATTTTAACTCCTGGATGTAGGATACATCTTTTTCCAATAACCACATCATCGCCAATATAACAGTTGGGATAGATTTTTGTGTGATCTCCTACTTTGACGCGCTCGCCCACATAACTAAATGCACCGAGATAAATTTCATTTCCTAATTGTGCGCTGGCCGCTACAAAACTGGGCTGTTCGATTCCGCTTAGTTGTTGCTGACGCAATTCCTGGTATTTAGAAAGTAACGTAGCAAAGGCAGAATATGCATCGGGTACGCGGATTAAAGTAGCTTCTGTTTTTTCCCGGGGTTGAAAATTATCATTGACAATAACTACAGAAGCGTTGGTGGTGTAGAAAAACTCCTCGTATTTGGGATTAGCCAGAAAGGAAAGTTGTCCGGCACTTGCTTCTTCAATTTTCCCAAACGCATGCACCGATGCCATTGGATCTCCATCCACCGTTCCCTGTATTAATTGGGCAATCTGCGCAGCGGTAAAATCCATCATATCAGTGAAGAGTTGTTTTTAGAGTTCCTGGGTAACACACAAATTGTTTTTTTATTTCTCCATACGAAAGACTGCTTCCATAATTGATCAACGCATTGTCTACTGCAGAGATATCTTTTACCTGCCCATCTTTAAAAAGAATATGAATTCTTTCGTCTTTTGGGTTGTAGGTAGTGTTGCGAGCTTCTCCCGTAAACACAAAGTAAGCAGCCTCTTGTTCTGTAATCCCTAGCTGAATGGCAGTCTCTTTACGAAGTGTATCCAGCGTAGTGATTGCAGTTGGATCTGGAGTAAAGCGAATTTTAAGCAGTTGTCTGTTTACAATCAATCTGCTTAATTCCGCCAGTACCGGATCTCGATGGTTACACCAGTTTTTTATGCTGGCCATGACATCATGATCATCAAGACGACAAAAGAGGTCTAAATGCTGCTTGATGTCAACAGAGGCTTGTCGATTTTGTAAAAAAAAGTCGAGTGCATCGGTAGCTGCTTTTACGGTAATTCCCCCCGCAATTAATTCTTGTGCTCTTCGTAAGGCATGTACCAAGGTCATTTCTGCGCTGACTACTGTTTTATGCAGGTAGACCTGCCAATACATGAGCCGGCGGCTGATCAAGAACTTTTCAATCGAAAAAATAGCTTTCTCCTCCACCATTAATTGTCCTTCATGGACGGTGAGCATTTTAAGAATCCGGTCATAGCCAATCACACCTTCTGCAACTCCGGTGAAAAAACTATCCCGGTTTAAATAGTCCATTCGGTCCACATCTAGTTGTCCGGATACCAATTGATGAAGAAATTTTTTCGGGTATTGGTCCGTAAAAATGGCAATGGCAGTAGTGAGTTGTCCCTTGAATTCCTCATTCAGTTTTTCCATGATCAACAGGGAAAGCTGCTCATGATGAACGCCTGGGATCAATTCTTTTTCCAGTGCGTGGGAGAATGGTCCATGTCCGCAATCATGTAGTAAAATAGTCAGTTTTGCACCCAGTTCTTCTTCAGGAGAGATGTCAATCCCTTTACTCTTTAATTCATTCAAGGCAATTCCCATCAAGTGGTAAGCCCCTAGTGAATGATGTAAACGAGAATGCATAGCCCCAGGGTATACCAAATGCGCAAAAGCCATTTGGTGTATGTTTCGTAAACGCTGGTAATAGGGATGCGAAACAACTGCCAAGATCAACGGATGGTCGATGGTAATAAAACCATAAACCGGATCGTTGATGATTTTTCGGATAGCGGGGATTGTTTTCATTTTTGTTAAAGCCAACAAGGAAGCCTTCAAAAGTACGAAGGGGACCTTTAAAAAGCTAAATTTGAACTTATGGCACTAGCCCGGATTATTTGGGTGGATGACGAGATCGAGAGCTTACGCTCGCAGCAATTGTTTTTGGAGAACAAGGGCTACGCAGTTCAAACGTTTAATAATGGATTTGAAGCGATCGATTATGTGCGCGAAAATCCAGTGGATGTAGTGCTGATTGATGAAAGCATGCCCGGTATAACAGGGCTGGAAACGCTGGCCAAGATCAAAGAGGTCAATCGTTCACTTCCTGTGGTGTTGATTACAAAAAATGAAACGGAGAATTTGATGGACGACGCCATTGGTTCGCAAATCAGTGATTACCTGATTAAGCCGGTCAATCCCAATCAGGTGTTGCTGAGTCTAAAAAAAATAATTGATAATAAACGATTAGTTGCAGAAAAAACGACCTCAGCCTACCAACAGCAGTTCCGTCATTTATTTACAGCACTCAATAGTGATCCCGATCATAAAGAGTGGCGAGATATTTATAAAAAACTCGTGTATTGGGAGCTAGAGATGCAACGAACGGATAGTCCAGAGATGGAAGAAGTGTTACAATCTCAAAAGACAGAGGCTAACACAGAATTTTTCAAATTTATTTCTCGTCACTACGCAAGTTGGATCCAAGTAGCATCAGATACTACGCCAACCATGAGTCATACCTTGCTCAAGCGTAAAGTATTTCCCTTGCTAAAAAAGGGTACCCCCGTTTTTTTTGTGTTAATCGATAATCTTCGGTTTGATCAATGGAAAGCGATTGAACCAATCCTGTCCGCCAGTTTTCGATTGACCGAGGAAGATAGCTTTTATAGCATTTTACCAACGGCTACGCAGTATGCAAGGAATTCTCTTTTTGCAGGATTGCTACCGGCTGAAATTGAAAAAAAATTTCCCGCTTTTTGGAAGAACGATGAAGAAGAGGGGGGTAAAAATTTACATGAGGAGGAATTACTCCGTGCACAGCTGAAGGATGCGGGGTTGGGAGATATTCGCTTCTCATACACCAAAGTGCTGAATAATCAATCCGGCCAGGAATTACAACAGCAGATTCATAATCTGATGGGGAATGACCTCAATGTGATTGTTTACAATTTTGTGGATTTACTCAGCCATGCGCGCACAGAGATGGAAGTGCTCAAAGAATTGGCCGGCGATGAAAAAAGTTATCGAAGTGTTACCCGTTCCTGGTTTGAACATTCTCCTTTACATCAGGCACTACGCCGCGTAGCGGATAAGCCACTCAGCTTGGTGCTGGCGACCGATCATGGTAGCGTACGCGTTAAAACCCCCGCGCGTGTCATTGGAGATAAGCAAACTACCACCAATCTTCGTTATAAACATGGTCGCAATTTGCAATATGAACCCCGTGATGTACTGGCCTTTCGAGATCCGCGCCAGGCAGGACTTCCTTCCCCAACTATCAATTCCTCTTACATATTTGCCAAAGGCGATTTGTTTTTGTGTTACCCGAATAATTATAACCATTACGCCAACTATTATCGAAACACCTTTCAACATGGGGGTGTCAGTTTGGAGGAAATGATTGTTCCAGTCATTACACTACAATCCCGATAGCAGTTTGCCAGTAGGAATTTGAATGGTACATTCGCAGTTCAACTATGAAATACACGCAAACAACTCTTGATAAATTGGAGGCCATCCCAGAGCAGGCCGGTTATGTGCTGCGCTATGAGCGAGGCACTTTTCAAAGTGGGTATTGTATTCTGGAATCCAAAAAAGTGGTTGTTCTTAATAAGTTCTTGGCTACTGAAGGACGTATCAACACGCTGATTGATTTAATTCCGCAACTTCAAATTGATCTGGGGCATTTATCTGAAGAATCTGCCCGCTTACACCACGAGGTGCTTTCTCGTGTTGAAAGTGCGGAGACGCCTGAATAATTATATTTCATGAAATGCCCTCCGTTACGGATCACGTTTTTAGGTACCGGAACCAGCGGAGGTGTTCCTATGATTGGTTGTGACTGCCCGGTTTGTCACTCCACTGATACCAAGGACAAAAGACTTCGTTCCAGCATTATGGTGGAGTCTGCTACCACTAGACTAGTGGTTGATACGGGTCCAGATTTTCGTTACCAAATGTTGCGACAGCAAGTTAAAAAACTGGATGCTGTTGTATTTACACATCCGCACAAGGATCATATGGCAGGACTGGATGATATCCGGGCCTTCAATTATTTCAGCAAACGGCACATGGATATTTATGCCGATTCACTCACCGAGGAAGCCTTGCGCCGTGATTTTTATTATGCATTTTCCGATACGCGTTATCCTGGAATTCCAGAGCTCAATTTGAATACCATTACGGAAGAACCCTTTCTAGTGGGAGATATCCCTGTTCAACCGATACAGGTTTGGCATCACCGCATGCCTGTTTTAGGTTTTCGTTTTGGAGCCTTTACCTATATTACAGATGCCAATCGGATCGAACCCGATCAACAACAAAAAATCACAGGAAGTGAAATATTGGTTTTGAATGCGCTACGGAAACAGGATCATCTTTCTCATTTTACCCTGGAGCAGGCACTCTTGCTGATCGATCAACTACAAATACCCGGCGGATACCTGACGCATATTTCTCACCAATTAGGCAAGCATGCCGAGGTAGAAGCAGAACTGCCTCCTCATATTCACCTGGCCTTTGATGGCTTGGTGTTGGAAATGCCCTGATAAAAGATTAATTATAGCTAACAGTTGTTAGTTTTTAGGATTCCTTCTTATATTGCATTGGCCTCTGACAATTGCTTTTGTATATGATAACGGATGCCACTCTCTGCAGGGTGGCATCTTTTTTAAAAAATTGAAATTGTATGAATTTTGAAATGCAGGATTTGACGCAGCAGGTAGCTTCAGCAGCCCGTGAGTTTGCATTGTCACAAATTGCACCGCATGTGATGGAATGGGACGAACAGCAGTTTTTTCCAAAACAAACCTTACAAGAATTAGGAAAATTAGGTTTGATGGGGATCTTGGTTCCCGAAGAATATGGGGGAGCGGGGCTTTCTTATTTTGAATACAAAGTGGCTATTGAAGAAATTGCAAAAGTCTGTGGATCCGTAGGGCTTAGTGTGGCTGCCCATAATTCTCTTTGCACCGGACACATCCTTTATTTTGGTAATGACGAACAAAAAAAGAAATGGCTTCCCTTGCTAGCCACTGGACAATGGATTGGTGCCTGGGGTTTAACAGAGGCTAACACCGGAAGTGATGCAGGCAATATGCAATGCACGGCTACAAAAAATCAAGAGGGGAATTGGGTCTTGAATGGTACTAAAAATTGGATTACACATGGTATCTCTGGAGATATTGCCGTGGTGTTATGCCGAACCGGAGAGCCCCGTGCAAAAAATAATGCCACTGCATTCGTGGTACCGCGTGGCACAGCTGGTTTTACTGCAGGAAAAAAAGAAAATAAATTAGGGATGCGGGCCAGTGAAACGGCCGAGTTGATCTTTGATAACTGTATAATCCCCGATTCTAATCGATTGGGAGAAGTGGGAGAGGGCTTTAAACAAGCTATGAAAATATTAGACGGCGGAAGAATCTCGATCGCTGCACTTTCGCTCGGAATTGCCAAAGGCGCCTATGAAGCGGCCAAGAAATATGCACAGGAACGTCAGCAATTTGATAAACCCATTGCGCAATTTCAGGGAATTTCATTCAAGCTAGCAGATATGGCAACCGAAATTGAAGCCGCTGATCTTTTGATTCAGCAAGCCTGTTTTAAAAAGGAGCAGCATTTGCCCATGACACAAGAAGCGGCGATGGCCAAATACTACGCCAGTGAAGTAGCAGTTCGCGTAGCCACTGATGCGGTACAAATTTTTGGCGGCTATGGGTATACTAAAGATTTTCCGGTGGAGAAGTTTTACCGCGATGCTAAACTCTGCACCATTGGGGAGGGCACTAGTGAAATTCAAAAATTAGTGATTGCGCGTGAGGCGCTTCGTTAAGCAAAAAGTTTAACGCACTTCCTGGAGGTCCACCAGTTTTTTATAGAAACCGTTGCGTGCAATCAATTCTTCGTGACGGCCTCTCTCTACAATTTTCCCCTGCTGCAGCACCAGAATTTCATCAGCATGTCGAATGGTGGACAGACGGTGTGCAATCACAAGACTTGTTCTTTGTTGCATCATATTATTGATAGCTTCCTGTACTAATCGTTCACTTTCGGTATCTAGAGAAGAGGTAGCTTCATCCAGAATTAGAATGGCAGGATTTTTTACCAGCGCGCGGGCAATAGTAACACGCTGACGTTCGCCCCCACTTAATTTGGCACCACGATCTCCAATATTGGTAGCGTATCCTTCTTCTTTTTGCAGAATAAAATTGTGTGCATTGGCAATCCGCGCTGCTTGTTCGATGGCCTTTGCGTCTGCGGAACTATCACCCATAGCGATATTGCCGGCAATGGTATCATTAAAGAGAATCGGCTCCTGGGTAACAATACTCATTTGCTTACGTAGGGAAGACAGGGTGAATGATTTTATATTGCGTCCATCAATTAATATTTCTCCGCTCGTTACATCATGAAAGCGAGGTAATAGATCAGCAAGCGTGGATTTGCCAGCCCCGGAGGAGCCCACTAAGGCTACTGTCTTTCCTTTGGGAATAGTGAAGCTTATATTTTCAACTACTTCCTTATCTCCATAGGAGAAGCTTACATTTTTGAATTCAATACCCTCACTAAATCCTGTTAAAGTGGTAGCATCCTTTGCCTCCTCTACCACCAAGGGTGCGTTGAGAATTTCTTCAATGCGGTTGATGGCAGCGCTTCCCTTTCTCATATTACTAAAGGAAGTGGAAAGTGCTTTCGCTGGATTGATGATATTGTAAAAAATACCCAGAAATCCTATGAATGCTGAAGCTTCCAATAATTGTTGCTGCAGCACCAATTTACCTCCATAATAGAGCACGCCTGTAAATACGGCAACTCCCATAATTTCTGATAAGGGCGAAGCCAGATCTCTTCGATAGCCAATCCGATTGCGTGAGGCTAGTAGTCTTCGATTACTTTCTTTGAATTTATCGGTTAGCAAGGGTTCTATACCAAACGCTTTTACTACTCTTAATCCTGACAGTGTTTCGTCCAACACGGATAGTGTTTCTCCAAATCGGATGGCAACCTCTTGTGAGATCCGTTTCAGAGAGCGCGTGATTCGTCCAATTACTAACCCCAATACCGGAATCAGCAATAAAATAAAAAGCGTAAGCTGCGGACTGATCAAAAACAAAACCGATAGGGTAATAATGATGGTCAAAGGGTCCCGAATCCATCCTTCTAATGCACCAATTAGGGAAACCTCCACTTCATATACATCATTGGTCATCCGACTGATCAAATCTCCTTTTTTCTTTTCGGAAAAATATCCAATGGGTAACTGTAATACTTTTTCGTAAACCTCCTCTCTTAAACGGTTGACCAGTTGATGTTTTAAGGGATTGAGTACGTAATAGGCTAAATAGAGGAATAAGTTCTTCCCAATGATAAAACCTGTCATCAAGATACAAATGAGTCCCAGGGTATGCGCTTTGCCATTCGACGCAATGCTTTGATGCAGATAATTATTGATAGTTTGAATGACTTGATTACTGCTTTCCATCATGGCAGCGCCCTCTCCGGTAAAGATGAGTTGCAAAAAAGGCATGAGCATCCCGATGGACACAATCGAGAAGAAAATACTGCCCAGGATAAATAGCGCGTAAAGTAATACGCTTCCCTTGTACTGGGTTAGGTAGCCAAAAATTCGGTAGTACGCACGCATGTATTTGAACGCTGATCGCAACAAAGTAACTACTTTTACAGGGATAGAAAGCGGTTTTATGGAAGAAGGAAAAAGACAGAAACAAATTGCAGGGTTACTCAACGAGGAAATGAACACCATTTTTCAACGTTTGGGTCTGAATATGCTGGAGGGCGGTATGGTCTCCATCGCTGATGTTAAAGTAACCCCTGATTTGCTGGAGGCACGATTTTACCTTAGTTTATTTCAGGTAAAGGATCCCGAAGCGGTCCTTCAAAAAATTGAAGACCGGCACCATGAGATCAAAAAAGAGCTGGCTGCACAAGTCAGACATCAATTACGTAGTATACCCGTATTAAAATTTTTTAGGGACGACACGCTGGATCATGTTTTTAAAATGGAAGAGCTATTCAAAAAGATCCAACAGGAGCGTCCAGCATCTTCTGACGATTCCTCCGCTTCTTAATAACCGTTCATGCATTTATTATTTGCCTGGCGATATTTTAAAGCACCTAAATCTACCCAAGCTATTAATTGGATTGCGCGGATTTCAGTGATTGCGATGGCCGTGGGTACTGCTGCCCTCATCTTGGTGTTGAGTGTATTCAATGGGTTCGAGGGAATGGTTAAATCACTTTATTCTTCTTTCTATCCTGATTGGCGTTTGATGCCCGCTCAGGGAAAAGTTCTAACACTCACTGCTGCTCAGTTAAAATCTTTACAGCAAGTAGCAGGGGTGGAGGCGGTTTCTTTAGTGGTGGAAGAAAGAGCTTTGTTGCAAGCGGGCGAAAATCAAGCATTGGTTACGCTCAAAGGAGTGGATACTTCGTATACATCAGTTAGCGGAGTTGCACAGCATTTGGTAAGTGGGGAATTTGCGATAGGAACAGCAACAAGTCCTTACTTGGTACTGGGAGCTGGGGTGGAAGCGGCCCTCTCTGTATTGGCCGATCGCAATCTTGAACCCATTACCGTTTACTTACCCAAAAAAACAGAAGGATTGCAGGTGGATTGGGCTGAATCCATTCGCGTAGATACGGCTCAAACGGCGGCTAGTTTTTTGATTCAGCAAGATTTTGACGATCAGTACGCCATTACTTCTCTTGATTTTATGCGGGAACAGTTAGGATTAACTGCGGAAGAAGCGAGCAGTGTGGAGCTGCGAGTAAATCCCAAGGCCAATGCTTCTGATATTCGTTCTCAACTGCAAGCTATCATGAGTAACCAAGTAAAAGTCGAGGACAGGTATGAACAGAACAAAACGCTCTATCGCGTTATGCGCACCGAGCGTTGGATTGTATATGGAGTATTATCCCTTATTCTGATTGTGGCAGCTTTCACCATGATTGGCGCACTCACCATGCTGGTATTGGAAAAACAAAAAGATATACAGGTGTTACAAGCCTTGGGAGCCAACAGGAATATGGTCCGAAGAATATTTTTAACAGAGGGATTATTGTTATCGATGTTGGGTAGTTGCATTGGTATGTTGCTGGCCTATGGGTTGGTATGGTTGCAACTTACCTATCACTTGATACCCCTCGAGGGAGGAAGTTTTTTAATCGATTATTATCCCGTTGCGATAAAAGCAGAAGATTTCTTTTTGGTGACAGGAACCGTGTTGGTAATTGCAATAATGGCTTCCTGGATTCCTGCAGCTAGGGCAGCATCACATCAGATTAGCTTACGAGAAATGTAAACGAGAATCGGTGAATTAATAATCACCCAATGTTTCTGGTAATTGAGCCAGTGCTTTGGCTAGTTGTTCATCATTTGGGGCAATGCCATGCCACTCATGGGTTCCTTCCATAAAGTCAACACCTTTGCCCATGGCAGTACGCATCAGGATTACAATAGGTTTTCCTTGACCCGTCATTGATTTTGCTTTTTCCAAGGTGGCAACCGTGCTGTCCATATCATTACCGTCCATTTGTAAAACGGTCCAGTCAAAAGAACGGAACTTAGCTTCAAGATCTCCCAGGTTCATCACTTTATCTGTAGGACCATCAATTTGTTGGCCATTCCAATCAATGGTAGCAATAAGATTGTCTACTTTATGATGAGCTGCAAAAAGTGCAGCTTCCCAGATTTGACCTTCGTTGAGTTCGCCATCCCCATGCAATGAAAAAACAAGATCCTTTTTGCCATTTAATTTTTTTGCCAGCGCAGCTCCTGCTGCTACACTCAAGCCCTGACCTAAGGATCCCGATGCAATGCGTATACCCGGTAAATGTTCATGGGTGGCTGGATGGCCTTGCAAACGGGAATTTATTTTTCGAAAAGTAGCCAGTTCTTTGGTGTCAAAATAGCCCGCACGCGCTAGCGTGGAATAAAATACAGGAGAGATATGTCCATTAGAAAGAATAAAAACATCTTCCTCCGGCGCATCCATGTTGAAGGAGGGCTGATGCTTCATTATTTTGAAATATAATGCCGTGAAATAATCTGCACAACCCAGGGAACCACCGGGGTGACCACTGTTGACCGCATGAACCATGCGAACAATGTCTCGGCGAATTTGTGTGGCTATATTTTTTAATTCAGCAGTGGTGGCCATGGGGTTGCTTTTTGCAAACCTAATTTCTTTTTTTCATTCCGTTGTGCATCGGGGAATAGTGTGTAAAACTTCATAATTTTGCAATCATGTTAGACGATGTTCAATCGATCGCTGCCTATGCGCAGGATCAAATGAAAAAAGCAATCGGTCACCTGGAAGCAGAGTTGATCAAAATACGCGCCGGAAAGGCCAACCCTCAAATGTTTGATGGTTTGATGGTAGATTATTACGGTGCCCCGGTTCCCATTAATCAGGTTGCCAATATCAGCGTGATGGATGCGCGCACCCTGAGTATTCAGCCCTGGGAAAAGAATATGGTACAGCCTATTGAAAAGGCTATCATTGGTGCCAATATGGGGGTAACTCCGCAAAATGATGGGGTGCTTATTCGAATTTTTATGCCCCCACTTACCGAGGAGCGTCGTCGTGAGTTAGTAAAAAAATGTCAGGGCGAAGGGGAAAACTGTAAAGTAGCAGTGCGAAATATTCGCCGTGACGCTATCGAGCAAGTAAAAAAGTTACAGAAAAATGGACTTAGTGAAGATGTGTGCAAGGATGCGGAGAATGGTATTCAGCAATTAACGGACAAGCATATTACCCTGGTAGAAACACATTTGGCAGCCAAGGAGAAAGAAATTATGTCCGTGTAAGTTCGGTCTCTTATTTACGGGCCGTACTACTATTTGCCAGGTAAACACCTGCAAGAATCAGCAATAAACATCCAATTTCAAGGAGGGTAATGGCTTCATGATCCAGGAAGCCCCAGAATAATGCCACAAACGGAATTCCGTAGGTAACCAAGGAGGCAAAAAGCCCGCCTGCACGTTGCACCAGCGAATAAAATAATACAGTGGCCACTGCACTGCCCAATACACCTAATGCCGCTGTTCCCCAAATTGCTTGCTGGTTAGCAGCGTTACTAAAATCAAGCGAGAAAAAATCTAATTGCCAAAGCAATAAAGTAGAGGGGATGATCATAGAAGCAACTGAGACTGTTGCAAGGTTAATTGGATTGATATCTTTTAACCGGTGGCTGACCATATTTACATTGACACCATAAAGAAGCGTAGCAACTACTGGCAGTAATAAATAACTCATGTTGTCAAAGCTGATCACGCGTTCGCCCGTAAATACCGGCACCAGCGTGAGTAGTACCAGTCCGGTAAAACCTACCAGCAAGCCAATCATTTTTTGTCCGGCAATACGCTCTCCGTAAAACAGTATTCCAATTAATACTACACAAATGGGCGTTAAGGAGTTGAGAATTCCTCCTAAGGAACCATCGATCCGGGTAAGGGCAATGGCAAATAAAAAGGCAGGTAACAAGTTTCCAATGACTGCACTGAAGGCCACCAGTGGCAGCCGTTTGGTATCAATTTTCTTAAGCTGAAATAATGCATAGGGCAAACAAACCAATGCTGCTGCAAAGATGCGGAGCGATGCAATCTGGGAGCCTGTGAGGGCAGCGGTACTATCCTTCATCAATTTGAAAGAACTTCCCCAGATCAGGCAGAGTAAAATAAAAAGTAGCCAGCTTATAAATTTGTTTGACATGGGCGCAAAGTTCTGTATTTTGAAGAGTAGTTTTTAGTGTTTTACAAAAAAATGACTTTATGAGTTTGTTAAACGAATTCAAGCAATTTGCTTTAAAAGGTAATGTGGTAGAACTTGCCGTTGCTGTTGTTATTGGTGCTGCATTCGGCGCCATTGTATCGTCGCTGGTTGATGATGTGATTACGCCTTTGTTACTTTCTCCGGCCATGGAGGCGGCTAAAGTGGGTGACCTGGATAAACTAGCCTGGGGACCCGTTAAGTATGGTAAGTTTATTGCTGCTGTAATCAAGTTTGTTATTGTTGCTTTTGCCTTGTTTCTGGTTGTGAAAGCCTCCTCAAAGATTACCAAGTAGACCGCTTTCCCTAAATTTGTGAATTGCCGGACTAAAAGGCAACAAATAGTTACCCGTGCAGTATAATTCATATCAGATTCGACTTCCGCAGTTTGAGGGTCCTTTTGATCTCTTATTGTTTTTTATTGAGCGCGATGAACTCGATATCTATAACATACCGATTACTCGTATTACCAACGACTTCCTGGAGTACATCCATCAGCAGGAGGAGTTGAATGTGGAGCTTAGTAGTGAGTTCATCTTATTTATTTCTACCCTGATGCGGATTAAGGCTAAGATGCTGTTGCCACGCAAAGAACTGGATGAGCAAGGAAATGAAATTGACCCACGAGCAGAATTGGTCAACAAGATTTTGGAATACAAACGATTTAAGGAAGCTTCTGCGGAAATGGCAGAGATGGAAGCGCAGCGTTTGTTAATGGTTAAAAGGGGGAATATCCAACGAGAATTGTCTGCTATTGGTGAGGAAGCCAGTGAGGGTACCGAAATTACACAGGTAACGCTGTTCAAATTGATGAAGGCTTTTGAGAAGGCCATGCAGAAATACAGTGATCGTGTTAATAAACCAGTTCACACGGTTGTTCGGTACAATTACACCATGGAGGGCAGCAGAAAGCAGATGTTGTCAATTGCTCGTACTGAAAAGACACTTTCTTTTGAAAAGATTTTTGAGACCTGCGAAAACAGAGTCCACGCTATATTCCTCTTCTTATCTGTGCTGGAGCTGATTCAGATGCACTACCTGCGCATACTCATTGGAGAAGGGAAGAACAATTTTATTATTGAATACGATGAGGAAGGTGCCGTAGAAGCAGAGGCCAATGCCCTCAATCAAGTGGATCCTACGTTGAATTAACTCACTCGGTAATTTTTACAGCAACACCAGCCATTTCTCGAACGGCCGTGATGATAGCCGCAGCATCGTATCCGCATTCACGGTGTAACTCAGCAGGAGTACCATGTTCTACTAAGCGATCGGGTATACCCAGGATGCGCAAGTCATTTTTATAACCATGTGTTGCCATGAATTCCAGTATAGCCGATCCAAATCCTCCTTTTACGGTTCCATCCTCCACCGTGATTAATTTAGGATAGCGCTGACAAACTTCATGCAGTAGGGCCTCGTCCAATGGTTTTACAAAACGCATATCATAATGCGCAGGACTAATACCGTCACTGGTCAATTCACGAATAGCAGCCGCAGCAAAATTTCCGGGGTGTCCTAGGGTGAGTAAAGCAATTTCCTCTCCATCCTTGAGTTTTCGACCTGTTCCGATTTCAATAGCTTTAAATGGTGTTTTCCATTCTGGCATCACGCCTTCCCCTCTGGGATAACGAATCACAAAAGGATATTTTGTGCTTTCCAATTGTGCGGTAAACATCAAGTTGCGCAATTCACTTTCGTTCATAGGGGCACTGATGATCATATTAGGAATGCAACGGAAGTACGCAATATCATAACAACCATGGTGCGTGGGGCCATCGTCTCCCACCACTCCTGCACGATCAAGACAAAATACCACTGGTAATTTTTGTATAGCAACATCATGAACCACAGAATCATAGGCTCGTTGCATGAAGGAGGAGTAAATATTACAGAATACGCGCATGCCTTGTGTAGCCATTCCCGCACTCACCGTTACAGCATGTTGTTCTGCAATCCCCACATCAAAGGCTCGATGTGGCATTTTTTCCATCATGAATTTTAGGGACGAACCAGAGGGCATCGCAGGCGTAATTCCAAAAATCTTATCGTTTTGTTCAGCCAATTCAATCATGGTATGACCAAATACGTCTTGGTATTTTGGAGCCTGAGGTCCTTCCTTCTTTTTTTGCATGATCTCCCCCGTTACTTTATCAAAGAGACCAGGTGCATGCCATTTAGTTTGATCTTTTTCAGCAAGGGCATATCCTTTTCCCTTAGTAGTAATGATGTGAAGAATTTTGGGGCCGGGTATATTCCGTAGATCACGCAACGTGTCTACTAAGTGAGATATATTATGTCCATCGATAGGTCCGAAGTATCGAATCTTGAGTGCTTCAAATAAGTTAGAACTACTGCTAATCACTCCTTTGACTCCCTCAGTAAGCTTATGCGCCATCGAACGACTGAAGTTTTTTCCCACAGGTAATTTTCCCATCAACTTCCAGATATCGTCCTTCATTTTATTGTAAGTAGGAGAGAGCGAGATGTCGGTAAGGTACTCTTTCAAGGCGCCTACATTTGGGTCGATACCCATGCAATTATCATTGAGGATAATCAGCATGTCTGCGTCGGCTACGCCTGCATGGTTCATCCCTTCAAAAGCCAAACCTGCTGTCATGGCACCATCTCCAATTACAGCCACTACTTTGCGGTCCTGTTCGCCCTTATATTTTGCTGCCATCGCCATACCCAGTGCAGCCGAGATAGAAGTGGAAGAGTGGCCAACACCGAATGTATCATACTCGCTTTCGCTACGTTTGGGAAATCCGCTGAGTCCTTTGTATTTACGGTTGGAAGGGAAATTATCGCGTCTACCTGTTAATATCTTGTGTCCATAGGCTTGATGCCCCACATCCCAAACTAATTGATCATAGGGAGTGTTGTAAACATAATGCAGTGCCGTAGTCAATTCCACCACACCCAAGCTAGCTCCAAAGTGACCACCATGCACACTCACCACATCAATAATGTATTGACGTAATTCGTCACATACCTGATGCAACTTTTCTTTTGGCAGCTTTTTTAGATCAGCAGGTGAATCGATGGTGCTGAGCAGTGGACCTGGGGTTATGGACATAGGGGTACGGTTCATGGATAAAGATAACAAACAATTGACAGGATGGTTGCACTAAATCCGTTGAAAATGCCTGCTAACCACTGGTACAAAATTCACCTCTTTCTTGGAGGCTAGGTGTAACTTTAACCGGTGATTAACTTATTACAATCCCGTGAAAGGCTTTACTGGTTGTTGCAGATCAGTGGATGGATACTTTTTGGTGCCCTGACCGTATTGTTTGCTAATGTCTTTAATGTGCAACTGGCCCCCGGGGTCTTGGAAGGAAGGATTTTAATTTTTTGTCTGATTGGTTTTCTGTTGACTCACTTGACCAGATTGGCAATTAAAAGGTTAGGACTATTACAGCTCCCTTTGGAAAAAGCCTGGCCAGGTATTTTAATTAGCGTATTAGTTTGTAATGGGCTTTATGCTTGGTTTACCATATTGACGCTGGAGTATTTTAATCTGTTTCTTACGCCAGAGGCTTATTCGCTTAGTTTCTTTCAAAAATGGCTTGCTATCTTTTTGGATAATGGTCTTTTTATTCTTTCCTGGTTGTTATTGTACTTTTTCTTTCACTACTATTATGACAACAGACAACGACAGCTGGATACGCTCAAATTGGAGTCGGCAGTACGAGAACTTGAATTAAAAACCCTGAAGGCGCACATTAACCCTCATTTTATTTTCAATTCGCTGAATAGTATTCGTGCATTGGTGGATTTGAATCCTGAGCGAGCACGCCGGGCTATCACCGAGCTCAGTAATTTATTGCGAAGCAGTATGCAAACTGAAAAGTCTCAGTTAGTACCGCTACGACAGGAGATGGATATTATTCGGGATTATCTGGCCTTGGAAAGTATTCGTTTTGAAAACCGATTGCGTGTGGAGTTAGATATCGCTGAGGATACACTTGATCTACCCGTACCACCCATGATGGTCCAAACCTTGGTGGAAAATGCAATCAAACATGGCATTAGTACCAGCATGGATGGGGGTTGGGTGCGTATCTACTCTTTCAAGCGAGAGGGGGCTCATGTGTTGGAGGTTGCCAACAGTGGTTACCTGAACAGTGCAGTTATCACGGCTGGGTTTGGGCTGAGCAGCACACAAAATCGTTTACAAATTTTATTTGGTACGCCCGCTCGTCTTTTTATTCGACAACAAGAAAAAGATGTGGTGTTGTGTTCCGTTACCATACCTTTTCAATAGGCAACTATGAGCATTAGAGCTTTATTAATTGATGACGAACGACTAGCCCGAGTGGAGCTAAGAAAATTGCTCATGGATTTTCCTTCCATAGAAGTAGTTGAAGAAGCCGCTAATGTGGCAGAAGCACTTGACAAGATTGATCAGTTAAAACCGGATTTAATTTTTTTAGATATCCAAATGCCCGGCAAAACGGGTTTTGATTTGTTGGCAGAGTTGGATCGTTCTCCTCAAGTTATTTTCACCACGGCACATCATGAATATGCGTTAAAAGCTTTTGAAGTAAATGCATTGGATTATCTCATGAAGCCCATTGATCCGGTTCGTCTGGCGGATGCTATTCAAAAGGTTCAGCAACTAGAGGCGGCACGAATTGGTAATGGGGAGGGTGAAGTTCTTCCCAATGGTGTGCTCTCTGAGAACGATCAGGTATTTGTAAAAGACGGAGATCGTTGCTGGTTTGTAAAGCTGAATGAAATTCGATTTTTTGAAAGTGTGGGTAATTATGCGCGTGTCTTCTTTGGTAATAACAAGCCGATGATCTTAAAATCACTGAATGCGCTAGAGGATCGCCTGGATTCCAAGCTTTTTTTTAGAACCAACCGCAAGCATATTGTGAACTTGCGGATGATTGAAAAAATTGAACCCTATTTCAACGGAGGTCTTTTACTGGAATTAAAAGGGGGCGATAAAATTGAAGTCAGCCGGAGGCAAACGCTTCGGTTCAAAGAGATGATGAGTCTTTAACGGCAGCTCCTATTGCTGTAATTAGTCCCGGATCTTTTTCGATTGCATTACCCACCACAATCAGGTTAGCGCCGGCCCGGCAATTCTCTGCTGCCTTATCTGGAGTTGTAATTCCTCCTCCTACAATCAGCGGTACTGTAATTTGCGAGGCGACAGTATGGATCATTTCCGCAGGGATAGGTTTTTGTGCGCCACTCCCTGCATCCATATAAATTAATTTCATCCCTAACATCTCTCCAGCCAGGGCGGTGCATAGTGCGATCTCATTTTTGTTAGCGGGAATTGGAGCCGCATTGCTGATATACGAAACAGTAGTGGGCGCACCTCCGTCGATTACCATATAACCGGTAGAGAGAATTTCTAGTCCACTCTGCTTGACCGCGGGTGCAGAAAGAACATGCTGACCGATCAATAATTCGGGATTACGTCCAGAGATCAGCGAAAGGTAGAGCAAGGCGTCTGCCTTTGGCGTAACCTGTGAGGGACTGCCTGGGAATAAAATGACTGGGATATCGCTTTTTGTTTTAAGATCAGCCACTAATTGTTCAAGATGATTGGACACAACCAAGCTGCCTCCCACAAACCAATAATCAACTTTGGCATTTTTGCCCAGCAAGATCAAATTTTCCAGATCACGACTTTCAGTTTTATCGGGATCAATCAATACTGCAAATGATTTTTTTTGCTGTGCGCGTGCAGTAATAAGTTGTTGGTAAATATGATTTTTCATTGGGCGTTTACGTGTTCAAAGGTGCGAAAAAATATTTGTTAATTGTGCGTTTATATTTTTACAACATGAATACGATATTTCCAAAAAAAATTTCTAAAAAATAATTCAGGCAATGTGCAAAAATGCTCAAATCAAGCACAGATAAGGGTTGTGGCGGGGGTAAGGGGTATTTTCCACAAGATGTGAATATTTGATTATTTGTTTTTGATGCGTAAAAAAATACTTTCGTAAGAGACCGCTTCAAAAGAGCGGTTGTTTTTTCGAAACCCGACCAAAACCCAATAAATTCTCTTCGAGTATGCCCACAAAGAAGCCCGCAAACGCAAAAGGCGGATTGCAATTTCGTCGCCGCTTCACCCGTGATGATGTGAATGTTTTTGATCAGTTCGAGTACGATTATCGTACGTCAGTGATTCGTAACCCATCCGGTGAAGTTGTTTTTGAAATGACCAACGTAGAGGTTCCAAAACAATGGAGCCAGATTGCTACTGATATTCTTGCGCAAAAATATTTCCGCAAGGCTGGTGTTCCTCAGCCGGATGGCACAACAGGACGTGAGACCTCTGCCAAACAAGTGGCGCATCGTATGGCCAATTGCTGGAGAGTATGGGGAGAACGTTATGGATACTTTGCATCCACCAGTGACGCACAGGTATTCTATGAAGAACTCGTGTATTCTATTCTTGACCAAATGTGTGTGCCTAACAGCCCACAATGGTTTAATACTGGCTTGTATGAGAGCTATGGTATTGCTGGAAAACCACAGGGTCACTATTATGTAGATCCAACTGATGGTCAACTAAAAAAATCGCAGAATGCATATGAGCGTCCTCAGCCACACGCTTGTTTTATTTTAAGTGTGGATGATGATCTGGTGAATGAAGGTGGAATCATGGACCTCTGGGTTCGTGAGGCACGTATTTTCAAATATGGCTCTGGTGTAGGAACTAACTATTCTAACCTCCGTGGAGAAGGAGAGAAGTTAAGTGGTGGCGGTAGCAGCTCTGGATTGATGAGTTTCCTTAAAATTGGCGACCGAGCTGCGGGAGCGATCAAAAGTGGCGGAACCACACGTCGCGCTGCGAAGATGGTTTGTCTTGATCTGGATCACCCCGAGATTATTCAGTTTATCAATTGGAAAGTAGAGGAAGAGAAGAAAGTGGGCGCATTGATTGCAGCTGGGTATCCTTCTGGCTACGAAGATGAGGCATACCGTACGGTGAGCGGACAGAATTCCAATAACTCCATTCGTATTCCCAATTCATTTTTTGAGAAATTGGAAAAAGATGAGGATTGGGAATTGACGGCTCGCCAGGACGGACGTGTGATGAAAAAAGTGCCTGCCCGTGAATTGTGGAATCAAATTGCTTATGCGGCTTGGCGTTGTGCAGACCCTGGTACGCAGTACAATACTACCATCAACGAGTGGCATACCTGTCCAGAGGGCGGTCCTATCCGTGCTTCGAATCCTTGTTCAGAGTATATGTTCCTGGACAACACAGCTTGTAATTTGGCGTCAGCCAACCTGATGAAGTTTTATGATTCCGCTACCAACACGTTTGATGTAGAGGGGTACGAGTATAACGTTCGCTTGTGGACCGTGGTGCTAGAGGTTTCTGTACTGATGGCACAATTCCCGTCCAAGGAAGTAGCGCAACTCAGCTATGAGTATCGCACACTTGGTTTGGGTTACGCCAACCTGGGAACCATGTTGATGGTAAGCGGTATTCCTTATGATAGTGAAGAAGCCCGTGCTATTGCCGGTGCTTTGACCGCGATCATGACGGGTATTTCTTATCGCACATCCGCAGAGATGGCACAGTGCCTGGGTGCTTTCCCTCGCTATGAGGAAAACAAAAAGCACATGATGCGTGTAATGCGCAATCACCGCTTGGCTGCTTATGATGCTGACGATTACGAAGCATTAAGTTTGAAGCCACAAGGTTTGAAAGTTAAATATTGCCCAGACTACTTGCTCAAAGCAGCTTGCAAAGCATGGGATGAGGCTGTTGAATATGGAGAGAAATACGGATATCGCAATGCGCAGGCCACTGTAATTGCCCCAACGGGTACCATCGGATTAGTGATGGATTGTGATACCACTGGAGTTGAGCCTGACTTTGCCTTGGTGAAGTTTAAAAAATTATCTGGTGGTGGTTATTTCAAAATCATCAACCAGTCTGTACCTACTGCGTTAAAGAATCTCGGTTACTCTGAAAAGGAAACAGATAATATCATCAAGTATGCCGTAGGTGCTGCTTCCTTTGCCGGCGCTCCTTTCATCAATCATCAAACATTGAGCGAAAAAGGATTTATCGCTGATGAGATCAAACGCTTGGATGCGGCTGCTTTGACTGCATTTGAAATTGGATTTGTATTCAACAAGTACACCCTTGGCGAGGAATGTTTACAACGTCTTGGATATACTCCTGAGCAGTACAATGATTTTGAATGGAGTCTACTTGAAGCATTAGGATTTACAGACGAACAAATTGAAGCTGCAAATGACTATGTGTGCGGTACCATGATGCTGGAAGGTGCTCCAGGACTGAAAGAAGAACACCTGCCTGTATTCGACTGCGCTAATAAATGTGGTCAGAAAGGACAACGTTATATCCATGCACACGGACATATCCGTATGATGGGTGCTACACAGCCTTTCATCAGCGGTGCTATCTCTAAAACAATTAACCTTCCCAATGAGGCAGTGGTTGAAGACATCGCTGATGCTTACTATCTCAGCTGGAAATTGGGATTGAAGGCAAATGCACTTTACCGCGACGGTTCTAAACTTTCTCAGCCACTCAGCAATAAGAGTGATAAGAAAAAGAAAACTGATACGGGTGCTACCGCTGAAACAGCTGCTGTTGTTGATGCTGCTGGAACCAATATTGTTGATTTGGGTCAGCTGACTGTTGAAGAATTACTTGATGAAGTACAGAAACGTGTACAGTCTTCACCTGATACTAAGTTGAAGCGTCGTCTCGCCAAGATTGTTGAGCGTCGTACACTTCCTGCTAAGCGTCGTGGATTTACCCAGAAGGCTAAGATCAGTGGTCAGGCTGTATTCCTCCGCACTGGAGAATATGCAGATGGAACGCTGGGAGAAATCTTCGTGGATATGGCCAAGGAAGGTGCTACCATGCGCAGTATGATGAACTGTTTTGCTATTTCAGTTTCTATTGGCTTGCAATACGGTGTACCGCTTGAAGAGTTCGTAGATAAGTTTGCTTTCACTCGCTTTGATCCTTCTGGATTTGTGGAGCACCCCAATATCAAGACCACTACCTCTATTGTAGACTTTATCTTCCGTGTACTTGGCTATGAGTACCTCGGACGTACAGATCTAGTACATGTATTGGATAAGCCTGAAGTTCTCAATACGGGTGCCGATGATTGGGACGAAGTTCCTTCCAATCCCTTAGAGTATGCGAAAGAGCCTGAGCTCTCCAGTATACGTATCACACCGGGTGCAACAACTCCTGCTGCGAAATCAACGGCTCCCAAGGCAACTAAGGTTGAAAAAGTGGAGTCTGCCCTCGATGCGATGAATGCAGTGGCTAAGAACATGCAAAGTGATGCACCGGCTTGTAATGTATGCGGTAACATCATGATGAGAAGTGGTGCTTGCTACAAGTGTAATAACTGTGGCAACCAGGGTGGGTGTGGTTGATTTTAACTAACGATTGTCTTATTTCAAATCCCGTCTTCACTGACGGGATTTTTTTTGCCTTTTACTGGTTCTTACTCTTCGGCTAAGAAAAACAGTGGAAAATGATTTTACTCGCCTAACGCCGTTAAACTCGGGCTCATGGGCTACGCCCATTTCGCCCTCAAACAGCAACGGCGTTTTACGGCTCGTGCAATCATTTTCTGACCACTGTTTTTCAAACGCCTCATCGCAAGAATCAGCAAAAGGCAAAAACAATAAGCTAGGGTTTTATGTTAGTAGCAAGATCCATGCTTTTGTGTAGTATTCTTATTATCTCAATTTTTTTAGGCTGGGTTTTTATAAAAAATATGATGTGTTCGCCGACCCTGTAGCCATATAATTCTGAGTTTAATTTGGGGTATCTCCTTGCAATAAATCGGCCCTTTGCGATTTTCTCACAAGAGTCAATGAGTAAAAACTAATATTTATCTGCTTGCTGTTCTGACCAATTGTTTGATGTGTATTGCCAAATAGAACTTAGGTCATCTACTGCTTGGTTAGAGAAAAAATAACTAGCCATTTTTGTTTCTTCGCATCTTCAGTTTTCTGAGGTGTTTGGTTGGGCTGAAGTCATGAGCTATTCCGCTTTTTATTCCTGTGTTTAAAGCTTTTTTCAACGCAATAAACTTTATCTCTTCCTCCTCCAGTAATCGCAACCCAGCACGGATTACCTCACTGGCGTTTTTGTATCGTCCAGATGCCACTTTGTTATCTACAAATTCTTCAAAATGATCGCCAAGTGATACGGAAGTATTTCTGCTCATCATTTTTTATTTTACTAAAATTACCAAAAATTGGTACATATTCAATGTATTACCCACGCCAGTCGGTGTTAATTTCAGCGAATTATCCCGTACGAGGCTTCAAAAAAACGGCGAATAGAAAATGAGCGGCTGAGCTGTCAAACGCCGTTGTTGTTTGAGGGCGAAATGGGCGTAGCCCATGAGCCCGAGTTTAACGGCGTTAGGCGAAGACGATTATTTTCCGCCGTTTTTTTGCGCCGAGGAGGGTATGATTCGCTGAAATGAGCAATAGCCTCCTGAGGAAGGAATGAGCCGTTGAAATGAGAGAGTGAGGTAATCGCAAAGATTATTTCCCAAAGAAATTCTTAGCCATACCCGCGAGCATCGGATATTTTTCTGCTACGTAATCCTTTAGGATCAACAGTACCTGTTTAGCTTGTTCTTCAGTAAGACCAGCTTCGGCTTTGAGTTTATCGATGAGTTCTTGCATGGCAATTTTTGTTAAGCGACTTTTAAAAAATTGATTTTACTCTTGTCAAAATGGCGCTGGGTATAATCCAGATCCAGATGGAATTGCTTGACGGATGCCGAAGGCAGTTCATACATCGCATCGGTCAGGATACTTTCACAGATACTGCGAAGTCCACGGGCGCCCAGTTTGTATTCCATGGCTTTACTCACCATAAAATCTAATACGCCCTCTTCGATGGTCAGTTTGATTCCTTCCATTTCGAATAAACGGGTGTATTGTTTCATTAACGCATTCTTGGGAGTGGTTAAAATCAACCGAAGGGTAGGGGCGTCTAGGGGATCCAGGTGTGTAACTACGGGTAATCGTCCTAGTAATTCAGGGATCAGACCAAATTGTTTTAAGTCGGGTGCATTAACAAAGCGCAATAGATTTTTTTGACGACTCTCTTGCAACTCTTTGTCTACGTTAAACCCGATGGTATTAGTCTGTATACGACGGGCAATGACTTTATCGATACCATCAAAAGCGCCTCCACAGATAAAAAGAATATTCTGCGTATTAATCTTGATGAGCTTCTGTTCGGGATGTTTACGACCTCCTTGTGGTGGAACTAATACATCAGTGCCTTCCAATAATTTGAGCATCCCTTGTTGCACACCTTCACCGCTCACATCACGGGTGATGGAGGGATTATCTCCTTTGCGCGCAATCTTATCGATTTCGTCGATATATACAATGCCACGTTCTGCGGCAGACACATCGTAATTGCAAACTTGTAGTAGGCGGGTTAGAATACTTTCTACATCCTCG
>ENA-ORFA01000191-ORFA01000191.1-marine-metagenome-genome-assembly--contig:-NODE-191-length-26944-cov-13.579633_pt1 | contig 26944 bp, 27 predicted proteins | sample MGYA00248621_ERZ508587 | MGnify/ENA primary metagenome ERZ508587 (study PRJEB26250, sample SAMN06266239) | marine metagenome | isolation source: Columbia River Estuary | place: USA:Columbia River... | reverse complement strand
ACCGTATTCATCTGCCAATGCTTTCAACTCGCGGCGGGCACGCGCAAGGGAGGGGCGCAATAGGCCGCTATCCTCGGCGCCAAGCACCACGTTTTCAAGCACTGTGAAATTCTCGACCAGTTTAAAGTGCTGGAACACCATACCGATACCTGCAGCAATCGCGGCTTGGCTATCGGGGATCGCGGTTTTCTGACCTGCGATAAAGATTTCGCCTTTGTCGGCTTTGTAAAAGCCATAAAGGATCGACATCAACGTTGACTTGCCCGCCTGCCCGCGCATGACCTACCACGACGCTATACGCCGTTTTGGTATTGATCGCCCCGACTTGCGCATCCCGATGGAGATGGTCGACATCGCTGATCTGATGCAGGCCGTTGAGTTCAAGGTGTTCAACGGTCCGGCCAACGACCCCAAGAGTCGTGTGGTTGTGCTGAAAGTGCCCGGTGGTGGCGAGAAGCTTTCGCGCAAGCAGGTGGATTCCTACACCGATTTTGTTGCGCAATACGGCGCCAGGGGTCTGGCGTGGATCAAGGTCAACGATCTGAACGCCGGTCTCGAAGGCCTGCAGTCGCCCATCGTGAAAAACCTGCACGACAAAGCCATTGCCGAAATTTTGCAGCGCACGGGCGCGCAAAACGGCGATGTGCTTTTCTTTGGTGCCGACAAGGCCAAGGTGGTCAACGACTCGATGGGCGCATTGCGCCTGAAGGTGGGCCACAGCGACATGGCCAAAAAGAGCGGTTTGTTTGAAAACCGCTGGACGCCGCTGTGGGTGGTGGACTTTCCCATGTTTGAGTTTGACGAAGAAGCCCAGCGCTACACGGCGGTGCACCACCCCTTCACCGCGCCCAAAGACGGCCACGAAGACTGGATGGTCACAGCCCCCGAGAAGTGCATTGCCAAAGGCTATGACATGGTCTTGAACGGCTGGGAAATTGGCGGTGGTTCGGTGCGTATTCACCGCGCAGATGTACAGCAAAAAGTATTTGATGCCTTGAAAATCACGCCGGATGAAGCACAACTCAAATTTGGTTTCTTGCTCGATGCGCTGCAGTATGGTGCGCCACCCCACGGTGGTTTGGCCTTCGGCTTAGACCGCATCATCACTCTGATGACGGGCGCAGACTCTATTCGAGATGTGATTGCTTTCCCCAAAACACAACGCGCTCAATGCTTGCTCACACAAGCGCCAAGCCCCGTGGACGAAAAACAATTGCGCGAATTGCACATTCGGGTGCGCAACCCAGATGTCGTGAAGGCCTAAACCAAGCAAAAAGCCGCTTCAGCGGCTTTTTTCATATCAGGCTGCGCTTAAGCGCCACAAAGACGTTAACTCGGCAGCCCGTGCCGCATGCAAGGGGTCTGTTTCGTCTTGAGCTTTTTTGTGCTCGGCTTTGATGTCTGTTTTACTGATGACCTTCAAGCCACCGGCTGCAATCCATTCTTCCAGTTCTGCGCGAGTGCGCAGGCCCAAGTGTTCTGCTAAGTCTGACAAGATCAACCAGCCCTCACCCATGGGCGCTAGGTGGGCGGCCAAGCCTGCCAGGAAGCCCTTGAGCATGCCACTGTTCTCATCGTAGATGGCCCGCTCGATGGGCGCGCTGGCACGTGCAGGTAGCCAGGGTGGGTTGCACACGATCAGAGGCGCTTTGCCTTCAGGAAAGAGATCGGTTTGAGTTAACTCGACTTTGCTGTTGAGGCCCAGACGCTGAATATTTTCTTTGGCACAAGCCATGGCACGTGGGTCAAGGTCGGTGCCGACAACACGTTTGACCCCGCGTTTGGCCAACACGGCAGACAGCACGCCCGTTCCCACGCCGATGTCAAAAGCCAGCTCTGAGCTGGGCAAGGGCGCCTCAAGCACCAGTTGAATGTATTCGCCCCGCACCGGTGAGAACACGCCATAACTTGGGTGAATGCGGTTGTTGGGAGCGCTTCCTAGCGCCGAAATTTCCATGCCCTTTTGATGCCACTCATGCGCACCCACCAAGCCCAGCAATTCGCGCAGAGAGGCCACACAGCCTGTTGTGCCTGCGGGTCCCCAAGCTTCGTTCATGGCGCTGCGCCAATCGGGCGCTCGCCGAAGGCTGATCTGCCGGTCTGGATTGACTTGAATCAAGATCATGCTCAATGTGCGTGCACGTTGTGATTGCGCCTGACGGTGCAGGTGAAAATTTTCTGCGGGGGTGTGACTGACCTCAGGATGCGTTTTGGAGGTCCGGCGGATTTTTTTGGGAGCATCGCAGCGCCTGGCCAAGGCTTGTAACAGGAGCCTTGCATTTTGGAAATCACCCCGCCACAGCATGCCGGTACCCGCGCACGCCAATCTGTAGGCGCTGTCAGCACTGAGGGTGTCGTCTGCCAAAACAACCCGCTTGGGGGCTACCGCGCTGCGCTCGCTACGCCATTCGTCCTCACAGGCGTGGCCATTTTCTTGCCATGCGATGGAAGTCGCAACGGTTTTCATTGAGGCGTCATGAAGGTTCAGGGGGTCAGTACTTTGCATGGCTTGATCATAGGTGCTTCTGGGACAATTGCCGAACAATTCCAAGAGGGAGGCAAAGTTCATGCAGAATGAACAGGCAATGGACAGTCCTGCTTACAAAATTCCAGAATCGGTTTTGGTTGTGATTTACACAATCGAAGCCGAGGTTCTGCTCATTCGCAGAGCCGATGCGGGCACTTGGCAGTCCGTCACGGGCAGCAAAGATTTTGAAGAAGAGACTTGGCATCAGACCGCTTGCCGCGAGGTCATGGAAGAAACCGGCTTGCTTGCCACGCATTCTGAACATGAATTGACCGATTGGGCGCTTGAGAATATTTACGAAATTTACCCTGCCTGGCGTCATCGTTATGCACCTCATGTGAGCCACAACAAAGAACGTGTTTTTGGCTTGAAATTACCCAGTCAAATGCCTATTCAACTCAGCCCCGCAGAACACACCGCATACAAATGGCTGCCTTGGAAAGAGGCTGCCGATGCTTGTTTTTCGCCCTCCAACGCCGAGGCCATCTTGATGCTGCCCAGTTGGCTTGAAGGCCTGAGATGAAAACAGAAAAGTCTGCATTTTTAAAAGTAGCCACTTACAACATCCACAAAGGTGTGCAAGGTTTCGGCCCCGCACGTCGCTTGGAAATTCACAACTTAGGTTTGGCCATCGAGCAATTGGACGCCGACATTGTGTGTTTGCAAGAGGTGAGAAAAGTACATCGACGCGAAGAAAAATACTTCAGGCATTGGCCAGAGCTGCCGCAAGCAGAGTTTTTAGCACCGCCTGGCTATGAGTCTATTTACAAAACCAATGCTTACACGCGGCATGGTGAACACGGCAATGCATTGCTGTCTCGCTGGCCAGTCATGTCGCATCGCCATGTCGATATCTCAGACCACCGGTTTGAGCAGCGCGGTCTGTTGCATGTCGAAATTCAGGTGGGAGAGGTGCGGCCTAAGTCTGAACTAAGGCCTCTATTGGAAGACCTCTTGCCTCTCAATGTGCATGTGATTGTGGTGCATCTAGGCCTGATTCCGGCCAGCAGAGTGCGCCAAATTGAGCAGTTGCAACACTACATTGAACGAGAGGTCCCAAGCGATGCTCCCTTGCTGGTGGCAGGGGACTTCAATGACTGGGGAACACGCATTACCAACATGATGCGCGACCATCACTTGAGAGAGTACGAAGGCGCTAAACATGCCACATACCCCTCAAGATTGCCGATCGTTCAACTGGACCATGTCTATGCCAAAGGCTTAACGCCGGTCAGTCAAATGGTGCCGCACGGCAAAATCTGGCGGCGCATGTCTGATCATTTGCCTTTGGTGGCGCAGTTTGATTTATGAAAAGTCATCCCATTCTGCGCGATGGTCACCAAATTAAGCTGCTCAAGGGCGGCGCAGAGTTTTTTCCAGAATTGATTCGAGCATTGGAAGCGGCGCGATCGCACGTCCAACTTGAAACCTACATCTTTGATTTTCATGGTGATGGCGCTCAAGTGGCCGCAGCGCTAGAACGTGCAGGTCGCCGAGGTGTTCGGGTGTGGGTGGTGGTCGATGGTGTGGGCACACCCAAACTCAGCGAAGACTGGCGGGTGCGGTTTGATCAGGCCGGCGTAGAGTGGCGAGTTTATTCGCCCTTGGGCGCCATGGGCCTTCTCATTCCAAGTCGGTGGCGCAGGTTGCACCGCAAGCTGTGTGTGATTGATGGTCATTTGGCTTTTTGTGGCGGCATCAACATCTTGGATGACTTGCACGATCCAAAACACGGCGCCTTAAAATCCCCCCGATTGGACTACGCCGTCTGCGCAAAAGGTGCGTTGGTGCAACAGGTTCAAGAGACTGCGACGCAATTGTGGTGGCGCATGCAAGCAGTGCGAAACGTCAGGCAGCAAAATTTCCCAGAGGCTTACAGCGCCTTCATGGCTGCGGGCATGCACTTGCCTTGGATTCACGATGCACAGCACGCACATGGCGACACTTGGGTGGCACGTGCGGGCTTGCTTCTGCGTGACAATTTGCTCAACCGGGGACAAATTGAAAAAGCTTATCGACGTGCCATTGGCTTGGCGCGCCATGAGATCGTGATTGCAAACGCTTATTTTTTGCCAGGGCGCAAATTGCGACAAGCGTTGATTCATGCGGCTCAAAGAGGTGTTCGCGTGCGCTTGCTCTTGCAAGGACGTTATGAATACTTCATGCAATATCATGCGGCCAGACCTGTTTACAGGCAACTCTTGGAAGCGGGTGTTGAGATTTACGAATACTCCGAAAGCTTTCTGCACGCCAAGGTGGCCGTCATCGATGCCAGTCATGAAAAACCATGGGCCACCGTAGGGTCGTCCAACTTAGACCCGTTCAGTTTGCTGTTGGCCAGGGAGGCCAATGTGGTGGTAGCCGATGCTTACTTTGCAAAACGCTTGCAGGAGGGCCTAGATCAGGCCATGACCTTCAAAAGCCAGCGAATCATGCCCCAAACGCTGCTTCAACGCTCTCAATTCCAAAGAGGCATGGACTGGGTTGCATTTGGTTTAATGCGGTTTGCCATTTGGCTGACCGGCCACCGATATTGATCAAAGGGTGTGCTGTTTTGGCACATGCCCATATGCTGTAAAGTGGCTTCAATCGCTGTTAGGATCTGGCTTTGACATTTCTTCATCAGATGCTTATGAATGCTCCCGTCAACTTGCCCTCTGAGGATATCGGAACGCCCGTCTCCGTGAAGATTCGCGAGCGTGTCTTGGCAGCCCGCAAACGCTTCCATGCCAACGACAACATTGCTGAATTTATTCAGCCCGGAGAACTCGATCACTTACTCGATGAAGTGACAGAGAAAATGCAAACCGTTTTGGACAGCATGGTGATCGATACTGAAAACGATCACAACACCCAAGACACGGCACGGCGTGTGGCCAAAATGTATTTGAAAGAAGTCTTCAAAGGCCGCTACACAGAAAGCCCCGAAGTTACTGAATTTCCCAACGCCGAGCACCTCAATGAACTCATGATTGTGGGTCCTATTACGGTGCGCAGTGCTTGCAGCCACCACCTTTGCCCTGTCATTGGTCAAATCTGGATTGGTGTCTTGCCCAACGAGCACACCAACGTCATTGGTCTTTCCAAATACGCTCGGTTGGCCGAATGGATCATGGGACGTCCCCAAATTCAAGAAGAAGCGGTTGTGCAGTTGGCTGATTTGATTCAGCGCAAAACACAACCTGACGGCTTGGCGATCGTGATGGAAGCCAGTCATTTTTGCATGGGCTGGCGCGGTGTCAAAGACATGGACAGCAAAATGATCAACTCCGTCATGCGCGGTGTGTTCTTAAAAGATGCCAACTTGCGCCGCGAGTTCTTGGCGTTAATTCCTAGAAAGGCCTGATCATGTTGGTTCGATTACTTTATGCCAGCCGCGTGGTAGATCCACAGCCCACTGTCATTGAATCTATTTTGGCGCAATCCAGACAATTCAACCCCAGCACAGGCATTACCGGTATTTTGGTTTACAGCGGTGATATCTTTTTACAGGCCATCGAAGGCGGCCGTGAAGCCGTGAGTGAACTTTATGGGCACATTCAAAAAGACGCACGTCACAAGCAAGTCGTGCTTTTGCATTACGAAGAAATTTTGCAGCGCCGCTTCAGTGGCTGGACCATGGGCCAAGTGGATGTCTCTCGTGTCAACACCAGTATCTTGCTGAAATACTCCGAGCGGGCTGTGCTTGATCCCTACAGCGTTTCAGGTGTTGTGTCTTTGGCTTTGCTCGAAGAACTCATGGCCACAGCTTCCATCATTGGGCGTGCTTGATGTTTGTTTAATCGGCTGCGACTTTTCCAGCAGCCCGAACAAGCGCAAGCCCATTGTGGTGGCGCTTGGCGCTATGCAGCATGGCGTTGTGAAGCTAGAGCGTTTGGAAAAATTTGAATCTCTGGACGCTTTCCAATTTTTTTTGAAACAGCCACTTTCTTCTGAAGTGAAGTGTGTGGGCGGATTCGACTTGCCGTTTGGCTTGCCCCGCGAATGGGTTGAATACATGCAATGGCCATTGACATGGCCGGAGTGCATGACCCTTTATGCGTCTTATTCACGCGAAGAATTGCGCCAATTTTTCAAACAATTTTGTGACAGCAGGCCTGCAGGCGGCAAGTTCGCGCACCGTGCAACTGACGTGCCTGCTGGCTCTAGCCCCTCCATGAAATGGGTGAATCCACCGGTTGCATGGATGATGCATGCGGGCGTTCCCTTGTTGCGATCTGCCCAATGGACTTTGCCTGGCATGTGCGAAGGCCGTGCTGACCGCGTGGCACTGGAGGCCTATCCGGGTCTACTGGCCAGAGAAATTGTGAAGCATCGCAGCTATAAGAGCGATGACAAAGCCAAACAAACCCCAGACAGATGGTTGGCCCGCAAAGACATTCTCCATGCCCTCGATTTAGGCCAAACCCGATTGGGCTTGCGTTTGAAACTCAGCGCTGCGCAACACGACAAGCTGTTGATTGATGGCACTGGCGATTCTTTGGATGCGGTGCTGTGCATGGTGCAAGCAGCATGGGCCCATCAGCAACATGAACTGGGTACAGCAAGTGGCCCTTATGGGTTGCCTAAGTTTGACCCCTTAGAGGGTTGGATTGTGAGTGCCCTCAAAGCATGAAGGGCCTCAATGTCAGTGCGGTACAAAATCACGTGACTTTCAAGTCCTAACTCACCTGCCAATTTGAGGGCATTTTCAACTGGCAGCTTGATGCCACTGATGTGGAGTTGAATGCCCCTTCGCTGTAAATAATGGCGCAGTTGCTGAAGTGTTTCAACCCCTGTCGCATCAATTCGGTTGATGGGCTGCGCAAACAAACACACATGCTGAATCTGAGCTTGATCGCTTAGTTTTTCTGTGATGTATTTTTCAAAGCTGCTGGCAGCAGCAAAGTCCAACTCTGCATCCATTCGAATGGCAAACACATGGGTGGCAAGGGGTGGCAAGTGCCACAAATGACGATCGCGCAAACTGCCATCATCGTGCAAACCGACTTCAATGATGCGAGGGTGCAAGCGGGTGTACAAAAAGTGGCTCAAGCCTAAGAGAACACCCGCCAGAACACCCCAATAAATGCGCGGTGTACTTAGAAGTGTGATGCCAAAAGTCATGCCTGCAGTCATGGCCTCAATGCGTGCAATGCGCCACAATTTGACAAAGGCCATGGGTTGAATGAGGCTGGAAACCGCCAAGATGACAACGGCGGCCAACACGGCACGCGGCACATGAAAAAGCGCCGGTGATGCAAAGACAGCCAGCAGCACAAAGGACGTGGTGCCCACAACAGCCCACCCTGTTTTGGCGCCTGAAGCCAAATTAATGGCTGATCGAGAGAACGATGTGCTGGTGGCGAAACTACCGCTTAAACCCGACACAATTTTGGCCAAGCCTTGTCCCATCAAGTCTTGATTCTCTTGCCACACGGTGCCTTCTTTTTGGTTCTCTGTTTTGGCACAAGACGCAGCCTCTAAAAAACTGACCAATGCAATCAATACAGCAGGGCCAGCCAGAAACATCAGCTCCTCCAAAGTAAGCAGTTGCGGCAAGCCTAGGCTGGGCAGCGATGCTGGCAAAGCGCCGATGACGGCGCCCCCATTGTCTGCATAACCCACCGCATAACTGACGGCAGCACTGGCTGCGACCACCAGCATGATGCTGGGAGATTTGGGCGCCCATTTTTTGGCCAAAAACAAAGCTGCCAAACTGGCTGCACCAAACCCGACATCGGTCCACTGAAAAGAGCCGCCTGTTTGCCAGCCTGTGAGTGCAGGCAATTGGGAAGCCATGATCAAGAGGCCTGCCGCTTGTGTAAAACCCATCATGACGGGTGAGCTGATGAGGTTCAGGAGCCAACCATAACGAAGCACGCCCATTAGCAATTGCAAAGTACCTGCCAACAATGCCAACCAAATGGCCAAGTTGACCCATTGCGCACTGCTGGGCTGAGCCAAGCCAGTGAGGGAAGCGCTAATCAGGACGCAAGTGAGGGCAGAGGGGCCGATTGAAAGGCGCGTAGAGCCGCCCCACATCACGCCCACCAAGGCCGGTAGTAGCGCAGCATAAAGACCTGTGACCAGTGGCATACCCGCCAATGCGGCGTAAGCCACCGACTGCGGCACCATGAGCAAGGCCACCGAAAAGCCAGCGGTCCATTCTTGGCGAAAGAGTGCTGGCGTTAAGCGCGGCCATCTTAAGAATGGGAACCAAGCGTGAAGAGATTTCATGCGGTGATGATAGTGTCAATGGGCCAAGAATGGCGCTAAGGGCTATGACTTAGCGCGAAACGGACTGCACACTGAGCACTTCAAGTTTCTGGCGGTGCTCATGGTTTGCCATTCCATGTGCTGCGCGTTGAACATCATGAGCTTGCCTTGAAGGCTGCTGCCTATGCCGCTCAATAATTTAAGGGCCTCTGTGGCTTGCATGCTGCCGATCACACCCACCAAGGGTGCCAACACGCCCATGGTGGCACAGCGTTCTTCTTCAAAGCTTTGGGTGGGAGGAAACACGCAGGCATAGCAAGGCGCGTCGGCTTGGCGTGTGTCGTAGACCGCAAGCTGCCCATCAAAGCGCAAAGCAGAGCCCGACACCAAAGGCTTGGCGAACTGCGCACAGGCTTGGTTGATGAGTTGACGTGTTTCAAAGTTATCGGTGCAGTCCAACACCACATCGACGCTGGGCATGCAAAGTGCCAGCAAAGCAGCATCTGCTTTTTGCGAATAGCAAGTCACTTGCACCTCGGGATTGATGGCTTGCATGGCAGCCTGCAGCGAGGCTACTTTGAGCTGACCCACACGCGCTTGGGAGTGGGCAATTTGCCGTTGCAGGTTAGTGACATCGACGTGGTCATGATCGATCAGGCTGACATGCCCAACACCTGCACTGGCCAAGTAAAGGGCAGCGGGAGAACCCAAGCCGCCCGCGCCCACAATGAGCGCATGAGATTGAGAGACTCGCTCTTGGCCCTCGACGCCCCATTCATCTAAAAGAATGTGACGTGAATAACGCAGAAGCTGGTCGTCCCTCATGGGGGCTTACTTGTCTTTTTTCTCTACTTTTCGCTCAGCCAATGTAGCACTGACTTTGACGGGCAAGCCTTTCAGTTGGTTGAGGGCTTGGTTCAGTTGGAAGTCTTTGGGAGATCCAAACTCGGGCGGACGTCTTTCGGATTCTGGTTTCTTGGCGTCGGCTTCCAATTTCTTCATGGCTTCTTCACGTGCTTTTTGACGCTCTTCATTTTTCTTTTCAGCTTCCTGGCCGTTGAGCAAATGCTTTTCTAAGTCGGCTTCGCGCGTGCGCAATGCGGCAAACACATTGCCATTTTCGGTTTCATCGAGCATGACATCGGGCACGATACCCTTGGCTTGAATTGACTTGCCATTGGGCGTGAAGTACCGCGCTGTGGTGAGCTTCAAAGCCGTGTCAGGACCCAATTGGCGAACTGTTTGAACCGAGCCTTTGCCAAAGGTTTGGCTGCCCATGATGGTGGCCCGCTTGTGGTCTTGCAATGCACCCGCCACAATTTCACTGGCTGAAGCTGAGCCTTCATTGACCAACACTACCAGAGGGATTTTTTTCAATTGCCCTTGGGTGTTTTGGGTGAGTCTTTGGATGGGGTCATTTTGTGAGTTGCGGCGCCAAAATTGAGGCGATGCCTTGTAAACAAATTTACTTTCTTCAAGCTGGCCATTGGTAGACACCACTGTGACGTTTTCGGGCAAGAAGGCTGCAGACAAGGCAATGGAGGCATCAAGTAAGCCACCTGGGTCGTTGCGTAAATCAAGCACCAAGCCTTTCAGGTTGGGGTCTTGTTTGAACATGTCTTCTAGCTTCTTGGAGAAATCTTCTACTGTTCTCTCTTGGAATTGAGACACGCGAATCCAGCCAAAACCGGGTTCAACCACTTTGGCTTTAACGGACTGGGTTTTAATTTCTTCACGGACGATGGTGACCGTGAAGGTGCGGCTTTCGTCTTTGCGAAACACGGTGAGAACCACCTTGGTATTGGGTTCTCCGCGCATGCGTTTAACCGCTTCGTTCATTGACAAACCTTTGACAAAGGCGTCGTCAATTTTGGTAATCAGGTCATTTGTTTTAAGCCCAGCGCGGTCGGCAGGTGAGTCTTCAATGGGCGACACAACTTTGACAATGCCTTCTTCTTGGGTGATCTCAATGCCCACACCCACAAAGCGACCGGAGGTGCCTTCGCTGAATTCTTTGAAGCTTTTTTTGTCGTAGTACTGCGAGTGAGGGTCTAGGCTTGAGACCATGCCCGAGATGGCTTCGGTGATGAGCTTTTTCTCATCGACGGTTTCGACATAGTCGCTTTTGACCATGCCAAAAACTGCGGCCAGTTGCTGGAGTTCTTCAAGCGGCAAGGGTGCAAAGGCACCTCTGGCCGTAGTTTGAAGCGAAATGGTGGTGAGGGCGCCTGCTAAAGCGCCTACGCTAAGCCAACCGACAATTTTCAATTTCTGTCCCATGTTCATTGACCCAGAGGGCCTCCTTTGAAGTCAATATACACCCTGAATGTTGTCTTTGTGCAAGTCAGGAAATGCCCGCCCGATTAATTAAGCCATGCCTTGACTGGCTACAGCGGCAGCGGCCTTGGCGGCTGCTTCTGCATCGCCCAAATAGTAGTGCTTGATGGGTTTCAAATTGGCATCGAGTTCGTACACCAAAGGAATGCCATTGGGGATGTTCAAGTTCACGATGTCTTCGTTGGAAACATGGTCCAAGTACTTGATCAAGGCCCGAATAGAGTTGCCGTGTGCCGCCACCACAATGTGCTTTCCCGCCTTGATGGCTGGCGCCATAGATTCAGTCCAAAAAGGAATCACGCGGTCCACCGTGTCTTTCAGGCATTCGGTTAGGGGAATGTCCTGCGCCTTCAGTTTGGCGTAGCGCAAGTCGGTGCGTTCACACCGGGGGTCGGTGGCTTCGAGGGCCGGCGGGGGCGTGTCGTAGCTGCGGCGCCAGACCAAAACCTGTTCATCGCCAAACTTTTGAGCGGTTTCGGCTTTGTTAAGGCCTTGAAGGGCACCGTAGTGGCGTTCGTTCAGACGCCAACTGTTGTGCACTGGCAGCCACTGCCTGTCCATGGCATCTAGGGTGTGCCACAGGGTGTGAATGGCGCGTTTGAGGAGGCTGGTATAGGCCAAGTCAAACTCGTATCCTTCCGCTTTCAGCAAGCGCCCAGCCGCTTTGGCTTGCTCGATGCCGGTAGGCGTGAGGTCGACGTCGGTCCAGCCCGTGAAGCGATTTTCTAAATTCCAAGTGGACTCGCCGTGGCGAATGAGAACGAATTTGTACATGGTGAAAGGTTTAATCAAGAAAGAAAAACAGGTTTACAGTCAGCATTTTAGAATTCGAATTTGGCACGCAGTCTTGAAATAGACTGCAAATGAACTTTTTAAGGGTTTTTTGTGAATTTTTTGATTGAAAACTGGATGTTGGTTGCTGTGGCGGCGTCCTCCGCTTTGGCTTTATTTTGGCCAGCCATCACCAAAGGTGCTGCGGGTGGGGTTGAACCCTCCCAGGCAGTGATGCTCATTAATCGCGAAAAAGCGGTTTTGATTGATGTCTGCGAACCCGCTGAATTTGCTCAGGGGCATGCCGTTGGTTCCAAAAATATTCCATTGGGTGAGCTAGAGACTCAACTCCCCTTGATGGTCAAAAACAAGGGCTTGCCTGTGATTTTGGTCTGCCAAGTGGGCGGCCGCGCAAGTCGGGCTGCAGCCCAGGCTCAAAAGTTGGGCTATGAGCGCGCACAGGCCTTGGCCGGTGGTCTGAAGGCTTGGCGTGAAGCCAGCTTGCCTGTCGAAAAAGCCTAATTGAGGCTGAAATAAAGTTTTGATTTTTTTGAGTTTTGATTGGAGTTGTCATGCCCCACGTGAAGATGTACACCACCGCAGTTTGCCCTTATTGCGTTCGCGCCAAGCAAATTTTGAAAGCCAAGGGTGTCACTGAAATTGAAGAAATTCGAATAGACACCCTGCCTGAGGCCCGCGAGCACATGATGGCCATCACAGGGCGCAGAACGGTACCTCAAATTTTTATCGGTGAAACCCATGTCGGAGGTTGCGACGAACTCATCGCGCTTGATGCCAAGGGCGGCTTAGTGCCCCTCCTTGCATAGGCGATAATCTGCCTAATCTCATGGCAGGGGCTTTTTCAAAGCGGCCTAGAGAAGATCACTTTTAAACAAGAGTTTTTATGTCAGAAGCAAGCACCCCTGTGTTCCAAATCCAGCGCGTTTACATGAAAGAGGCGTCTTTGGAGCAACCCAACTCGCCAGGTATTTTGTTGGAACAGCAACAACCTGCTGTAGATATTCAGCTGGGTGTTGAGGCCAATCAAGCTGCAGAGGGTGTCTACGAAATTTGTGTCACTGCCACGGTTCACACCAAAATAGAAGACAAAACGGTGTTCTTGGTCGAGTGCAAACAAGCGGGTATTTTTGAAATCCGCAATTTGCCAGAAGACCAAATGGGCCCCATCATGGGCATTGCTTGCCCTCAAATTGTGTACCCCTACTTGCGCGGCAACGTGGCCGACTTGGTGACCCGTGCAGGCTTTCCCCCAGTCCACTTGGCCGAAATAAATTTCCAAGCCATGTACGAGCAACAGCAAGCTGAGGCCGCAGAAAAAGCTGCAGCCCCGCAAATTCAGTAATTTGCCGCGAGACCCCTCAATGCGCCTGAAGATTGCGGTCATCGGGGCAGGTGCTTGGGGCACTGCACTGGCCATCAGTGCCAGCCGGCAAGCAGCGGGTCATCAAGTCCAACTCTGGACGCGTGACGCTGCTGCTGCCAAAGCCATGCAATCGCAACGCAGCAACCAGCGCTACCTGCCGGATGTTGATTTTCCAGACTCCTTGCAATGCGCCAGTTCCCCAGATTCAGAATTGGCCCTATGGGCTGCATCTCACGATTTAATCGTCATTGGGACGCCCATGTCGGCCTTGCGCGGCATGCTGATGAACTTGAAAGACTTGACTGTGCCTGTGGCTTGGCTGTGCAAAGGTTTCGAGGCAGCCTCTGAAGGTGTTGAGTCTGGCGCCATGCCGCATGAGGTGTGTCAGCAAGTGGCGCCGAATTTAAAGTCGGGTGCACTGAGCGGCCCCAGTTTTGCATTGGAAGTGGCGCGCGCGCAACCGACAGCCCTGGTTGCAGCCAGTGCGCATGCCAGTGTGCAGCAAATTTTGGTCGATGCTTTTCACAGCCCCAGCTTGCGTGTCTATGCCAACGAAGACATTGTGGGCGTCGAGGTGGGAGGTGCTGTGAAAAATGTTCTGGCCATTGCAACCGGATTGAGCGATGGTCTCAATTTAGGCTTGAATGCGCGCGCAGCCTTGATCACCCGCGGTTTGTCAGAAATGACGCGATTGGGGTTGGCCTTGGGTGCCAAGGCAGAAACTTTCATGGGCTTGTCTGGTTTGGGTGATCTGGTGCTCACCTCTACGGGCGATCTCAGTCGCAATCGCAAGGTGGGCTTGTTGCTGGCGCAGGGCATGGACTTGCAGCAGGCGGTTCAATCATTGGGCCATGTCGCAGAAGGTGTCTACAGTGCACGCACCGTGGTCAAGCGAGCTCAGGCTTTGGGTGTCGACATGCCTATTTCGCAGGGTGTGCTGGCTTTGTTGGAGGGCAAGTTAAAGCCCGCTGAAGCCGTGGCCGCTCTGATGGGCCGAGGCGCTAAAGACGAGAATTAAACCGGCGTGAAAGCCAGTCGCACATAGATGGGTGCGAAGGCTTCAGCTTGCGTAATTTCAATCAGAGTTTCTTTGGCCAACTCAAGCAGCGCAATGAACGTGACCACCAAGACGGGTGTGCCTTTGCTGGGGTCAAACAAGTTTTCAAATTCTACAAACTTGCGGCCTTGAAGGTGCCTTAAAACAATGCTCATGTGCTCACGCACACTGAGTTCTTCGCGCGTGATTTTGTGGTGTTGAACCAGCTTGGCGCGTTTCAAAATATCGCGCCATGCTTCTTGCAACTCAACCAAGTGCACGTCGGGAAAGCGCGGTTGAAGGCTTTGCTCAATGTAGACCTGCGCCTTCAAAAAGTCGCGACCATATTGAGGTAAGTTGCCCAATTGCATGGAAGCCATTTTCATTTGCTCGTACTCGAGCAAACGGCGAACCAATTCGGCGCGCGGATCTTCTGGCTCTTGGCCTTCAGCCACCTTTTTCGGCGGCAACAACATGCGTGATTTGATTTCAATCAGCATGGCGGCCATGAGCAAATACTCAGCGGCCAACTCGAGGTTGTGCTCGCGAATTTCATCGACATAACTCAGGTACTGGCGCGTGACCGCGGCCATGGGAATGTCGAGGATGTTGAAGTTTTGCTTGCGAATGAGGTACAGCAACAAATCCAGCGGACCTTCAAAGGCCTCTAGAAAAACCTCTAAAGCATCTGGTGGGATGTAGAGGTCGTTGGGCATGGAAAACAAAGGCTCACCATACAGCCGCGCCACCGCCACATGGTCGATGACCTCGGGCAGGCCGCTCGTGTTTTCAACGACGGGCAGAAGCTCTGCAGAAGCAGCGGTATTTTCCAAAAGACTCAGCCTTTGGTTTGATAGACGTAAGGTTTTTGGTCCACGCGGCCTTCGTTGAATTCTTTCAACACATGGCGGTCGACAGAGGCATTCCACAACAGCGCACGAGCTTCTTTTTGGGCGGCTTCAAGATGCGGCCGATCAATTTTGAGTTGGTCGATGAACTGTGTGGTGTCCGAACGGTAGTCGGGACGACGGAAAAAATGCAGGAGCGACATGGCAAAGCGCTTTCTAAGGAACTTGGGTGTATTTTAGCGGGGCTGAGTCAGGATTTTTCTGACAAAAAGGCTGATTCAAGGGCGCTAGACCAATCAGGCCATACTTTGCTGTCCACTAAATTCAACAATCCCGTTCTTTTAGCAATGTCCATGGGTTGGTGATTCAGTCCGCAAATGATCAGTCTGACGTGTTTCTTTTGACAAACCTGCGCCAAGGCCACCAACGCGTCTGCTCCCGAAGAATCGATGTAAATCAGGTTTTTCAGGTCCAAAACAACCGCTTTTTGGGGCAGTTCGTCCTCAATTGCTTCCACCATTTTCACGGCACCAAAGAACAGGGCACCATAAAAACGGTAAGCCCGCACTTGCCCCTGTTGATTTGAAAGCAACGGGGCGTCGATGTCTTTCAGTTCTTCAACACGACTGAGGCTGGAAATTCGGTAGATGAAGGTGATGCAGGCCGCAAACATGCCAAATTGAACAGCCACCGTGAGATCAACCATGACTGTGAGCAGAAACACCGCGAGCAAGCTAATGCGGTAAGGCGCGCGAAATTGTTTTAAATCTGTGAAGGCATGCCATTCACCCATGTTCCATGCCACAAACATCAAGATGGCTGCCAAAGTTGCCAATGGCACGTGATTGGCCAACGGCGCTGCCACCCAAACCACGCCCAATAAAACCAGCGCATGCACAATGCCTGCCACAGGGGAGCGGCCGCCACTTTTGACATTGGTGACCGTGCGAGCAATGGTGCCAGTGGCGGGCATGCCACCAAAGAACGGCGTGACAAAGTTGGCCACACCTTGCGCCATGAGTTCTTGATTGGGGTTGTGCCTATCGCCAATCAGGCCATCGGCAATGCGCGCACACAGCAAGGACTCAATGGCACCCAGTAAAGTTAAGGTGAAGATGGGCATGCTCAAGTGCTGCAGGTTGGCAAGGCTGAACTCAGGCCACACAAAACTTGGCAACTCGGATGGGATGCCACCGAATTTGCTGCCAATGGTTTCAATCGGCAGATTCAATCCCAATGCAATCAAGGTGGCTGCAATGAGGGCAACGATGGAGCCAGGCACCACTTGCAAGATGCGCTGAAGTCCGTTGGCGGGAGCTTGGCCTTGCTTGATCGAAAAGACACGCTGCCACAACACAATCAGAGCCAGTGAGCCACAGGCCAATGCAAATGCAGAGGCTTGAAAAGAGGGCAGGGCGTCATTCAGGGTGCGCAAAATGCCAAAAAAATCTGCAGGCATGTTGTTGACCTTGAGCCCCAGAAAATCTTTGGCCTGAGACAACATGATCAGCACCGCAATGCCATTGGTAAAACCAATGACCACAGCGACGGGAATGAACCTGATCAAGGTGCCTAATTTGAGCAGCCCCATGACGAACAACAACACGCCCGATGCCGCGGTGGCAAGAATGAGATTTGCCAAGCCGTAGCGTTCCAAGATGCCATACACAATGACAATAAAAGCACCCGCTGGGCCACCAATTTGAACCTTGCTGCCACCCAAAGCAGAAATGATGAAGCCTGCAATGATGGCGGTGAACAAGCCCGCTTCGGGCTTGAGGCCCGATGCAATGGCAAAGGCCATGGCCAAAGGCAAAGCCACCACACCCACTGTGATGCCGGCCGCAACATCGGCGCCCAGCTGCTGGCGTGTGTAGCCCTTTAAAGAGTCAAGCAGCTTAGGGCGAAAGAAAAAGGCCATTCGTCAGTTTAACGAAGCGTGATGCTGGCCATCTGACGAAGGTCAGTGAATGCGCATGCCAGGTTTTGCACCCGGCCATGGATTCAAAACATAAATGCCGGGCTCGGCTTTTTCATCGGCGTGGCTAGCAGCCAGCACCATGCCCTCAGACACACCAAACTTCATTTTGCGAGGCGCCAAGTTGGCCACCATGACGGTGAGTTTGCCCACCAAATCTTCGGGTTTGTAAACGCTGGCAATACCGCTGAACACATTGCGGTGTTGGCCTTCGCCCACATCCAAAGTGAGACGCAATAATTTGGTCGAGCCTTCGACCGCTTCGCACTGCACAATTTGCGCAATGCGCAAATCAATCTTGGCAAAGTCGTCAATGGAGATGGTGGGTGCAATGGCTTCGCCGCCAGGCAATGGCGCCGCTTCGACCACGGGTTCAGGTGCTTCAAACAAAGCATCCAACATGGCCACATCGACACGTTGCATCAAGTGCTTGTAATCGTTGATGGCGTGACCGGCCCCCAAAGAGGCTTGCACGTTCATGAAGTTCATGGCATCGATGTTCAAAAACTTCTCAACGTTGCTGGCCAGAGAAGGCAGCACCGGTTTCAACATGAGGCTAAGCAAGCGGAAGGCTTCAATGCAAGTGGTGCAAACATCGTGCAAACGAGCATCCATGCCTTCTTGCTTGGCCAATTCCCAAGGTTTGTTTTGATCGACGTATTCGTTGATGCGGTCGGCCAGCAGCATTACTTCACGCAGTGCTTTGGCAAAGTCGCGCTCGTCATACAGTTTGGCGATGGGTGCTACACCTTCGTGCAATTGCTTCAGCAATGCTTCTCCATCTGCAGACGTTGTGCCCAACTTGCCACCCAAACGCTTGGCAATGAAGCCCGCTGCGCGCGAAGCAATGTTGATGTATTTGCCCACCAAGTCGGAGTTGACGCGGGCCATGAAGTCTTCGGGGTTGAAGTCAACGTCTTCGTTGCGGCCATTGAGTTTGGCCGCAATGTAGTAACGCAACCACTCGGGGTTCATGCCCAGGTTCAAGTACTTGAGAGGGTCGAGGCCGGTGCCGCGGCTCTTGCTCATCTTCTCGCCACTGACGGTTAAGAAACCGTGCACATACACCGCATTGGGCGTTTTGCGGCCGCTGAAGTGCAGCATGGCAGGCCAAAAAAGCGTGTGGAAATAAGTGATGTCTTTGCCAATGAAATGGTACTGCTCTACATTTGGGTTGTTGATGTAAGCGTTGTAGTCCACACCAATTTTGCCCAAGTAATTTTTGAGCGAAGCCAAGTAACCAATGGGCGCATCGAGCCATACGTAGAAATATTTGCCGGGCGCATCGGGAATTTCAATGCCGAAATAAGGCGCATCGCGGCTGATGTCCCAATCGCTCAAGCCGCCTTGGCCTTCTTCGTCTTTGGCAAACCATTCTTTGATTTTGTTCAGCACTTCGGGCTGCAAGCGGCCTGTGTCGTGCGTCCATTTTTCAAGAAACTCAACGCAGCGAGGGTCGGACAATTTGAAGAAGTAATGCTCGGATTGTTTGAGGACCGGCGTGGCGCCAGACAAAGCGGAGTAGGGGTTCTTCACTTCGGTGGGGGCATACACCGCACCGCATGATTCGCAACTGTCGCCGTACTGATCTTTGGCGCCGCACTTAGGGCATTCGCCTTTGATGAAGCGGTCGGGCAAGAACATTGACTTTTCGGGGTCAAAGAATTGTTCAATGGTTTTGGTGGCGATGAAACCAGCGGCTTTGAGGTCGCGGTAAATCTGTTGGGCCAGTTCGTGGTTTTCAGGACCGTCGGTGGAATGCCAGTTGTCAAAGCCGATGTGAAAACCATCGAGGTAGGGCTTGCGGCCGGCTGCAATGTTGGCCACAAACTGTTGTGGGGTGATGCCGGCTTTTTCCGCGGCAATCATGATGGGGGCGCCATGGGCATCGTCGGCACACACAAAATGCACCTCATGCCCTTGCATGCGCTGCGCACGAACCCAGATGTCGGCCTGGATGTATTCCATGATGTGACCGATGTGGAAATTGCCATTGGCATAAGGCAATGCGGTCGTGACAAAAATTTGTCGTTGGGCTACGGATGGGTTCGAAACAGACGAGGCAGACATGAGGAGGCTATTTGTAGGGGAATCAGTGATTTTATGGGCTTGGACCCTCCGTTGTCGCTAAACTGCCGCCCAAGCCCCGAAAGTTTCACATGTCGACCCCAGAACAACTCCAAAAAGCCCTCGAATCGGTCATTGACCCCAACACGGGCAAAGATTTCGTCTCCACCAAAGCCCTGAAGAACCTCGTTGTCGATGGCGGCAATGTGGCCTTTGATGTTGAATTGGGCTACCCCGCCAAGAGCCAAATTCCTGCACTGCGCAATGCCTTGATCGCTGCGGCCAAGCAAGTGCCTGGCGTTGTCAACGTGTCGGCCAATGTCACCATGAAAATTGTGGCGCACTCCGCGCAGCGCGGGGTGGCCTTGCTGCCGCAAGTGAAAAACATTGTGGCCGTGGCCTCTGGCAAGGGCGGTGTTGGCAAAAGCACCACGGCCGTGAATTTGGCGCTGGCGCTGGCAGCAGAAGGCGCCAGTGTGGGCTTGCTCGATGCCGACATTTATGGTCCCAGCCAGCCCATGATGATGGGCATTGAAGGCCGGCCCGAAAGTGAAGACGGCAAAACCATGGAGCCCATGGAAAACTATGGCGTTCAAGTCATGTCGATTGGTTTCTTGGTCAACCAAGACGAAGCCATGATTTGGCGCGGCCCTATGGCCACACAGGCACTAGAGCAACTGCTGCGCCAAACCAACTGGAAAGACCTTGATTACTTGATCATCGACATGCCGCCTGGTACCGGCGACATTCAACTCACACTCAGTCAGCGCGTGCCCATGACCGGCGCCGTCATTGTCACTACGCCGCAGGACATCGCCTTGCTAGATGCCAAAAAGGGCATCAAGATGTTTGAAAAAGTGGGCGTGCCCATTTTGGGCATTGTGGAAAACATGGCGGTTCACGTCTGCACCAACTGTGGCCACATCGAGCACATCTTTGGCGCTGATGGCGGCAAGAAAATGGCCGAGAACTACCAAATGGATTACCTGGGCGCACTGCCATTGAACATGCAAATTCGTTTGCAAGCTGACAACGGCAAACCCACGGTGGTGGCCGATCCCGATGGCGAAGTGGCGGGCATTTACAAATCGGTGGCGCGCCAAGTGGCCATCAAAATTGCCGCCAAGGCCAAAGACTTTTCAGCGAAGTTCCCCACCATCACGGTGTCCAAGAACACTTGATGGCATGAAGCAGCCCAGACCTTGGGCTACTTCTCAAAGGCTTGAAATCTTCAAGCCTTTTTGTTTTCTAAATCACGCAAACGGAAACGCTGAATTTTGCCGGTAGCAGTTTTGGGAAGCTCGGTGATGAACTCTACAAAGCGGGGGTATTTGTAGGGCGCCAATCTTTCTTTCACAAAGGCTTTGACATCTTCTTCTGTCAGGCTTTGTCCTGACTTCAGCACGACGAAGGCTTTGGTTTTGGTCAGGCCATCGGCGTCCACTTTGCCAATGACGGCCGCTTCCAAAATGGATGGATGTTGCACCAAAGTAGATTCCACTTCAAACGGCGACACATAGATGCCACTGACTTTGAGCATGTCGTCGTTGCGGCCCGCGTAGGTGTAATAGCCGTCTAAGTCGCGCGAGTATTTGTCGCCACTCTTGGTCCATTCGCCTTGAAAGGTGTCGCGCGTTTTTTCGCGGTTGTTCCAATACATCAATGCTGCGCTGGGGCCCTTGATGTACAGGTCACCAATCTCGTTGTGGCCCGTGATCACTTCGCCTTGCTCGCCGCGCAATTGCACTTCGTAGCCAGGCACAGCTTTGCCTGTGGTGCCATAGCGCACATCGCCGGGCGCATTGGACAAGAACACGTGCAGCATTTCGGTGGAGCCGATGCCGTCAATGATTTCGCAGCCAAAACGGGTGGTCCATCTTTCGCCAATGTCGGCGGGCAAGGCTTCGCCAGCGGATGAGCAGAGGCGCAATGCCACTTGGTCTTTTCTGGGTAAGTCAGGGCTTGCTAACATGCCGCCGTAGCCTGTTGGGGCACCATAAAACACCGTGGGTTGGTGGTCTACCAAACGCTTGAAAGTAGCTTGCGGTGTGGGGCGCTCTGCCATCAACACCACGCTGGCGCCCACGCTCAAAGGGAAGGTGAGGGCGTTGCCCAAACCATAGGCAAAGAACAACTTGGCTGCAGAGAACACCACGTCGTTGGACGTCAATGCCAAAACGCCTTTGCCATACAACTGCGCGGTCCAATAAAGATTGCCTTGGGTGTGCACGGTGCCTTTGGGGTTGCCGGTGGAACCAGATGAGAACAACCAGAAAGCGGGTTCGTCGGCATGGGTTTCGGCAGGCAGGCTAGGACCGGAAGCAGATGCGAGAAACTCTTTAAAGTGCATAGTGGGCGCAGGCAAGTCGCCCTCGTGGCGCGAGACCACCACGTGTTTGATGCTCTTGGTGCCTTGTGCCAGGGCCGTGTTCAATGTGCCCAACAAGGCGGACGACACCAAGGCCGCTTGCGCGCGGCTGTTGTTGATCATGAAGGCGTAGTCGTCTGCCGTTAACAGGGTGTTGACTGCAACTGGCACCACACCTGCATACAGGGCACCTAAAAAAGAGACCACCCAATCGGTGCTGTCTTGCATCACCAAGAGGACGCGTTCTTCGCGCTTGAGGCCCAACTTACGCAGGCCCGCCGCACACGCTCTGATTTGATCGCCCATTTCTCCATAGGTGAGGCTGCCTACATCGTCGATGAGGGCCGTCTTGTCTTTGCGGCTGTTGTTGGCAGCGATCAAAAATTGCGCGAAGTTGAATTGCGCGGGTGGGGCTGAGGGCAGAGCCATGGCGATCTCCGTGATCTAGGTCAAAAATTTAAGGGGTCTGCACTAAAACACTTGGGCTTTAGGGCAACTCGCGGTATAAATGCACTATCTTGCTTGCGGACGAGTATGCAATAAAGTGCATGTTTTGTCTGTAGACTAAATCTAGGGTTTTCCCTTAATTTTGTGGAATTCAGCATTCTTAATTAATTGTCTTGGAGACTTCGGTGACCGAATCATCGACTGCATTTGTAGAAGTGGGTAGCTCCCTGGAGCCATTGCGTAGCCCATTTTTGATGGCGCTGGGCGAGCGCGTGCGCAACTTGCGTTCTCGCAAAGGCATGACCCGTAAAGCGGTGGCATTGGCGGCCGATGTGTCAGAGCGTCACTTGGCCAATTTGGAATATGGCACCGGCAATGTTTCTGTGTTGGTGTTGCTGCAGGTGTCTCACGCATTGCAGTGTTCCTTGGCAGAGCTGTTGGGCGATATCAGTACCAGTTCACCTGAGTGGTTGCTGATTCGTGAATTGCTAAGCAAGCGCACTGAAGCTGACTTGCGACGAGCCCGCGTGCAGTTGACTGAAATGTTTGGTGAGAGTGGCGATGCCACAGCGCGCCGCACGCGCATTGCACTCATTGGTTTGCGCGGTGCCGGCAAAACCACGCTGGGTCAGCGTTTGGCCGACGATTTGGGTTTTACCTTCATTGAGCTCAGCCGTGAAATTGAAAAGTTTGCAGGCTGTCAAATCAGTGAAATTCACAATCTGTATGGCGCCAATGCGTATCGCCGATATGAGCGTCGCGCCCTAGAGGAAGCCATCCAGATTTACCCAGAGGTGGTGATTGCTACGCCTGGCGGTTTGGTCTCTGATTCAGCTAACTTCAATTTGTTGCTGACGCACTGCACCACCGTTTGGCTGCAAGCCAATGCCAACGACCATATGTCGCGGGTTGCAGCTCAGGGCGACTTGCGTCCCATGGCCGCCAGCCCCGAGGCCATGGAAGATTTGAAGCGCATTTTGGAAGGGCGTTCTGCGTTCTATTCCAAGGCCGATCTGAGCTTTGATACCAGCGCACAAGATGCTGAAGAAAGTTTCCAGCGCTTGAAAACGGAAGTTCGCAAAGTCATTCAGTGGGTTGAGTAAGGGCAGAAGAAATTTCTTAAAACATAGGGTAAATACTTAATAATTGCATTAAATTGCATGTTGAGTGTCTGAGCTGAATGCAATAAACTGCATGTCAACGCAGTTTTATTGATTTCAAAGTCTCGAACCAGAGATTCAGACCCTACAAAGACCTTCATTGGAGACCTCCATGACCATAGCGCCCATCGTCAATTACCAAACCACACCAGAAAACTACAAACACATCAGCTTGACCTTTGACGGTGCTGTGGCCACTTTGTCGATCAACATCGACGAAAACGCCGGCATTCGCCCTGGTTACAAACTCAAGCTCAACTCCTATGACTTGGGCGTCGACATTGAATTGCACGACGCTTTGCAACGCATTCGTTTTGAGCACCCTGAAGTTCGCAGCGTGGTGGTCACCAGCTTGAAAGACCGCGTTTTCTGCTCAGGCGCCAACATTTTCATGTTGGGTGTTTCTACACACGGTTGGAAAGTCAACTTCTGTAAGTTCACCAACGAAACACGCAATGGCATTGAAGACTCCAGCAAATACTCTGGCTTGAAATTTGTGGCCGCATTGAACGGCGCTTGCGCTGGTGGTGGGTATGAGTTGGCATTGGCTTGCGATGACATCGTGTTGGTCGATGACCGCTCTTCTTCGGTGTCATTGCCTGAAGTGCCCTTGCTTGGCGTGTTGCCAGGTACGGGTGGCCTGACTCGCGTGACCGACAAGCGCCATGTGCGCCACGACTTGGCCGACATTTTCTGCACCAGCGTGGAAGGTGTGCGTGGTCAAAAAGCCGTCGACTGGCGCTTGGTCGATGCTATTGCCAAGCCCAACCAATTCCAGCAAGTGGTGCGCGAACGTGCCGACAAATTGGCTGCAAAAAGTGACCGCCCAGCGACAGAAAAAGGCGTGGCACTGACACCCATTCAGCGCATCATTGCCGCCGATCAAATTAGTTACAACAACGTGACCGTTGACATCGACCGTGCCAAACGCTTGGCCACCTTTACAGTCAAAGCGCCGACAACAGCACAACCCACCGACATCGCAGGTATCTTGGCTGCTGGCGCTCAGTGGTGGCCACTGCAAATGGTGCGCGAATTGGACGACGCCATTTTGCACATGCGCACCAACGAACTCGACATCGGCACTTGGTTGCTCAAAGCTGTTGGCGATGCCAAAGCTGTGTTGGCCAGCGACGCTACTTTGTTGGCTCACAAAGACCACTGGTTCGTGCGCGAAACCATTGGCCACTTGCGCCGCACCTTGGCACGTTTGGATGTGTCTTCACGCAGTATTTTTGCCATCGTCGAAGAGGGCACTTGCTTTGTCGGTACGTTTGCCGAATTGGCCTTCTGTGCAGACCGCACTTACATGTTGGCCTTGCCTGACGATGCAGACAAAGCCCCCACCCTTCAGTTGAACGAATTCAATTTTGGCTTCTACCCCATGGTGAACGATCAGTCTCGCTTGGCCCGTCGCTTCTACGAAGAAGTGCCGGCCATGGAAGCGGCTCGCGGTGCCATTGGCAAAGCCTTGGATGCCGACGCAGCCTTGGCCTTGGGATTGGTCACTGCCGCACCCGACGACATCGATTGGGAAGACGAAATTCGCATGTGCTTGGAAGAGCGCGCCGCCATGTCGCCCGACGCCCTCACAGGCCTCGAAGCCAACCTGCGATTTGCCAGCCAAGAGAACATGCTGACCCGTATTTTTGGTCGCCTCACGGCATGGCAAAACTGGATCTTCCAGCGCCCCAATGCGGTTGGAGAAAAAGGCGCCTTGAAGGTGTATGGCAAAGGCGAAAAAGTGCAGTTCGACATGAACCGTGTTTAAGCCTTTGAGTTACAAAAAGTTTTGAAAGTGTTGTGCAGCAAGGTTCCCGGTGGTCTTTGCTGCAACCCAAATTTGACCCCACCGTTGCTTTAATTTCTGGAGACTCTCATGTCCGGTATCAACTACAGCGAAAAAATTCCTAACAACGTCAACTTGTCCGAAGACCGCACATTGCAGCGCGCTCTGGAACAGTGGCAGCCCAACTTCATCAACTGGTGGGACGACATGGGCCCCGAGGGTTCAAAAGACATGGACGTGTACTTGCGTACAGCCGTCAGTGTTGACCCACAAGGTTGGGCTCAGTTTGGTCACGTCAAAATGCGTGACTACCGTTGGGGTGTGTTTTTGAACCCAGGTGATCAAGAGCGTCAAATTCATTTTGGCGATCACAAGGGTGAAAAAGTTTGGCAAGATGTCCCTGGCGAACACCGCGCCAACCTGCGCCGTATTATCGTGACGCAAGGCGATACTGAGCCAGCGTCTGTGGAGCAGCAGCGTCACTTGGGCCTCACAGCGCCTAGCATGTACGACCTTCGCAACCTGTTCCAAATTAACGTGGAAGAAGGCCGTCACCTGTGGGCCATGGTCTATTTGTTGCACAAATACTTTGGCAGAGACGGTCGTGAAGAAGCCGATGCTTTGTTGCAGCGTAACAGCGGCAATGAAGACAATCCTCGCATCTTGCAAGCCTTCAACGAGAAGACGCCCGACTGGTTGTCCTTCTTCATGTTCACGTACTTCACAGACCGTGACGGCAAGTTCCAACTCTGCGCTTTGGCCGAATCTGCATTCGATCCTTTGGCACGCACCACCAAGTTCATGTTGACCGAAGAAGCGCACCACATGTTTGTGGGCGAGTCTGGCGTCAGCCGCACCATCCAGCGCACTGTCGATGTGATGAACCAACTCAAAACCGACGACGTGGCCAAACTGCGCGCTGCCGGCGTGATCGATTTGCCCACCATCCAGCGTTACATCAACTTCCACTTCTCGGTCACCATCGATTTGTTTGGTGCCGACGAGTCGTCCAATGCAGCCACTTTCTATAGCTCTGGCTTGAAGGGCCGCTACGAAGAAGGCAAGCGCTCCGATGACCACGTGCTGAAAGGCAACACTTACAAGATCTTGGCCGTTGAAAATGACAAGCTGATTGAAAAAGAAGTGCCCATGTTGAACGCCTTGAACGAAGTTCTGCGTGACGACTACATCACCGACTCCAAAGGCGGCATTGACCGTTGGAACCGAGTCATTGAAAAGGCTGGCATTTCCTTCAAGCTGACAGCCCCTCACAAAGCTTTCCACCGTAACATCGGTTCTTTGTCTGGCTCCAAAATCACGCCCGATGGCCGTGTGGTCACCAGCGAAGAGTGGATGTCCAAAGTGGGCGAGTGGTTGCCAACCAACGAAGACCGCGCTTATGTAGCCAGCCTCATGGGCCGTGTAGTCGAGCCGGGTAAGTTTGCAAACTGGATTGCCCCTCCTGTCATGGGTATCAACCGTCAGCCTGTAGACTTCGATTACGTTCGTTTCAGCTGAGATCACAAGAAGATCCATCACACTTGCCATGACCACAGAAGCCGTTTTAATTCAGCAACACCTGATTGATCCCGAGATCTGCATCCGTTGCAACACTTGCGAGGCCACTTGCCCCGTAGGCGCCATCACGCATGATTCTCGCAATTACGTGGTTGATGCTGACAAGTGCAATCTGTGCATGGCCTGTGTGCCACCATGCCCCACGGGCTCCATTGACAACTGGCGCAGCATGCCCAAGGTCAAGGCCTATTCTGTTGAAGAGCAACTGACATGGGATGACTTGCCCGCTGCTTTGAGCGAAGCCGAGCTTCAAGCCATGGGCATCAGCGGTGATGCCGTGCTAGCAGCGACTTCTGCAGAACCAGCACCTGCGCAAGCAGTGAATGTTTCTGGCGAAGCCGTGTTCAATTCAGCGTCTTATGGCGCCACTTTGCCGCCATGGTCCGCCGCCCACGCCTATACCAACTTGTATGGCCCTAAATCTCCCACCACAGCCACCGTGGCGGGCAATTTCAA
>ENA-ORFA01000190-ORFA01000190.1-marine-metagenome-genome-assembly--contig:-NODE-190-length-26978-cov-3.793353_pt1 | contig 26978 bp, 28 predicted proteins | sample MGYA00248621_ERZ508587 | MGnify/ENA primary metagenome ERZ508587 (study PRJEB26250, sample SAMN06266239) | marine metagenome | isolation source: Columbia River Estuary | place: USA:Columbia River Estuary... | reverse complement strand
AGCCGTCATTGTCAACACTGAGCAAAACCTGCATGTTGGCTTCACTCACATTGAGACCGTCGATATCGAGCGTGCCAGGTGCTGGCAGGAAGCCAATTGCGGTTTTGTCTGCTTCAACCTGACCGTCGGTGCGCTCGAAGACCCACTTGAGCACGCGACTGTTTTCGCCATAGCCAGGCCACATGAAGCGACCATCTTCATCGCGACGGAACCAGTTGACAAAAAAGATCTGCGGCAACTTGCTTGCTTCAGTCTTGGTGCCAATTGAGAGCCAGTGCTTGAAATAGTCGGCCATGTTGTAACCACAGAATGGAAGCATCGCCATTGGATCAAAACGCAATTTGCCAACTGTGCCACCGGCTGCTGCTGTTGTCTCAGAGGCCATGATCGAACCCAAGAACACACCATGGTTCCAGTCGAATGCCTGAGTGACAAGTGGAACCGTTGTGCGACGGCGTCCACCGAACAAAATTGCCGAGATGGGTACGCCCGCTGGGTCTTGCCACTCTGGTGCGATGGATGGACATTGCGCAGCAGGTGCTGTAAATCGAGCATTTGGATGCGCAGCAGGTGTTTCTGACTCTGGTGTCCATGGTTGATTGCGCCAGTCTGTTACGCGTGCAGGCTTTTGCTCTGTCATGCCTTCCCACCACACGTCGCCGTCTGGCGTAAGCGCGGTGTTTGTGTAAATGCTGTTGCCCCACAGTGTGTGCATCGCATTGGCGTTGGTGTCGTAACCAGTGCCTGGAGCAACGCCAAAGAATCCGGCTTCCGGATTGATTGCATACAACTGGCCATCGGGACCAAACTTCATCCAGCAAATGTCGTCACCAATGGTCTCGGCTTTCCAACCCGGGATAGTCGGAACGAGCATTGCAAGATTGGTTTTGCCACATGCAGAAGGAAATGCTGCAGCAATGTATTTGTGAGCGCCCTCTGGATTCGTGAGCTTAAGAATGAGCATGTGCTCGGCCAACCAACCGTCATCACGTGCCATCACACTTGCAATACGCAGTGCGAAGCACTTCTTGCCCAACAATGCATTGCCGCCGTAACCAGAGCCATAGCTCCAGATCTCGCGAGTGTCGGGGAAGTGCGCGATGTATTTGTTGTCTGGATTGCATGGCCATGCAGAATCTTTTTGGCCTGCTTCGAGAGGAGCACCAACAGAATGCAGACAAGGCACCCATTGATTGTTGCCAAGTGCATCAAGTGCACCCTGACCCATGCGCGTCATAATGCGCATGCTCACAGCAACGTATGCGCTGTCGGTGAGTTGCACGCCGATATGCGCAATAGGTGAACCGAGTGGACCCATCGAAAATGGAACGACATACATCATGCGTCCGCGCATTGCGCCGGCGTACAAAGCCTTCAACTCTGTGCGCATCTCTGATGGTTCGCGCCAGTTGTTGTTTGGTCCTGCATCAACTTTGTTGGTAGAGCAAATAAATGTGCGGTCTTCTACACGCGCAACGTCGGCAGGGTCTGAGTGTGCCCAATACGAATTGGGTCGCTTACTTTCATCGAGTTTGGTAAATGTGCCAGCGAGAACAAGATCTTCACACAGGTCGTCGTATTCTTTTTGGCTACCATCGCACCAATACACGTCGTCGGGTTGCAAGATCTCTGCCCACTCGGCAACCCATTTTTTGAGTGCAACGTTGTTTGATTTACCGCTCAATGTCCTGGGGTCTCCATGTCGCGCTCTGATCCAAGGCGCAACTTCGTAGCACGACCGCCGCCATCAACTTCAAACAACACGCGCTGACCTTGTCGGAGCATTCGGAAAATAGAACCATCAAGTGCGCCTGGAGCAAGTTCGTAATCGGCCAAGTCGCTGTCGCACATAATGACGCCATCGCCACTTGCGGGGTCGTATGCCTTGATTACACCTTGCATCTTGAGCCTCCGGGGTTTGCTACACGAACTGGCTAAATTTACCAGCCGTTTACCCAGTGGATTAAATCCGAAGGGCAAGTATTGCTCGATGTGATGTAGGTCATCAGAGGGCGAGATTGCGCTGTATCTGCATGCATAAATGGCACTGTCTCGGTCTTTTCTGCTGCAAATCTGTACGATTTGTCAATGCCCGTTTTGGAGGTCTTTGGGGCCGAGGCCCTGCGCGACACAGTGATCACCTTCCGTGACACCATGAAGCGTCACGCCGCAGGCATCAACTTGCTCAATGTGTATCCAGTGCCCGACGGCGACACGGGAACCAATATGTCTCGCACACTCGATGCCGTGGTGACCGAACTTGAGGGTGCTGACCACGCACTCGAACCAACATGCGAAGCCATCAGCCACGGATCGCTCATGGGTGCGCGCGGCAATAGCGGTGTGATCCTCAGCCAAATTTTGCGCGGGCTAGTTACAACGTTGCGCACTGCGACTCCTGGCAGCGCCACAAAGGTTGCTGCAGCACTCAAAGCCGCAAGCGTTGCTTCGTACGAAGCGGTGCTCAAGCCAATTGAAGGAACAATTCTTACTGTTGTTCGCGAAACTGCCGACGCTGCTCAACGCGCGGCATCTGATGGCGCAACACTTGCAGCAATGCTGCATGTTGCTCGCGCAGCAGGACGCAAAGCGCTTGCAAATACACCTGAACAACTTCCGGTTTTAAAAGACGCCGGTGTGGTTGACGCGGGTGGCGCAGGTTTTATGTTGTTGATGGATGCCGCACTGCATGTTGTTGATGGCGAGCCATTGCCAGAACCAAGTGAAGCAAGTGGTCCGAGTCAAGAGCAACTTGACGCGGTGTCGCATCGAGCTTCAACAAGTGGTGAAGTGGACGTGAGTGAGTTGCGTTATGAAGTGATGTTCTTGCTCAACATTGATGATGCAAAATCAAAAGAATTTATGCAAGCGTGGGGCAAGATTGGTGACTCAATCGTTGTTGTCGGTGGCGACGGGCTCTACAACTGCCATGTTCACACCAACGACATTGGTGCAGCAATAGAAGCACCACTTGAGTTGGGTGGAAAGCCATTCAAAATTCGTGTCACCGACCTCTTTGAAGAAATGGAAGAGGAACATGCTCAGCGCGAGGCGCAGATGAGCGCTGCAGCCAAACGGCCAAGTGCGGTGTCTGCATTGCCTGCTGTTGAATGTGCGGTCGTCGCAATTTGTAGCGGTGATGGACTAGCCGAGTTGTTTGGGCAGATGGGTGTGCAAGGTGTTGTTACAGGTGGTCAAACTCTCAACCCATCAACTGCCGAATTGCTGGACGCTGTTGAGCACATGAACTCACAGCAAGTGATTATTTTGCCAAACAACAAAAACATTATTCCTGTTGCCAATCAAGTGAATGCGCTGACAAAAAAGGAAGTGCGCGTAGTGCCAACATGCTCGATGCCAGAAGCACTTGCTGCACTGGTGTCGTACGATCCTGAAGCAGATGTAGATGCAAACTGCGAAGCGATGTCAGATGCGGCCAAGTCGGTGGCGACAGGCGAAGTGACACAAGCAGTGCGCGACACCAACACTGACGCAGGTGCAGTAAAGAATGGCGACTGGATTGGTCTTGTGCGCGGCGATGGTGTCGTTGCAATTGGAAGCACGATGGTTGTTGCTGCGACACAGCTGCTCGATCAACTCTTAAGCGGCAACGGTGAATTGCTCACTGTGATTACCGGCAACTTGGCAACAGCGCGAGCAACCGAAGAGATCATTGCGTACATGGCCGACAAGCACCCAGGTGTTGAAGTTGAAGTACATCTTGGCGGACAACCTCTGTACCCATTTTTGTTTGGTGTCGAGTAACACGAGTCCCGCATGACGGGCGAAATCACACTGCGTGAACTAGCAGGGCTCGATGTAGAAATACTCAAAGGCGTGGGCGAGAAGCGCAAAGCCTCGCTGCACGAATACGGAATCGACAACGTGCTTGAGTTGCTCACCACCTATCCACGGCGTTGGGTAGACCGCACTGCCGAAGCCCGAGTGAGCGATTTGGTGCCAGGCCAAGAAGCACTGGTGTTGGTGGAAGTGCGCAAGGTCGCAAAGATTCCGATGAAGGGCGGTCGATCAATGGTGACCGTGAGTGTCGGTGATGGATCCGGTCGAGTGACGGCTGTGTTTTTTAACCAGCCATGGCGTGCACGCCAACTCACTGAAGGCTTGCAAATAGCCATGTTTGGCAAAGCGGACATGTATCGCGGTGCGTTGCAGATGACCAACCCAATTATTGACCTGATTGGTGATCGCACAGGTCGCATCGTTCCGATTTATCCGCAAAGCGAAAAGGCCGGACTCTCCACTTGGGAGATCGCGGGCTGGATTGAAAATGCTTTAGAGCGTTGCAAGGTGCGCGGGTTGCTCGATCCGGTGTCAAAGGCCGTGTGCAAAAAATATGAACTCGTAGATCGCACAACTGCATTGTGGAATATCCATATGCCCGAAAGCATCGCGCTAAAAAATGATGCACGCCGTCGTTTGGCGTTTGATGAGTTGCTTCGAGTGCAACTTGTGCTCGTTGGTCGCAAGCGTGCGTTTGAACGTGACTCGCGAGGAATCAAACACATTGTTGACAACAAACTTGTTGACAGGTTTATTGCGGCCCTGCCATTTGGGCTCACTGGGGCTCAACGCCGGGTGATTGATGAAATCTCTCAAGACTTGGCTGGTCCTCACCCGATGCATCGGCTATTGCAGGGCGATGTCGGTAGCGGAAAGACAGTTGTTGCAGTCGCGGCCATGCTCACTGCGGTGCAGGGGCAACACCAAGGTGCAATCATGGCGCCGACCGAAGTGCTTGCCGAACAACATTTTGTCGGAATTCAACAACTTGTCAAAGATTTGCAAGTGCCCGATCCTCAAAATCTTTTTGGTGATCGGCCACTGCGTGTGGAGTTGCTGACAGGTCGTGTGACGGGTGAAAAACGTAGGCAAGTGTTGAGTGACTTGGCGAGCGGAGGAGTTGACATCGTTGTTGGCACTCACGCACTCATTCAGGACGGGGTTGCTTTCAACAGCCTCGGCGTGGTGGTGATCGATGAACAGCATCGGTTTGGTGTTGAGCAGCGTGCTGCACTCTCGCAAAAGGGAAGTTTGACGAGCACGCCAGATGTATTGGTGATGACCGCAACACCGATACCGCGCACAGCCGCAATGACTGTGTACGGCGATTTGGATGTGAGTGTGCTCGATGAATTACCGCCAGGTCGCACGCCAATTGTCACCAAGTGGGCTGCTGGTCCGCTGTTAGAAGCATTGATGTGGTCGAGCATTCGCGATGCGGTCGCTCAAGGACAGCAGGCATTCGTTGTTTGTCCATTAATAGAAGAGAGTGACAAAATAGAAGTCGCATCTGCTGAAACAATTTATGCCGATTTGCAGGTGGGCGAGTTGAAAGGGCTTCGTTTGGGTTTGTTGCACGGACGCATGTCATCTGCTGACAAAGAAGAAACGATGAACAAGTTTCGTGATCGTAAATTGGACGTGCTCGTTGCGACCACGGTGATCGAAGTTGGTGTTGACGTGCCAAATGCAACGGTGATGGCGGTGCTGGATGCCGATCGCTTTGGTATTGCGCAATTACATCAGTTGCGCGGTCGCGTAGGGCGCGGGAGCATTGCATCTGAGTGCTGGCTGCAAACCAAAGACCCCGAGATTTCGTCGCCGCGCGTGGATGCCCTGGTCGAATCGACCGACGGTTTCTATTTGGCAGAGGTGGATCTGGAGTTGCGAGGCGAGGGCACGCTGATGAATTCGATGCAAAAGGGTCGAAGTGATTTAAAGCTGGCATCTCTGAGGCGCGACCGAGATTTGATAGATATGGCGCGGGAGGCGGCTTTCTCAATTGTGGATGCCGACCCCACGATGGTCAACAATGCAGGCTTGCTGGACGAACTCGATCTGTTGCTGACACCCGAGGATGCCGAGTTTTTGTTTAAGAACTGATCAGAGCAGAGTTGCGGATCTGGTTAGCGAGCATTGCTCGATAGTCGTCAGCGGAGATCTTTTCGTCGACCAAGTCGTAGTACACAAACATTACGTTGAACATAAAGACAGTGAGAAAACGCGCATCAAAGTTGCGATCTTGTTCTGGCAATTTGTGTCGACTTGCCTCGATAGTGCTGATCATCCACTCGTGTGATTCTTGCGTTATTTTTTTGATGCGTGCATGTAGATCTTTGTTTTCAAGTGATGTTGCCAACACTTGCAACCGAAAATCGCGCGCATGTTTTGTTTCCTCTGCCGGATTTGGCATGAGACAAACGAACTGCTCAATCGTGATTTCGTCTGTTATCGCAAGCCAGTTGTTTACTTTGGTTTGAAAATTAAGTCGAAACTCGTCGTACATATCGCCAAGTACTCGCGCCAACAATCCATCACGATCGGTGAAGTAGCGATAGATGAGCGTGATCGACGTGTCTGCGTTCTTAGCAACTTCAGAAACTCGTAATCCCAAGATTCCTTGTGCATTCAGTTCGGCTCTCGCAGACTCGAGAATGCGGGTTTTCGAATCTGGTAGTGAGTTGGTGGTGGGAGCTCGCATATAACAATGATAGAGAGGTCGCAACTAAATAGCCATTAACTCTTCGTAAAGGTTTTTGTGGCTATTCGCCGAGAGGCATCAGCACGAGATCCCAGCGATCCAAGCAATCTGAACAGCGGTAGGCAACCACGTCACCGGCTAGCCACAGGCCGTCTTCGGGTGGATGAGTGAGCAGATGGCATCTGCCACCGCAATCCACACAGGTGATCGACTCAGTTGGCGGCTCGGCGGGACCAGATTCGTACTCGTGTTGGTCATCACTCACGTATCTATTCAACCAGTTAATACAACCAGTTCATTAAACACGACAAGTGGGCAATATCGTAAAAGGTATGCGAGTTGTGGCAGGTGAGTTGCGTGGGCGTCGTATAAACGCACCTTTGGGCAAGAAGACTCGTCCCACAACCGACAAAGCTCGCGAAGCAACTTTCAATGCTCTTGGCAGTTTGGGTGTGGTCGTGGGGGCGCGATTGGTGGATGCATTCGCGGGCAGTGGAGCGCTTGGCATTGAAGCGCTTTCTCGTGGTGCCGAACACTGCACGTTTATCGAGCGTGACCGTGAGGCACTTGAGGTATTGCGCGAAAATCTTGAGACGCTTGGACTTGTGGACCGTTCGACAGTCGTGCGTGGCGATGCAATGACCAACATCGGCTTGGCGCGCAATGTTTCTTTAGTGTTGGCAGACCCTCCATACGAATTTAAGCAATGGCACCAATTTTTGGGCGAAGTGGCGTGTGACTTGGTGGTTGCAGAGAGCGACCGAGATATGAATCTCGAATTGCCTGCAATTATTGGCTGGGAAGTGACCCGCGTGAAGCGATATGGGCGTGCGTACGTGTCGTTCCTGCAGCGGTTAGCGTAAGTAGCAATATGGCTGTTGCGTTTTACCCCGGAAGCTTTGACCCGTTTCATCTTGGTCATCTCGACATCGCCGAGCAGGCCGTGGCGCTGTTTGGCGACCTTGTTATCGGTGTGATGCACAACCCCGACAAGCCAAGCGGCATGTTTAGCCCTGCTGAGCGGGCAGATCTCGTGCGCCAGTCGGTCGCGCATCTTGGCAAGAAAGTCTGTGTCGAAACCTATGGCGGACTCACAGTTGAGGCGGCCAGCAAAATCGAAGCATCCTTCATTATTAAGAGTGCACGCACTGGCGGCGATTTTGAAGTAGAGCAGCAGATGGCGCAAACCAATCAAGGCGCAAGTGGTATCGAGACAATATTGCTGTTTTCGCGCCCAGAGAATTCATTTATCAGCAGTACATATGTTCGCCAGTTTGTCGGCTTCAGCGGCACGAATGCCAAACCAATGGTTTCAGCGCCTGTGCTGAAAGCACTAATTGCCAAACAAAAACCAGGAGCAAGAAAATGAGGGCAAGATAATGAGTCGCAATAACGGAAACGATGGATACGAAGATTTGAGTGGTGAGATTGACGCAAGTGTGCCAGTTGAGTTAGGCGACACCGAATCGATTCTTGAAGAGGTCATTCACACGATTGCATCCGCACCAAATGTGCCGCTGTCGAGCACACCACGTATTGATCGTGATCACGTTGTTGCGTTGTTGCAAGATGCTCAAGCCTGCTTGCCAGACGAAATTCGTCAGGCCCGTTGGATGCTTAAAGAGCGCCAAGACTTCATGACCAAAACTCAGCGCGAAGCCGACGAAATCGTTGAAGCAGCACGCGTGCAGGCCGAGCGAATGGTGCAGCGCACAGAAGTTGTGCGAGCAGCCGAGACACGTGCCCGCCAAGTACTCGAGGCCGCAGATGCCGACTCGCGCAGACTCAAGAATGAGACAGAAGATTTTCTTGACCGCCGTCTTGCCAGTTTCGAGATTTTGCTCGATCGTTTGACACGCACCGTTTCGCAAGGTCGGGAGCGTTTGTCGATCGTGGGCGCAGCACCTGAGCCAACTCGCAGTGGTGTCGACAGCGAAGACGTTTCGTCAAGTGGTCCAACGTTCTTTGATCAAGACGACGACCAGTACTAGTAGCAATTCGTGGCATCACCGCTACTGATCAACATCATTGAGATGACGCGGCGTGCGGGCACGCTGAAAAACATCGAGATCACTATTCCTGTTTCAACTTTTGATTTTGCCGATAAGCGACTTGATGACGCAACCGAAATCGAAATTGCGCTGCAACTCGAGAGCATCAACGGCGGAATCATCGTGCAGGGCACTGTTGCTGGCAAATCTCAACTGCTCTGCGGAAGATGTCTGCGCAATATCGAATATGCCAATGTCGCGTCGATCGACGAGATGTATCAGCGGGTGCCAGACAATCCAGATGCATATCCCATTGAGGGGGAAAGCCTCGATTTGCAGCCGATGGTGCGTGAAATGGTGCTGCTCAGCCTGCCAGATACGCCATTATGCAAGGCCGATTGCCCCGGTCTCTGCCCACAATGTGGCGCCGATTTGCAGAGTGCTCCATGCGGTTGTCAGGCCCAAAGATTTGACGAACGGTGGGCAATTTTGGACCAATTGCGCGAAGAACTGAACTAGGTCTTGACCCGATAACCTAAGACACCGTTCAGTAAGCCAGTCCAGTAACCGAAAGCCGAGCACGCGATGCCAGTTCCAAAGAAAAAGAAATCCAAAATGAAGGGCCACAGCCACATGGCAGGCGCCTGGAAGCTTGGTGCGCCATCGCGCAGCGTGTGCCCACGTTGTTCAACTTCAAAGTTGCCACACACCGTGTGCGGTAACTGCGGTTGGTACAAGGGTCGCATCGCCGTCGACGTCGCTTAATTTATCTCGGGCAAATTTATGCTGCCCGTTGCGGTTGATGCGCTGGGTGGCGACAAAGCCCCCGCCGAAATTATTGATGGAGCAAAGCAGGCTGCTGCACTTGGCATTCCAGTTCTCCTCGTAGGTCCTGCCGATCTCGGCACGCGTTTTGACATTGGCAATTTGCCGCTGCATGTTGCCACCGAGTTCATTGACATGCACGAAGACCCAGCGTCTTCGGTGCGTACCAAAAAAGATTCAACACTTGTGCAATCCGCCGAGTTGGTACGTGATGGAAAAGCAAGCGCAATGATTTCTGCAGGCAACACTGGCGCAACGATGGCCTCGGCACTTTTGAGGATGGGCCGCATTAAGGGTGTTAAGCGTCCTGCAATTGCCACACCGATTCCTGTTCCTGGCAGCACTCACACCGTGTTGTTGGATGCCGGCGCAAACGCAGAAGTGGAAGCCGAATGGCTGACGCAATTCGCAATCATGGGTTCGGTGTATTCGCGGGTGCGATTTGGAATCGAAAAGCCACGCGTTGGCTTACTCTCAATTGGCGAAGAGCCCGGCAAAGGCGACACGCTGAGAAAAGAAGCTTTTGTGCTTTTGAGTGAATGTAGCGAGATCAACTTCATCGGCAACGTAGAGGGCCGCGATATCACCACTGACGCGGTAGATGTTGTGGTTACCGATGGATTTACTGGCAACGTTGCATTGAAGACATTGGAAGGCGCAATGCGCTCAATTGTCAAGGCGCTGTTTGGTGCCATTGGTGCGCCACAATACAAAGAACACGCTGATGCGATCATGCCTGCGCTACTCGATGTGTATTCAATTTTTGATCCAGATTCAACTGGTGGCGCGATCTTGTTGGGCGTAGATGGCGTATGCATCATCTCGCATGGCTCGTCAAGCGCACGCGCCATGCTCAACGGCATCAAAGTTGCTCAAGAGATGGTGGACAGCAACATGGTCGGACTTATCGCAGAGGCATTGCAACCAAAATGAGTAACTTGCTCGAGTCTTTGGCCGAGCGAATTGGGCATCGCTTTGCCGACGAGAGTTTGCTTGCAACAGCCATGCGACATCGTTCGTGGACATCTGAAAACGATGGGTATGAATCCAACGAGCGCCTCGAGTTTTTGGGAGATGCAGTGCTCGGCTGGGTAGTTGCCGACATTGTGTACCAACGTCATGCAGAGTTTCAAGAAGGCAAACTGACCGACTTGCGTAAGAGCGTTGTCAATGCCAATGCGCTCGGCGCAATTGCTGCTGACCTCGATTTGGGCGATCACTTGTTGTTGGGCAAAGGCGAAGATGCTGCAGGTGGCCGCGAAAAGACGTCGATTTTGTCTGACGCACTCGAAGCCGTGATTGGTGCTGTGTATTTGGACGCCGGTGCAGTGGTTACGCATCGAGTGGTTACGCAATTGATGTCTCATGCAATCGATAACGCCATGGGCGGCCTCGACAGACTTGATGCCAAAACTCGTCTACAAGAACTGGCTTCACGATTGTTGGAAGAGAACGTGCACTATCGAGTCACCGACGAAGGCCCAGATCACGAAAAGACTTTCTTTGCGACCGTATATGTAGGTGACCGCGAGATGGGCAACGGTGAAGGGCGTTCAAAGAAAGTTGCCGAACAATTGGCTGCAGAGATTGCCTGCGACACGTTGCATCGCGAACACGATAGTAACTAGTTTTTTGCAATGCCCGAGTTGCCCGAAGTCGAAACAGTTCGGCGTGGGATAGAGCGAATGGCAGTGGGCCGTCGCATTGCGCGAGTTGAAGTAGGTCGCGAACGAACCGTCAGGCGCACAAGTCGTGAAGCATTGATCGATGGGTTGTCGGGAACCACAATCACGCACGCTGGTCGACGCGGAAAATATTTGTTGTGCTCACTCGACTCCGGCGAACAGATGATGATTCACTTGCGCATGAGTGGGAGAGTGCTGATTGCGGATGCCGGTGCACAGAGATTGCCGCACACTCATGTGGTGTTGCATCTTGAAGCACTCGGAAATCAGCCACCGTGTGAATTGTGGTTTGTTGATCCGCGCACATTTGGCGAAGTCGTCGTCTTCGATCCGAACCAATTATCCGAACAGATGCCCGAATTGATTCGGCTAGGAGTCGACCCACTTGTTGATGAGTTCACGCCCGAAATATTGCGCCAACGATTTGTTGGAAAGCGGGGCAATTTGAAGGGCACACTGCTCAATCAAAGCGTGATTGCCGGTATCGGAAATATTTATGCCGACGAGATCATGCATCGTGCAGGGTTGCGCTGGAGCAGGGTGCCTGGGCGGTTATCAATGCCAACAATTGAGCGACTGCACAAGGCAATTGTGCAGATATTGGGTGATGCAGTGGCCTCGGGAGGCAGCACCTTGGACGACTCTCAATATGTGGACGTGATGGGTGACACCGGTAGCTATCAAAACGAGCATCGTGTGTATGGGCGAGCGGGCGAGATGTGTCTGACATGCAACAAGGCTCGAATCTCGCGCACCACGGTTGCCGGGCGCACCACCTGTTACTGCGCGGTCTGTCAGCGCTGAAAATACCGAAAATGCTACTGAAAGCCGATTTTTCTACTATTCTCGCCGATTGACGTGTTTCTCAAATCGCTGACTCTCAAAGGCTTCAAGTCTTTTGCTGATACCACCGTGATGGAGCTCGAACCGGGTGTCACCGTAGTGGTGGGGCCAAACGGCTCGGGCAAGTCCAACGTGGTTGATGCCATTGCGTGGGTGCTCGGCGCCCAGGCACCGTCGTCGGTGCGCAGTCAAAAGATGGACGACGTTATTTTTGCGGGCACTTCCAAGCGCCCAGCACTCGGTCGTGCAGAAGTCATGCTGACCATCGACAACTCGGCAGGTTTGTTGCCAATTGAGTTCACCGAAGTGACCGTCAGTCGTGTGCTCTTTCGCAGCGGCGAAAGCGAATATGCAATCAATGGTGTTGAGTGTCGTTTGCTCGACGTACAAGAACTACTTTCTGACGCCGGCGTTGGTCGTCAACAGCACGTAATCGTCAGCCAAGGACAAATCGATGCCGTGCTCAATGCACGTCCTGAAGATCGACGTGGAATTATTGAAGAAGCAGCCGGCGTGCTCAAGCACCGCAAGCGAAAAGAAAAAGCAGAACGTCGTCTTGAAGGAACTGAAGCCAACTTGATGCGCGCGCAAGACTTGTTGCGTGAAGTGCGTCGCAACTTGCGCCCACTCGAGCGCCAAGCAGAGTCGGCTCGCAGACACGGCGCACTCATCGGTGAGATGCGTTCGCTGCAAATGTTTCTTGCCGGTCGCGAGTTGCAAAGTTTTCAAGCCCGGTTAACCAATCTGGCTAACGACAAGCTCGCTGGTGAGGAAGCCGAGCGGGGGTTGCGCGCAAAACTGTCGTCATTGGACACGGCTGTCATGGCTGCAGAAGCACAGTTGTCTGCTCGCGGAGACTCAGGGGTCAACGACGAACTCGTGCGCATCGAGCAATTGCGCGGTCGGGCGCGTGGACTACTTGCAGTGCTGGCCGAGCGACGTCGTTCGGTCGAGCGCGACCGAGGCCAGTTGATGGACTCTGGTGTTATCGCAACGCTCGAAGCCGATGCCGCAAACCTGCGCAGCGACTTGGCCAAGGTTGCAGAGCAAATTGCAGCAGTTGAGGCTGTCAGTGCGACTGGCGCAACCGATCAGGGCAGCACACTCGAAGAAGCACAAGTTGCTTCGCAAAAAGTTGCCGAGTTGTCGGCTCGTGTGCGCGGACTCAACGAAGACATCGATCGACTACGCAACATCGTTGCTACCGATGCACGCAATGAAACCGAATTAGCGCAGCGCCTCGTAGATGCTGATGCCGCTCGTGTTGCTGCAGAGTCTGCAGTTGATAGTGCGATGTCATTGTTTTCGACAGCACAATCTGATGCTTCAACATCGGCATCGCGTGCAGAGTCATTGCAACTCACACTGGATGCCAACGGCACAAGCGCTGCAGCATTGCGCGACATCGACGGAACTCTTGGCGCATTGAGCGGCATGATCGACATCGATTCCGAACGTCGTGTTGCTGTGCAGGTTGCACTCGGCGATGCACTATCGGCTGTAGTGGCTCAAAACGTTGACGCGGCACGCCGCGCACTGCAAGAGTTGCGCCAAACCGGTGCAGTGGGTGCTGTGCTGGCGCTCAATGCCATTACAACAGTGCCAAGCACACCGTTGATTAATAACGGCACAAGCCTGCGATCACATGTGCGTGCAAAGGCGGGAGCACACGAAACGCAAGTAAATCGCTTGCTCGACGTGTTGTTGTCGCGAGTGGTGTTCGTTCAGTCGTGGGCTGATGCGGTCGAGGCTGCACTTGCACACCCTGAAGCGGTAGTCATCACCGGTGACGGCGACCGATTTGCATCTTCCGGTATGCGAGTTGGCACCAGCAATGTCACTGCGTCGGCGCTTGAAGAAGCACATCGTCGTGCCGAGCGCGCCAAGGAAGCACTTGGGCGAGCAGAATCTGATTTGGCAACTGCGCGTACTCGCATGGCTCAAGCACGCGACACTCATGCAACTGCACTGACGTTGCTCGAGCGTCATCGCTCTACTGCAACTGAGACAAATGCACGCCTGTCGTTTGCTTACGACTTGTTGCGTTCGGTGCAAGCCGAACTGCAGGGTTTGTTGTCGGTATTGCGCAACGATCTTGAAGTCAAGTCGGCAGGCTTGCAGGAGCGACGTCAATTCTTGCAGTCACGCCTTAGCGATGTTGAGGCACGACTCAATGCCGACGTCGAAGCTCGTAATGCGGCAGCCGAGCGCCGCAACAAAATAGAAATTGGTCTGAGCGCACTTGTGCGTCTGAGCGCGCTGGTCGAAAAACATTCGGCAACACTGGATGCGCGTCAGGCAGAATTGCAAGAGATTCGCCGTCGTCAAAGTGATGAAGTGCGCGCAATTTCGCAGCGCTTGGACGAGGCTCGCAAAGACCGCACATCAAACGAACAGTTGTTGGAAGAGCGTCGTGAGCGCAATCGTCGCGTAGAGGTCGAAGAAGCCGAAGTGCGTATGCGTCTTGAAGCAACAATCGAAGCCTTGCGTCGTGACCACTCGGTTGAGCCGCAAGCAGCAATTGACACTCCTCAGCCAGAGTTGCCAGAAGGCACCTCGCCAATCGCTCGCGTGCGTGAACTCGAGCGCGAGTTGCGCCTGATGGGCCCAATTAATCCACTAGCACTTGAAGAATTTGACGAATTGCAAAAGCGACACACGTTCTTGGAAGAGCAATTGGAAGACGTGAAGAACACTCGTCGCGAGTTGATCAAAGTAATCAAGCAAGTTGACATGGAAATTCAGTCCACGTTTGCTTCGGCATTTGCTGACGTGCGCGACAACTTCGAAAAACTCTTTTCAATGTTGTTTCCTGGTGGCCAGGGCAAGTTGCTGCTCACTTCGCCAGATGATCTGCTCAACACCGGCATCGAAGTTGAGGCCAAACCAAGCGGCAAGAATGTCAAGAAACTCTCGTTGCTTTCGGGTGGAGAGCGTTCACTTACTGCACTTGCATTTTTGTTTGCCGTCTTCCGCAGCCGCCCTTCACCGTTTTATGTAATGGACGAAGTTGAGGCCGCATTGGATGACGTCAACTTGCATAGGTTCTTGAGCCTGATTCACGAATTCCGTCAAGAGGCTCAATTGCTTATTGTGAGTCACCAAAAGCGCACGATGGAGGCAGGAGACTGCTTGCTCGGCGTAACAATGCAGCCAGGTGGCTCTTCGCGAATCATTGTTGAGCGCGCTGCAGCCGCTGCTTCGTAATTGGTTTTTGCGCATAGCGTGAGAGACCAATGAATAATTCTTCACTCCCAATGATTTTCTTACTACTGGCAGTTGCTGGTTTGGTATTTGGCATTGGAGTTGTGGCGATCAGTCGTCGCAAGGCTCGTGCAGTACCGCAAATTCAGCGCGTTACACCTGTTGCACCTGTCGTGACTGCAGCAACAGCGGCAGCGGAAGTAGCAACAGCAGTTGCAGTAGCCCCGCTATCAGTGCGTGACAGGTTGGCAAAAGCTCGCAGTTCGCTCAGCGGTGCGGTTGGCTCGGTGCTTGGTCGCAGTGACATCAACGATGCAACCTGGCTTGAGCTTGAAGAAGCGTTGTTGCGAGCCGACGTGGGTGTGCGAGTAGCGCAAAGTTTGTTGGGTGCGCTGCAAACACGCGTCAAAGCCAAAGAGATCACCACGCCCGCACAACTCATCGATGCTTTGCGCAGCAACATGTCGTCGCAATTAGTTGGCACAAGTCGTGATCTCAATTTTGATGCAAATGTGGATGGTCCAAATATTTGGCTGATGGTTGGCGTCAATGGTGCAGGCAAGACAACAAGTCTTGGCAAGATTGCGGCTCAACAGATTGCGCTTGGTCGCACAGTATTGATGGCAGCAGGTGACACGTTTCGGGCTGCAGCAGGCGAGCAGTTGTCCACATGGGCTGAGCGTTCTGGTGCTCAGATCGTGCGCGGTGCAGAGGGCGGAGATCCTTCATCGGTAATTTTTGATGGAGTGCAAAGCGCACACTCGCGCAACATCGATTTGGTGCTTGCCGACACTGCGGGAAGATTGCAGAGCAATACCAATCTGATGGAAGAGTTGCGCAAGGTTCGTCGAGTTGCCGAAAAGGGTGCTGGCAAAGTGACCGAAGTGCTGCTGGTGATCGATGCGACAACTGGTCAAAATGGTTTGCAGCAGGCGCGACAATTTACCGAGGCAACGCAGGTAACCGGAGTTGTGCTGACCAAACTTGATGGGTCTGCAAAGGGTGGCATTGTGTTCGCTATCGAAACTGAACTAGGAATTCCAGTCAAGCTTGTGGGCCTTGGTGAAACAATTGACGACTTAGTTCTGTTTAATCCAACCGAATTTATTGACGCGCTCTTTGAGTAGCCTTTCTCGCACTCATGTTTGACAATCTCTCTGATCGTTTAGGCGGCGTATTTAAGCGACTGCGCGGCAAGGGCAGGCTGACGCAGGCCGATGTGGACGAAGTGATGGGCGAGATTCGCACCGCACTCCTCGAAGCAGACGTCAATGTCGGCGTCGTGCGCAATGTTGTCGAGCGCATTCGTGTGCAGGCAGTAGGCACTCAGGTTTCCGAAGCACTCGATCCTGGTCAACAAATCATCAAGATTGTCAACGCCGAACTCATTGCAATGCTTGGTGGCGAGACATTAAAGATTACGTACGCATCGCACCCGCCAACGGTCGTGCTCATGGCTGGTTTGCAGGGCTCTGGCAAAACGACGAGCGCAGCCAAGTTGGCAGCATGGTTTAGGTCGCAAGGTCGCAACCCGCTGTTGGTTGGCGCCGACTTGCAACGCCCTGCAGCAGTCGAACAATTGCGGGTGCTCGGCGCACAAATAGGTGTGCCAGTTTTTTCAATCGCTGGTGATCCGGTTGCTACCGCCGCTGCTGGTTTGGCCGAAGCGCAACGCCTTGGCCGCGATGTTTTGATTGTCGACACAGCAGGACGTTTGGCGATCGACACCGAGATGATGCAGCAAGTTGCAGACATCTCCAAAGTTGTTTCACCTCACTACACATTCTTGGTAGTTGACGCAATGACTGGTCAAGATGCGGTCACGGTTGCAAAAGCATTTGACGAAACGCTTGCGATTTCTGGCGTCATTTTGTCAAAGCTGGACGGTGATGCACGCGGTGGTGCTGCGCTGTCGGTCAAAGAAGTAATCGGTAAGCCAATCGCGTTTGCCGCAACAGGCGAAAAGATTGATGCGTTTGAACAGTTCCATCCAGATCGCATGGCCAGCCGAATTCTTGGCATGGGCGATGTGCTGACACTGATCGAACAGGCCGAAAAAGTATTTGAAAAAGATCAGGCCGAAGCAACAGCCGCAAAGTTGATGGACGGCGAATTTACTCTCGACGATTTCCTGGATCAGTTGCAACAGCTCAAGAAAATGGGGTCGTTGTCGAGCGTGATGGGCATGTTGCCAGGGTTGCCAAAAGAAGCAAAGGACGCGCAGATCTCGGACGACATGGTCAAAGTGACCGAAGCAATTATTCGTTCAATGACTCCTGAAGAGCGACGCAAACCCGAGATCATCAATGGCTCTCGGCGCACACGAATTGCAAAGGGTTCTGGCACCCAAGTCTCGGATGTAAACAAACTCGTCAAGCAGTTCTCTGAAATGCAAAAGATGATGAAGCGCATGGGCGGTGCCGGCGGAAAAGGCAAGAAGGGCGGCGGTCGAGGCGGCCTAGGTGCCATGTTCGGGGGTGCCCCGGGTGGCGCTCCGGGCGATATCGATTTGGCTGCGGCGTTGGGCTCACGCCTTCCGCCCCGATAGCCTGCAGGTCATGTCAGTAAAGCTTCGCCTCACACGAGTGGGCAAAACCAAGCAACCGCATTACCGCATCGTTGCTGCCGATACCCGTTCTGCCCGCGATGGTCGCTTCCTCGAAATCGTTGGCAACTATCACCCACAGTCCGAGCCATCCGCTCTGACAGTTGACAATGCAAAAGCCCTCAAGTGGCTCAAGCAAGGTGCATTGCCAAGCGAGCGCGTCAAGAAGTTGTTTGAAATTTCTGGCGCATGGGCAGAGTTCATGGCTACAAAGCCAGCCAAGCCTGCCAAGACCGCTAAATAATTCGGTCTGTATCTACCGTGACTGACTCGGCAAATCTCATTCCTGCTCCAGTAGCAACAGCAGTGCTCGACCATGTCGTGCGCTCGATTGTTGACAACCCAGACGCAGTTCGTGTCGAGGGTGTTACTGACGGAGACAAAATCGTTCTTGAAGTTCGCGTTGGTGAAGGCGACCTTGGTCGCGTCATTGGTCGTCGTGGCCGCACTGCAATGAGCATTCGCACGGTTGTACGTGCAGCCGCAACACGCGATGGCGTGGATGTCGATGTCGACTTCGTCGACGACTGACCACACGCCTCCAGTAGGTCTGTTGCACGTCGGTCGCTTGGGGCGACCCCACGGTGTTCGTGGCGAAATGTATGTCGATATCTTCAACAGTCACCCAAAACGCGTTTCCGTTGGATCCAAACTCTGGGTTGCTGGCAAGTGGTATGAAATCTCCAAATCAAAGGCTCAGGCCGAGCGTTGGTTGATGACTTTTAAAGATTTGGATGATCGCAATATTGCTGAGCGTCTCACAAATTCTGATGTGTATGGCTATCCAATCGACGATCCGTCAGTGGTGTGGGTGCATGAGATGGTTGGGTCAACAGTTGTCGATATGCAAGGGAATGATTACGGCGTGTGCGTTGCAGTGATCGACAATCCGGCTCACCCGATTATGGAACTTGAGTCTGGCGCGCTTGTGCCAACACCATTCATTGTTTCCAACGTTGATGGTTGCATCACGATTGATCCACCTGCAGGTTTGTTTGATCTTGGGGAAGACTTATGAGAATTGATGTATTCACGCTGTTTCCGCAGTTGGTCGACAACTTCTGTTCAGAGAGTTTGCTCGGTCGTGCACGCAATGAAAAATTGGTGGATGTGCGTTCACACGACTTGCGCGAACACACAACCGATGTGCATCATTCGGTTGATGACGCTCCGTTTGGCGGCGGCGCTGGCATGGTGCTGCGCGCCGAACCCGTGTTTGAATCATTCGAAAAATCTGGTGCACCGCGTCCATTGCTGTTGTTGTCGCCGGGTGGCAAACCGTTTGATCAAGCATTTGCAAACAAGCTCGCAAGCCTTGAAGGCTTCAGTTTGTTGTGCGGCAGGTACGAAGGTGTTGATCACCGAATTCGTGAGCACTTGGTGGACGAAGAAGTATCGGTAGGCGACGTAGTGCTCGCAGGTGGAGAAGTGGGGGCGTGCCTCATCATCGAAGCAGTGACACGTTTGTTGCCCGGAGTAATGGGCAACACAATGTCGCCAATAACCGAGAGTTTTGGGGCATCAGGTTTGCTAGAAGAGCCGCATTACACGCGTCCTGCCGAGTTTCGGGGCTGGCAGGTGCCAGAGGTGCTGCGCAATGGAAACCATGCTCAAATCGAGCGCTGGAGACGCGCTCAGGCCCTCCATCGAACCCTGGCAAAGCGCCCAGATTTGGTGGAATTACGCGGAGGAATCACGAAAGACGAGCAACGCTTGTTGGAAGAGTTCCCGCCAAGCCCGTATCCTTCTAACTTCACTATCTGAACAGGACATACCCCATGAAGACCACCGACATCGTCGACAATCAGTTCAAGCGCACCGACATTCCAAAGATGGGTCCTGGCGATGAAGTGAAAGTGCACGTGCGCGTTGTTGAAGGTGGCAAAGAGCGTATTCAGGTGTTTCAGGGCAACGTCACCAAAATCACTGGCTCTGGCATTGCCGAGTCGTACACCGTTCGCAAGTTGTCCTACGGCGTAGGAGTTGAGCGCACGTTCCCAGTGCACAGCCCATCGGTATCGAAGCTCGAAATCATGAAGCGCGGCGATGTACGCCGTGCCAAGCTCAATTACTTGCGCGAGCGCACCGGCAAGTCTGCCAAGGTTCGCGAAAAGCGCGACGACCAGTAATCGTCACATTCGACACTCTCGAATCCACATTGAACACAGACGATCTCGAAAACTTCGAGGCCGAGCGCGAACTGCAGCTCGCACAGGAGTATCAGGCCGTTGTTGGCATGTTTAAATATGCCGTCGAAACAGATCGCCGTTTTTATTTGGCCAACAATGTTGATGTCAAGGTGATGTCCGAAGGACCTCGTCCGTTGATGGAAGTGGTGTTGAGTGACGCATGGGTATGGGACATGTACCGCACGAGCCGATTCGTTCCGCGCGTGAGAGTGTTGAGTTTCAAAGACCTCAACATCGAAGAGCTACCACCAATCGATCTGTAACAGCAAGTGCCGCTGCGCGTGTTGCGCGAGGCAAGTGGGCAGAAGATTTGGTGTCGCGTTGGTACGAGCAGCACGGCTATGTGATTGTTGCGCGCAACTGGCGATGCAAGCGCGGAGAGCTCGATGTTGTTGCGCATAGAGACGGTGTGCTTGTGGTGTGCGAAGTGAAAGCGCGAGCAAGTAATGCGTTTGGTACTCCAGCCGAAGCGGTGACACTTGCAAAGCAACTCAAAGTGCGCCGCGCAACTGCCGATTTTCGAGCCTCAATAAGTGAGTCCAACGATGCAATTGCATCATTGGTAAACACGGCGCGCTCGGTGCGCTTTGATGTGGCCTGTGTGCTCGGCACGCAACTGGAGATGCTTGAAGATATTTTCTAGCTAGCAACTTTGGCGCGTCTGTCCCAACATGCGTAATGCCAGTGGCGCCGCAAGTCGGTTGCCTCCGATGGCACACAAACGTAGTGTCCCATCTTTTCTGGAATACCACGGTTGCAACCGGGGCACACGTATGCCTTGAGTGCCTCATAGGGCTGCACACGCTTCACTTGTATGTCGCCGTACAGGCCGTCCCAGATTCCAGGCTGTTTCTTGCGCTTTGTTTTTGGTGCCATGGTCGCGTTATCCGGCAAACGCCCACACCACAAGTAGCACCACTACAAGTAGCGCAGACCCAACAATGAGGTGGTCGCTCGTGCGCTTTACATGTTTGCGATTCGGATTAAATCCCATCCGTTCAGTATCGTCTATGGCATGGGGATTTCAAGTACATCAAGCTCATTTGAGACACTTCTCGTCACGCGAGACAATGGCATTGTCACGGTGACCATGAATCGTCCGTCCAAGAAGAATGCGGCCAATGCAACTATGTGGGCCGAATTGCTGGCAATATTTCGTGAGGTCGGCACCAACGAGCAGGATCGCGCAATGGTGCTCACAGGTACCGGCGAAGCTTTCTGCAGTGGAGCCGACTTGGGTGGTGGCAATTCTGATGGCGCTCCAGACCCACGAGCAAATCAGAGCAGGCTTGCATCCATGCGCCACATTGGCGACGTGTGCAATGCGCTCGCGCGTATTCCACAGCCCACCATTGCCAAAGTTCGTGGCGTCGCGGTAGGCGCGGGGTGCAACATGGCGCTCATTTGCGACCTGGTTGTTGCTTCAGATAACGCGAGGTTCTCCGAGATTTTTGCAAAGCGCGGTTTGTCGCTCGACTTTGGTGGTTCATGGGTGTTGCCGCGCAGGGTTGGTTTGCATCGCGCAAAAGAACTCGCGTTTTTCGCCGACATTATTGGAGCAACAGAAGCCGAACGCATTGGTCTTGTCAATCGAGTGGTTGCAGATGCGCAACTCGACGCATTTGTGCATGACTGGGCAACACGCCTTGCTGCTGGTCCGCCGATTGCTTTGGCGCAAACCAAGCGACTACTCAACAACTCTTCCAACGTCACGCTCGAAGAGGCGCTCGACGACGAGGGTGCTGCACAGGCTGTCAACTTCGGCACCAAAGACACGGTGGAAGCCATGACCGCGTTTATCGAAAAGCGAGAGCCACGCTTTACTGGCCGCTAGGTCGAGGCGCTCGTCAAGAGAATTCAAACAAGTAGAATTATGTTCGTGCGAACACGAATGGTTTTGGCTTCGGCAACCATGGTGTTGACTGGCGTTCTGTTTGCGCCAACATTTTCGGTTGGTGCAACCGTTCCTCCCGCACCACCTGTCGAAACTGTTGCGCCAGTGGTTATTTCTCCTGTTGACTCAGTGCCAGATGAGCAGGGCGTGATCACAGGTGTTGTTGAGACCACGTTGCCCATCAATGTGTCGGCTGCAACCACAATTCCTGCAGGGTGCGCAATACCAATGGCTCCACAAATGGTGTTTGTGGGTGAATTGTTGTCAATTGACGACACGACTGCAACGTTCCGCGTTATTCAAGTGCGAGCAGGTACTGCAAGTGGCTACATCAACAACGACACCGTAGAAGTGCGTTACGGACAAGACACGAAGTTCCTCGACGAGGGCACTCGCTACATCGTTGGTGCTGCGAGCGACCCATTTTCTCCATTGCTTGTTTCTAAGGTGCGCGAAAATGCACCGTTATTTGGTGGGGATGCGGTGGTGGGTGTCAACGGCGCAACTGGCATATGTCCAAATCTCGAAGACCCAGTGCGTACTCTGTTCGAAAATGGGACGAGCATCGACACAGGCGTACTTGGTCCGCTACTCGACAACAAGTTGCTGATTGTGCTTTCAATATTGATTGCAATTGCTGTAGTCGTCGGCGGTTTGTTTGTGCTTGTGATGTCGCGCCAAGTATCGCGCCAAGCCACAAGAGGAATGCGTCAGCGAAGTGCGCGCAAAAAGCGAACTCAGCGCTAATTCACGAAAGAACCTTTTGTTTCCGAAAGTTCACCTAAATATTGCGCCATTGTTGCTTTACTGAAACTCAAACTTCATCTCCTTCTTTTAATCTCCCTCCAACAACCGCATCAAGGGAGAACAATCATGAGCGAAGAATTCAGTAATCATTCGGATAACCGTGCATTTGAAGATGTTTTGAACACCTACATGTCGCGCCGCAAACTTCTTGTTGGCAGCCTTGCTGGTGCCGCACTGACATTTATGGGCGGCTCTGCCGCATCCGCATCAGCTTCAAAGGGTGCAGCTGTTGGCGCAAAAGTTGCTGCCAAAGCACCGAAGATCGGCTTCACCTCGATTCCGCTGCAGAGCAGCGCAATGCCAACTATCGCACCGGAGTACACCTACAGCGTGCTCATCCCTTGGCGCGAAAAGCTTGACGGCAGCGGCAAGTCATTTGAGTACGTGGGTTTCACCTCCGAGCAGCAGGAAAAGAGCATCGGGATAGGCCACGACGGCATGTGGTATTTCGGCGATGACAAGAAGGGTTTGCTCTGCATTAACCACGAATACGGAACAACACCGCACATCATGGGCAAGAAAGTGCCGACAAGCCTGGAAGAAGTTCGACTTTCACAAGCCGCACACGGTATGTCCGTTGTAGCCATCGAGAAGTCTGGCAACAAGTGGAAAATTGCCAAGAGCGCCAAGAACCGTCGCATCCATGGCAACACCGTTGCCAAGATGAGTGGCCCTGCAGCATCGAGTGAGTTGCTCGTCAACGCCGCCGGCAACAAAATTCAAGGAACGCTGAACAACTGTGCAAACGGAAAGACACCTTGGGGCACGTACCTCACCTGCGAAGAAAACTTCAACGGATATTTTGGTACGACGTCAACAACGTGGAAGCCAAGCGCAGAGCAGACCCGTTACGGCGTAGTAGCCGCCGGATTTGGTTATGACTGGCACAAGTTTGATCCACGATTCGACTTGGCAAACGCCTCGTATGCAAACGAAGTCAACCGTTTCGGTTGGGTAGTAGAAGTTGACCCTAATGATCCGAAATCAGCACCAATCAAGCGCACCGCATTGGGCCGCATCAAGCATGAAGGCGCCGAATTGGTCATCGGAAAAGGTGGCCGCGCAGTTGTGTACATGGGCGACGACGAGCGTTTCGACTACGTGTACAAGTTTGTTTCGCGTGCTAACTGGAAGACCATGATCAAAGAAGGTGTCAGCCCACTCGATGAAGGAACGCTCTACGTTGCTCGCTTCGACGACAACGGCACCGGTGCTTGGATCGAACTCAGTCCAAAGAACGCAACGCTCTCCTCGTGGACACTGGACAAGATTCTTGTGCACACCCGCTTGGCAGCTGATGCTGTTGGAGCGACGAAGATGGACAGGCCAGAATGGATTGCTGGTGCGCCAACAGGCGAAATGTACGTCACGCTCACCAACAACACGCAACGTGGCACCGTTGGTAAGGCTGGTGTTGATAAAGCAAACCCAACTTCAGTGAATACCTACGGCCACATCGTTCGCTTCAAAGATGCCAACGATTACGTTGGCGGAACATTCACGTGGGAAGTGTTTGCACTTTCTAAGGATGTCACTGACGGTGGCGGTCAAATGTTTGGTTCACCAGACGGCATCTGGGTTGACCCAGACAACCGTGTTTTCGTTCAGACCGACGGAGAACAACCAGGCAAGCAAAACGATCAGATGTTGGTAGCAAACGGAGTAACCAAGGAGTTCAAGCGCTTGTTTACCGGTGTGAAGGGTTGTGAAGTAACTGGTGTGACGGTGACCCCCGATCGTCGAACCATGTTTGTCAACCTGCAGCACCCTGGCGATGGCGACCCAACAATAAGCAACTTCCCAGCGAATTACCAAGGCTTGGGCGGCCCAGTGCCACGCGACTGCACCATTGTGATCACCCGCAAAAATGGTGGAGTAATCGGAAGCTAGCCAACAAATGCGGCTGTAGCAGCCGCACGCAATTCGCTGACAGCGTGTTTCAAACCTTTTGGTTCTTTGAACAACGCGCTGCCGGCGATGAGCACGTTTGCGCCAGCCTTGGCTGCGCCTGCGATGGTCTTATTCGAGATGCCGCCGTCAACTTCAACGTTGACGGCGGCATCCAAGCCCCGCTCACGAATCATTGCACGCACTTCAGCAATCTTTGGCTCCATCGTTGCGATGTAACTCTGTCCACCAAAGCCTGGGTTGACAGTCATTACGAGCACCATGTCGACGAGATCGAGCACATCGGCAACTGCACTCGCCGGCGTTGCAGGGTTGAGTGCAACTGCAGCGGTCGCACCGAGTTCACGAATATTGCCGAGTGTGCGGTGCAGGTGCGTGCACGCCTCGGCGTGCACGATCAGTCGTTGACAACCGGCTTCCACATATCGCTTGGCCATTACGTCTGGCGTGAGCACCATGAGGTGGGCCTCAAATGGCAACTTTGTGAGTGATCGTGTTGAAGCAATGATGTCTGGACCAAATGTGAGGTTCGGGACAAACTGACCATCCATTACGTCCCACTGAATGAGATCGACTCCTGCTTCATCGAGTGCGACGATTGCTTCACCAAGTTTCGAAAAATCGACTGGAAGAACAGAGGGCGCAATCTGAATTGGCAGCGTCACGTCGTTCATCCTAGTTGGCTTGCATTTGGGTCGTAGCATGAGTTGCAGTGAATAACGAACAGGTGCGATTTGAGCGGTTGGTCGCTGGCGGAGATGCGCTTGGGCACTTGGCAGACGGGCGAGTGGTGTTTGTGCCGGGGGCATTGCCGGGCGAATTGGTGGATGTGCAGATCACTCAAGCCAAGAAGGATTTTGCGCGGGGCACAGTTGCCAGCATTATTGAGCCATCTGAGCATCGAGTTGCTCCACCGTGTGAGCATGTGGCCCGTGGCTGCGGTGGTTGCTCGTGGCAGCACCTCGACGTTGCGCAGCACATGGAAGCAAAAGCGGCGATCGTTCGCGAGGCATTACGCCGCAATGGCAAGATCGAAACGCTCGAAGTCGTTGCGGGCGGCTTTGTGCCTCCAACTGCCTCGCGCACCACATTGCGCATGGCTGTCACTCCAGACGGTCGACTGGGTTTTCGTCGCGGCGGCTCTCACGACGTGATTGACACACCAACTTGTCTTGTCGCACACCCATTGCTCAATGAATTTATTGGCGATGTGCGAGTGACTGGTGCAACCGAAGCAACATTGCGTTGCGGTGTCGAAACTGGCGATGTTGGCATTTGGTTGCACGACGAAGACGGCGAAGATGTGCCAGGTGCGACTGTGACTGGTTTGCCGTCGCATGTAGTGGTTGGCCGCAAAGCGATGCTGCACGAAGTCGTGCAGGGCGTTTCGCTGCAGGTTTCAATGGCCTCATTTTTTCAGGCTTCTCAAGTTGCTGCAGAGTTGCTGGTGTCGGCTGTTAATGATGCGGCAGGCGATGCGGCATTGTCTGGCGAATTTGGTCCGATCATCGATGCATACGGTGGCGTCGGACTATTTACTGCGACTCTTGTCGACACCGACATACCGGTAGTGCTGGTTGAATCAAATCCGTCAGCATGTTCTGATGCCCGAAGTAATTTGCATGACCACGATGTATCGATCGAACAGATTGCTGTCGAACAATGGCGTGTGCAAGACGCCGGACTCGTTATTGCAGACCCTGCACGCAACGGCCTTGGCGCAATGGGCGTGAACGCCATTGTTGCAACCGAGGCGAAGCGCATTGTGCTTGTCAGTTGCGATGCGGTTGCAGGTGCGCGCGACATTCGTTTGTTGCTCGATGCGGGTTACGCGTGCGAAGGGGTCACGGTTCTCGACCTGTTTCCAAACACTCCTCACGTTGAAGTGGTGAGTTCGTTCACGCGCAACTAATACCGATGTAAAAACCGATTTACATTGGCTAGTCGTGGATTGTTCCGTCTGGCATTGTTGCGCCAGTGAGAATGGCGTTCGCCAAGTTGGTGTTGAAAAGTTTTGCGCCGATCAGATTGTCGCCCCAAAGGTCGAAGCCCGCAAGATTTGCATCCGTGAGGTTTGCACCTTCAAGATTTGCACCTTCAAGATTTGCTCCATCAAGGTTGGCTTTCCTCAGGCTTGAGCCTTCAAGATTTGCTCCATCAAGGTTGGCTCGGTGTAGATCGGCACCCAACATTTCTGCGCCCCAAAGTTGCGCCCCTTTAAGGTTTGCACCTACAAGGCTGGCGTCTGTGAGGTTTGCGCCAACAAGATTGGCTCGCCTGAGGTCTGCGCCACTGAGATCGGCACCCTCCAAGTTTGCACCTTGAAGATTTGCACCTTTAAGTTTTGCGCTCTCAAGATTGGCATGCGGCTCAATGATGTAGTTCTTGAATCTCACATACGACAAACTAGCCAAACAACAAAAAAATCTGAGATTCGGAGCGGGCATGGATAATTAGTGCCCCCCCTCGGATTCGAACCGAGGACCTGCGGATTAAGAGTCCGTTGCTCTAACCAACTGAGCTAG
>ENA-ORFA01000186-ORFA01000186.1-marine-metagenome-genome-assembly--contig:-NODE-186-length-27428-cov-3.308106_pt1 | contig 27428 bp, 30 predicted proteins | sample MGYA00248621_ERZ508587 | MGnify/ENA primary metagenome ERZ508587 (study PRJEB26250, sample SAMN06266239) | marine metagenome | isolation source: Columbia River Estuary | place: USA:Columbia River Estuary... | reverse complement strand
GATACGATCCACTTCACCGCCACCTTTACCAATGATGATACCAGGTTTTGAAGTGTGAATTGTAACAATCAACTTTCCCAATGTACGCTCAATAACAATTTTGGAGATGCCTCCTTTGTTAATACGGGCGTTTAGATAGGTTCTGATCTTGTGATCCTCAATCAGTTTACCGGCAAAATCTTTTCTATTGCCATACCAGTTGGACTCCCATCCGCGGATGATGCCTAATCTGTTACCTATCGGATTTGCTTTCTGACCCATGTTTGGTGTAGGTTATTCGTTTAATATTATTTTTTCTCTTTTGTATCTACTATTACCGTTACGTGGTTGCTACGCTTACGTACTCTGTAGCCACGACCCTGAGGAGCCGGACGCATACGCTTGATGGTACGAGCGCCATCCACGAAAATGGTTTTGATGAAGAGTTGACTTTCGTCTCCTCCTTCATTTTTCTGCTTCCAATTGCTGATAGCACTTAATACCAGCTTACGCAGCGGAACTGCGGGATGCTTGGGACTGAATTCAAGTTGTGCTAACACCTGCTCCACCTGCTGACCACGAATCATGTCTGCAAGCAAACGCATCTTGCGGGGGGATGTAGGATAATTTCTCAGTTTAGCTACTGCTTCCATGGTTGACTATTTCTTGGATTAACCTTCTTTTTTAGAGTGTCCTTTAAACTGGCGGGTTGGCGCAAACTCTCCGAGCTTATGCCCCACCATAAATTCTGTTACATACACAGGGATGAACTTATTTCCATTGTGTACAGCAAATGTGTGCCCTACAAAATCAGGAGAGATGGTAGAACGACGACTCCAAGTTTTGATAACTCCTTTCTTGGATTTTCCTTCGTTCATGGTCATCACCTTCTTTTCAAGGTGGGTGGCGATGTAAGGGCCTTTTTTAATCGAACGAGCCATATTAGAATTGTTATGTAATTAGATTATTTGTTACCGATTTTGCTACCGTTCTTACGTTGGATGATCAACTTATCACTGGATTTACCAACAGTACGAGTTTTCAAACCACGAGAGTATTGGCCATTTCTAGAACGAGGTTGACCTCCGGAGGCCTTACCCTCACCACCACCCATTGGGTGATCTACAGGGTTCATCGCTACACCTCGGTTACGAGGACGAATACCTTTCCAACGATTTCGTCCAGCCTTACCCATGCTTTGCAAACTGTGGTCACTGTTACTTACTACACCAACCGTTGCATAACAATCGATAAGCACTTTACGCAACTCACCACTTGGCATTTTCAGAACAGCATATCGATCTTCCTTGTTAGCGAGCTGAGCAGAGGATCCAGCACTACGCGCCAATTTACCACCCTGACCAGGCTGCATTTCAATATTATGAATATTGGTACCTAATGGCATGTTACGCATAGGAAGAGCATTACCAACTTCCGGTGCCACATTAAGACCACTCTCCACCTTTGCACCAACTTCTAACCCTTGAGGAGCAAGAATATATCGCTTTTCACCATCAGCATATACCAACAAGGCGATAAAGGCTGTACGGTTAGGATCGTACTGAATGGATTCCACAGTAGCAGCCCCAGCTTTATTACGTTTGAAATCGACGATACGATACTTCTTCTTGTGTCCACCACCACGATAACGCATAGTCAAATGACCAGACGTATTACGTCCACCCGTGCGAGGCTTTGCTTCGATCAAGCTTTTCTCGGGGACATTAGTAGTTACCTCAGCGTAGGCGTTACCAATTCTCCAACGCGTACCGGCAGTAATGGGTTTAAATTTTCTTAATGACATATCTTTTTCTTTTTACTCAACATTTGCGGCTGTTGAAGCCATTCACTTTTGTAATTAAATGGTGGAATACAAATCAATTGTTTCACCCTCAGCAACAGTTACCATTGCTTTTTTATAGGCAGGTTTACGACCTACGATAAAGCCACTCTTTGTGGAACGCGATTTTGTTTTTGCAGGAACTACAGCAGTGTTTACATCCATTACTGTAACACCATAAAAGCTTTCAACGGCTTTTTTGATTTCCAACTTATTGGCTTTACGAGCCACTTTGAAAGCATAGCGACGCAGCTTCTCCTGTTGGCCATTAGCCTTTTCGGTAAGGATGGGCTTGATCAGTACTTCAGAAAGTTTCATTACGCTTGTTTTATGCTGTTAATTAAGCTTCAGTTTTTTCATCGTCGGCGAAAATCTTTGCGGCACTCTCCGTCATCACTAACACCTCAGAGTTCATGATGTCATAGGTATTGATATCACTCAGTAATACACCCATCACAGAGGGCACGTTACGGATTGACAACTCTACATTATCATTATAGTCCGGAGTAACAAAAAGAGTTTTCTTATCAGATACTTTTAAGTTACCCAAGATCTCCAAGAGTTGCTTAGTCTTTGGCTTTTCCATGTTGATATCCTCAACAACAAGAATAGCATTATCCTTTGCTTTGTAGCTAAGTGCGGAAATCTTTGCGAGGTCTTTTACCTTACGGTTTACCTTAATGTCATAGCTGTGAGGCTTAGGACCAAAAATGGTACCACCACCCTTGTACAATGGGTTACGGATATTTCCTTTACGGCTTCCGCCTGTTCCTTTTTGCTTATGCAATTTGCGGCTGGCACCCTTTACTTCAGCACGTGTTTTAACCTTGTGTGTACCTTGACGCTGTGCAGCTAAATATTGCTTTACAGCTAAGTAAATCACATGATTGTTCGGTTCAGCACCAAAGATCTCCTCGGGTAATTCCACGGAGCGACCTGTTGCAGTACCTTTTGTATTTAAGACGTCGAGTTTCATGTTGCGTTCAGTTTATGATTGTGTTGTACGCGATTATTTTTGAATAAGAACGATGGAACCGTTGTGACCCGGAACAGATCCGCTCACAAGGATGTAATTTTTCTCAGTGAAAACTTTCACCACTTTCAGACCTTTCATTTTCACACGATCATTACCCATACGTCCAGCCATGCGCATTCCTTTCATAACACGGCTCGCATCAGAGGAGTTACCAAGTGATCCGGGAGCACGCTGACGGTCATGCTGACCATGCGACTGCTGACCCACACCACTAAAACCATGACGCTTTACAACACCCTGGAATCCTTTACCCTTGGTAGTACCCACAACCTCAACAGTCTCTCCTTCAGAGAAAATGTCTACCGTTACGGTTTCACCCAGATTTTTTTCAATAGAATAATTGCGAAACTCTATGGAGAAACGCTTTGGAGTGGTTTGTGACTTGGAAAAGTGATTAACAGCGGCTTTAGTAGCACGCTTTTCTTTTTTCTCTCCAAAAGATAATTGGAGAGCGCTGTACCCATCAGTCTCTTTGGACTTTACCTGAGTAACTACACAGGGACCCGCCTCGATGATCGTGCAGGGGGTCTGCTTACCGGAGGGATCGAATACACTGGTCATTCCCAGTTTTTTCCCAATAATACCTTTCATGTTCGTTAGGTTTTGTGCCTGCAAGGTTATTGGGACAATCCAAACACGATCGTTTGGACTTCAATCCCCGTTTGCCACCGACCTTTTCCTTTATGGGGAAGTACCGGTAGTAAACAAACCCTGAATGGCTTGTTTTATGTTTAAAAGCCAGCGCTCTTTTATCGGAGTTTTACTTCCGGTTGAGAGATAGCAATTGTTTCAAAAATCAATAATAAGAACTTGTGGGAGTTGCGAATTCCCTTACGCATATTGAAAGCGATTACGCTTTAATTTCTACTTCCACACCGCTAGGCAAATCCAATTTGCTAAGCGCATCAACGGTACGGCTAGTGGAGGTGTAAATATCCAATAGACGCTTATGCGTTGCTAATTGAAACTGCTCACGACTTTTCTTGTTAACGTGAGGAGAACGCAATACAGTGAAAATTTTCGTGCGAGTTGGCAGGGGAATAGGCCCTGTTACAACTGCGCCAGTACTGCGAACAGTTTTAACGATCTTATCTGCAGACTTGTCCACCAGATTATGATCGTAAGATTGCAATTTGATTCGAATGCGCTGCGACATGTGTACGTACCCCTTTTTCTTTAGGGGATGCAAAGGTAAGCGAGAAGTCCGTACCAACCAAATAGTTATACGCTATTTTTTAGGACGCTTCGATAATAATTCCCTTTTGTTGGGTCATTTATGTACCTGTTTGATATACAGTATTTTATAATAGCCATTGCAAACCAGGCAGGCAAGAGAGAATTTGGATGAATTGGCCAAAAAAAGACCGCCTCTTTCGAAGCGGTCTCAAATATTTGAAGTCAATTAAAATTAGGCAGTAGCCTTCCCTTTTACCTTGGCAATCACTTCCTCAGCAATGTTGTTAGGCGCTGGGGAGTAGTGAGAGAATTCCATGGTAGAAGAAGCACGTCCGGAAGAAAGTGAACGAAGCTGTGTTACATATCCGAACATTTCACTCAGTGGAACTTTTGCCTTAATCACCTGTGCACCCGCACGACTGTCCATACCTTCCATCATACCACGACGACGATTCAAGTCCCCGGTAACATCTCCCATGTATTGATCAGGAGTAACAACTTCCACTCTCATGATTGGCTCAAGCAATACAGGCTTAGCTTTTCTAGCTGCTTCACGGAAACCTTGCTTGGCACACAATTCAAAGGACATAGAGTCGGAGTCTACCGCGTGGAAGCTTCCATCATACACACGAATTTTCATATTCGCTACAGGATAACTTGCCAGTACGCCAGTTGTCATGGACTGCTCAAAACCTTTTTGAATAGAAGGAACAAATTCACGGGGAATAGATCCTCCAAAAATATCATTTACAAATTGGTAATGTTTGTCAGGATTCTCAGTTTGCCATTCTGCATCAACAGGTCCAATGCTGAAAATAATATCAGCGAACTTACCACGACCACCCGTTTGCTTCTTCAACGTTTCGCGATGTTCAACAGTAGCAGTGAATGCTTCCTTGTAAGCTACCTGTGGTGCTCCTTGGTTTACTTCCACCTTGAATTCACGACGCATACGGTCAATGATAATTTCCAAGTGCAACTCTCCCATTCCGCGAAGAATAGTTTGACCAGTTTCTTCATCAGTATTCACACGAAGTGTTGGATCTTCTTCCACCAACTTTGCAATAGCCATACCCATTTTATCAACGTCAGCCTGTGTTTTAGGCTCAACTGCAATGGCAATTACCGGCTCAGGGATGAACATGTTCTCCAAGGTGATTGGATGATCTTCATCACAAAGCGTATCCCCTGTTTTGATCTCTTTAAAACCAACTGCTGCACCGATATCACCCGCCTCAATAAAATCAATTGGATTTTGCTTGTTGGCAAACATCTTCATAATACGGCTGATACGCTCTTTTTTACCACTGCGTACGTTAAGCACATAAGAACCTGCATCCAAACGTCCAGAATAAGCACGGAAGAACGCCAAACGACCTACAAAGGGGTCAGTCATGATCTTGAAAGCAAGGGCCGCAAATGGCTCTTTTGGATCAGCTTTACGAAGCAGTTCTTCACCAGTATCTGGATGCGTTCCTTTTGTATCTGGAATATCTATAGGTGAAGGCAAATAACGACAAACAGCATCTAATGCAGTTTGTACGCCTTTGTTTTTAAATGACGAACCGCACATCATAGGAACGATAGAAAGATCGATCGTAGCCTTACGGATTGCTTCATGAATTTCAGCTTCGGAGATGCTCTTAGGATCTTCGAAGAATTTTTCCATAAGTGTATCATCATATTCGGCAACAGCCTCAACCAAGTTAGCTCTCCACTCCATTGCTTCTTCCATCATATCAGCAGGCACATCAATCTCATCAAAAGTCATTCCCTCTGTTTCAGCATGCCAAATAATTCCTTTCATCTTGATCAAATCAACCACACCCTTGAAATTATCTTCAGCACCAATAGGAAGCTGTAGAGGAACAGCCTTAGAACCCAGCATTTCGCGAACCTGCTTTACCACATTCAGAAAGTCGGCACCCGCACGATCCATTTTATTCACAAATCCAATACGAGGTACTCCGTAACGGTTTGCCTGGCGCCAAACTGTCTCCGATTGAGGCTCAACGCCATCAACAGCAGAAAAGAGAGCAATCAAACCGTCCAAAACACGCATGGAACGTTCTACCTCAACGGTAAAGTCCACGTGACCGGGGGTATCGATAATATTGAAATAGTAAGGCTTTGTATCAGCAGTATTCTTCCCTTTATCAGTAGGGAAATTCCATTTACAACTAACGGCCGCTGAGGTGATAGTAATACCACGCTCTTTCTCCTGCTCCATCCAGTCCGTGGTTGCAGCACCTTCGTGCACCTCCCCGATCCGGTGAATCATACCTGTGTAGCGGAGAATACGCTCCGTAGTAGTTGTTTTACCGGCATCGATGTGAGCAGCAATACCGAAATTTCTTTGAAACTTTAAATCTGCCATGGCAAATAGGTTGAATTTGAGGCCGCAAAGGTAGGGGAAAAAGCATAAAAAAAGCCCCGTAACATTACGGGGCTCTCAAACTTATTGGAAGGCAATTATCTGCGCTTATTTACTTTTTAGTCAAAGGAGTAGCAATTCCAATTGCATGCTGGAAATGATAGTTAGCGGTTTCAGTTGTAACAGGCACACGATAAGTAGAAGTAACGAAGAGATTTGAATCGTCAAACAAATTGAGCTTCAAGCCCAAGCCAGCAGGAATGAAAGCTCCGAAATGTTGTTGAAATTTATGCCCCCCTACGCCCAGTACTAAATAAGGCTGAACCTTGTATTCATCAGAAATCATCATCATATTCATAGTTGCGCTAAATTCAATCAACAAACCACGATTGGCGATATTTCTGCCAGGCATGGGATAACGGATTCCTGAAAAACCAAGCGAAGCCGCCATATTTAGCTTGGATCCCATTGACTTGAAATAATTGACTGCAACACCAGCATTCATTTCACCGATTTCTGCAAAAGACTTATCATTCACAACCGTATTCAAAGAAGTAGTGCGAATACGCTGAGCTGTTGTAAAGTCATTCAGAAAAAAGCTAAACCCTAAGGAGCGAGTAGCCTGTCCGTTCTCCTGCGCATTTAGAGATCCAATTCCTAAAAGGCAGATAAACGAAAAAAACAAAATCTTCTTCATAAAAGATAGTTTGGTTAGCACCCGGCAAATTTAACGGGTATCTGTCAGATACTAAAATTAAAATATTTTTGAAAAAGAGCCATATCTTTTTGAATTTCAACCCCCGTAATGAATCACCTTCGTCCTTTTAGCCTTTTTTTACTGCTTCTGACCTCAAACCTGACCAGAATTGAGGCACAGAAAGCAGATTCGGCCACCCTCCGGGTACAGGAGATGGAAAACTACCTAAATGATGTGGCCAGCCAACCCTCCAAAAGATTGGTAAACGTAAACGCTATAATCCCCAGACTATCTGCAGACCTGAAATATGCAACCAGGAACAATTTTACAGGTAAAAGAATGTACCCGGCTTCACTAACCACTTGCTATTTACGCGAAGAAGCAGCAATGGCACTGAAAGCCGTCAGCGATTCGCTTTCTAAAATTGGCTTCCAATTAAAAATATTTGATGCGTACCGACCCTATGCAGTAACAGTCCGGTTTTGGAATTTAATTAAAGACGAACGCTACGTTGCAAACCCAAGTAAGGGAAGCGGACATAATCGAGGGATTGCAGTGGATCTGACCTTAGTAGAGAAGAATACAGGGAAAGAAATAGACATGGGTACCGAATTTGACAATTTCTCAATTGCCGCGCATCATAGCTATCAAGATCTCAAACCGGTTGTGCTGGAAAATAGGAAAATCCTTCAGAGAGTAATGGAACATTTTGGATTCAGATCATTGGAAACTGAGTGGTGGCACTATAGCCTCCCCAACCCACAAGCATATGATGTGCTGAATATTTCTTTTAAAGAATTAGCAGCAATAATTGCTATTAATTAACCCGAGTAATCTTTTGTTCCAATAACAACAAATCAGCAAGCACAATTGCTGTTACAGCCTCCACCACCACGGGAACGCGGAGTGCAATGCATAAATCATGTCGACCCTTCACTAAAAAAACTTCTTGTTCGCCCGTAGCTGTATTCAAACTCTTTTGCTGTTGTGGTGTAGAAGAGGTGGGTTTGATTGCAACACGAAATTTGAGTTCGTTCCCATTGGTCAGCCCACCGACCACCCCTCCTGCATGATTGGTAGCCGTGGTGCCATCTGTTGCAATGATACTGTCATTATGCTCACTTCCGAACATTCGCGCAGCGGCAAAGCCCGTCCCAAACTCAATGCCACGAACGGCAGGAATAGAAAAAATGGCATGTGCCAACAAAGACTCAACAGAATCAAAAAAAGGTTCTCCTAATCCTATAGGCAGCCCCTTCACAACGCACTCTACAATGCCGCCCACACTATCTTGCTGTGCAATTGCTTTATCAATTCCTTTTTCAATAGAATTCTCTCCTCCCACTTCCATAAGGGTAGCTGTAATTTCAATGGAACCGACTAGTTGTTTTGCAACTACACCGGCCGCAACTAAACATGCAGTTAATCTTCCACTGAAATGCCCCCCACCTCTGTAATCTTCAAACCCGCCAAACTTTTGATGGGCTACAAAATCTGCATGACCCGGACGTGGAATCTGTCTGATTTTCTCGTAGTCACTACTACGGGTATTTTTATTTTCAAACAAAATAGCAAGTGGAGCGCCTGTTGTTTTTTCAGCGAATACACCGGTTTTCAATAAAGGTGCATCTTCCTCTACCCGGGGAGTAGTCCCTTTTTGTTGACCTCCTCTTCGACGCGCCAGATCTTCCTGAAATAATGTAGGATTTAATGGAATACCGGCAGGGCATCCGTCAATTAATACGCCCACTAGTTCGCCGTGTGATTCACCAAAAATTTGAACACGAAAAATTCTTCCAAATGAATTCAAAATCTCAGCTTTAGTGTGAGGATAAAGATACGGAGGCGCCGAGACTTTGCAGGTGGGAGAAAAAGGAAGGATACGATTTGCCAACAGCCTCCGCATTTTCAATTACTACAGGATTAACAGCGCGTAGTCCTGCAATGGCTAATGCCATGGCAATTCGATGATCGTGATGAGAAGAAACCTGCCCCCCACTCAATTGATCTTGTCCCTTGATGACCAAATCATCATTTTCAATTTCAAGCGTAGCCCCCAATTTGGAAAACTCCTGTACCAGTGCCAAGCCACGATTACTCTCTTTGTGTGTTAACCGATTCACTCCTTTAATTCGGCTTGTGCCCTCCGCAAATACGGCCAATGCAGTAAGCGGTGGAAACAAATCGGGACAATCAGTTGCATCAACCTCAAAGGGTTTAACAGCAGAACGCTTTATGGAGAGCGATTGATCAAGTTCTTCAATATTCAATTGCGCTTGATGCGCAAATGATAGAATTTGCCGATCAGCCTGTTTTGAGTTTGGATAGATACCTTGAATAATCACCTCTCCTGCTAATGTAGCAGCCACCAAAAGAAAAGCGGCTCCACTCCAATCGCCCTCAATGGTATACGTTTGTCGGGAAGGATTGATTACTGGATTACTTTTATTAAAAATAAAAGATTGATAGTTGTTATTAATAGGGACCACCAATCCAAAGCGCTCCATAATTTCTAAGGTCAAATCAATATAGGGGCGACTCACTAAACCATTTACATGAATGGAGACATCAGATGCACTCGCCCCTGCATAGGCCATTAACAAGCCTGTCAAAAACTGTGAACTGAGTGTGCCATCAATAGTAATCGTTTTTGGAATAAGTGGTCCTGTTAGTCTTACAGGAAGCAGCCCATTATTAGTAGCGACATCTACTCCCAAAAGTGGTAACACTTCCTCAAAAAAATGCTGTGGCCTTTTAAGGAGGCTGCCATGTCCACTCATCACCATTTTAGCTGAAGCCAACGCAGCAATGGGCACAAACATTCGCAAACTCAATCCCGATTCTCCACAATCTAAATTTGAATCACTGCTTTTGCTCACCCCTTGACTTCTAATCAGCATTGACCCGTCCTCCATTTTTTTCACGCTTGCGCCAAGCGCTTGAATCACGGCCAGGGCTGCCTGGTCATCTTCCGCAGTTCCCGGATCGATCAAAAGAGTTTCACCCCCAGCCAACAATGCGGCGGCACAAGCGCGCTGCATTACACTTTTTGAACGAGGGGCTTTTACTGACCCGCGAAGAATCGATGAACTGACGGTAGCAATCAAGACAACTGATTTAGCAAATTCTTTATAGCTGAAAAAGGTAGCAAATGGGGACGCGCTTTGCCGATTTGTTCTAGTAAAATATACCGAACCTTTTTTCCTGTTTTCTTTTTATCCAATTCCATTACTCGCATCACCTTGGAAAGATCATAGGTTGCCTGCGTAGGTAACCCATATTGCGCAAGCAGTTGTTGCAAGCGTGAATTATCCTTAAAGCCATTAATCTTGGACGATAGTTTTGCAGCAGCAATCATTCCCAATGAAATTGCTTCACCATGTGAAACCTCATACACCATTTCAATCGCATGACCGAGTGTATGTCCAAAATTCAACACACTACGTAACCCTTGCTCCGTTTCATCTTCCTGAACAATCTTAAGTTTGAGCAGTACATTTTTTTCAATCAGATTTTCTATTGCATTCTTATTCTTCCGGTAATAAACTAAATTATTTTTTTCGAGTTCACGGAACAGAGCTGGCTTGAAACAGACTGCATGCTTGATAATCTCAGCAAATCCATTTTGCCATTCCTTTTCTGGAAGTGTTTTTAAAAACTGTGTGTCGTACAAAAGAAAGCTGGGCTGTCGGATAGTCCCCACTAAATTTTTATAGGTGCCGTGATCAATACCATTTTTCCCTCCAATAGCCGCATCCACCATAGCCAGCAACGTGGTGGGCACAAATCCCACTTTCACCCCTCGCATGTATATGGCCCCAATATATCCCGCCAAATCAGTTATCACCCCACCCCCAACACCAACCAGCCAAGTTTCGCGATCTGCTTTCATGTTGGCTAACTGTTCAATTACAGCATCTACTGTGGGTTGCACTTTATACGCTTCCCCTGCTTTCAATACAATTGTATTCCAGCCTTTAAAAAAAGAAGCATGAGACTTAAAAACATGTTGGTCCGTAATCAAAATAGTGCGTGCAACTGGAACCAACTTTTTTAAATAGGAGAATCGACAGGAGAAGTAAAAAGTAGTTGTGGCTGCAGCAATATTGATTTTCTTTTGTTTCATCAGCTTACTTTTTAGCAGCATCCAATACCTGCTTTTGGTGAGCAATACTTTCCATATGAATAGCATCCAGAAACTGTGTGAGGAATTCCTGACTCAACCCTAACTCCTGTGATTTTTGAAGCACCCGTCGGATTATTTCCTGCCAACGGCCCGGCTGCAATATTGTTATCTGATTTTCTTTTTTATACTGTGCAATCTTTTCCGCCACTTTCATGCGACGAGAAATCAGTTGAAGTAACTCTTCGTCATATTGATTTATCTCCTGGCGTAAAGTATCTAGCGCTGCATGATAATCTGGTGAATTAACATCTTCTTTTCGCCAAATGATCTGCTCGAGTATGGTTAATAAGGCTGCTGGTGTTACTTGTTGAGCTGCGTCGCTCCAGGCATTGGTAGGATCACGATGGCTTTCTATCATAAGGCCATCACTATTTAAATCTATCGCGCGCTGTATTACCTCAGGGATAATATCACGCCTTCCACAGATGTGAGAGGGGTCGGTAATAAAGAGTAATGAAGGATGTCGAAGCTTCATTTCCACAGCCAGATGCCAAAGTGGTGCATTTCTGTAACCCGTTTCACCAAATGTGCTGAAACCACGATGTATCAAGCCAATTGTTGAAATGCCGGCACGACTGATACGTTCAACTGCTCCACTCCACAATTCTAAATCTGGATTAATCGGATTCTTTATTAGCACAGGAATATTCAATCCCTGCAAGGCATCAGCTACCTCTTGAACGCTAAATGGGTTTACCGTTGTGCGAGCCCCTATCCAAAGAATGGAAACTTGATAACGGAGTGCTTCCTCCACTTGTTTTGCAGTAGCCACTTCAACAGCCGTTGGCAAACCCGTTAATTGGGAAGCTTCTTGTAACCAGGGAAGGCCCTTACTACCTACCCCTTCAAACATGCCAGGCTTTGTACGTGGTTTCCAGATACCCGCTCGTAAAATATCTACCCGCCCAGTTTCCTTGAGTTGGACAGCGGTATCCAATAACTGTTCTCTTGTTTCAGCACTGCAAGGACCACTAATTATAAGTGGCTTCTTCGAAAGAACATTTTCCAGATTGGAAGTCTTATTCATCTTTACAATAGACAGAATGTAAAGATAGAATTATAAAACGAGTCGATGTAGTTATTGCCCCTGACGGGAACCAGCTCGACCACCAGAATTAGCATCATTCATTCTAATTCGTCGTCCCTTGAAATTTTTTCCATCAATGGCTTTAATAAATTTTCCAGCCACTCTGGAGTCTACTTCAACCCAGCTGTTCATTTCCCGTAAATCAATTTTTCCCAATACGTCCTTTCTTTGCTCACTCATATCCAATAAAAACTGAAGGAAGCTGGCTTTATAGAAGCCATCCTTTGTACCCAAATTAATAAACAACCGCTGGTAAGAAGCGTCTCCCTGTGGCATTGCGCCCTGGTCTTGCTTTCGCTTCTTTCCCATTTTACTATCCGTGGGTTGCTGTCTAAGGTTCAGATCAGCTGCATTTTCGTAATACCGCAGGAAACGATCAAATTCCAAAGCGGCCACCCGTTGCAAAATCTCCTCCTTGCTAACTGCAGAAAATTTTTCGGCAAGCATGGGAATATAGGTTTCGTACTCCCCATGGCTAATATCTGCTTTTAACAGACGATCAGTGAAGTGGAAAAACTGTTTTCGACAAACATCTTTTCCACTTGGGATGTCCATCCGATGAAAACGCGTTTGAATTAATTTTTCAACCTGCTTTAATCGATAGGCCTCACGAGGAGTGACAATAGAAACACACAACCCACTTTTTCCAGCACGTCCCGTTCTTCCACTACGGTGTGTATAAACTTCTGTATCGTCTGGTAATTCGTAATTAATAACATGCGTGATACCTTGCACATCAATACCTCTTGCTGCAACATCCGTAGCCACTAATAAACGGATATTTTTAGTACGAAATGCCCCCATCACACGATCACGCTGTGCCTGGGTAAGATCGCCGTGTATAGCATCAATATCATATCCTTCGCGGGTAAGTTTCTCTGCAATCTCCTGCGCATCTGCTTTGGTACGTGCAAATACGATTCCAAAAATATCAGGATTAAAATCGATGATCCGCTTTAATACCTCGTATCGATAAGGGTGCTGACATTGGTAATACTGGTGATCAATATTGACGTTAGCAGCATTCATTTTACCGATGGTAACCTCCGTAGGTTCACGCATGTAACGCTTGCTAACTTGTCTAATTTCTGTGGGCATGGTTGCACTGAACAACCAAGTGCTTTCTCTTTTGGGTGTATTCTGAAGAATAAACTCGATATCCTCCTGAAATCCCATATTGAGCATTTCATCGGCCTCGTCCAACACCACATATTCAATCTGATCGAGTCGAATTGCTTTCCTTTCTATTAGATCAATCAATCGGCCGGGGGTGGCTACCACCACATGTGTACCCCGTTTTAAATCTTTAACCTGTGCACCGATCGAAGCTCCGCCGTATACAGGCGTTACCAGGACCTGACCAGTAATTCCCTGGAATTTTTTTATGTCGGAAGTGATCTGAAGACACAACTCACGAGTTGGGCAGATCACTAAAGCTTGAGGATTGGTACGAGAGCGGTCTAATAAATCAAGTAGAGGAAGTCCAAAAGCGGCCGTTTTACCGGTGCCGGTTTGAGCCAAGCCTATAAAATCACGTGTTCCTTGTAATAAAATGGGAATTGCCTTCTGCTGGATGGGGGTGGGCTCTGTAAACCCGAGTTTTTCGATAGACTGCAAAAGGGGGGCGCTCAGTCCTAGCGCTTGAAAAGTGTGCATGGATAAATTTGAATGAAAAAAGAAAGCCGTTCCCGAGGGAACGGCCTTCGGCAATTACTTGCACTTGAATTACTTAGCTGTGTCAGCAGCAGGAGCTGTTGTATCAGCAGCAGCAGCAGTTGTATCAACAACAACAGTTGTGTCAACAGTAGCAGCAGTTGTGTCAGCAGCTGGAGTAGCTTCGCCACCACCATTACAAGCTACCAAAGTAGCTGCGATGAAGGCAATTGCAAAAAACTTTTTCATTGCTTGGGTTTTTTTTGTTTTGTGAAATATTTCGCGAATTTATACCCTTTTTTGCAAAAGGTAACCCATTCGTAATGATTTTTTTTTAGATACCGCTTCGGGTTACTATTTTTAAAATTCCGTATTAAATGAACGAGGATAGTGAATAGCGAACTACAGGAGGTTGGACTTTTGAAGGGACTGGCAGCAGGGGACCGAAAAATTATTGAAGGCATCTACAAAGACCACTTCAATATGATTCAGTCACTTATTGTCAACAACAATGGCACTGCCGACGACGCCCGAGATATATTTCAAGAGGCTATGGTGGTGCTATACGAAAAGGTTAGGACTGGGTCTTTTGAGTTGAATTGCCAGTTAAAGACCTATCTCTATTCTGTAAGTAAAAGATTGTGGCTGAAGCGATTGCAGCAAAACAATCGACTCTTTACTCAAGAGGTTGATTTAGAGACAACAGTGCCAGTAGACGAGGAGATTGGACAACATGAAAAAAGAGATGCTGAATTTGAGTTAATGAGCCAGGCCATTCAAAGACTTGGAGAACCTTGTAAAAGTTTGCTAGAGGCCTATTACTTAAGAAAAATGAATATGCAGGACATTGCGCTTCAGTTTGGATACACCAACTCAGATAATGCAAAAAACCAGAAGTACAAATGTCTCATGCGATTAAAAAAACTATTCTTCTCGGAATATAAAAACGGAAACACCCATGGATGATTTGAGGCTTTTGGATACAGTTGAGCGATATATCAAAGGCGAAATGCAGCCGGATGAACGTGTTCATTTTGAACAACTGCGAAAAACAAACCCGGAGGTTGATCTACTGGTTGTTGAACATACTTTTTTCCTTCAACAAATGAATCGTTTTGGAGAATGGAAAAGATTCAAATCGCTGTTGAGTAATATTCATGTTGACTTAGCTGAGAAAGGACAAATTAATTCTGCTCGCTTGCAAGGCAAGGCAAAGGTTATCTACCTGTGGAATAGATACAAACGTGTCAGTGCGATAGCTGCTTCTATTGCAGTGATTACAACGCTAGTAATTTCATCGTTGGTTTGGATTATTGCACCCGCATCCCCACGTTCGCAATTTGAAGAGCTCAATAAAAAGTTTAGCCAGCTAGAGGACAAAACAAGAAAACAGGCAAAAGAAATTGATCGAATAAAAGATAAAGCCACTTCTGTACCACAGGACATCCCCTTCACAACCGGGGGCACTGGATTTATCATAGACACGAAAGGCTACTTGGTCACCAATGCACACGTAGTTGAGGATGCGAAACAAATTGCTATCCAGAATAATCGTGGCGAGTATCTTGTCAAGGTAGTTTTTATTGACACAGAAAGGGATTTAGCTATTTTGAAAATTGATGACGAAAATTTTAAACCTTATTCCAGTTTACCTTACGGCTTAAGCAAACAAACTGCGAAACTAGCTGAGCCCATTTTTACACTAGGCTATCCGCGTAATGAGGTAGTCTATAGTCAGGGCTACCTAAGTGCAAAAACTGGTTTCAACGGCGATACTTTGAGTTGCCAGATCGAAATAAACGCCAACCGCGGAAATAGCGGAAGTCCAATCTTAAATAGAAAGGGAGAAGTAATTGGGATTTTGAATGGTCGCCAGACCAATACACAAGGATTTGCCTTTGCCGTTCAAAGCAAGTATATTTTTGATGTTATTGAGACCTTGAAAAAAGAAACGAAGAGCCCAACAATACGTGTTCCATCTCGCTCCTTATTGAATGGACTAGATCGTACTGAACAAGTACGTAAGGTGCAAGATTTTATTTACATGGTCAAGGTAAACTAATTCCAAAGTTTACTGGGATATTCCCCGGCATTAATTAGGTTTTCAAGACTTTGCTGGACAAAAGGTGCATCCTCTTTGTAGGTAACGCCAAACCAGGAGGACTGTGTAGGAACTACTTTTATTTTACCCCCCTCTTGAATAAACTGATCCGCCACCAAGGGAATAAAAAATTCAGACTTCAACTCTTGCCCAGACTGATTTAAAAAGTTCACAAATTGAGTAGCTGTTCTATCAAAAAATGAAGTAGCAAAACACCAGAAGTTCATCGATACCTTGGTATCCTCACTCAGGGTGTCCGGCGTAAGCCCATCCTGACAAGTAATTATTCCATTTACACGCGCAATATTGATACGCTCGGTAATACTTGCTAAGTCTCCCTCCTTATTCAATTGACAAACCCCACGGTTGACAGTACCATGCTCGGAAAGAGTTGCAGCAAGATCATACCCCACAATTCCAAACGTACGCGTATCACATCCCGTTTGCAAAAAACGAACAGCCTGCTCAAATGCATTTCTTCCGTAGAAATCATCAGCATTGATCACCGCAAAAGGCTCTTTCACCACTTCTTTAGCACAGAGCACTGCATGCGCTGTACCCCATGGCTTGGACCGGTCAGTTGGAAACGAGTACCCGTTTGTAAATGAATCCAACTCCTGAAAAACATATTCCGTTTCAATCAATCCTTTCAACTTAGGCTCAAATATGGATTGAAACTGAGCAGCATACTGTGCGCGAATGATAAAGACAACTTTACCAAACCCTGCGCGAATTGCATCATATATTGAATAGTCCATAATGGTTTCACCCCCAGGACCAAAAGATTGCACCTGTTTCATACTTCCATAACGAGAAGCCATGCCGGCAGCAAGGATAACCAAGGTTGGTTTCATAGGAAAGATTTAGCGCGGCAAAATTACACGTATTTTCGACAATACCTCATGAAGTATGACCCATACCGATCTTATCACTATTGACCCGGTGATTCGTCCCATCTTTTCACAAAAGAACATTAGCGTGCATGTTTTAAGATTGGATAAGTGCGACCCGGTTGTATCCGGAAACAAGTGGTTTAAACTTCGCTTCTATCTGGAGGATGCAATAAAAAAAAATAAAAAAACAATCACCACATTTGGCGGCCCTTGGTCCAACCATTTGGTGGCTACTGCAGCTGCATGCAAGAAGCTTGGGATTAAATCGGTAGGCTATGTGAGAGGAGAAAAACCTGAACAATTTTCGCACACATTAAAAACGGCTGTTGCATTAGGAATGGAGCTGCAATTTCTATCCAGAGACACCTACGCAGTTGAAAAACTTGAAACTTCCAGACAGACAACAAACTATGTTATACCGGAAGGAGGATATGGGCAATTGGGAGCAAAAGGGGCTTCAACCATAACGGAATTTTTCAATGAGGATCAATTCACCCATGTTCTTGCAGCAGTGGGTACAGGCACCATGTTAGCTGGTCTAGCAAAGTCATTAAATCAAGCTACTCTTATTGGGATACCTGTATTAAAAGGAAAAGAGACGCTAGCTGAAGCAGTAAAATATTTATTGCCAACTACCACATGCACATGGACACTACTGGAAGGCTATGAGTGGGGCGGATATGCCAAACACCCTCCTGAATTGTTAGACTATATGAATCAATTATTCGTTGCCACGCAAATACCAACTGACCTTGTTTATACAGCAAAACTATTTTATGCCACGGAGCAACTAGCCGCTAATGACTTTTTCAAAAAAGGAAGCCGGTTATTACTGATTCATAGTGGCGGGCTACAAGGCAATCAATCGCTTGAAAAAGAAAAACTCTGCTTCACAACGGGAAATGAGTGACCACTATCTTTGCAACCGTACCTATATGATTGCCGCTCGACTATTTTATTTACCCCTAATTCTAGCATGGCTTTTGCCAGGAATTTTCCTTGCAAGCAACGCACAAGACACCCTACCCCAGTTCAGTGTAAAGGATATTGGGAAAGAACGATATGTAATTAGCTGGGTGAATAATTATCCCTACACTGCGCAGATAACCATACAACGCTCATTTGATAGTATTCGTGGCTATAAAAGTATTTTGACAGTGCCGGATCCCAATGCCAAACAAAATGGATATGCGGATTCTAAAGCCATTAATGACCACATGTTTTATAGACTTTATATACAACTAGAAAATGGCCGATTCCTTTTTACAGCGGCAAAACAACCCTCCCGAGAAATTATTATTACGGAGCCCCAACCCAAACCAGTATTGACAACTTCTCCTACAGTCCCGCAGAAAAAAGAAGAACTCGCGCCCAAGCAAGGATCATCCACTACTCCAGCTCCTGTAGCAGTTGCAATAAATGCAGAAAACAATCCTGCTAATATTACTACCGATGAAAAAACTACTGCCCAAGTAGAACCCACTACTGAAAACACAGCCACCCGCGAAATACCTGCAGTCAAAAGAGTAGAACCAATTATAGTAAGACTACAAAACGTAAGGCTTGGAGATTCAGCCAAAACACCTTTGGCAGTTACCACCAAAGACGACCCCAATGCTTATGCCCCCTCACTTTTTGTGTATACCCACCCCGATGGGAATATTCGAATACAGGTTCCTAACAGAGCCAGGCTCTCCAAATACAGAATTAAATTTTTTGAGTCAGATAAGCGCTTTTTATTTGAGTTAAGAAACTTACCCGCCCCCAATTTTCAATTGGATAAAATCAATTTTTTACACGGAGGGTGGTTTTTATTCGAGCTATACGAGGATACCCGTTTAATAGAAAAACACAAACTGCATCTTGATAGATAAATTCACTACGCTGGACTTTAGATCCACTCCACTTCAAATACTTTTTTGAAATTAGATTGCACCACTTTCTTTACTTCAGCTAACTGCAGAGGATGCTGCAGTTCTTTTTCCAATGATGTTACTGATTTATCAGGAATTCCACAAGGCACGATATGGTTGAAATAGGAAAGATCGTTACACACATTCAATGCAAAGCCATGCATGGTGATCCACCGGCTACAGCGCACGCCCATCGCACAAATTTTACGTGCTTTTCCAGGGAGTAGCGGATCTAACCATACTCCCGTTTCACCTTTAGAACGTTCTCCTTTTAAACCGTAATGCGCGAGGGTGAGTATAATTACTTCCTCCAACTCACGGAGGTATCTGCCGATATCCGTATAAAACTGCTCAAGATCTAAAATTGGATATCCGACTAATTGGCCGGGACCATGATATGTAATATCCCCACCTCTGTTGGTTTGAAAAAAATCAATTTGACGCTGCATCATTTCCTCCTCCCCAATTAACACATGCTCTCGCTTTCCACTTTTACCTAATGTGTAAACGGGTGGATGTTCTACAAATAATAGATGATGTATACCCTGCTCTCCTTTAGTTTTACGTTCAATATTTTCTTTCAATAATTGTTCCTGTAAATCCCAAACGGGTTGATAAGCGGCTAGCCCCAAATCCTGAAAATGCACCTGTTTACGCATACACTGCAAAGGTACCCACAAACTTCGAAGCTTTACCTTTGCAAAGATGAACCAGGAGCTACCCATACAAACACAAGATCTGAGCGACGAGCTCTACGAACGATTTCAACTTCAAGTAAATAAAGGACAAGAGCCATTGCGAATCGATAAATTTCTTGCGAGCCGCATAGAGGGAGCCAGTCGAAATAAATTACAACAAGCCATGAACTTGGGAATGGTCCAGGTAAATGGCCAGGCAATCAAAGCGAATTACAAAATAAAACCACTGGATCAAATCATTATTTACTCAGACATAAGTCCAGAGCAAACAGCTGTATCTCCGGAGCCGATGGACCTTTCTATTTTCTATGAGGATAAAGATGTAATGATTATCAATAAGCCAGCGGGAATGGTAGTACATCCAGGCAGCGGTAACTACACAGGCACTTTATTGAATGGTGTAGCCTGGTATCTACAACAACAAAATCCCGAATTATCAGAAGAAACATTGCCTCGCTTTGGAATGGTTCACCGAATTGATAAAAATACCAGTGGCCTGTTAGTACTTGCAAAAACAGATTTGGCGATGCGACAATTGGCCAAACAGTTTTTTGATCATACCGTTAACCGAGAATACATTGCCCTGGTGTGGGGAGATGTACAGGAAGATAAAGGAACAATAAGGGCTCATGTGGGAAGACATTTACGATTTCGAAAACTCTTTGAAGCTTACCCGGACGGAGAGCATGGTAAAGAAGCCATCACCCATTATGAAGTAATTGAACGATTTGGCTACGTAACCTTAGTTCGATGTAAATTAGAAACGGGACGAACGCACCAAATTCGTGTGCACATGAAATATCTGGGACACCCCTTGTTCAATGACGACTTTTATGGAGGAGACAAAATTGTGAAGGGAACGGTTTATGCGCGATACAAACAATTTGTAGAAAATTGCTTTGAGATATGCAAAAGGCAAGCCTTGCATGCACGGACACTCGGATTTATCCATCCCTCCACCGGCCTGACAATCAATTTCGAATCTCACCTTCCTGTGGATATGGAAGAAGTAATTGAGAAATGGCGTAACTACTCAGCCACCTACAAAAAATAGTTGCTTAGCGAAAATCATAGAGCGTAGCGGTAAAAACGCCACGTTCCCTTTCTTTAAAAGGAATATCCCAATTACCCACATAACGAAGCACCGCCGGGACAACCCAGTTTTTATAGCGCATCAATTCAGCTTCAATCTGCACATCAAAATCATAAAATCCAGCCTGATAGCTCATCGCATAATTTCTAGCCAACACCTCACCGGTACGAACACTGAACCATGTGGTCATATTATCGATTACTATTTTATCACGTTGACCTGCTCTTAGATTGGGTTTAACCTGAACCGTAAATAAATAACAGTCTTCTCCCCTATACATAACGCGATCGATTGCGTAATTATAAAGATTCCGCCGCTCAGGACTAAAAATGTCAACCTTATCTCCGATAAAAGGAATCCCCGGTATTTTTCTTCCGGGTTCAAATAGCAACATTTTTAATTGTTCTCGGTGACGCGCCATTCCTTTGGTCGAACGCGCTTGAAAATTACGATCTCGCACAATATTAGTCTCCCCACAAATTCTACCAGGAGCAAAAAATAGAGAAGCGTATAAGGCTGCCGTATAATAGCGATAGCTCTTATCCGATTTGTAAAAATTACCTTGCACTTTCTCTTCCAGCACCCTGGTGCTTCTGCATCCCGCTTCTCTGATCTGTTTTGTTTTACTAACCATTCTTGCTACTGGAACAGCGTTTCTATTACGAAGCAAAATATCATTACTAGAAGTGAACTCCAATACACGCAGATTTCGGAAAGCCTTATAAAATGTAGTGTCGTTACGTACTTGCTGAATAAAACGATCAATATCAAGATTACTTCGCAACACCACTTCGGAAAGATTTATGAGCTGTCGAAGTCTGACCCCATCAATACTATCCGCTTCAAGGGATTGTCCATGAACAGCAACAAAAAATAAAAAGAGGATTAAAGTGAAACAACCCCTCATATAGAAAATTTCATCTTGTAATCAACCGCAACCTTTCCCTTGGTAATGTCGGTTAGTTTGCCTTTAAGGAGTTTACGTTTCAAAGGAGCAAGATGGTCTATGAACAAACGCCCTTCCAAATGGTCGTATTCATGCTGAATGACGCGAGCAGTTAGACCACTGAAAATTTCTTCTTTAACCTCCCATTGCTCGGTAGTATACCGAAGGCGAATAGTATCAGGGCGCAGCACCTCTTCATGAATCTTTGGAATACTTAAACACCCTTCGCTGTATCCCCAGGGTTCACCTGTTTGCTCTAAAATTGTGGCATTAATAAAAACAGCTTTAACACCAGGAGCATCAGGATAATTGGCATGCTCCTTTTGCTCCATAGAATTAAAAAGCTGCAATGTATCCACTGTAAACAAACGAATTGAATGGTTCACCTGTGGGGCGGCAAGCCCAACTCCGCTGCTTGCATACATTGTCTCCCATAAAGATTCAATAAAGGAAGCTAAATCAAGTTGCCCTTGTTCTATAGGTTTAGCCACTTCTCTTAAAATAGGGTTTCCGTAAGCGATAATGGGAAGAATCATACCACAAAGTTACGATCCCTGGACAGAACGCAGGTATTCCTGGAGCAAGATTACGGCTGCCACTTCATCGACCAGTTTTTTATCTCGACGATCTTTCTTCTTTAGTCCCATCTCAAGCAAAGCATCCTTTGCCATTTTTGATGTGTATCGTTCATCTATTTTCTCAACAGGAATAGAAGGGAAATTCTTTTGAAGAAGTTGAATTGCTTTGGCAGCATGGAGAGTGCCATGGGTAGGCGTATCATCCCAATTAGTTGGCCATCCCACTACAAATCGGTCAACTTGCTCAGTTTTGATATAGGTTTTGATGAACTCAATTAAGGTATGCGCCTCAATAGTAGTCAGCCCCGTCGCAATAATTTGTAAGGGATCAGTAACGGCTATTCCCGTTCGTTTTCCACCCACATCGATTGCCATAATTCTGCCCATCTTACTATTGAATATATAAATCGGTGATTACAAAACCTGAAAACAGCATAGAGGCAAATCCGTTTACTGTCATAAATGCAAGGTCAACCCGACTAAGGTCATGAGGACTCACCAGCCATTGTTGATAAACCAGTAAACCTCCGTATAGAAATGCCCCGACCCAGTATAGCCATCCAAATTGACCATACCAACCGGCCAGCCCAATAAAAATGAAGCTGGCGATATGAAGAAATCTGGAAACATACAATGCTTTTTGAGCTCCTAGCCAAACTGGTATAGAATAAAGATGCTGAGAGCGATCAAAGGGTTCATCTTGTAAAGCATAAATAATATCGAATCCACTGACCCATGTTAATACCGCAAAAGAGAAAAATAATGGAACCACACCAAATTGGCTGGTAACTGCCAAATAAGCGCCAATCGGTGCCAACGAAAGACCTGCACCCAATACAAGATGACATAGCGGAGTGAACCGCTTTGTATAACTATATCCGAGAATAATCAGCAAAGCCAGTGGAGAAAGAAAAAAACAAAGTGTATTAATCAACCAGGCGCAGCTTATAAAAAGCACAGACATTCCCAACGTAAAAGCCAGGGCCTGCTTCGGCTTGATTACCCCAACAGGAATTTCTCGCTGAGCTGTACGCGGATTAAGCGCATCAAATGAACGATCCAGATCACGATTAAATGCCATGGCTGCACTTCTCGCGGAAACCATGCACAAAACAACTAGTATGAACAACCGCATTCCCTGTACCTCAGTACCTGGAACAATGGATTGAAGTCCCAGAAAAAATCCAATCAATGCAAATGGCATTGCAAACACCGTGTGTGAAAACTTGATGAGCTTGAAATAGTTTACAAATCCGTTGTTCATCCCTTTCCTGTGATTTTTTTTCTGACAATTTCCCAAAGTACAACCCCAGCAGCCGTGGCAATATTTAATGAATGTTTCATACCAAGCTGAGGGATTTCTATTACATGCTCACAGGCTTCAAGCGTGTCTTGTTCTACACCGGTCACTTCATTCCCCATTACCAATGCCAAACCTGGAGATGCGGGTTCTTCCCAAAGATGCAGTGGGACACTTCGATCAGTCTGCTCTGCCGCAACAAGCGCATACCCCAACTGATGAATAGCATCGATTGCTTCAGACATGGTTTTAAAATGCTTCCAATTAACAGACTCCTCAGCACCTAAAGCAGTTTTACGTATTTCCTTATGTGGAGGAAAAGCGGTGTAACCCACTAAATAAACACTCTCCAAAAGAAACGCATCAGCGGTTCTAAACACACTACCCACATTATAGGCGCTTCTAATGTTTTCCAGTACAACAATAACCGGGACCTTACTGGCCCCCTTCACTTCCGTAACTGTTTTACGGCCCAATTCATCCATGCGTAATTTTCGCATGCGGCGAAGGTAAGCAGGGTTCCTTATTTTTGTCCTCCTCACCTACCTGTATGGCTAAAAGAGCTTCCAACGAGACCCCGCTGATGCAGCAACACCGGGCAATCAAACAAAAATATCCCGATGCAATTCTTTTGTTTCGAGTGGGGGATTTTTATGAAACCTTTGGACAGGATGCAGTACTTGCTTCACAGATTCTGGGAATCACCCTGACTAAAAGAAATAATGGAGCAGCAGCAGATGCAGCATTAGCAGGTTTTCCACATCATTCCCTGGACACCTACCTGCATAAATTAGTAAAGGCAGGTCATCGTGTTGCAGTTTGCGATCAGTTGGAAGATCCCAAACAAGCCAAGGGAATTGTAAAAAGAGGTGTAACCGAAATGTTATCGCCCGGTACTACCACTAATGATAAAATACTCGATCAACGAAGCAATAACTTTCTACTAGCCCTACACACTGGCCCTGAAGACAAATTGGGGCTTGCTTTCCTAGATATTTCTACCGGTGAACTTTATGTAACAGAAGGAGATCGAGATTTTGCAGATAAACTCATACAAGGATTACCCACCGCAGAGTTAGTGGTCCAACGACAACACCAGCATCGACTGAAGGAACAACTAGGACTGAAAACTTATACCTACACGCTGGACGAATGGATCTTTGATGAAACCTACACCCGCGATTTATTATTAAAACACTTCCAGGTACAATCTTTAAAAGGATTTGGTGTGGAAGAACTGCCCTTAGGATGCATAGCAGCTGGCGCTATATTTCACTATCTCAAGGAAACAGACCACCCACATCTTCAGCACATCAGTAGAATGCAGCGTATCGATCGTCAATCATTTCTATGGATGGACCGATTTACGATCCGGAATTTAGAGTTGCTGACTCCTTCTCGCGAAGGCAATCCAACACTCCTAAGCATGTTGGATCATACACAAACTCCCATGGGAGGAAGAAGACTAAAACGCTGGATGATCTTCCCCCTTGTTGAACAGAGTGCCATACAAGAAAGATTGGATACAGTAGAATTTTTAATTAAAGAATCTACTCATCGTTATGAAATTAGATCACAACTAGAAGGATGTGGAGATTTAGAACGGCTTGCCGCTCGACTATCCCTTAGAAAAACAGGACCTCGGGAAATAAGAGCATTGGCTGGGTACTTGCGAAAGCTTGAAAAAATAAAAGAAGAACTCAACCAAACCCAGCAGTCCTTTTTGCTAAACATCGCGAGCCAACTTGCCTCGCAAGAGAATACAATTCAAGACATAGAAAGAACACTAGTGAACGAACCTCCCGCAGTGATACAAAAAGGGGAGGCCATTTCAGCGGGTGTACATCCCGAGTTGGACCAGCTTCGTTCGCTAGCTACCAGCGGAAAACAATTTTTACAAGCGATGCAGGAGCGTGAAATAAGAGAAACTGGCATCACTTCTTTGAAAATTGGTTTTAATTCAGTCTTTGGATATTACCTAGAAGTAACACATGCGCATAAAGAAAAAGTACCCTCGAATTGGATAAGAAAGCAAACGCTCACAAATGCAGAGCGATATATTACGCCAGAATTAAAGGAGTATGAGGAAAAAATTATGGGTGCAGAAGAGCGAATTCGAACCCTTGAATTTTCCATTTTTGAAGAACTACTTACAAGGCTACAGTTAATTGTTCCTACACTACAGAAAAATGCAGATGCAGTTGCCAATTTGGATTGTCTGTGTTGTTTTGCTAACAATGCGTTACAATTCAACTACTGTAAGCCAGAAGTAACCACAGACGCTCAACTTCTGATTGAAGCAGGCCGACATCCTGTTATTGAAAGATGTCTGCCTGCTGGAGAACCCTACATTGGAAACGACTTATTACTTGATCCAAATTCCCAGCAGCTTTTGATCCTAACAGGACCCAACATGCGTGGTAAGTCTGCTTTGCTTCGACAAACTGCACTGATCTGCCTACTGGCTCATATGGGACATTATGTTCCTGCCAAACGAGCCCTGATACCGCTGACAGATAAAATTTTTACACGTGTTGGCGCATCCGATAACCTGGCGGGAGGCGAATCAACTTTTATGGTAGAGATGAATGAAACAGCTTCTATCATTAATAATTTAAGTGAACGTAGCCTGGTTATTTTGGACGAAATAGGAAGAGGGACCTCAACTTATGATGGTGTTTCTATTGCCTGGAGTATCGCAGCTTATTTACACGAGTCGCCGGCTAAACCAAAAACACTTTTTGCCACGCACTATCACGAATTAAATGAGCTAGAGGAACAGTTTTCACGCGTTCGAAATTTTCATATCACTTACCAGGAATCAGGAAATCGGGTAATTTTTTTACGCAAGCTAGCCCCCGGAGGTTCCTTACACAGCTTTGGGCTACATGTGGCCCGCATGGCGGGTATGCCCACACCCCTTTTAGACGAGGCCGCAAAAAAACTAGCAGAGCTTGAGGGAGGGCATAAAGCTCCACAACTCACCCCCCAAAAACATGGTAATAAAGCCAATATTCCTCAATTACAATTGTCCATTTTTGGCAGCGAGGATTCAGCCTTATTAGAAATCAAAAAGGAGCTTGAAAATGTTGATATTGAACACCTAACCCCTTTGGACGCCCTATTGAAACTTCAGGCGCTAAAAAGGAAATTGGGCTAGTTTTCCCCATCCACTTCACGAAAACCCCAAAAATGGGGTCAATCAAAAAATTGTATTACTTTTACGAAAATCTGTTTCAATGAAACTGTTCCAAACTACTGCTCGTTTTTTAGTTGCTGCTACCCTTTTATTATCCTTGGGAGCTTGCGATCGTGATGACGATCTTTTTGTTAGAAAAGAGTACAGTCGCGTAGATGTTCCTCTTACAGGAGCTCAAAACTTCCCTCCTAGTCCCACTTCTGCATTGGGTACTATGGACATTCACTACAACACAGCCACTAAGCTATTGTCTTATACCATTCGTTGGTCTGGATTAAGCGGGCCTGTAGCTACATCACCTATTCCAGGTATGTCAATTCACGGGATGGCTCCAGCTGGATTCCCTGCTAACCCAATACAGCTATTCTCGTTATCGGGTATTGCAAGGTGCGCAACCTTTACAAATACTAGTTGTGGCACTTATAGTGGTCGCTTGTTCGTTGATGAAGTTTTGATCACAGAAGAAAATCTACTTAACGGAGTGTACTATGTTAGTATCCGTACAGCTGCTTTTCCTCTTGGAGAATTGAGAGCACAGATCAAATTTTAAAAATTATTATATTTGTCCAAAGAAGCATCGAAATTGATGTCACCATCAAATGATACTTCTCCACTATTCATAACCAAACAATCCCAAAGCTTACCAATATTAACCTCATTAACTTCTATACTATCCCAC
>ENA-ORFA01000185-ORFA01000185.1-marine-metagenome-genome-assembly--contig:-NODE-185-length-27439-cov-5.691762_pt1 | contig 27439 bp, 25 predicted proteins | sample MGYA00248621_ERZ508587 | MGnify/ENA primary metagenome ERZ508587 (study PRJEB26250, sample SAMN06266239) | marine metagenome | isolation source: Columbia River Estuary | place: USA:Columbia River Estuary... | reverse complement strand
ACCCAGCTCCCAACCTGTGCTCAGGCCCACTCACTCTAGTAGTTTTAGCCAGGCTGATTTGCATGGTATCCAGCAACAAGCTCAGGGTGCAGGGCAATCCTATTCGGCACAAAAACCCTTCTAACGACTCGAAACCGTGGATTTATGACGAGAAATATAGTGTTTTTAAATTTCTTGATCATGGGGATGACAGGCATAGCGCAAATGGTTCTTGTTACCCTGATAGTCAAGCTGGCAAGATTTACAAAAGGCTCAGCCGGCGTGGCTCACGCTTCTCATGTCACTCAATAAGTCCAAGCACCTCGGCTGCTTGAGACCATCAAAGCTGGTGTCACCGACCAGATGCTCAGGCAACATGAATGAATGCTCTGATTCAAACCAACTAGATTTTTGCCATTGCCCACAAGAGACTGCATTTTTAAGATCAGCCTCTTGACCTCGTGTCCATCTGGCTTGCATTGGCACATCTTTGCAGCTGGGGAATCGACCAATCTCAACATTGGCGATCAACTTGGCAGCCATTGAATATGCTTGGCTTGATTTTGTACGCATGGCTTTTTGCTTTGACTTGGTCTTGATAATGGAGTCGCCAGCTTTGGGATGGTGCTGTGGGCAAAGTTCCAAAAATTTACTCACCTGATAGGTGCCCCATCGGTTGATCGGATCTGCTTCGGCGCTGTAATCAACGCAGACCTTGAGTGCATTAGATAGGTAGGCAGGCTTGATACTCTTGTAGGCCTTTTTGTTGCCCGACTTTATTATTTGATATTTGGCATCTTGATCGTAATGCTCGCCACGTAACCTCGCACTTGTGAACAGCTTGAATATTGCATCGCTAATTGTTTTGGGATCAAGGTGCGTTGGAATTGCTAGGCAAACCATTCCGGGTTTTTGAATTTTGAGATCAGTCTTTAGCAGCAGTTGAAGACCTGCTGTTAAGGCTTTGACCAGTTCTATTTCAATCTGGGGCGAGTCAAATAACTTTGTTCCTTTTTTGACCCACCACTCTGGGAATGAGTTGTATTGGTAGAGATCCCCAAAGTCCTCCCAAATCTTGATCAAACGTTCATCATGGCACTTGCCATTTTGCTGACAAATCCACCAAAAATCTTTGCTGCTGCGAAGAAATGCGACCCACCAAAAGTGAAGACTAGATGCCAGCAAATCGTTGCTGCGCAGGGCATGGTTAGGCGTGTCCACGTTGATCTCCCAGCTAGTTATGGGCTTGTCAATATAAAAAATGATACAGATTCTGTCTAGGGTGAATCTGTATCACCGAAGCCCCTTAGCCTTGGTTCCAGCAGCGATTGGCTGCATAACCCTAAAGGAAATAGCCATGCAATTAACCAATGGAGCCATCAAAGTTGGGGTGCAACCGCCCCCAATGAACCCTACCGCCGTAGAGGAATACGAGGGTGTTGACCTGAATACTTTTGATCTAAGCGCTTTTGCCAAGCCTGCGAAGGTTCGCACTGCCAGCGCGGCAGGCACGGATGTCTTGAGTAACAACCCTGAGGTCCAAAAATTCCTCACTGAAGGAGCTGAGCTGTTCAAGCTCGGTGAACGCTATGAAGTGGAAATCGTCCAGCGTGGCCACAACGCGCTGTATGAACTCCTGGCTTCGATCTATGACTTTTCCATGCGCATTGAAAACAGTAGTTTCAAGGAAAAGATCTTGACTGAAATCCGCAAGGATTTAAAAGATAACCACAGCATCACGATCAAGTCCAATACACCTGCCATCAATACGATGGTCAAGTACATGGTTCGCTCAGACAAGGTTACAGCGAGCCGTTATTTGAAAGTTTTGACTGTGGCGCAAAAAGAAAATCTTCCAGCCGCCGATCTGCCCGCGTACATCGCTCGCCGCGGTGGTGTGAGCCAGATTCAGGACGTTGAATCTGCGGCTCTAGCCAAAGGCACTGGTGATAAGAACAACAAGGAAAGAACGTCGCTGATTCGCGAGTATTACGAGTTAGTTGGCAAGGCATCCAAAATGGACTTTGATTTTGATGGCGATGTTTGCGTTTACGCTGAAGAAAAAGAAGGCAAAACGGAAGAATCATCTTTTTGCGTGTTCGTTGCCGTGCATGTGGGTGGCAGCAAGTTCAAGATGGTCTCTGCCAATGAGCTTGGAAAAGCTTACGAAGACAACCTGGTCAAGTTCATTGGCAAAACGCTGCCAAATGATCTGACAGTGCTGGAGCACGGTGTTCGTAATCTCAAAAAGCAAATCTCCTTGGATAAATCGCAGCCCGAGAGCTTGCGCAAGGAAATGCAGGTTCAGTTGGCAATTCCGCTCAAACACAAGCAAGTAGAAGTCATTGATATGGACACCAGTGACGACGCACCTCTTTAAAGCCAAGCCTTGATCTGGTCAGGGCGCAGAGTAACGGCTGGGCCTTGGCTGATCATTTATTCATAGGAATACCGATCAAACAGGAGAAAACAATGACGAAATACTTGGTTTTTAGGAATCAACCCGATAGTGGACAAGTAAATGAGCCAGGCAGCAGGGAGGAGATGGCAAGTGAGATAGCTAATGTTGTTTCGCAAGATCGCATGCCTCCAAATTACTACATTTCTTTTCCAATTGAAAATCCAAAAGTTTCTTTTGAGTCACTTAAAGAGTTGGCCAAGTTCTCAGTAGAGATTACTGATGAGACTGCCGAACTTTGGGTCAATGAAATTCAGGCGATGGTTGAAAAAGCTTACATGGTAGATGACGCTATTGGTGAGGCGTCCGGTGGTATTTACCAAGCAATGATTGCGTACAACAATGCGATTGAAGCCAGCAGTAATTTCAAAGATTTGACCAGTTTGAGTATAAAAGCTCTAGATCGTGCGTTTGAATACTTTGAGGTGGAATCTGCCTACGAAGTTTCAACCAAGGTGGAGGAAATTTATTCAGTCGAATCCTTTGAACATCATCACGTTTGAAAGGAAATGACCATGTCTAAATACCTCGTTATGTCCCGTAAAGTCGATTCACCTTTGACCCATGCAGATGGCAGCACTGAAGAGACTGTTTGTGAAATAGCTAAAAACTTACTGCATTACCCGGGTCCTTCTGAATATTTGATGGCCATACCAGCTGATATCAAGATTGCCACATTTGCTGTGCTCAAGGAAGATGCCCTGTGCTCAATCGAAGTCACACAGTCAACACTTGAGACTTGGCGCAAGGATGTGACAAATATCCAAGACGCCATCAATTCGTTTCAGTCAGCCAGAGATCATGCTGAAAACGTCCTGGACCAAGCCTTGGGTGATTTGGACGAGGCCTATGAAAACAGCACCGGATTTAAAGGCTACACACCAAGTGATGACATCAGTGTTTACGGCGCGCTAGAGCAGATGGGATCTAACGATCTCGAATACACATTCCAGCGCGCATTGCATGAGATGTATAAATTTCAAGTGCTCAGGCGCTAAACGGCTTAAAGGTGGGCAACATGGAACAGGCACAACTTTTCAAACATTTGTTCGACATGAGCTTGGATGAGATCGCATCTTTCATTGATTACGATGAAACGATTGAAGCATCCCTGTACAAGTTGGACATGGCAACTCGCACAAGGCACATCATTGAAGCTGTTCAACTAGAGGACATGTGGCAGTCACTTGATGAGGAAAGTCAAACTTTTGATATCTACATATCCATGAGACTGTCACCTATGACGCTGGCATCTTGCTATCACTTGAACCACGATATGAATGGACTGGAGTGGCGGTTCGTATTTCCACGCTATGACGATCTACCGAAAAACTCTAGGCCCAAGTGTTTTGGTGAGTACCTAGCATTGAATAAAAGCGTGCAGATTATGGATATCGAAAACTACGATATTGACCTAGCGTGTGAATTTTTGGACAAAGCCTATGACTTCTCACACCACAAAAACAAACCCATCGTTCCACGCCAGCAAGGTGGCGTTAGCCAGTAAGCGCAATAAATGTCAGTTGCTTCTCGAGTTCAATGCAGGCCATTTGCGCGGCCATGGGGTTCTTGCCTGCATTGATCTCCAATTTAAAAGTCTCGCCTGCAGTGGTGATGTGAACCTTCACGATACCGGCTTTACTTTTAAATTGGTAGGAGACATCTGCTCTGGGTAGATGTTCACGTTCATTAACAATCAAACTGATCTTATATTTGCCAATGTCCTGCAGGCGCTGGTTTAGCTCCCAAGCGCCAGCAACTCGGCCCTTGTAATCGGCTATGGCTTCTTTGACTACGGTCATGGTGCCTGCAGGACCAACTTCGGCAATGATGGCCAGTTCGCCGCTCAGATCTTCTTTCTTCACAAGCCTGACCCTGATCCGCTCGTAGTAATCGACCGCAATCAAAGCTGCCTTCATCTTGGTGATGGCTTCTTCTGCGTAGCGTTCGAAGTACTGGGTTAAAAGTTCAGACATGGTGGGCTTTGATTATTCAGTCGTGAGGGTAGGTCTTGGTTGGTAATTCATTTCAGGGGATCAGGTGGACTTCTTGCGTTGAGCTTTGAGGCGATTCTCAAAGTCATCGGTCAGTTCAGAGTTCTGTGCGATGAGTGGCATGACAAGACCTGTACTCATCTGCACCAAGTTCATGATGTTGTTATTGGCCATCTGTGCTGTCATGATGGCTCGGATCTGTGCGGCTTCGCCACTGGTGGCATTGGGATCTATAACACCAGCAAACTGCTTGGCTTTCATGAGCGGCGTCAAATGGCTGTAGTGCTTGGTGATCATCAACACTGACGTACCCATCTGCTCAGCCAAATCGTGAATTGGAATGCCTTCCAACAAACGCTGGGTTGCGTAGTAGTGACGCAAGCTGTACAAGCTGCGTTCCTTGCCCGTAACAGGGCAGTTCAGCCGATCAGAATCCTCAAGCCACTGACGGAAAGGTTTGTTCCAGTTGTCGGGCACAGAGCCGTCCGAAAGGCGGAACAGCAGCTTGGGGATTTTTTTCTTTAAAACTTCTTCCAGCGTCATGCCCGCTAAGTCCGGGCTAAGCTGACGTAGGCGCTCTAGCAGCAGCCAACAGCTGTTGTGGGCTACAAAGTTACGCGCACCCCGTTTGCCGCGCTGTAGACGGAAATGCAGGATGGGCTGCCCATCGCGAACTTCCACATCAATGTGACGCCACTCAAGGTATTCAGCTTCAGTGCCAGGGCGCATGCCAGTCGCAGCCATGAAGGGCACATAGATAGCCAGCAGTTCACGGATGATTTTTGTACGAGCGGTGCGGCCATCATCAATGAACTTGGCCGCATACTTCATCATGGCTTCCAGCTCTTCATGGCTGAACTCAGCACGGCGATCACTCTCAACACCAGTGTTCTTGGTAAGAGGGCGCTCGTATGCAGTGAGATAGCCGCGCTCAATGGCTTCATCAAAAATCAAGTTCAGCGCAGCGTTGTGATTGTTCTGTGCACTGCCTGAGAGCTCACGTCCCACCTTGTCGCGACGCCACACATGGAATTCTGAGATTACAGAAGGCTTGATGCCATCCACGTTGTACAGGCCGTAGAAGGGGATTAGGTACAACTTGATAGCTGAAACATAGTCACGGGCGCTGGGCTTGGCAGTGCCAGCGGCAATCGCAGCTTCCAAGCGGTGTAAGACGATTTCCGCTACAGGCTTGAACTTTTTACTGGTGATTGGACGGCCTTCTTCAAAGTCAAAAGTAGCCTTCATCCACATACGCTCAGCTATCTTTGAAGCTTCTTTGACATTGGCTGTATCTGTGCTGCGACGGAACCAAGTTTTGAGATTCTCTAGCTTGTAATGAGCTTGCCATTTTTTGCTGTCGTCACGGCGCACAAGCCTAATCAATTCAGGCTTGACTACGACGGTTTCGCTTGCTGGTACTCGCATGCCAACACTTTACATTCTCTTTTTAGAAAAATCAACTAGTGGCAGACATAATATTCGTGTAATAACCGTGTAATTAATAAATCAAATAAAAACAACGATTTAAGTCGTTGTTTTTAAAGGGGTTTTGGCTCCTCGACCTGGGCTCGAACCAGGGACCTACGGATTAACAGTCCGGCGCTCTACCGACTGAGCTATCGAGGAATATTCGGTTTGTTAGCTTAAAAGTACACAGAAATTCAGAGTCTTTAGGACTTAGAGCGTCTGTGAAATTCGCCAAGCCTCGCATTGTAGCAAAAAAAATGCAGCTTTTCGAGGGCTCTAGGGTTTTGTTAGCCAAGGGTTATTTTGGCTTGGTTTCACTCGGGAAACATGCCTCTGGGGATCGATTTGCTTTGATCATTTAACAAGCTAAAGCACAACTCAAATAGAACAAAGCAGTGCGTCCAGACTCTTGACGCTTGCGTTGCTCTGGCCGGTATCAAAGCGTCCAGACTCTGGACGCTTGGTGTGCTCTGGACGGGTAAGGGGTGTCCAGAGTCTGGACGCTATCTGAAGCGTAATCAGTGAGATTATTAACTGGGATTACAGTTCATTGTTAGCAAGACTTTAGGTAAGTAAACGCTTTAATCTATCGTCAACCCATTAGTTTTAATGAGTTCTGCAAATTTCTGAGTCTCATCCTGAATGAATTTGCGAAATGCCTCTGGGCTTGTTGGCTTGGGCGAGAACTCCTGGGCTGCAAGCTTGAGCTTCACATTTGGTGAATCCAAAACGCTCACGACTTCTTTGTTGATAAAACTCACTATGTTTTGGGGTGTTCCTGCTGGTGCCAACAGACCTAGCCACGTAAGTGCTTCAAAACCAGGAATTCCAGACTCGGACAGTGTCGGCAACTCTGGTCTGAGTTTTGACCTTGTTTGGCCTGTCACGGCCAGTGCTTTTGCTTGGCCATTGTTCGAAATTGCAAATGCCGTAGCAGCATTGTCAAATTGCATGTCAATTTGATTGCCTGCTAGATCAGCAAGCGACTGACTGCTGCCTTTGTATGGCACATGAACAGCTTTACCGTTGATGCGATTCAGCATCATGAGTGTTGTCAAATGCTGAGACGTTCCCATGCCACTGGTGCCATAAGAAACCGCATCAGGTTTCGATTTGATAATGCCAATCAATTCCTGAACATTTTTTGCCCCTGATTTGTTACTCGCTAGCAGAACCAGTGGTGTGTCCGCAAGCTGTGTGATGGGCGCGAAATCTTTGTCAACGTTGTAACTTAATTTTTTAATCAGATTAGGGTTAACTGACAGAGCAGTTTGCGTTCCCAAAAGCAATGTGTAGCCATCTGCTTTGGCGCGAGCAACAAATTCGGTACCTATGCCGCCACCTGCGCCCGCTTTATTTTCAACAATCACGGCAGCTCCCCATTTCTTACTCAACTCATCTGCCAAAAGTCTGGCAATGATATCTGTCGCGCCCCCAGGAGCGAAGGGTACAACAATAGAGACTCGTCCAGCGTTTGGATAGCCATTAGGGCCAAGTGATGCCACTGATTGTGCAAACGAATTGGTAGCGCACAGAACAACAGCTGAGGTTGCAAGGCTGAATAAAGTTCGAACAGATGAAAATTTAAAAGAGATCATTTTTTGCCACAAAGAAAAAAAGCACTGTTGAATTGAATCAACAGTGCCGAATTGAAATAAAAACCTAGACTTTAGAAGTTGCTGTATGACATGCGAATGCCAATTGTTCTTGGAGGAGCTGCACTGACTTGCAATGCACCGCCACCGCCCCAAACAAATCGGTTAATTGTTTGCTTGTCAGTAATGTTGTCTACATAGCCCATGAAGGACAATGTATCGCTGTAGCGCCAGTTAACTTTAAGGTCAGCCTTGACATACGAGCCTTGCTTTTCAATGTCAGCATTGGAAGGTTGACCGAAGAAGCCGCTTGAGAAGCTGGTAATCAACATGGGTGTCAACAAGCTTCCGTTCGCCAAGCGCATGTCATGCTTCACATAAACAGAACCTTGAATTGTTGGTGCATAAGGAATTCGTTTTCCGCTCAAATCGCAACCAAACGCAGCAGCAGCCTGACCAGCGCCACCGGTTCCTGGCACAACTCTGCAGTTGTAGCCAGGCGCGAACACTCTCTTTTGTCCGGCAGGTGCAATCACAATACCATTGGAATCGGTTTGTGCTGCTGTGCTAGTGGGGTCACTGACCAAGATGGATGTTCCAAAGGGCAGGGCAACATCAGGAAAGCTACCGTACTTTGCATCCAACAACGACAGTGCACCGCCAATTGAAGTTTGCTTAGAGGTGCGCCATTCCAATTCTGCCTCAATGCCTTTTGACTTGGCCTTTGCCGCATTAAAGATGGTTGACACAGTGGTTGCACCTACGGCAACTTGTCTTTGCTCTTGCAGGTTTGTGTAGTCGTTGTTAAAGACGGCTAAGTTCAACTGCATTTTGTTGTCAAGGAATCGATTTTTTGAACCAAATTCAATGGCTGTCACTTCCTCAGGCTTGAAAGTTCTGAGTGATCCAATGGCTTGACCCGAATTGAAACCACCTGAGCGGAAGCCATTTGACAGGCTTGAATAAACCATTTGTGATTTGTTCAGTTCGTAGTCAATCGCTAATTTACCAGTGGCTTTACTGAAAGTTGCATCATCATAAGTTGCACCTGTCACCGTATTGGTGCCTGGTAGGCAGTTAAAGCCTGGCGTGTTGTTGCTGCCAGTGCAATTGCTCTTACCCTGCATACCAAAAGCCCCTGCGCTTGGCAGCTGTGTGTTTAAGGTAATCAATGTGCCGTCTGGTGCACCCGAAGCATTCAAAGGCAGAATTGAATTTGCGTTAGCAAATTGGAACGATTTTTTATCGCGAGTTGTGCGAGCACCAGCAGTCAAGTTCATCTTGTCTGTGGCTTTGAATTTCAATTGTCCGTAAAGCGCAGTAGAGCTGGTAGATGGCAACTGCAGATCATAGAAACCGCCGCCGTTTTGCGCTAAGTTGATAGGATTGGCTACCGCTGTAGAGCGAATGGTTCTTGGCAGTTGCTCATTGATGAAAAGCCCAGTCAAATCGTCTTTGAACAAATAGACACCTGCAACATAGCTAAGTTGCTTGGTGTTGTCTGAAAGAACTTGAAACTCTTGCGACATCGTTTTAGCAGCCGTCTTTTGATAATCGATACCAATGGTTGAGGCTGAAAAGTCTGTATCTGAAGATCTGGCCGCTTTGAAGTCGGCATAGCCAGTAATCGATTTGAAGGTCAAATCGTTAACGCGGTAAGAGATGTCAGACGAAAAGTTTGTGTCTCTCAAGTTTAGGAACGTTCTGTAATCGTTATTGATTCGGGCCAGTTCCGTTGGTTTGTGAAGTGGTATGCCCAAGTCAATGCCACTGCCAATGGCATTGCCGCCTGTACCTGCTCCGGCGCCCACTGTACGCGTGCAATCGTTTACGTTATCTCTATTGCCACCCCGGGTATTCAAAATGAACAGGCTAGAGTTGAACAGTTGTTGGCAGGAGGGGGTGTGCAAATAGCTACCAACTACTTTGTAACCAAACGCTGAACCACCGTTACCACCTTGCTCAGAGACGTCAGCACGGAAAACCGCCTTTAAATCTTTGGAGGGTTCAAGTCTGAGTGATGCGCGTAAATACTTCTGATCTTTGTCAAACAGGCCAGCTGCAGGATTGAAATCATTTTTGATCCAAGGGTCTGCCTTTTCAAACATACCCGCTAATCTGAATGCCGCAGTGTCGTTCAACGGTACATTGATGGCACCATCAAATCTTTTCTTGCCAAAGCTGCCAAGTTCAAAATTTGCAGTTTTTTCAGATTCTTTCAATGAGGGTTCGTTGGTAGAAATTGATACGGTTCCACCAAAAGTATTTCGGCCAAACAAAGTGCCTTGAGGACCGCGCAACACTTCAACCCGATTCAAGTCAACAAATCCAAGCATGGCCTGCTGTGCTCGCGATTTGTAAATGCCGTCTACAAAGTATCCAATGGTTGTATCTGCGTTCACTGCCACGTTTTCAGTACGCACACCACGGATAGAGGGGCGGGCATCAGCGCCAGATCGACTGAATGTAAAACCAGCTGAAATAGTCTCAAGTTGAGACAAGTCAGTCAAATTGCGCTCAGCCAAGGTGGCGCTAGAAATAGCCGTGACCGACACGTTCACGTTTTGCAAGTTTTCTGATCTGCGATTGGCCGTCACGTTGATATTTTGGATTTCAGCGCTATCGGCAGCAGTATTCTGGGCAAAAGCTATACCTGGAGTTGCCAATGACCATACGCTAAGTGCGGCGGCGATATGGATGTGAATATGTGCGCGATGAAAAGGGACCTTCATGAATGACCTCCAAGGTTTGGGTGAAAATACGTAACAAACAGATAACGCATACGTATGCAATGTAAAAATCCTGACACAAACTGTCGATAAGGACTTACCCTGAATTTGTCCACAATACAAAAGCATGGCTTTGCATAAACTTGCATATAAATAGTGAGTTAACTTAGTTTGACTGTTGCTAGAGTTATCACTAGTTTTTGATATGAGTAATTTATGAATAATGCATACGTATGCTAAATCTAAAGCAAGGGTATGGTCATGTTCAGCGATAGTTTTCCCAAAATGCCTTCATTTCGGCTCGATGGTCGTCGTGCCTTGGTCACGGGAGCAGGCAGGGGGATTGGTATGGCTTCTGCTTTGGCCCTTGCTGAAGCAGGTGCAGATTTGACCTTGGTAGCCAGATCACAACAGGAGCTCGAAGACGTCGCAACCGCAGTTAGAAAACATGGCGTCAATGCGGTCACTGTTTGCTTAGACATTACGGACACTGAAGCTGTTCAATCGGCCATAGGTAAGCTCGAGCCCTATGAAATACTCATCAACAGTGCAGGAACAAACAAGCCTGCTTTATTGACTGAAACAAACATGGCAGATCTTGACGCAGTCATGAATCTCAATGTCCGGTCTACTTTTTTGATCACCAGAGAGCTGGTCAAAGGCATGGTGTCTGCTGGTAAGGGTGGCAGCATCGTGACCATTTCCTCACAAATGGGACACGTTGGTGGTATCAAGCGATCGGTTTATTGTGCTTCCAAGCATGCAGTGGAGGGCATGACAAAGGCCTTGGCCTGGGAGCTTGGATCGCATGGCATCCGAGTGAATACGATTTGTCCTACTTTCATTGAAACCAAGATGACAGCACCGATGCTGTCTGATCCAGAGTTTAAGCATTACGTTGAATCTCGAATTGCGCTAGGTCGAATTGGAAAATTAGAAGATTTAATGGGTGCCGTGGTGTTTTTGTGCAGTGATGCCGCCGCCATGGTCACTGGCAGTGCATTAATGGTGGATGGCGGTTGGACTTCTGTATGAAGTTTGGCATGATTGGGGGATATGAAAAATAATATTACCTCTATCGATGTTGCTCGACTGGCCCAAGTGTCGCAATCTGCTGTCAGTCGTACGTTTACGCCAGGCGCCAGTGTTGCCGAGGCAACGCGTGCAAAAGTATTAGAGGCTGCGCTCAGGCTTAACTATCGTCCCAATGCGCATGCTCGAAGTTTGATCACTGGCAAGTCCCGCATCATTGGCCTTGTCTTGTCCTATCTTGAAAATCTTTTTTATCCTGCCGCATTACAGCGTCTCTCGGAAAGGTTGCAAAAAGATGGCTATCACGTGCTTTTGTTTATCAATCAGACATCCAATGCAGATGACCTTGTTACGGAGATTTTGCAATACCACGTTGATGGCATTATTTTGGCAGCAACCACACTGTCCTCCGACCTTGCTAGAAATTGCGCTGATGCCAATATTCCAGTAGTCCTTTTTAACCGGGTCATGGGAAATTCTGGTTCTAGCAATTTGCAGTCCGTGAGTTCTGTGCGGTCTGACAATTTGACTGGTGGAAAAGAAATTGCCAATTTTTTAGTCAAGTCAGGCCATCAACGAATTGCCTACATAGCCGGTAACGAAGAATCTTCTACAAACTTAGAGCGTGAACGCGGTTTTCGCGAAGGTCTTTCCGAAAATGGAACCCACATTTGGGGCCGGGCAACTGGAAATTACGAATTTGCGCAGGCACGACTGGCAACACTTGAGCTGTTCAAACCAGGACAAGAGCACCCCGATGCAATTTTTGTGGCCAGTGACCACATGGCTTTTTCTGTCATGGACACTTTGCGTTTTGAGCTTGGTTTGCGAATTCCAGAAGATGTCTCTGTGGTCGGTTTCGACAATGTGCCGCAGGCTGAATGGGGTGCATACGAATTAACAACGTTTAATCAACCACTTGACCAAATGGTTGAAGCAACGGCCAGTTTGTTGCAAGAACGTTTGTCTGACAAAGAGAAATCAGCAGGTAAAAACATCGTCATTTCTGGCGAATTGATTGTTCGCAAGTCAGTCAAAATCATTCCAGAAAAGCCCGATCAAAAAGTCCTTGCCAAGCCGACACCTAAACCCAAAATTAAAACTTGAACATGAGGGCTGAATGATTAAAGGATTTGACGCTGAATTTAGCAATTTAGACCACTACATTCGGGTCATTACCGACCGGATATGGGAGGGGCGTCGAATTGACGATATCAATCGTTACTATTCATCCGATTGTGCTGTTGAAACGCCTTCCAGCGTCAGCGTTGGGGCAAAGGCTGTCATCGATGGAACCATCGCTACATTGAATGCTTTTCCCGACAGAAGGTTGTTGGCAGAAGACATTATCATTTCAGGCAGTAGCGAAGGTGCTTATTTGTCTTCGCATCGAATTTTTAGTCCTATGACACATGCCGGTGCAGGTGTATTTGGTACACCTAGCCACCGAACAATCTATGCTCGAACCATTGCAGATTGCGTGTGCATCAACAACAAAATTGTTCACGAATGGTTGGTGCGAGACCAAGCCGCTATTGCAAGACAGATAGGTTCGAATGAAAAAGAGCTTGCACAAAAATGGCTCGATGCAAGCGGCGGCTATTTCAAAGCCCCAATGCCTGCTGCACCAAGCTATTACGTTTCTCACATTGAACAAAAAGGTCATGCTGCTCAATATGCAGACTTCCTAGAGCAAATTTTCAGATCTTTTCAAAAGATCAATGCAGACCATTTTTACGCACAGCAAATTATTTCAGCCTTGCCAGGCGGAGAGTCTGCCGTTGGTCAAAACCAGATCATGCAGTTTTGGCAAAGTTTGGCTGGATCACTCGAACTCAATTCTTTCCAAGTTGAACATTCAGTCGCTAACGAGCGTGAAGGCAGACCCACTGCTGTTGCAGTTAGATGGCGCGCCAAAGGCATTCATGGTTTTTCTGGACGCTATGGCCAGCCAACAGGCTGTTCACTTGAAATTTTGGGCATTACCCACGTTGAGTTCCAAGATGACCGGGTGGTTCGAGAGTGGCACTTAATTGACGATGTTGCAATTTGGATGCAGATTTTGAGTCCAAGGAAGTAATCGTGGCCCGCGTTCAATTAAAAAATATCTCTAAAAAATGGGCCAGCTCTGTGGCGGTCCAGTCTATGAATTTGGACATCGAAGATGGTGAATTTGTAGTTCTGCTGGGTCCTTCTGGCTGTGGAAAATCTACAACCATGCGAATGATTGCTGGTTTAGAAGAGCCCACGGAAGGCGAAATATTCATCAATGGGCAGTGTGTCAATCACCTTGAGCCCAAAGACCGAAACATTGCCATGGTGTTTCAAAGTTATGGTTTGTACCCAAACATGACCGTTCAGGAAAATATTGCATTTCCTTTGAAAATTCGGGGTGAGCCTTTAGCAAAAATTGAGGAGTCAGTTAGAAAAGCGGCTGGACGCGTTGAGCTCCTCGATTTTTTGCACAGGAAGCCCAAAGAATTGTCTGGTGGACAGCGGCAGCGAGTGGCTCTTGCGCGTGCCATTGTCAGGCAACCCCAAGTTTTTTTGATGGACGAGCCGCTTTCTAACTTAGATGCAAAGCTTCGCGTGTCGATGCGTGCACACTTGAAAAATTTGCACAGTGAACTTGGCATTACCACTGTTTACGTGACTCACGATCAGATCGAGGCCATGACTTTAGCCGACCGAGTGGTTGTCATGAGCAATTCACTCATTCAGCAAATTGATACACCAGAGAAAATATACAGCGACCCCGCCAATTTATTCGTTGCAGGTTTCGTAGGTTCACCACCCATGAATTTGATCAAGGGAAAACTACAAGCTGGTGTGTTTTTGGCGCCTGGCGTTCAAATTTCTGGTTTTGGAAATTTGACGCAAGATGATGTTGTGCTTGGTGTTCGTTCTGAAGACCTCTCTATCACTACCCAAGACACATTCAATCTCAGCGGCAAGGTATTCAGCTTTGAGTTGATTGGCGACAGCACCTTGACAACACTGACAATTGGTACCGATTTAATTTCTGTCAGAACGCCCAAAGACCTGCGTCTCACAATCAACAGCAGTGTTTTCTTAACCGCAGATTTTAATTTTTGTTATTTGTTCGATTCAATCACTACAAATCGAATTCGATTCCAAGATTGACATGCAAAGAAGAAAACTAATTGGTTTTGCGCTGCCCTTGGTTGTCAATCCTGCAGCATTTGCGGCCTCAATTTGTCGTGAATCCAAATACCGTGCAGATGTCAACATCGTTGCAAATTCTTTTCCAGTCATACAGCATCTAGCCAAGGTAGCCAAAAGCTGCGCCTCTGACAGTCTGAAGGTGAATGTTAAGTTAACTTCGAAAGTTCAGAATGAAGTAGAAATTGCATTTTCTTCTTCAGGAAAATCGCCATTTGACGCGGCGGTTGTGTCCGCAAGTGTTTTCAACGATCTCTATTCAAAAAACCAACTGTATTCTTTAAAAGGCTTGGTCAATAAATTCAAAGACCATCACAAAATTGAAGAAAAAATGATTGTCCGAATGAATGGTGAGCCGATGGCCATTGCATTCATGCAAAACACACAAGTTCTTTACTACCGTCGCGATATTTTTAAAAGATTGGGTTTATCGGTTCCCAAAACTTACGACGAAATGTTTGCAACCGCCGCCATCATTAAAAAGCTTGACCCCGCTATCGCCAATCCGATTGCTCAGTGTTTTTCCAAAGGTTGGGATTTGGCCACCGAGTTTACAAACGTCATTTCAAGTTTAGGCGGTCGTTTTTTCCAAGAAGGCACAGCATTGCCTGCATTCAACAGCGAGCAAGGCGTTCAGGCCATTGAGTTAATGCGCCAAATGTTGCCCTATATGTCACCCAATGCTTTGGCTTCTAATGCAGACGATGTCATGAACCAATTGCAGCAGGGGCGTGCGGCCATGGGTGTGCTGTGGGCAAGTCGCGCAAGCAGAATGGACGACCCCACAGCGTCCAAAGTGGTTGGTCTGATTGATTTTGCACCTGCACCTGCTGCCAGAGTTGGGGGTGGCACAGCCGCACATTTATGGTGGGATGGCGTTGTCATGCCACGAAATGGACCCAACCAACGTGATGCAACTTTCGCGGTCTTGATGGAAATGTTATCGGAAAGCTCTGTTGAATCGGGCAACGATTTGGCCATTTGGGTTCGCAGCAATTTCAAACCAGGCAGAGCTTCAACAGGCGTTAAGTTGGCCATGGAGGCGGGCGCCAAGATTTGGCCAGCAGAGCCTTTTTTCAATTTGGCGCACCTTCAATTAGGCAAAGTTCTGGCAGATGCTGTGAAAGGATTGCGTGATCCAGCGCAAGCACTGGCTGGTGCCGCTGAAGCTTACAAGCAGTCTGCTATTGAGAAGTCGTTTTTAAAGCGAGACTTGGCATGAAGCTCGCTACCTTTTTGAAATTCACATTGCCTTCTGCCGTCACAATGGCGGTACTGCTTGCCCTTCCTTTGCTGATGACCATTTGGCTCTCTGTTGTCAATTGCAGTCCTGTGCTTGAACTGCAGAAAACAGAGCAAACAGGGCCCTTTGGATCTCACGTGGTGACAGCGCAGCGGTTCAAAGTGGACGCCAATGGGCAAGCACTCAAAAGCTGTCAGTTTGTTGGATTCGATTTTTACAAGAATATTCTGGGCATCCAATCAAGCAGTGCTGCAGGCCCTGTTGATCAAAAACTGCCAACCGATGGGCACAATGAGTTTCTGAATGCGCTCTCATTTACCTTGCTTTACACAGCCGTTACCACGCCATTTATCTTGTTAATCGGGTTGGTGCTTGCCTTGGTGACGCAAAAGATCAGTGACCGTTTTAAAGGCTTGGTCATTTCAATGGCGCTTTTGCCTTTCATCATCACACCCGTGGTGGGCGCTCTGGCTATCAAGTGGCTGTTTCGTGACGATGGTCTTGTGTTCAACTTACTAAGCCATGTGGGCGTTCAGATTTATTGGATGTCTGAGGCATGGTCGGCCAAATTGCTTGTTATTTTTTATGGTGTCTGGCACGTATCACCCTTTGCCTTTATTGTCTTATATGCAGGTCTACAGGGGGTGCCACAAGACTCTATAGAGGCTGCCAGGCTAGACGGCGCGTCTAAATTGCAGGTTCTATGGTTTGTCACCTTGCCCCACCTAGCACCTTTGACTATTTTCATCACACTCATTCATCTCATGGACTCTTATCGTGTTTTTGAACCGATTCTTGTCTTGACTCAAGGGGTGTTCACAACCAGTGTGCAATTTTTAACCTATTCAATTTTGCTAGATGAAAGTAATCCTTACAAAGCCAGTGCGGCTTCAGTGTTAACGCTGGTTGGAATCGGTTTCTTATTGGCACCCTTGCTTAAAAGAACTTGGAATGAGCAGCGAAATTCTCGCTAAATTGAACATGCCTCATAAATTCAATCTGTCTAAATTTGCCTTGTACTTAGCCTTGTTTGCTTGGCTCATTCTGAATTGTTTGCCCATTTTATGGATGGGCGTTATTTCTTTCAGAGACTACATCGACGCATTTTCGCCATCACTCAGCTTCAATGTTCCGTTGACCTTCGCAAACTACAGCAACTTATGGATTGACAATAAGTTTTATCAGAATTTTTACAACACTTGTTTTGTCACGTTTTTTGTTGTCTTAATTTCACTGTCAATCGGGTGCTTGGCTGGCTATGGATTAAGTCGTTACAAAGGCAGAATTGGTTTTATCTTGTTGCTTGTAGCGCTCGCGTTTCGCGCTATTCCTCATTCCACATTGCTGCCATCTTTTTTTACAATGTTTGATGCGCTTGGAATTCGCAACACAAGCTTCACTCTCATTCTGGTCTTGGTTTCCATCAATCAGCCTTTCACAATTTGGATGCTCCGGTCTTTTTTCATTCATATTCCAACAGAATTAGATGAGGCTGCACAAATGGACGGGTGCTCAAGTTTTCAGGCCTTTTTCAAGGTCATTGTTCCCGTCATGTGGCCAGGCATTGTCACAACCGGTCTGTTTAGCTTTCTATTGGCCTACAACGACTTTCTGCTCAGTTCAGCACTTACCAATACAGAGATGATGACCATGCCAGCTGCAATAGCCAACTCTATTCATGCTGAAAGCGAGTCGTTTTTAATGCAAGGCATTGCCGGAGCCGTCAGCATCACCATTCCATTGATTTTACTGATCGCCATTTTCCAAAAGCAAATTGTTTCAGGCCTGACACAAGGTGCTGTCAAGGGTTAATGCACTTTTTATAGAGTTTTAAATGAGTCAAATGTCTACAACTTCCATCCCTAACTCTACTTTACTTGCCGAGCAATTGGCGCAATGTAAATCTGATGTGTGGCGTTTTATTCAACAAAGTCCAGGCCATCAAATGCGAAATGCATTTGAAAGCATGGTCAAGCCCGATGCATCTTGGCATGTGTTTCATCCAATCAACGAACTCAAGTCTGCGCAAGAAGCGGTTGATCATTTTTACGAGCCTCTGATTACTGCATTTCCAGACATGCAGCGAAACACAGATCTTTTCTTTGCAGGCTATTGGCAAAGTCCACCAGAAGGCGAAATTGGCTACTCTCCGCCGCATGTTCGAAATGAAGGGTTGTGGGTTACAGCCATGGGTCACTATGTTGGAACTTTTCGCAATCCGTGGCTAGGCATTCCAGCTACGGGTGAGCCAGCTGTTCTCCGATTTGGCGAGTTTTACAAATGGGAACCCAACAGCAATGGTGTTGGTGGAAAAATTGTTGAAGCCAGAGTGCTGCTTGATATCGTGGACCTGGCCAGGCAGGCTGGCATTCCTCTGCTGCCGCCTAGCAATGGTGCAGATTGGTATGTGCCTGGTCCTGCAAATACCAATGGTTTATTGCTTGGTGTTACAGATCCTGCTGAGGGCGTCGAAAGCATGACGCGCACCCTCAGCATGATTCGCGGGCTGTTTGATTTTGACGGTGTTAATTTGTCATCCATGGGCATGGAGCGTTTTTGGCATCCCAACATGATGTGGTACGGACCGTGCGGAATTGGCTCAACACGAACCATCGCTGGATTTCAGACGCACCATCAAAAACCTTTTTTACACGCGTTCCCCGATCGCCGTGGGGCAGGGCATCGCGCTCGGTTTGCAGAGGGTCAGTATGTGGCCTCTACCGGTTGGCCAAGTGTTGCAGCCACCCATGCTGGTTCATATTTGGGTGCCAAGCCCAGCCATCAAAAAATTGGCATGCGTGTTGCCGATTGGTGGCGCTGCGAAAACGGGCTGTTAACCGAAAATTGGGTTTTGATTGACTTGCCCCATCTGCTTTTGCAGATGGGTGTCGATGTTTTTGCTCAACTTAAAAAGTGAGTCAAGGCCAGAATTTCTTGGTTGCCATGTTTGCACCTTCTGCCATGGCAGAAAATTTCGCGTAAACAATTTCACTGTCTACGGCGCCAAATCCTGCAAAGGTGCCAAAGCCACAGTCGCTGCCTGCAATCACACGATCTCTGCCTACAATTTCTGCAAACTTTTGAATGCGTTGAGCCACCAGGCGCGGATGTTCAATGAAGTTTGTTGTGGAATCCAATACGCCAGGAATTAAGATTTTGTCTTCTGGAATTTCAGATTTCATCTCAGCGAATGTTTCCCATTCATGCGCGTGCCTTGGATTTGATGTCTCAAACAGCAGGCCTTGCGGCTTGGCTTTCAGTACGGTTGGCAGAATGGTGGCCAGTGGCACATCTTTGTGATGAGGCCCTTCGTAATTGCCCCAGCACACATGCATTCTGACTCGATCGGCGGGAATGGCTACAAGTGCAAAATTCAAAGCCTCAACGTGTTTCTCAATTCTAGAAAGGTAAACGTCATCCTCTAGATCTTTGTACATCATGTGACGACCTAAGCCTAAATCAGGTGAGTCAATTTGCAAGATGAGGCCTGCGTCAACAATGGCGTGGTATTCATGACGCAAAGCATGAGCCAACGCTTCAAGGTAAGCGTCATCGTTGGCATAGTGCTGATTGGGTTGAAAAAGCGATACAACACCTGGAGATGCTGCATTCATAAAAACCTGTTTTGCACCGTGTTTCTTTGCGGCATCTTTCACACGCTTAATGTCATTGTGAAGAGGGCGCTCATCTTTCACTGCAATTGGGCCCACACAACAAGGTCGTCTGTACGTGGGTGTGCCACCTCCGCTAGATGCGCGATTCATAAACCCCGGATATTCAAGCAAGTCTGCTGGCGTTCGCCTAGGGCTATCACCATCAAAGCCTGTGTATCTGTCTTTGATATACGTTGCATAACTTATCTTGCTCATCTCACCATCGGAGACGATATCAATTCCGGCCACAACTTGACGCCTCACGACCTCATCAACCGCCTCTGCCATCACTTGGTCAAAGATTGCCTCGTCGACAGGTTCGCCGCGCTCTAGTGAAAATATTTGATCAACAACAGTTTGCGAACGTGGAAGTGATCCAACATGAGTTGTCAGGAATCGATCTTGATGATGGCGTGTCATTTTTTCCCCTTATCTTTTACGTGTGTCTGGTCGTTCAGTATGAAATTTTTGTTTCAGTTCTTTTTGCAGCTTCACGCAATGCTTGTGTAAACAGCGCTGTGGTCACATTGGCAAAATACCGCGCCCCAATGGCTGCATAAAACTCTTCATCTTTTTGAGTCAATGCCAATACGCCTGGACACTTGCCCTGATGCTTAACATCTTTGATGACCTTGATGATGGCCTCTTGCACTTCCGCGTCTTGCCAACGGTTCTCATGTCCCATGGTGTGTGCCAGATCGTTGGGCCCCACAAACACTGCATCGACACCCTCAACTGCAGCAATGGCTGCTGCATTTTGTACACCTAAGGGGGTTTCGATCATCACAACGAGAGCCAAACTTTCGTTGCTTAAACTCGTATGACTGACGCCGCCAAATGCGCCATAGCCTGCGGCTCGAGGGCTAAATGCACTGCCTCTATTGCCCCCCTTATTGCCTGGCAAAGGATATCGAATCATCCTTGAAAGCCTAAGTGCTTGCTCTGGTGTTTCAACCATCGGAACTTGCACGCCACTGGCACCCATGTCTAAGACGCGTGGTATGTCTCTTTCAAAACACCTAACGATGGGTGTGATGCCGCTTGACCTAGCAGCTCGAAGCATATTTTCAGTCGTTTGAAAATCAGCACTGCCATGCTCGTTATCAATGACTACAAAATCAAATCCGGCATAGCCACACATTTCAATGATGGAAGGGCAGGGAATGCTGTTAAAAATACCTTTTAAAACTTTATCCGATTTCAGCATGCCTGAAAGGCGCGAATCGATGGGATGAATATTTGTGCTCATTGCTAATCCCTTTTATTGTGCGCGCTCTACAAATCTTTTTTCTGCAACGTAGCCATTTGCATCTTTTGTAATGCCTAGGTCGTTGGCCTGGTGAATGACATCGTCTGACCAAGTAATTGACTTTCGCTGATCACCCGATATGAGAACAGCGATGAGTGCCTCTTCAGAACCTGTGTTTTTAAAAATTCGCCAGCATCTGGAGGGAATAGAAAATGAATCCCAACCAGCTTCATTTCCAGCAATTGAAGTGACGTAATTGCCATCTGCAGCTTCAAGGTGTATTTCAACTTCAGATTTTTTCACAATGATGACTTGCTTTTCATTAAGCAAATGTTTTGATACTTGGCCGCCAACAGGGATGCGCAACCACTCAATTGACACACCATGAGCGTTGGTAATTTTTGCTTGAAGATTGATTTCTTCAGACATGCCAAGTCCAACAACTGCCGCAACTTGGGCGCCACATCCGGGAAGCGATGAATCTAATAAGCCTGCTGTTGACCATTGAAGCTCATTGAATCGAACAATTCGAGATGACATTTCCGCAACTGACCACTTTTTCAGTTTGTCAATTTCTGCGGCAGACATGGGTTCAAAGAGTTCTTCTTCTGGCGGTTTGCTTTCACCCCTTGTCGTGTCAATCATTTGGTGATTCTTGGTAAGGTAAACACCATTATTTTGTGCAGCAGCAACCGTGGTGGGACCCCACAATACACCGCCAGTTTTATCGCCACCTAGTGCTGTAAACAAGAAGCCATCATCAACGCCAATGTTTTTGAAGCCTCTGTAAATCCATGTTGGGATAGAAACAATGTCTAGTTCTCCAATTTCTGCCGATTCACAAGATGGGTTGAAGCCCCATTGGATTAACCAGTTACCTTTAAAACACAAAAATACTTCACAGGTAAAGTGCATGTGAGCAGGATTTACTTTGCCATGAGGTATTGAAACACCGCCCAGTTGAAATCCGTGTGGCTCACGAATATTGACGGGCTGATTTGGATTTTGTGAAACACCCGATCCAATCAGTGCGTAGTTAAACTTGGGACGACACTCAGGCAGGCAATAGTCAATGAATGCTTCAGTCGAGGACTTCAAACTCGAGAACGGTATGCGTCTAAGAGCAAGTTCATTGATGGAGTTCATGTTAAATCTTTGTATTTGAAGTAGGTGTGTTGAGCCAATTTTGAAGAAATTGATTCAGCTTTTTTGGATGTTCTAGTGGAATAAAGTGACCGCACCTGGGTAATTCAATCCATTTTGCAAATGAGTTGTTTTGCACAATTTTCATTTGAGTCTCTTGGGGGCACATCGTGTCTTTTGCACCACTGACCAACAAAATAGGGTTTTTGTAGTTGGAGATGATGGCATGACCGCTAGGCCTCTTTGCTGCCCATTCAAAAGTCATTTTTGCAACATGAGACTTTGTCTTTAAGGCCATGTCCTCTAAAAGTGGAAGATGTTTCATCAAATGTAAATCATGGTGAAAGTATTTTTTTGACGCTTCATCAATGACTGACTTAGGGCCGTTAACTTTCCAATTTGCCCACATTTTTTGACTTCTTAAATTGCTTACTTTACTCGCTGCTTCTGCATTGCTTGCAATTAGCGCGATGCGATTAATACGCTGTGGTTCTCGACGTAAAAGTTCAAGCGCCCAAATACCCCCTAGAGAAAACCCCAGCACGGAAAAATTCAGGGGCAATTTGGAAAGCAGATGTTTCGGCCAATCTTTTAAGCTGCGTAAATCTTTGTAATTGACCAGAATGACATTGCAATGACGACGTAGATATTTGGCTTGCTGTGCAAATATTCTTTCGTCGCACAAAGTTCCAGGGATCATTACCAAAGATTCACGTTGCATGCTATCAATAGCTTATGGTTGAACTGGCTCATACCATGGCGTATCTTTTTTGCCATACCTTCGAACACGTAAATTTGCCTGTTCACCATGTCCTGCAAAATTTTCCATGTGACACAGGCGAGAGCAATAAGCGCCAATCATTGCACTTGCCTCGTCTGTTAGCACTCTTTGGTATGTGCAAGTTTTTAAAAACTTCCCAACCCAAAGTCCACCCGTATACCTTGCATTTTTATTTGTAGGAAGCGTGTGGTTTGTGCCAATTACTTTGTCGCCAAAACTGACGTTTGTTCTTGGTCCTAAAAATAATGCGCCGTAGTTGGTCATTCTGGACAAAAACACATCTGGATCCGATGTCATGACCTGTACATGCTCAGATGCAATTTCATCTGCAACTTGAATCATTTCATCAATCGAGTCGCAGACAATCACTTCACCGAATTCAGCCCAGCTTTGCTTGGCAATATTGGCTGTTGGAAGTTTGGTCAGTTGCTTTTCTACTTCTGCCATGGTGTCACGTGCTAGCCGTTCACTGTTTGTCAGTAGTATCGCTGGTGAAGTTGGACCATGCTCAGCTTGGCCCAGCAGATCAACGGCACACATTTCGCCATCTACAGTTTCGTCTGCAATGATGAGAGTTTCTGTGGGGCCAGCAAACAAGTCGATGCCTACTTTTCCGTAAAGCTGTCTTTTGGCTTCTGCAACAAACATATTGCCCGGGCCAACAATCATGTCTACCGGCGATATTGAATTGGTTCCGATAGCCATGGCAGCCACAGCTTGAACACCACCTAGGACTAGTATTTGATCAGCGCCTGCAAGGTGCATGGCCGCAACAATTGCAGGGTGAGGTTCGCCTTGGTAGGGCGGGGCAGTTGAAATCACACGAGGAACGCCAGCAACTTTTGCAGTTAAGACGCTCATGTGTGCGGAAGCAATTAGGGGATATTTTCCACCAGGGATGTAGCAGCCCACTGCATTCACAGGAATGTGTTTGTGTCCAAGAACAACGCCGGGTAAAGTTTCAACCTCCACATCCAACATGCTGTTTCTTTGGATCTGAGCAAAATTTCTGACCTGTGTTTGGGCGAATTTAATGTCCTCAAGCTCGCGGGCAGACAACTTTTTAATGGCTTTGTTTATTTCATCATTGGAAAGAGTGAATTCTTTGGGTTCCCAATTGTCAAATTTCTTTGAATATTCTTTGACGGCATCATCACCCCTTGCGGTAATGTCTGCCAAGATTGTTTCTACTGTTTGGCGAACTTTGACATCAGCCGCACTGATGGCAGCCGAATCTTTGCCTCGTTTCAGATATTTGATCATGAGGAGTTCCTATTTACATTTTTGCAATTGCGCATACGTATGCAATGATAGATGATTTTTTTATAAAAATAATGGGGATTTTCCCCAGTGTTTATCAAGAATATTTCTCTCAAATTCAATCATGTTGAATACGTATGCATTTTTTGAGGGTGGGTCTACTACGTCTGCATCACCACCAACAATGCAGTTGCCGTCGATTTGGTCGGATTACGAATGGAGTGCGTGCGATCAACCGCATATCGGGCGGTCTCTCCCTGCTTTACTCGCTGCTGCTCTCCCCCGGTAACGACCTCCAAAGAGCCAGTAATCACCGTCAAGTGCTCGCGTGTTCCATGCTCATGCGCCCCGGACTCCAATACACCGCCTGCCTGAATGGTCAGCGTGTACCACTCAAAATTCCCTGCAAGCTCAATCGGCCCCAGGATATGCAAATCACAAAGTCCATCGGGACTTCTCAGTGAAGGCGTGCCGTGGGCATGCACGATTGAAATCGCAGGTACCGCCAGGCGTGGCTGATCTCCTAAAAGGGACCCGATATCCACCCCCAGTGCATTCGCCAGACGCCAGACCACCGCAACGGTCGGATTGGCCTGTGCGCGCTCGATCTGCGACAGCATGGACTTTGAAACACCCGCCTGACGTGACAACTCGTCTAGCGAAAGCCCTTTGGTTTGGCGCAGGTGAGCCAATCGATCGCCCACGCGCGGCGGCTCTGCAGAAACATTTTTTGTACTTTTTGTTGCCATGGCAATATTCCTTATACTAGAATAATGTTCGATATATCGAACATTGTGGATTATCATTACTATTGTGCACTAACATCAAGAAGCAAGTCATGACAACTAGCAACGCCTTTTACGCCAATTTACAGAACGAACTGCAGTCGATCAAAGACAGTTGGCTGTTAAAGAGTGAGCGGATCATCACCACGCCACAGAGCGCGTACATCCAGACAACCACAGCAACCGGCAGCAAGCTCCAGGTTATCAATCTTTGCGCTAACAACTATCTGGGTCTTTCATCGCATCCGGCCGTTATCAAAGCGGCCCATGAAGCACTGGACACGCATGGTTTTGGCTTGAGCTCTGTTCGCTTCATCTGTGGGACGCAAGACATCCACAAAGAGCTTGAAAGTCGGTTGTCCCAGTTTCTTGGAACCCAGGACACGATTCTTTATGCCGCGGCGTTCGATGCCAATGGTGGCTTGTTTGAGCCCCTATTTACCGAGGAAGACGCAGTCATCAGCGACGAGCTTAACCATGCCTCCATCATTGATGGCATTCGCCTGTGCAAAGCAAAGCGTTATCGTTACAAGCACAACGACATGGAAGACTTGGAACGCTGTCTTGCGCAGGCAAAGGCGGACGGAGCCCGTTTCCAGCTTGTGTTTACTGATGGCGTGTTTTCCATGGACGGAACCATTGCACAGCTCGATAAGATCCGGGCACTCTGTGACCAATATGAGGCATTGATGGGCATTGACGAATGCCATGCCAGCGGATTCGTTGGCAAGCGAGGTCGTGGTACCCATGAATTCCGGGGTGTCTTTGGCAAAGTGGACATCATCACAGGCACACTGGGTAAGGCGCTCGGCGGGGCCTCGGGCGGTTTTACCAGCGGCCGCAAGGAGGTGATCGACCTGTTGCGCCAGCGCTCACGTCCCTACTTGTTCTCAAATAGTTTAGCACCCAGCATAGTCGGTGCCTCTTTGGCTGTAATGGACTATTTAGAAGGATCGACCGAATTGCGCGACAAACTGGAAGCAAATACCCAGTATTTCCGCAAAGCCATCATGGAGGCAGGATTTGAAATTCGCAAGGGCGAGCACCCGATAGTCCCCATCATGGTCTATGACGCAGTGGCAGCCCAAAAGCTTGCTGCGAGACTGCTTGAGTTGGGTGTTTACGTCATTGGCTTTTTCTTCCCTGTTGTACCCAAGGGACAAGCACGCATTCGCGTGCAGATCAGTGCCGGGCATAGCCGTGCGGATCTGGAACAGGCTGTAGATGCCTTTAAGCAAGCAGGCCAGGATTTGGGGTTGTTGGAAAAAGGATCTGCAAAGTGAGCACCAAGATACTTATCATCGGAGCTAATGGACAAATTGGAACGGAGCTCAGCAAAGCGCTTGCCGACAAGTTCGGAAGCAATTCCATCATTACCAGTGATTTGTCACCTAATGGCAAGCTTTTCGGTGCGCATCATGAACAATTGGATGCGACAGAAGCCAGCGCCATCACTGAGATTGTGAAGCGGCACGAGGTAACCCAGATTTATTTATTGGCCGCCGCCCTGTCGGCAAGAGGTGAACAACACCCTAAATGGGCTTGGGATCTCAATATGAAGAGTCTGCTCAATGTTTTGGAGATTGCACGAATTCACAAGTTGGAAAAAGTCTTCTGGCCGAGCTCTATTGCGGCGTTTGGTCCGAGCACTCCGCAAGACCTGACGCCCCAAGACGCGGTCATGGATCCAACCACCATCTATGGCATTTCAAAGCTTGCCGGTGAGGGCTGGTGTGACTGGTATTACCAGAAGCATGGCGTGGATGTCCGCAGCATTCGTTATCCGGGATTAATCTCGTGGAAGACGGCGCCTGGTGGGGGTACGACAGACTATGCGATTGAGATCTTTCATGCGGCCTTAAAGGAAGGCAGGTACACATCATTCCTTTCGAAGGAGACGGCACTACCCATGATGTACATGGATGATGCGATTCGAGCCACACTAGAGCTGATGGATGCACCGGCAGAAAGCATAAAGCAACGTCGTTCTTACAACTTGGCAGGGGTTAGCTTTACACCGGTGGAAATCGCGGCAGAAATAACCAAACACATTCCTGGCTTTACTCTCCATTGCGAGCCAGACTTTAGGCAGTCAATTGCCGAAAGTTGGCCGCGCAGTATTGACGACTCGCAAGCGAAGTTGGATTGGGGCTGGAAACACCAGTTTGAATTGGAAGATATCGCTTTGACTATGCTGCAAAACTTGCGTTCAAACTTCTTTCAGGAAGCCGCACCAATTCGCTGAACTTTAAAAGAAATGTCTAATGCATTTTTTCATTGCATGTCTTAAATCGGATTATGGTCATCGATTAGATCAAAGCCAATAGCTGGCATAATTTAATTTTCTAATTTTCAAATCGGGAGAGATCGCTTAAAAAACGCGACGCCGAAGGAGCAACCACCCCGGAAACTCTCAGGCAAAAGGACCGATTTGAATCGTTGAAATCTCTGAAGAGTTGTCGGGCTTAGTCACCTGGCACACCGCAGGAGCAAGTGGTTGCTTTGAACACGATGGGCCACGAATCTCTCAGGTTCCAAACAGAGGGGGTGCATGCCACGCATGGTGCGTGAGTTTGCTTTTTGTCATCTTGACACCCTGACTTGTTTGGAGATTGAGATCATGAAATCAAGCGCAACATCCATCGCAGTGATTGGTGGCGGCATCACCGGCGTCACCACCGCTTATGCCTTGGCCAAGCGCGGCTTTGCCGTCACGCTGTTTGAGAAAAACCGCTACGCAGCCATGGAAACATCGTTTGCAAACGGCGGTCAGTTGTCTGCGTCCAATGCCGAGGTTTGGAACCACTGGTCTACCATCCTCAAAGGCATGAAGTGGATGTTGAAAAACGACGCACCCCTCTTGGTCAACCCCAAACCCAGCTGGC